>Ga0081538_10001675_pt1 | contig 22591 bp, 18 predicted proteins | sample TabmetS5T2R1_FD_71022 | JGI IMG/M metagenome (GOLD analysis project Ga0081538, IMG submission 71022) | Tabebuia heterophylla rhizosphere microbial communities from the University of Puerto Rico - S5T2R1 | ecosystem: Host-associated > Plants > Roots > Rhizosphere ...
CCCGCACGCGTCGTCGCCTGGCTCCTGCGGGTCCTTCCAACCCTCTACGGCTGTGACGCCCTCGCCGGGAGCGAGCCGGAGGCGCGCGACGTTCACGCCGCGGCCCGCTCGCGGAAGCGCTTCGCCACCCCCGCTAGGCCCCAGGACTCGGCCACGTCTGCCCCGGCCGCCCACTCAGGGTCGACGTCCGGAAGGTCGGGAATCGGCGCTCCCGGCTGCAGCTGCGCGATGCGCAGGTACTCGCGGAGCGCGTCGGCCTGGTCGGGGAAGCCGCCCGCGGCCAGGCAGGCTTCCAGTGAGCCGTGCTTGGCGAGGATGCTCGCCGCCCGTCCCGGCCCGATGCCCTTGGCGCCCGGGATCCGGTCCGAGGGGTCGCCGCGGAGGGCGACGAAGTCGGGGACGAGCTCGGGCGCGACGCCGTAGATCTCCTTCACCTCAGCCGGGCCCACCCGTTGGAGCTCCTGGTGCCCCGGTCGCGGCCGGATGATCGTCGTCCGCTCGCTTGCGAGCTGGAACAGATCGCGGTCGTTCGTGAGGACGAGCGTCTCGCCGCCGCGCTCTTCCTCCGCCGCGACGACGGCCCCGAGGAAGTCGTCGGCCTCGTAGCCGTCCACCTTCGCCCAGGGGAACCCGAGCGCGCCCACCAGCTCGGGCAGGCGGTCGAGCTGCGAGGTCAGCACGGGCGGGAAGTCACGTCCCGACTGGTACTCGGGCAGGAGCTCGTGGCGGTAGGTGGGGGCGCCGATCGAGTCGAAGCCGACGAAGACGGTTCGGGGCCGCTCGGCGTCCCACACGCGCGCGAGCATGTTGGCGAAGCCGACGAGCATGTTCGCCTGTTTTCCGGCTCCGTCCTTGATCGACGAAGGCAGGGCATGGTAGGCCCGGTGGGCAAGGTTGTCGCCGTCGACGGCCAGGAGCGGTCTCACTTCGGCGCCAATTCTGCCCATTTGTGGGCTCTCACCCCTTCGCTAAGGTGATACGCCGTGCCGAAGACGCTGGTCATCGCCGAGAAGCCGTCCGTGGGCCGCGACCTCGCGGCCACGCTGCCGGGTGTCTTCAAGCAGAGCAAGGACAAGACGCACCTCGTCGACGGCGACTACGTGATCACGTGGGCGGTCGGCCACCTCGTCGGCCTCGCCGAGCCCGACCAGTACGACGAGAAGCTGAAGAAGTGGCGCTTTGCGGACCTGCCGATCGTGCCGAAGAAGTTCAAGCTCATCCCCAACGACGAGAAGTCGAAGAAGCAGCTCAACGCCGTCCATAAGCTGATGAAGGACGAGGACGTCGAGCTGATCGTCAACGCCTGCGACGCGGGGCGCGAGGGCGAGCTCATCTTCGCCTACCTCTATGAGACCTCGCGCGTGAAGAAGCCCGTGAAGCGCCTGTGGCTCAACTCGATGACGAAGGCGGCGATCAAGGAAGCCTTCGAGCACCTGCGCGACGGCGAGGAGATGCACCTGCTCGAGGAAGCGGCGCGTTCGCGCTCCGAGGCGGACTGGCTCGTCGGCATGAACGCAACCCGCGCGGCCTCGATCCGCCTGCGAGCCGCCTTCGACGGCGCGGTCTCTCTCGGGCGCGTGCAGACGCCGACCCTGGCCCTGGTCGTCCGCAGGGAGCTCGAGATCCGCGCTTTCGTCCCGGAGCCCTACTGGCTCGTCGAGGCGAGCTTCGCGGCCACCGGCGAGCGTCTCTACAGCGGGCGCTACCTCGGCGGCAAGCGCATCAAGGAGGACGAGGCGGCGACGATCGTCGCGGAGACCACTGGGCAGCCCGGCACGATCACGAAGCTGGAGAAGAAGGCCGAGCGCGAGGCGCCGCAGCTGCTCTACGACCTCACGTCGCTCCAGCGGAACGCGAATACCCTCTTCGGCTTCTCCGCGCGGCGCACGCTTGCCGCCGCGCAGAGGCTCTACGAGGAGCACAAGGCGATCACATACCCGCGCACGAGCTCGCGCTTCCTCACCTCGGACATGATCGGCGAGATCAAGCCGACCGCGGCCCACGTGGGGCGTCACGAGCGCTATGCGCAGGCGGCCGCGTACGTCACCCGACTGGAGAAGCTCTCGCTCGGGCGCGTCGTCAACGATAAGCGCGTCGAGGACCACCACGCGATCATCCCGACCCGCTCCGACCACGACCTGACGAAGATGGGGCCGGACGAGAGCCGCGTCTACGACCTCGTCGCCAAGCGCTTCCTGGCTGTCTTCCACCCCGACGCCGTCTACGAGCGGACGCGGGTCGAGACCACGGTCGCCGAGCACGTCTTCCGCACGTCCGGCCGCGTGCTGGTCGAGGCCGGCTGGAAGGCGGTCTACGGCGAGGAGGTTCAGAAGCCGAAGGAAGAGGACGACTCGGGCGGCGACCAGCTCCTGCCACGGCTCGAGCAGGGCGAGGACGTCGAGACCCGCTCGGTCGAGTCGCTGCGTAAGGAGACGCAGCCCCCTCGCCGCTACACGGAGGCGGCGCTCCTCGCCGCGATGGAGACCGCGGGCAAGGACATCCAGGACGCCGACCTCCGCGAGGCGATGAAGGACTCGGGCATCGGCACGCCCGCCACCCGCGCGTCCATCATCGAGCGGCTCATCCAGGTCGGCTACCTGGAGCGCGAGGGACGGGCGCTGCATGCGACCGAGAAGGGCGTCCAGGTGATCACGCTGCTCGGCGAGCACCCGCTCACCTCGCCGGAGCTGACGGGCAACTGGGAGCACCGCCTCGCGCTGATCGAGCAGGGCGAGGACACGCGACCGGCTTTCATGTCCGACATCGTCAAGTTCACGACCGACACCGTCGCCGAGCTCGACAAGCTCAAGGGCGTGAGGATCGAGCGCGCGAACCTCGGCCCCTGCCCGGTCTGCGGCCGTGACGTGATCGAGAACCGCAAGGGCTACTCGTGCTGGACGAGGGACGACCCGGGCTGCGGCTTCGTCATCTGGAAGAAGAAGGCGAACAAGATCCTCCCCATGGCCGTCGTCAAGGAGCTGATGGAGACGGGCAAGACCGCCAAGCCGGTCGGCGGCTTCCGGGGTCGCAAGGGGCGGACGTTCAGCGCCAAGCTCGCGCTCGAGCAGGGCGAGGACGGCAAGTGGCGCGTCGAGTTCGACGAGGAGTGGGCGAGAACGCCCCGAGAGCAGCCGGAGGAGGCCGGCCAGAACGGCGATCGCCAGGCGGAGACCGCAAACACTTCGGCCCGCGCGGCGTCTTAGCGTTAACCCACGGTTAAGCCGCACTTTCGCGGCTAGGCCGGCGAGGGAATGAGTCGTAGAGTGAGAACGTTTCCGAGGATGGACCCGCAATCCGACCTGTCCTGGTTTGGCGAAAGGACGTAGAGGGACAAGGTGAGTCAGAGCTCCATGCACGAAGTGCTTGACACCCCGGCGGGACGCCACCTCCTCGAGAACGCCGAGGAGCGAGGCTACGTCGAGCCCACCGAGCTGGAGGCGCTCGCGCTCGAGCTCGACCTCGGCGACGAGGAGATGGCCGAGGTCACGCACGAGCTCGAGACGATCGGCCTCGAGATCGGCGCGCCCGTCGAGGAGACCGTTACGGTCGTCGCCGCCGAGGCGGTTCACGGTGCCGGCGACAGCCTGCAGCTCTTCCTGGCCGACGTCGGACGTCACAAGCTGCTCACGGCCGCCGAGGAGGTGGCCCTCGCCAAGCGCCTGGAGAAGGGCGACCTGCTCGCCAAGCGGCGCATGATCGAGTCCAACCTCCGCCTCGTCGTCTCCATCGCCAAGGGCTATCGCGGGCTCGGCGTCCCCTTCCTCGACCTGATCCAGGAGGGCACGCTCGGCCTCAACCGCGCCGTCGAGAAGTTCGACTGGCGCCGCGGCTTCAAGTTCTCCACCTACGCGACCTGGTGGATCCGCCAGTCCGTCCAGCGCGCGGTCGCCAACAACGCGCGCACGATCCGCGTGCCCGTGCACGTGGTCGAGCGTCAGCAGAAGCTCGGTCGTGCCGCCCGCCGGCTCGAGGTCGAGCTCGGCCGCGACGCCACGCGCGAGGAGCTGGCCGAGGCAACCGGCCTCCCCGTACAGCACGTCGACGAGGCACTCTCCGCGGCGCAGGCGTCGGTCTCGCTCAACCAGAGCGTCGGCTCCGACGACGAGGGCGAGCTGGGCGACCTCTTCGCCGACCGCGAAGCCGCGGACCCGTTCGACGAGGCCGAGGAGTCGCTGCGCAAGCAGGGCGTCCGCAAGGCGCTCGACGCTCTCCCCGAGCGGGAGCGGCGCATTCTCGAGCTCCGCTTCGGTTTCGAGGGCGACCCGTGGACGCTCGAGGCGATCGGCGCCGAGCTCGGGCTCACGCGCGAGCGCGTGCGCCAGCTCGAGGGCCAGGCGCTCCAGCGCCTCGCGGCCCTGCGCGAGCTCGCTTCGGTCGCCGCGTAGCCGGCGGCGCCTCGCACTAAGAACCCATTTCGGAATGACGCGCTGTCGCCGGGGCGTCCTGGGTGAGTGCGATGCAAGGACGCGGGGCGCATTCGTCGCCGGAGGCTACGGGGGCAACCGAGGACGCCGCAGCGTGCCGCCCAGGGCGTTCCGGCGACACCCGGCTTCATTTGAAAGGGGTTCCAAACCCAAAGGGAGGAGCGGGGGCGGAACCCGCCGCATGGAGCCCCGCCCCCATTTGCTGCCGGCCACGTGCCCCCGCCGCATCGGGGCCGGCCGGCAAGATCGCTCCAACTCACTACAGCCGCGGATGCCCTTTTGATCTATCCCTCAGTCGGGGGATGATGACGTTGGCGTGACGTGAACGGCCGGGGCTGAGGGCCGTCAAGGCTTCAGAAAGGCGTAAGCGGGGCGAAAGATCTCTGTAAGCTCGCTCGCGGAGACTCCAGGGATCGGGCCATGGCCAAGCCGGTCCCACCGCACCGCACTCTGCTCGCGCTCCTCGCGCTGCTCCTCGTCGTCGCGCCGGGCGCCGCCCGCGCCCAGGCGACGGCGCCGCAGCTCGAGAGCTTCACGATCAACGCTCCGCTCGTGGACTTCCTCCACACCGTCGTCGGGGGCGAGTCGTTCACGGTCACACTTCGCCTCGACCGGCCCGCCCCGGCCGGCGGAACCCGCGTGCGCGTGTCCAAGCTGCGCGACTCGGGCCCGATCTACACGCTGCCGAAGGAGGCGGTGATCCCGGAGGGCAGCCGGAGCCGCACCTTCACGGTGGAGACGCTGCCGATCGCGCCCGGCGACATCACCCCTTCCAACCAGCAGCTCGCGGGAAGCATCGTCTCGGTCGAGCATCCGGACGTCCTCTTCGGCAGCATCTTCGTCGTGCCGCGCCCCCGGGACGATCCACGGGGCGATCCGGTGACATACGAGGCAGAGAACGCCATGCTTGCCGGCGCCCGCGCGGTCTCCGACACCGGCCCCTACAGCCTGGCCTCGAACGAGGCGTTCGTCGTCTACACCTCGCGAACGGGCTCGGCCACCTTCGACGTTCAGGCCCGAGGCGGCACCAGCCTCGTCGTCTTCCGCTACGCGTACACCGGCTTCGAGCCGAGGCAGATGCGGGTCACGATCAACGGCACCGGCCGCCTCGTCAGCTTCCCGCCGACCCCGGGCGAGCACTGGTACCAACTCTGGGCCATCCAGGCGCCGCTCCTGTCAGGCGCAAACACGATCCGCGTGGCGGCCGTGCGGAGAAGCGAGCCGGTCAACCTCGACTTCCTCCAGATCGCCGTTCCGTAGCTCATAGAATCCGCCGGATGTCGAGGGCAACGGCCGTCGTCGACCACGTCAAGTCGACCGACGGAACGCCGATTGCTTACTGGCGGAGCGGCCAAGGCCCGCCGCTCGTACTCCTCCACGGAGCGACCAGCGCACATTGGAGCTTCGATCTCCTCGTTCCCCTCCTCGTCGATCGGTTCACGATCTTCGCGGTCGACCGCAGGGGTCGCGGCGAGAGCGGCGATCGAGGGAAGTATGCAATCGAGCGCGAGTTCAAGGATGCTGCCTCGATCGTCGACTCGATTGACGAGCCGGCGAGCCTCTTCGGGCACTCGTACGGGGCGACCGTCGCGCTGGGTGCAGCGCTCGTCGCCGGGAACCTGCACAAGCTCATCCTGTACGAGGGCTCTCCCGGCGTTACGGCAGCTCCGCCCGAGGATCTCGATCGAGTCGATGAGCTGGTCGCCGCGGGCGAGCGCGAGGGGGCGCTCGTTCATACGCTCCGGTCGTTCGGCCTTACTGCAGAGGAGCTCCAGCAGCTGCGGGCGGCGCCATCGTGGCCCAAGCGCGTCGCGGCCGCGCAGACGGTCGCCCGTGAGGCCAGAGCCGAGGAGGCTTGGCATCTCGATCCCGAGCGGCTCATGTCAGTGACCACTCCGACGCTCCTGCCCCTCGGCGACCAGAGCCCCGCCTGGGCGAGCGAGGGAACGGAACAGATCCGAGCGGCTCTTCCGAATGCCCAAGTTGCGATCCTTCCCGGTCAGGCGCATATGGCCCACCTGACGGCGCCCGAGCTCGTCGCCGAGGAGATCGCACGCTTCCAAGAGGAGTCGACGTAGCCGGTCCGGCCAACCGGGCCGCGCCCAGCCTCGCTTCCAACGGGCTCCTGCTCGCCCTGGCGATCCTCGCGCCGCAGGTTGCGGCGCTCGGGCTGTTCGTGGCCTCCCTGTTCGTGGTGCTTCTGCCGACCCGCGCCGAGCGCAGCCTTCGCTCCTCATTGCGTTAGGAGCTCCAGGCGACTCGACAGCGGCCGCCGCGACTCGTTAGGCTCCCGTGCCGAATCGTTGTCGAAGGGCGCGCCGCCGGGACCTGCGTGGGGCGCCCCGACCAAGGGGGTCTCCCATGGGAGCAGTAGTCAGGCGATCGACCAGGATGTCGGTCTGCGCCGCGGTTGCGCTCGTACTCGCGGCGATCTGGCTTGCCGCGCCGGCCGGCGCGCAGTCGGGACCGCCGTGGGACGGAAATCCGATCTCGCCGGGCCTTGGACCGACCTACGGCGAGGAGTGGTGCGCTCCTCCCAGCGGCAGCATCGCCAACCAGCAGGGTGCGCCGCTCGCTTTGATCCCATACGAAGCCGTCGGCTGCACGCTCGCGCAGTTCGAAGCCGAGGCGGCGGCGGCCGGAGTCCCCGACCGCTTGGACTACTCGGTGATCGGCGAGACCGTCCGCGGGCGGGAGATTCTGGGCGTGGTCGTGAACGCGCTGGAGACCCCCGAGCAGCAACGCGACTATGCCCGGTGGCAGCAGCTGCGGGAGCTCATGACGACTCAGCCGGCCGAAGCGCAGGCACTGCTGGCGGGGTGGGGCGGCGAGGTCAAGCTCCCCGTCTTCATCGAGGGCAACATCCACGGCAACGAGGAAGAGGGGACCGACGCGATGATGCAGGTGATCAGGGACCTGGTGACGCTGCCTCGCGGCACGAATCCGACCGTCGACCAGCTCCTCGATCACACGATCCTCGTGGTCATCCCCAGCACGAACCCGGACGGCCGGACGGACGGCCGGCGGACGAACGAGAACCGCTTCGACATGAATCGCGACTTCTTCGTCCAATCGCAGCCCGAGGTCAAGGCCAACGTCGGCTATCAGCTCGAGTGGATCGCCCCGGTCGGGCTGGCCCTGCACGGCTACTACAACCCGACCCTGATCGACGGGCTCACCAAGCCTCATAACCCCGGCCTCGAGTACGACAAGTTCCTCTACTGGAACCAGCGCCGGCTGGACGCGAACGAGTCGGCCATGGCGGCCGCCGGGATGCCCATCCAGCGACCCGTGAACCAGTGGGACTCCAGGGGCGTCAGCGGCACGACGAAGGGGAATCCGGCGGTGGCCGAGGGCTGGGACGACTGGGGGCCGTTCTACACCCAGACATACATGGCCTTCTTCGGGGTCGACAGCTCCACCGTGGAGATGTGCGACACCTCCTGCGGCGGCCGCCTGGGCTCGAAGACCGCGCAGTACGTCACCTTCTACTCCTCGGCCGACTTCTGGCTTGCCAACCGGGAGGACATCCTGCACGATCAGCTCGAGATCTTCAGGCGCGGCGTGACCGACGCCGAGCGCCCGAACTGCTGCGACGATCCCCTGATCGCGAGCCGCGGGTTCACGGAGGCCCAGCACAACTGGATGGTCGAGTACCCGGAGGCATTCGTGATCCCGTTCGTCGGAGCGTCGGCATCGGAAAGCATCCAGAGGAGCGACGCGGAGGCGAACCGGCTGGCCCAGTGGCTGCTCGACAACGGAGTCCAGCTGAGCCGGACGGACGCGGACTACGCCTGGAACGGCACGACCTTCCCCGCGGGTTCCTACGTCGTCCCGATGGATCAGGCCTTCCGCGGCCTCGCCTACACGGCGCTGGCCGTCGGGCAGGACATCTCCGACCGCATCAGCCAGCTGTACGCGCCGCCGGGCGCCTGGAGCCACGGGTCGCTCTGGGGCGCGGACGTCGTAGAGATCCCTCTGGGCGACACCTCCTTCGACCCTTCGACCGTCCCGGTCGACGAGGTCAATCAGCTCCAGGGTGGGGTTCGTGCCGGTGGCCCGGCGGACTGGTACGCGCTCACGGTCAGGGGAGCTGCCGAGCTCCGGGCCGTCCTCGACCTGCTCCGAAGCGGCGTGGACGGCGAGGTCGCCGAGGCCTCCTTCGTGAGCGCTTCCGCCGGCCCGATGCCGGCCGGCTCGCTGATCTTCCCCGACGATGCGGCCACGGTGGTCGCCCTCGAGGCGGCCGGAGCCGCCGCCGGCGTCTTCTTCGAGCGTGGCGTCGGCGCGAGGCCCGCGGCGACGCAGCTCGACGAGGCCCCACGGGTCGCGATCCTCGTCAACAGCTCGAACCCGGTGGAGTCAGACACGTCATGGTCGCTGCGGCAGCTCTTCGGCCCCGACGTCGGCTTCGTCTCGACCATGAGCGGGGCCGGCTCGCTCGAGAACGCGGCGACGGATCCGCTTGAGGACTTCGACGTCATCTACAACACGGGGCAGGGCTACCCGCAGGGCGCCACCGCGCGGGCCCGCCTCCAGGCGTTCTTCGAGCGCGGCGGCGGCTACATCGCGACGAGCCAGTCGGTTACCAACTTCGCCTTCCTGCACAAGGCTCACCCCGCGCTCGTCAAGGGCAACCTGACGCAGGGCAGCGACATCGCGGGCGGCGGCATCGCCCGGTGGCGGAACGTCGGGGCAAGCGGACCGCTCACGGGTGGGTTCTCGGGCACCGACAACCTCTACCTGCCGTCGAACGTGACGTGGTTCTCGACGCTGCCGACCGGCGCGGCGGTGGATGGCCGCTACCTGGGCGATGTCAACTCGCTGTTCGTAGCCGGCCTGTGGCGTGACCGCGACGGGAAGGCGGCGGGCGCGCCGATCGTCGTGCACGGGGAGACGACGCTCGGCAGCCGGTACTTCGCGCTCGCGACGAACCCGTTCTCGCGAGGGGATGCCGAGCGCGAGTGGCCGCTCATCGGCCAGGCCGCGCTTTGGTCGAACCTCACCGACGACTAGACGAGCAAGGATGGAGGGTGAGGGCGGCTTCCCGCCCTCACCCTCCATCAGCAAGGAAGGCAATGCCCGTCTTGACAGCCCGTGGCCATGCGCGCGCCCGGGAACTAATCGCCGGGCGAGGGTTCAGGTCGAGACCTAGCTGGGTAGGATCGGCCCACGCAGGATTCTCGAGGGGGAGGACGTGATGCATCGTTCCCGGTTTCGCCTGTTCCTCACGCTGACGGCGGTCGCTGTCGCCCTGGCCGTCCCGGCCGCGACGACGGCGCAGTCGCCGACGCTCGTCAAGACTCCGACCGCAGTCGGCATCGGCGGCGCGGCCGCCACCGTCGACGTGCTCGCCACCGAGGCGGCCGTGGAGGCGCTGCGAGACGGCGCGAACGCCGTCGATGCAGCCGTCGTGGCCGCAGCCGTGCTCGGCGTCACCGAGCCGTTCTCGTGCGGGATCGGCGGCGGCGGGTTCATGGTCATCCGCACGGCCGACGGTGCCGTCACCACGATCGACGGCCGCGAGACGGCACCGCGAGGGATGCAGCCCGATTCCTTCTGGGAGGGGGGAGCACCGCTGGCGTTCAACTCGGCGCGCTTCAGCGGGCTGTCGGCCGGAGTGCCCGGGACGGTGCGCTCCTGGGACGAGGCGCTGAGGCGCTACGGCACGATGAAGCTAGGCGAGGCGCTCGCGCCCGCGATCGAGGTCGCCCGCACGGGCTTCGTCGTCGACCAGACGTTCTTCGACCAGACGCTTCCGAACGTGGACTTCTTCGACGACGTCCCCTCGACCGCGGCGATCTACCTCGACCCGGACGGCACTCCCCGTGACGTGGGCACGGTGCTTCGCAACCCCGACATGGCGCGGGCGTACGAGCGGGTCGCGCACCTCGGCGCCAGGGGCTTCTACCGCGGCGCCATCGCCGACGCGATGGTCGAGGCAGTCCAGGATCCGCCGATCGCTCCCGACGCGAACCACGTCTGGCGCCCGGGTGTGATGACGATGCGCGATGTCAATGGATACGTCGCGCCCGAGCGGGCGCCGACGCGAGTGGGCTACCGGGGGCTCGACGTCTACGGGATGGGCCCGCCGTCGAGCGGCGGCTCGACCGTCGGCGAGGCGCTCAACATCCTCGAGGGCTTCTCGCTCGGCCCGGCGGATCGCACGCAGGCGCTCCACCTCTACCTCGAGGCCTCGCGCTTCTCCTTCGCCGACCGGAACGCCTACCTGGCCGACCCCGACTTCTTCGACGTGCCGCTTGAGGGCCTGCTCTCGGACGGGTTCGCCGCGGAGCGGAGGGCTCTGATCGACCCCACGCACGCGGCCGCGAGCCCGGTGCCGCCCGGCGATCCGTATCCGTTCGACACGGCGGGACAGGCGTCCGTCACCGCCTTGCAGTCCGAGACCACGACTCACCTGACGGTCGCCGACCGCTTCGGGAACGTCGTCTCCTACACGTTCACGATCGAGTCCACGGGCGGGAACGGCATCGTCGTCCCGGGCTGGGGGTTCCTGCTGAACAACGAGCTGACCGATTTCAACTTCGACTCGCTCACGCACCCAAACCGGGTTGAAGGCGGCAAGCGGCCTCGGAGCTCGATGAGCCCGACGATCGTGCTCGACGACGGGCAGCCGTTCCTCGCGCTCGGCTCCCCCGGCGGCTCGACGATCATCACGACGGTCTTGCAGATCCTCGTCGACCGGCTCGACCTGGACGCGACGCTGCCGGAGGCGATCGCCGCGCCGCGGGCGACGCAGCGCAACACGGCGGCGACGCTTGCCGAGGCGGCGTTCCTGAGCTCGCCCGAGGCGCAGGAGCTCGCAACGAGCTACGGGCACGTCCTGTCGCCGACGGGCGAGATCGGCGCCGCCACCGGAATCGAGTTCCTCGGCGGAGGCCGCCTGCTGGCCGCCGCGGAGCCCGAGCGGCGCGGCGGCGGCAGCGCGGCGGTGGTGCGCCCCGAGTAACGCTCTGGGGTCAGGTCCTGCACTAACGCATCGAGCTCCCTGGATGCTGGAATGCAAGACCTGACCCCGGGAAGGGCGCCCACGGCCATCGGCTAGTGGTGATACTCGTGGACGACCGCGTGGCCCTTGCCGCGGCGGATCATCGCCCGATTGACCGCGAAGGCGAACGGCCAGGCGATCACGAAGCCGCCGAGCAGTGGGAGCCAGAAGCGAGCGTCCGTGAGCCCCGCCTCCAGCGCGCCCGGCACCAGCACGATGAAGAGGTTGTCGATCAGCTCCATGATCGCGATCGAGACGGTGTCCGCGGCGAGCGCGATCGGCACGATGGCGCTGAACGCCAGCCCCGCGCGCAGCAAGGGCAGCGACGTTAGGGCGTAGCCGAAGAGGAAGGCGAGCCCGACCGCGAGGGCGATGGAGGCGACGTCCCCCCAGCCGAGCGCGGTGGCGATGATCATCCCGATTACCTCGCCGAGCAGGCAGCCGGTGAGACAGTGGTTGGTCGCGCTCGTGGCGAGCCTGTTGAGGCCCGCCTGGTTCGCGGCGACGTGGTCATGGTCTGCCTGAACGTGCATGCGATCATTCTCTCCGGATTCCCCGGGGAAGGAACCTCGCTGCCCGGCATGTGAACGAGCCCGACGCGGATCGAGCCACAACATGGCGACCGAGACGACCACGGTGGTGCCACGGCAAGTCGAGAACACGTGCCGGCGGCCGCTGGGCCGCCGGCACGCTCGGCCTCGGCGCTAGACGTCCACCGCTACCAGCCGGCCCCGGTCGACCACGAAGCGGAACGAGCCGGAAGGGCCGATCGAGGGCGAGATTAGAAGCCTGAGGGCGATGCGGCTCGGAAACCTGCCGCCGGGCCGGGAGAGGGTCAGCGACCGCACTCCGAAGGGGCGCGTGACGACGTTCCAGAACCAGCCGGAGCGCTCACCAACCCTGAGCGACCGGCCTAGGCGATCCCATTCGCCGACCGTGCGCCTGAAGGCGGCGATCCTGACCGTAGCCGTGTCCGGCGTGGTCCGAATCGCGGTGACCTGGACGCGGAACCCGTTCGAGACGGCGGTGCCGATGACGCGCCTCTCGCTACCGGTCGCTCCCGCCTCCGTGCTGCCCACGGTCAGAAGCGCGAGCGCTAAGGCGGCGGCTGCGGCGAGCGCGAGCGGAGCGAGAAGCTGGAGGTGCCGGAGCGTGAATCGTGTCGTCATGAGCAGCCCTTGTCTTGTGTCTGTGCTTGCAAGGCTTCAGACGTGGGGCGACCGCGATTCCTTCACCGCGGACCGCGCTAGGGATGCACCTCGGCCGGAGGCTCTCCGCGCTGGAGCTGGATCAGCCCCCAGAGCGAGACCAGCGCCCACACTCCTTCCAGGAGGAGAATCCCCACCGGTCCTCGTGCCAGGCGAGCACGGTCAGGACGGCGGACCCGACCAGGTTGAGGACGAGGTAGACGCGGGAGCGCTGGTCGAGCGCCCCGAACTGCGCGGCCGCGTACGCGGCGAGGATCAGCAGTGCTCCGATGACCTGAACAATTTGCTCCATCGCGCGAGCGTAGCCCGCCGGCCGACTACCGGCCCACGAAGAGCCGCCTCTTCCCACACGGTTTACGCGCTGACGCTACTGAGACTCGGCTGCCGCGGCGGCTGCGTGCGTCTCGGCGAGCTCTGGGGACGACGCCTTCACCCGCCGCAGGAACACTGCCGCTCCGACGGCGGCCAGCGCGGCGATGATCGCGCTCACGAGGGCGACGACCTGGAGCCCCTGCGTGAACGCCTCCTGCGCCGCCCCGAGCAGCCGGCCCGCCAGCGCGGCGGGCAGATCGTCGCTCACGGCCACCGCTCCACCGAGCGTGTCCCGAGCTGCCTCGGCCTCCTGCGCCGGGACCTCGGCGGGGATGCCGTCCTCCACCTGCGTCCGGTAGACGGCGGTCCCGATCGTGCCGAGGATCGCGATCGAGAGCGCGCCGCCGAGCTCGGCGCCCGTCTCGGAGATTCCCGAGGCTGCGCCGGCCTTCTCAGGAGGTGCGGTGCCGAGGATGAGGTCGTTCGTCAGCGTGAAGACCGGGGCGATCCCCAGCGAGTAGACGATCGAGGCGCCGATGAGGACACCGAGCCCCGACTCGACGCTCAGCTGGGTGAGACCGAGAAGCCCGACCGCAGCGAGAGCGAGGCCGGCCGTCATCACGTAGGCGGGCCGCACGCGCTTCACGAATGCCGGAGCGAGCATGGAGCCGACGACGAACCCGGCGAAGGACGGGAGCGTCACGACGCCGGCCTTGAGGGGGGAGAGGCCGTGCACGAGCTGGAGGTACTGGTAGATGAAGAGGAAGGAGCCGAAGAGGACGAGGATTCCGAGCGTGTAGACCGCCAGCGAGGCGCTGAAGGCCGGCACCCGGAAGAGCCTCAGGTCGATCAGCGGATCGGCCAGCCTCGATTGCCGTCGGACGAAGAGGGCTCCCAGCAGCACGCCGACGGCGATCGCCGCGAGCGGCGAAGCGCCCAGCCCGTCCTGCGCCAGCTGCTTCAAGCCGTAGACGACCGCGAGCACGGCGACGAGCGACAGCGCGGCGCTCGCTATGTCGAGGCGGCCCGCATCCGGATCGCGAAACTCGGGTAGGAGCACCGGCCCGAGCACGAGAAGGAGCGCCATCACCGGGATGGCGAGGAGGAAGACGGAGCCCCACCAGAAGAACTCGAGCAGCACGCCGCCGAGGAGCGGTCCGAGGGCGCCTCCGAGCGAATAGGCGGTGATCCAGACGCCGATCGCGAACGTGCGCTGGTCGGGGTGGTGGAAGAGGTTCCGGATCAGGGAGAGGGTCGAGGGGGCGATCGTCGCGCCCGCAATGCCGAGCAGGGCCCGCGCGGCGATCAGCATCTCGGCGCTCGTCGAGAATGCGGCGAGCAACGAGGCGACCGCGAAGGCGGCTGCGCCGATCAGGAGCAGGCGGCGGCGCCCGATCCGGTCGCCGAGCGTGCCCATCGTGATCAGCGCCCCGGCGACCATGAAGCCGTAGATGTCGGCGATCCATAGGAGCTGCGCGCTGCTCGGCTGGAGATCTTCACTGAGGAGCGGCACCGCCAGGTGCAAGACGGTGAGATCCATCGCGTAGACGACGCACGCGAGCGCGAGGACCGCGAGCCCTATCCACTCGCGGCGTCCGGCCTTCGGAGCGTTGATCACATCCATTGGTAGATATGACGGGCGGGCGTCTCGAGACTCATCGTTGGCCCCGAAGCCCGCTCGGAAGCTCTTGCGGAGTCGAACCGGTTAGTGCGTGCTCTTCGTCTCGCTCGACTCGGCGTCGCGAAGCCGCTCGAGGCCGTCGAGGAGGAGGTCGAGCGCGAACTCGAACTCGAACTGGTCGTCGCACCAGCCGAGCGTCGTGTCCGCGTCGTGGCTGACGTACTCGAGCATCGCGGCGATGTTCGGGTACTCGCCGGCCATCTGCCGCGCGAGGAGCGACGGGTCCGGGAGCGGCTGCGAGTCGTCCCACGGCTCGTGGGTGAACCCCAGGGCACGGGTCCCGAGCGCGTGGAGCGCGTGATGGGTCAGGTCGAGCGAGAAGCCGCCGTCGCGGAACAGGCCGATGAGTGAGTCGTAGCAACGATTCAGATGGGCACCCAGGTCGGTTCGCGACTCGAGCACGCCGGGCGCCCACCGGTGGCGGAGCCAGACTTCGCGCGCCGCGAGGATCCTCCCTCGCATCGTCGTCTTCCACTCCCCGCTGATCGCGGTGGTCGCCTCGCTGATCTCGCTCAAGACGACCTCGACCATGCCGTCTAGAAGCTCCTCTTTGTTGCCGACATGGTTGTACAGCGCCATGGCCTCGACCCCGAGCCGCCGGGCGAGCGCGCGCATGGTCACCGCCTGGATGCCGCTCTCGTCGGCGAACTCGACGGCGGCGCGCAGCACCCGCTCCCGGTTCAACCGCCCGCGGCGCTGCACGCGCACGCCGGCCGGATCGGTCGTCGTCACCTGCCCTCCACTCCTCGCATGTACATCGTAAACCAATCTAGCAACCTGCCTTGACATGTTTACGTCGTACATATACAACGTACATTTACGGCGTACATGTGCATGGGATAGGAGGTGGGATGACGCGCTGGAGCCGCTGGGTTGTCGGGCACAAGCGATCGGTCGTCGGCTTCTGGGTCGTGGTCACGATCGCCGGCTTCGCCGCTCTCGGGCCGGCGACGGACGCGCTCACGGAGGACTTCCGTCCCGTGCCCGGCCGCGAGGGGTCCGAGACGAACCGCGAGATCGCGGCCCGTTACGGGAACGGAGGCGATGTGGTCCCGATCGTCCCGGTCGTGATGCTGCCGAAGGGGACGAATGTCGACTCGCCCGGCGTGATCGAGGAGCTCGACGCCGCGCTCTCCAGGGTGCAGGACGCGCTTCCGGACGCGCGTCTCGCCTCGTATGCCTCGACCGGCGATCGGGCGTTCGTCTCCGAGGACGGCCGCACGACCTTCGCCCTCGTCTACGTCCCGCACGGGGGCGGGCTCGAGGGCGGCCAGGAGGACGCCGAGCTCGCCCAGGCGGCGCTCGACGGGGTCACGATCGGGGGTGTGCCGATCCAGGTGACGGGCCTCGACGCGCTCCGCGCCGCCGCCGGCGAGAGCGAGGGGACGAACGTGAGCGTGCTCGCGGAGGTGCTGGTGGCTGCCGTCGGCGCGCTCGCCGTTCTCGCCTTCGTCTTCGGCTCGTTCATGGCGATCCTGCCCCTGCTGATGGCCGTGGTCGCGATCCCAACCACGTTCCTGCTCGTCTGGCCGATTGCCGAGGGTACCGACGTCTCGATCGCCGTCCAGTTCCTCGTCGCGCTGATCGGCCTCGGGGTCGCGATCGACTACTCGCTCCTCGTCGTGATGCGCTGGCGCGAGGAGCGGCAGGGCGTAGCTGACGACGGGGCCGCAGTCGAACGGGCGCTGCAGCGGGCCGGCTCAGCCGTCGTCTTCAGCGGTACCACGGTCGCGCTCTCGCTGCTCGCCCTCGTCGTTCTGCCCGTTCCGGCCCTTCGCACCATCGGGATTGCCGGGCTCTTGATCGCGCTCGTCAGCGTCGCGGTGGCGACGACTCTGCTCCCCGTCCTCCTGGCAACCGTCGGGCCGAGGCTCGACTGGCCGCGTCTCCGCCGGGAGGATCGCGCGAGCCGCGCCTGGACCGCTTGGGCCCGCATCGTCGTCCGCCATCGCTGGGTCGCCGCCATCCTCGCCGCCGGCGTTCTCGCCGCCCTGGCCGTCGCCGCCTTCTCGATGCAGCTCGGCACCCCCAGGGCCGAGTCGCTCGCCGAGTCCGGCGCCGCGCGCGCCGGGTTGCAGGAGCTCGAGGACTCGGGCATCGGCCCAGGGCCGCTCGCGCCCTTCGACGCGCTCGTCCGCGGAGGAGACCCCGACGCCGTCGCCGAAGCGCTCGCCGCAGTGGAGGGCGTCCAGGGCGCGGCTGCGCCGCAGGACTGGCGCCGGGCCGGGACGGCGCTCGTCACGGTCATCCCGACCGCAGAAGGAAACTCACGGGACGGCCGCGCGACGCTCGAGCGCATCCGAGCCGCCGCGGACGGTCTCCCGGCCGAGGTCGCAATCGGAGGCGAGGCCGCCCAGGGCGCCGACTGGGTCGACGCCGTGTACGGCAACCTCCCGCTGACGCTCGCCCTGATCCTCGGCCTCACCTTCGTCCTGCTCGCGCGCGCCTTCCGCTCCCTTGTCCTCGCGCTCGAGGCCGTCGCCCTCAACCTCCTTTCCGTCGCCGCAGCTATGGGCGTGCTCGTGCTCGTCTGGCAGGAGGGGCTCGGGTCCGAAGCGATCTGGGGCATCGAAGCGACGCGCGCGATCAGCGTCGAGCTCCCGATCGTCGTCTTCGCCTTCCTCTTCGGCATCTCGATGGACTACCAGGTGTTCATCGTCAGCCGGATGCGCGAGGCCTACGACCGCAGCGGCTCCACCGAAGTCGCGGTCGTCGAGGGCATCGGCCGCACCGGCCGACTGGTCACGAGCGCGGCGCTCATCCTCGGCCTCGCCTTCGTCGCCCTGAGCGGAGCCCCGGGCACGGAGAACAAGATGTTCGCGAGCGCGCTCGCCGCCGGGATCCTGCTCGACGCCACGATCGTCCGCGGGGTGCTCCTCCCCTCGGTCGTCGCGATACTCGGACGGTGGAACTGGTGGCTCCCGCACCGCCCTGCGCGCCTGCTCAGGGTCGAGCCGTCGTTCCCGCGAAACCCCTAGACACCGGAGGGGAACGTCGATGAGGTCAGACCGCCATGCCGCCCGACTCGAGCGACTCGGGCTCGCCGTCTCCGTCAGCTAGCGCAGCGTCGGCCGGTCGGGAAGCAGCCTGTCTGCGGTGGAGATGGTGCGCGACTCGCCGTGAACGATCCACTCCGCGACGATTCGCCCGATCCCCGGCGCCGACTGCAGACCGGAGCCGCCTGCTCCGAGCGCCGCGACCACCGAGGGCCGGTCGCGGTAGGGGCCGACCGACGGCTGCCCGTCCGGGCTGATCGGGTAGATGCCGGCCCAGGCGTTCCCGAGTCGCATCCCATCGAGCCCGGGCAGCCGCCGCAGCAGACGCTCGGCGACCTCGCTCATGAACGTGTGCTCGCCGCGGCGACGGTAGTTATCCGGGTCGACGAGGTCGTGGAGAACGTCCTCGGTATGGAGGCCGGCGATCATGGTGTCGAAGGTCTCGTGGCGGAAGTAGAGCCCCTCCTCGCCGGAGCCCGGGACGTAGTCCATCACCATGGGCATCACGTAGTCGAGCCTCCGCGGCAGGTACGCGACGAGCGCCTGGTGCCGCTGGGGGAGCACGAAGGCTTTTGATCCGAAGAGCTCGCCGACCGACGGTGCCCATGCACCGGCGGCGTTCACCACCATGTCGGCGTCGACTGTCCCCTGCGACGTTTCGAGCCGCCAGCCGCCGTCCGCCCTCTCGTCCGCGCGGCGGAGGGCTGCGTTCGTGAGGACGGTCCCACCGCCCTCGCGGACGAGCTCAGCGTAGATGGTGCAGAGCTGGTGGCCGTCGATGAAGCCGCTCGACGGCCCGAACATCGCGCCGACCATACCCTCGGTGTCGAGGTCCGGCACGAGCCGCTCCAGGCCCTCGAGATCGAGCACGACCGCGTCCGTGATCCCCAGCTCGTGCTGGTACGCGACGCTCCGCTCGAACGCCTCGAGGTCGGCCGCCGTGTGCGCCACGCGCGCGTAGCCGCAGCGTGTGATCTCGAGGTCGCGCTCGCGCTCGAGCCGCGCGAAGGCATGCATGCTCCACGCGCGGAGTTCCACCGACTTGAGGTCGACGTACTGCGGCTCGATCATCCCGACGGAGAGTCCCGACGACGCGCTCGCGAGCTGTTTTCGCTCGAGCAGGGTCACGTCGCGGTTGCCGAGCTCGACCAGCTCCGCAGCGGCCGCGAGCCCGAGCGCGCCGCCGCCGATCACGACCACCTTCATCGCTGCACCGCCGCGAAGCGCCGGAGCAGCTTCTCGACCGTCGAGTCGTCCATCGGTAGCGACGTGCACGCGAGACCGTTCTTCGCGATCAGCACGCCGGCGCGATAGAGCCGCCACCACAGCTCGAGCGGCTCGTCCGAGATGATGCGGAGCAGCGAACCGCGGCCGTTCACGATCAGGCCGAGGCCGCGCAGCCCCTCGCGCAGGTCGTCGCCGAGCCCGTTGATGCGCGCGATCTCGCGCGCGTCGAGCAGCCGAAGCCCCACGAGCCCGGCACGCATCGTCGGCGGGTTCCCCGTGAACGTGCCGCCGAGCTCGACGGCACCGTCCTCCCGCGGGTCCGTGACCGCCATCACCTCGGCCGAGCCGCCGTAGGCGCCGATTGGCAGGCCGCCGCCGATCGCCTTCCCCAGCGTCACGAGGTCGGGCCGGAGCCCGTACTTCGACTGGAGCCCGCCCACCGCGAGCCGGAACGTGATCACCTCGTCGACGAGCAGCAGAATCCCACGGCGCTGCGTCTCGTCGCGGAGCAGGCGCGCGAACTCCGGTGTCACCGGCACGAGGCCGGGCCGGTTCGGCATCAGGTCGACGATCACGCACGCGAGCTCGTCGCCGTGCTCGTCGAGCGCTGCCGCGAAGGCGGCCTCGTCGGCGACCGGCACCGTCACCACCGCCTGCCACGTCTGCGGCGCTACGCCGCGCGCGCCGGTCGCGACGATCGGGTCGTACAAGCCGTGGTAGGAGCCGTCGAAGCGGAGGATCTTCGGGCGGCCGGTGTAGGCGCGCGCGACGCGCAGCGCCAGCATCACCGCCTCGGTCCCAGAGTTCGCGAAGCGGACGCGCTCGACGATGTCGATCCGGCGGACCAGCTCGCCCGCGAGCGCGACCTCCCACTCGGTCGGCATCCCGAAGCAGAGCCCGTCGGCGACGGCCGCCCGTAGCTCCGCGAGGATCGCAGGGTGGGCGTGGCCGTGGACGAGCGCCGTCATGTTGCCTTGCAGGTCGATCACCTCGTGTCCGTCGGCGTCGGTGATCGTGTGGCCCTCGCCGCGGACCGCATATGGCGGCGACGGCGGGACGTAGACGGTGGAGCGCGTATTGCCGCCGGGCAGCCGCCGGACTGCGGCTGCGTAGAGCGCGTCCGAGCGGCGGGTCCCGGAGGTGGCGGGCAACGAGCTCAGGCTATATCGGCTCGATCTCGACGATCGCCCGTCGATTCTCGGAGGGTGAGAGAATCGTCTGGTGGCCGGCGTTCCTTCGTCCAGCCCGACGGGGCGGCTGCGTCGCGAGTGGGACGACGACGCGCTGGTGGCGTCGCTGCGGAGGGGTGACGAGCGGTTCTTCGCTGAGCTGGTGGAGGACTGGAGTCGCGTGATGCTTGTGCTCGCGCTCTCCCACGTCGAGAGCCGGGCGGTCGCCGAGGAGGTCGTTCAGGAAGCGTGGTTGACGGTGCTACGCGACCTCGACCGTTTCGAGCGCCGGTCGGCGCTGCGCACGTGGGTCCTTGGGATCGTCGTGAATCTGGCGCGTTCGCGTGCCCGCGCCGAGCGGCGGTCGGTACCGATCCCGCCGGAACCTTCTGGACCGGTCGTCGACCCGGCGCGGTTCCGGCCCACCGACGCGGCTCGCTGGCCCGACCACTGGGCGCTCGGCCCCGTCCGCTGGCCTGCTCCCGAGGACGAGCTGCTAGCGGGAGAGACGCGCCAGGTCATCCTCGACGCGATCTCCCAGCTTCCGGTAGCCCAGCGCGAGTTGCTCGTCCTGCGCGATCTCGGAGGGCTCACCGCGGCGGAGACGTGCAACGTCCTGGGTCTCACGGACACCAATCAGCGTGTGCTTCTGCACCGGTCGCGTTCGCGGGTGCGGAACGCGCTCGAGCACTACTTCGACGCTACGGAGCCGACGTGATCGACGACCACCTGCCCGAGATGCCCTGCCGCGAGCTCGTGGAGCTCGTGACCGACTACCTCGAGGGCCGACTCTCGTCCGAGGACAGGACGCGCTTCGAGGCCCACATCTCCGAGTGCGACTATTGCGAAGCCTACCTGGAGCAGATGCGGCAGACGATCCGCGTGCTCGGACGGCTGCCGGAGGAGTCGCTCTCATCCGAGGCTCGCGACGCGCTCCTGACGGCGTTCCGCGACTGGTCACGCGGCTGATCGTCCACCCTGTAACGCGGGCCGGCGCCGCGGCACACATTGGGAGGAGCTCGCACGCAACGAAAGGAGGCTGGGATGGCAGTTCAGCTCGACGAGTTCAAGACGAGGCAGCGTGGAGTCTGGGGCGCGGGAGACTACGCGACGCTGTCGCAGCACATCGCCGAGGTCGGCGAGCTCGTGGTGGCCCGGGCCGGCGTCGAGGGCGGGATGCGCGTGCTCGACGTGGCGTGTGGTACGGGCAACGCTGCCATTCCGGCGGCACGGGCGGGCGCCCGGGTGACCGGGCTCGACCTGGTACCGAAGCTGCTCGAGCAGGGACGGGCAAAGGCGGAGGCGGAAGGGCTGGAGATCGAGTGGGTCGAGGGCGACGCCGAGGATCTCCCCTTCCAGGACGGCTCATTCGATCACGTCCTCTCGACGTTCGGGCACATGTTCGCGCCGCGTCACCGGCGAGTCGCCCACGAGATGGCACGCGTCTCTCGACCGGGCGGACAGATCGTCACGGCCACGTGGACGCCGGAGGGGGTCTCGGGCCCGATCTTCGCCGCGAGCGCCTCGTACATGCCTCCGCCGCCCGACTACGCCTCGCCGCCGATCCTCTGGGGGACCGAGGGGCACGTGCGCGACCTGTTCGGGGAGGTTGCGACCGGCTTCGAGTTCGAGCGCCACGTGAACAGGATCGAGTGGGACTCGCTCGAAGGCTTCGCCGATTACTTCATGGGCAGGTTTCCGCCGATGGTGACGGCGCAGGCGATGCTCGGCGAGCGCTTCGCGGAGCTCCGCGAGCGGGTCGTGGAGATCTGGCGCGACGCCAACGAAGCCGACGACGGCAGCTTCCGCCTTCCGCAGGAGTACCTGCTCTCGATCGTCCGCCTCTGACCGGGCGCCCACCGTCTAGACACCCATCACCATGGACTGTCGCGGTCCAGTGACCGCCGCAGTGTTTCTTCCGGTGCAGCGTGGCCACCGGCACGCTCGCTGGTCGAGGGCTACGGGATTCGCCACGACGGGCTAGCCTTGCTAGGTCGTCGCCGCCCGCGACGTATGCGCACCCGCGTTTCCCGTCACCTGAATCTCCGCCGCGGCGGCGACATCGCCGTCGACCTCGGCACCGCGAACACGGTCGTCTTCGTCCGGGGCCACGGGATCGCCCTCATCGAGCCTTCGGTCGTCGCGATCGACGAGCGCTCGGGCGAAGTGCTCGCGGTAGGCGCGGAGGCACGGCGCATGATCGGGAGGACGCCGGCGACTATCCGAGCTACGCGCCCCCTTCGCCACGGTGTCATCGCCGACTTCGAGGTGACCGAGCAGATGCTTCGGCACTTCATCCGCAGGACGATCGGCGGCCCTCTGGTCCACCCTCGTGTCATCCTCTGCGTGCCAAGCGGCATCACCGACGTCGAGCGGCGGGCCGTCGAGGAGGCGACGTTGGCCGCCGGCGCCAGGGAGGCCCACCTGATCGAGGAACCGATGGCGGCGGCGATCGGCGCCGATCTTCCCGTCGCCGAGCCCGCGGCGAGCATGGTCGTCGACGTCGGCGGGGGCACGACCGAGGTGGCGGTCATCTCGCTCGGGGGCATGGTCGTCTGGAACTCG
>Ga0081538_10001676_pt1 | contig 22565 bp, 27 predicted proteins | sample TabmetS5T2R1_FD_71022 | JGI IMG/M metagenome (GOLD analysis project Ga0081538, IMG submission 71022) | Tabebuia heterophylla rhizosphere microbial communities from the University of Puerto Rico - S5T2R1 | ecosystem: Host-associated > Plants > Roots > Rhizosphere ...
GCGGTGGGCTACCAGCCCAACCTGGCCGACGAGATGGGCATCCTGCAGGAGCGGATCACCTCGACGCGTGGTCACTCGATCACCTCGATGCAGGCGATCTACGTGCCCGCCGACGACTACACCGACCCGGCGCCGGCGACGACGTTCGCCCACCTCGACGCGACGACCGAGCTGTCCCGTGAGATCGCGGCCCGAGGGCTCTACCCCGCGGTCGACCCCCTGACGTCGTCGTCGCGGATCCTCGACCCGCTCTACATCAGCCAGGACCACTACGACACGGCGGTTCGGGTCAAGCAGATCCTGCAGCGCAACAAGGAGCTGCAGGACATCATCGCGATCCTCGGCATCGACGAGCTGTCCGAGGAGGACAAGGTCATCGTGAACCGGGCTCGGCGGATCCAGCAGTTCCTGTCGCAGAACACCTACATGGCCGAGCAGTTCACCGGAGTCCCCGGATCGTACGTGAAGCTGTCGGACAACATCGAGAGCTTCGCCAAGATCGCCGACGGCGAGTACGACAACGTCGCCGAGCAGGCGTTCTTCAACGTCGGAACGCTGGACGACGTCGACAAGAAGTGGTCGGAGATCCAGAAGGAGCTGTGACCCGTGGCTGACCCACTGCACGTGGAGCTCGTGGCCGCCGACCGTACGGTGTGGTCGGGCGAGGCGACGATCGTGATCGCCCGTACCACCGAGGGCGACATCGGCATCCTGCCCGGCCACATGCCGGTGATGTCGCTGCTCGTCGACGGCACGATCGAGATCCGGACGCCGGACGGCGACTACTGCGTCGCCGCCGCCGACTCCGGATTCCTCTCGGTCGCCCAGGATCGGGTGTCGATCCTCGCCGAGCACGCCGAGATGTCGAGCGAGATCAACATCGAGCAGGCCCGCGCCGACCTCGAGCGGGCGCACGAGACCGGCGAGGGCGACGCCGAGCAGCGGGCCGCGATCCGGCGGGCCGAAGCGCGGATCCGAGCGTTCGAGAAGGCGTCCTGACCGACCCGACGGCCGCCCGTCGGATCGGTCGTCCACAACTTCTGTGAGCCGCTGACCGTCGCGGCCCCGTCGCCAGGTACGGTGGGGGCTTCGTAGCTCTTGGGCAAGGACACGGGGCCATGTGGCAGTGGGACTGGGTCGTCGACGTCGTCGGGGTCGCGCTGGTCCTTGCCCTGCTGTTGCCGATCGGGCTGATCGTGCGGCGCCGTTGGATCTCGCGTCGCGGCACCGCCTTCGAGCTGAGCGTCAACGCCCGGTCGACCGGCGTGAGCTCGCGGGGCTGGATCCTCGGGCTCGGCCGCTACCACGACGACCAGCTCGACTGGTTTCGCTTCTTCTCCCTGTCCTGGCGCCCCAAGCGCCGGTTTCTTCGCGGCGACATGGAGGTGCTGGAGCGGCGGACCCCGGAGGGCGCGGAGGCGTTCGCGTTGTACTCCGGACACATCGTCGTCGAGCTTCGGACCGCCCGCGGCCCGGTGCAGCTGGCGATGAGCGAGCCCGCGTTGACCGCGCTGCTCGCCTGGCTGGAGTCGGCTCCGCCGGGGCGACAGTCGAGACGGGTCGTCTAGCGCGATCCGTCCGGTCCGGGCCGCTCTCCGCCCGGCACCCACAAGACGTCGCCCCGCTCTCGGTTGGCGTAGCGGGCCAGGATGAACAGCAGGTCCGAGACCCGGTTGAGGTAGGTGAGGGCGAGCTGGTTCATGTCGTCGCCGTGCCGCTCGTACGCCGCCCACGCCGAGCGCTCGGCGCGTCGCGTGACCGTGCACGCCACCTGCAGGAGTGCCGACCCGACCGTGCCGCCGGGCAGGATGAACGACCGCAGCTTCGGCAGCTCGGCGTTGTAGCGGTCGCACCAGGCCTCGAGCCGGTCGACGTAGGCCTGGGTGACCCGCAGCGGCGGATACTCCGGCTCCCGCACGACCGGCATGCACAGGTCGGCACCGACGTCGAACAGGTCGTTCTGGACCGTGGTCAACACCTCGACGACGTCGGCGTCCAGCTGGCCGGCGGCGAGCGCGTGACCCAGGTGGGCGTTGGCCTCGTTGACGTCGCCGTACGCGTGCACCCGAAGATCCGTCTTCGCCGTCTCGCTCATGTCGCCGAGCCGCGTCGTGCCCTGGTCGCCGGTGCGCGTGTAGATGCGCGTGAGATTGACCATGGCTCCACCCTAGGCCGTCGTCAGGGTGCGGCCGCTAGGCTCCGTCGGACGTGGGACCGACCTCACAGAGAAGGCAGTGACCGATGGCAGACGCGGGCAGGCTGACGGTGGTGGGCGCGGGGCTGATGGGCGCGGGGATCGCGCAGGTGTCGGCGGTAGCGGGCTGGGACGTCGTGCTGCGCGACGTCACGACCGCGGCGCTCGACCGGGCCCGCCAGGCCATCGAGGGCTCGCTCGCCAGGTTCGTCGACAAGGGCACCATCTCGGCCGACGACCGGGACGCCGCCTTGGGACGCATCACGACGACCTCCGACCTCGACCAGGCCGCGGCGCAGGCGGACCTGGTGGTCGAGGCCGTGTTCGAAGACGTCGACCTGAAGCGGGAGGTCTTCGCCGCCCTCGACCGGCTCTGTCCGGACGACGCGGTGCTCGCGACCAACACGTCGGCGATCCCGGTGACCAAGATCGCGGCCGCGACCCAGCGGCCCGAGTCGGTCGTCGGCACGCACTTCTTCTCCCCGGTGCCGATGATGCGGCTGTGCGAGCTCGTCCGCGGACACAAGACCAGCGACGACACGCTCGCCCGCGCCCGGGCGTACGCGGAGGGCGTCGGCAAGACCTGCATCGTGGTCAACCGGGACGTTGCCGGCTTCGTCACCACGCGCCTGATCAGCGCCCTCGTCGTCGAGGCGATCAAGCTGTACGAGAGCGGCGTCGCCACCGCCGAGGACATCGACCTGGCCTGCCAGCTCGGGTTCGGGCACGCCATGGGCCCGCTCGCCACGACGGACCTGACCGGCGTCGACGTCCTGCGCGACGCCACGTCCAACATCTGGACCGAGTGCGCCGAGGACAAGTTCTACCCGCCGGAGATCCTGTCGCGGATGGTCGACGCCGGTGATCTCGGGCGCAAGAGCGGGCGCGGCTTCTTCGCGTACGAATGAGTATCACTCGCCCGATGGGGTCACTCCTCCCGTCATCGTGACAGCGTCGTGACCGGGTGCCCGACAACCATCCGGCGCGCCACGGCGTCTGTCTCTATAGGAGGGCCGCCAGGGGCCGGCGGCTCCGGAGCGTGGAGGGGCGCGATGGCAGACGACAGGTGGATCGGGACACCAGCAACCGTCTTGCACGTCACCGGGCGGCTGGACGGCACGTCAGTCAGCGCCGCCCGGGACCGCCTCCACACGGCGATCGCGCGGGACCGGTCCGACGTCATCCTCGACGTCTCGGGGGTCGAGTGGGTCGACGTCACCGGACTCGGCATGATCGTCGACGCGCATCGCCGGCTGCGTCGCGACGGGCGACGCCTCGTGTTGCGTGGCTGCGCGCCCCGAGTACGCCGGGCCCTGGCGGTCACCAAGCTCAGCCGGATCATGGTCATCGAGCGCGAGGCGGCGACGCCGGCCGCCGCGTGAGTCGGCTCACGAGTCCCGTTGGCACCAGTCCCTTACACCTACGCTGTCACCATGCGAGACAGGCCGTGGGTGATTCGTACCTACGCCGGGCATAGCTCGGCCGCCGAGTCCAACGCGCTCTACCGTCGCAACCTGGCCAAGGGCCAGACCGGGCTGTCGGTCGCCTTCGACCTCCCGACCCAGACCGGCTACGACCCCGACTCCGAGCTGGCCCGGGGCGAGGTCGGCAAGGTCGGCGTTCCGGTGCCGCACCTCGGCGAGATGCGCCGGCTGTTCGACGGCATCCCGCTCGACGAGATGAACACGTCGATGACGATCAACGCCACCGCGATGTGGCTGCTGGCGCTCTATCAGGTGGTTGCCGAGGAGCAGGGTGTCGAACCCGCACAGCTGCAAGGGACTACGCAGAACGACATCGTCAAGGAGTACCTCTCGCGCGGCACGTACGTGTTCGACCCGGAGCACTCCCTTCGCCTGACGACCGACACGATCGCGTACGCGGTCAACCACATCCCCAAGTGGAACCCCATCAACATCTGCAGCTACCACCTGCAGGAGGCCGGGGCCACGCCCGTGCAGGAACTGGCGTACGCGATGTGCACCGCGATCGCCGTCCTCGACGCGGTCCGCGACTCCGGTCAGATCCCGGCCGACCGCTTCGGCGCGGTCGTCGGCCGGATGTCGTTCTTCGTCAACGCCGGCGTCCGGTTCGTCGAGGAGCTGTCCAAGATGCGGGCGTTCGTCGAGCTCTGGGACGAGCTCACCCGTGACCGGTACGGCGTCACCGACCCGAAGCAGCGCCGGTTCCGCTACGGAGTCCAGGTCAACTCGCTCGGCCTCACCGAGGCACAGCCGGAGAACAACGTCCAACGCATCGTCCTCGAGATGCTCGGCGTCACGCTGTCCAAGCAGGCCCGGGCCCGGGCCGTGCAGCTACCCGCCTGGAACGAAGCGCTCGGGCTGCCGCGACCGTGGGACCAGCAGTGGTCGCTGCGACTGCAGCAGGTCCTCGCCTACGAGTCGGACCTCCTCGAGTACGACGACATCTTCGACGGATCACGGGTCGTCGAGGCGAAGGTCGCCGAGCTGGTCGCCGGGGCGAAGGCGGAGGTCGACCGGGTGCAGGCGATGGGCGGTGCGGTGGCCGCGGTCGAGTCGGGCTACATGAAGCAGCAACTGGTCGCTTCGCACGCGGCCCGGCGGGCCCGGATCGAGTCCGGCGAGGACGTCGTCGTCGGGGTCAACCGTTGGACCGAGACCGAGGAGTCGCCGCTCACGGGCGACCTGAGCACGGCGATCCAGACACCCGACGGTGCGGCCGAGGCGGCGGCGATCGCGTCGGTGCGACAGTGGCGGGCCGACCGGGACGAGGCGGCGGTCTCGGCGGCGCTGGACCGGCTCCGGGCCGACGCGAAGTCCGATGCCAACCTGATGCCGGCCACCCTCGAAGCGGCGCGGGCGGGAGCGACGACGGGGGAGTGGGCCGGGGCGCTGCGCGAGGTCTTCGGCGAGTACCGCGCACCCACCGGGGTCGGCGGCTCGGTCGGCGTGGCGGACGCCGGCGCGGAGCTCGCCGACGTCCGCGAGCGGGTTCGGGCGACCGGCGACGATCTCGGCGGTCGGCTCCGGCTGCTGGTCGGCAAGCCCGGCCTGGACGGTCACTCCAACGGCGCCGAGCAGATCGCGGTCCGCGCCAGGGACGCCGGGTTCGAGGTGATCTACCAGGGGATCCGCCTGACGCCGGCCCAGATCGTGGCGGCCGCGGTCGCCGAGGACGTGCACTGCGTCGGGCTGTCGATCCTGTCGGGATCGCACCTCGAGCTGGTGCCGGACGTCCTCGCCGGACTCGCCGATGCGGGGCTGGGTGACCTCCCGGTCGTCGTGGGTGGCATCATTCCGTCGTCCGATGCGCGCATCTTGGAGAGCAAGGGAGTGGCCGCGGTGTTCACTCCCAAAGACTTCGGTCTGTCCCAGATCATCGACCGGATGGTCGACGTGATCCGGCAGGCGAACGGGCTCGACTGAGGCGGGAAGCGGGCAAGCCGAGGGAGCAGGTGGCCGGCCGAGGGCGGCCACCACCGTGACCGCTCCACCTGGAAAGGATTGAGCCCATGAGCAACCAACCGCCCCCTGGCCAGGGCCCAGGGCAGCCACGCCCGCCTGGACAGCCTCCGGGTCAGGGGCCTGGCGGGCCTTCCGGTCCGCCTCCGGGTCAGGGGCCTGGCGGGCCTTCCGGTCCGCCTCCGGGTCAGGGGCCTGGCGGGCCTTCCGGTCCGCCTCCCAGCCAGGGCCCCGGCGGACCCCCTGGCCCGCCGCCGGGGCCGCCCGGTTCGGGCGGGCCGCCGCCAGGCGGCTACCCGCCAGGCGGACCCGGTGGTCCGGGTGGTCCGCAGCCGCCAGGGGGACCCGGTGGTCCGGGTGGCCCGCCGTTCGGGCCCGGTGGACCCTCCGGCAAGAGCAAGACGCCGCTCATCCTGGGCATCGTCGGCGCCGTCGTGGTGCTGGCCGGGATCGGTGCCCTGCTCTACTTCTTCGTCTTCAGCGACGACGACGAGGCCGGCGACTACTGCGGCCTGCTCGAGGACAACGTCAGCATCTTCTCCGATCTCACGACGGGAGATACCGACCCGGCCGAGGCGGAGCAGATCGTCGACACGATCCACGAGCTCCGGGAGGCCGCGCCCGGCGACATCGAGGACGAGTGGGCCACGATCGACGACCCGTTCCAGACCCTCGACCAGGCGCTGGACGACGCCGGCATCACCTGGGAGGAGGCCGACGAGATGCAGGCCGGCGAGTTCCCGGTGGAGGTCGAGGAGGCCGCCCAGGAGATGGCCAACTCGCTGCAGGAGATCGACCTGAGCGCGATCGGCCAGAGCATCGAGGATCACGCCGTCGACGAGTGCGGCATGGATCCGTCGGACTTCAACTCCGGCCAGCAGTGAGGCGGTCGGAGGCTAGGCCGCCTTCGGGAGGTCGCGCTTCTTGACCTTGACCAGCTTGCGCTTCTTCACCGTGTAGCCGGTGGGGAGGGTGCCGGCCTTGAGCATGCGGATCGGGCACCGCTGACAGCGGGGCTTGGACACGCAGCACTTCTTCTTGGGGCGCTGCTGCTTGGGCTTGGCCGGCACCGGGGGAGTCTAACAAGCGAGGTTAGGCAAACCTAACTTGGTCGATGCGTACGATGAGGGACAACCGTCCCGGGTATGGAGGATTTCACCGATGGCATCGCCGCGATTCGTCAAGCAGCTCAACGTGCAGATCGGGAACGAGTTCGCCGCGCACCAGCAGTACATCGCTTGCGCCGTCTACTACGACGCGCTCACCATGCCGCAGATGGCCCGCTTCTTCTATCGCCAGGCGGTCGAGGAGCGCGGCCACGCCATGATGATGGTGCAGTACCTCCTCGACGCCGACGAGGAGGTCGCCATCCCCGGTGTGGAGGCGCCGCAGAACCGCTTCGACGACGTCGTCGCCCCGGTCAAGCTCGCCCTGGACCAGGAGAAGCGGGTCACCGAACAGGTCAACCAGCTGACCGCCGTGGCGCGCGAGGACAACGACTACGCCTCCGACCAGTTCATGCAGTGGTTCATCAAGGAGCAGGTCGAGGAAGTCGCGACGATGAGCGCGCTGCTCGCCGTGGTCACGCGTTCGCACGACGACGTCGAGTCGATCGAGGAGTGGGTCGCCCGGGAGGCGGCGACCGAGGACGACGACCCGACGGCGCCAGCGGTGGCCGGAGCGGAGTAGCCCAGCAGGCGGCCGTGCGGACTCTCGTCGTCGGCGCCGGAGTGCTCGGGCTCACCTGCGCCGTGCGCCTGGCCGAGTCGGGACACGACGTGCATGTCCTGGCGCGCGACCTCCCGCTCGAGACGACGTCAGCTGTGGCGGCGGCGTGGTGGTACCCCTATCGGGCCGCGCCGCTGGATCGGGTCGCCGCCTGGGCGGCCCGGTCGTACGACGTCTTCGACGAGCTGTCGAAGCGGTCCGAGTCCGGCGTCGTGATGCGGCGGAGCACCGAGGTACATCGCGCGTCGCAGCCCGACCCATGGTGGGCCGACGCGGTGCCCGCGCTCGATCGGCTCGGCGAACCGCCCGACGGATACGTCGACGGCTGGTCGTTCGTCGCGCCGGTGGTCGAGATGCCGGTGTACCTGCGGCAGCTGGCAGCCCGGCTGGCCGCTGCCGGTGGCACCCTGACCCGGATGGCTCTCGGCGGGCTGCCGGCGGCGGCCGATGCCGTGGTGGTCAACTGTGCCGGCCTGGCCAACCGCTTCCTGGTCGGCGACACGTCGCTCTATCCGGTGCGCGGCCAGGTCGTGCGGGTGCGGCAGGTCGGAATCGACCGGGTGTGGCTCGACGCGTCCGGCGGCGGTGTCACGTACGTCGTGCCGCGGTCGGAGGACGTCGTGGTCGGCGGGTCGGACGACGTCGACCAGTGGGACCTGCGACCGGACCCCGAGCTGGCCGAGGGCATCCTGCGCCGGGCGAGCCGACTGGTCCCGGAGCTGGCCGACGCCGACGTACTCGGGCACCGGGTCGGCCTGCGCCCGTGCCGCGAGGCCGTCCGCCTGGAGGTCGAGCGGCGAGGCGGTGCCGGTCCGGTCGTCCACTGCTATGGTCACGGCGGTGCGGGCGTCACCCTGTCGTGGGGTTGCGCCGACGAAGTGGCGCACCTGGTCGAGGAGCTCTCGGGAGGCGATCGTGACGCAGCGGACCGGTCTTGAGGCCGTGTTCGTGGCCGCCGACGCCCCGAAGGACGCGGCTCGGACGCTCACCGGCGGGCTGTCGACGGGCGAGGTCCGGCCCGGTCCGGACGGTCAGGAGCTCGTCGAGGGGCTGGGCGTGTTCCTGGCGATGGAGCCGTCGAACGAGGAGTCGCCGGCGGGCACGGTCACGCTGTGGTTCCGGGTCCCGGACGTCGCCGCGACGGTCGACGCCTTGCGCGACGGCGGTGCCGAGATACTGTCGCCGCCGACGCCGGCGGGAGAGGAGACGGTCGCGACGGTCCGCCTGCCCCAGGGCCTGCGGGTCGGCGTGATCGCTTGAGCGCAGCATGGAATGGCCATGGGCGGCACTGCCGATCATTCTCGCTCCCGCGTTCGCGTTCGCCGGCGCCTTTCTGGGCTATCGGCGGGCGCGGGCGGCGGACGAGGCACTGGACCGCTGGCGGCGCCGGGAGGAGACGATGCGGATGGTGCGCTGGGCCGCCGACAAGGCGATGGACGACGACGAGTCGGTCCGGCCGGTCGGCGTGTCGGCGCTGGCCGCGCTCCGGCGCGCGGAGCTGCTCCAGCCGGAGGACGAGCGCCTGGTCGAGGAGATCGCCGAGGCCGTGGCGGTCGTCTCGATGCACGGCCTGGAGTATCCTTTTGACGCTGAGATCGTCGTCAGCGACACAGACGGTGAGGAGGAGCCAGATGGCTGATTCCAAGGTCGTCTACGTCAAGCCTTACCAGGTCAAGGCGGCCAAGCTCGCCGTCGAGCTGGCCAAGGACCAGGGCCGCAAGCCCAACCCGTTGATGGTCCGGATCGCCAACGCCAAGCCGAAGGCCGCCGGCGCCTGAGCGCGGCCGACGTCACGGCCTCCGCCGGCTAGAACAGCCGCAGCCGGTCGTCGTCGACTCCACGGAGCGTGTCGTAGTCGACGGTGACGCACGAGATGCCGCGGTCCTCGGCCAGCACCCGCGCCTGCGGCTTGATCTCCTGGGCGGCGAAGACGCCGCGGACCGGAGCCAGCAGCGGATCGCGGTTGAGCAGCTCGAGATAGCGGGTGAGCTGCTCGACGCCGTCAATCTCGCCGCGACGCTTCACCTCGACCGCGACGCTCACCCCGTCGAGCGAGCGGCAGAGCAGGTCGACCGGCCCGATCGCCGTGGGGTACTCCCGGCGTACCAGCGTCATCCCGGCACCCAGCGCCGACGGATGCTCGGCGAGCAGTTCCTGCAGGTGCCGCTCGACGCCGTCCTTGACCAACCCAGGCTCGACCCCGAGGTCGTGGACGCTGTCGTGCAACACCTCCTCGATCCGGATCCGCAGGGTGTCGTCGGACTTCGCGGCGCTGACGGTCCATTCGACGACGCCGTCGCGCTCGTCCTCCCGGATCGTGCACGGCGGGCTCATCCAGTTCAGCGGCTTGTACGCCCGGTCGTCGCTGTGGATCGAGACCGAGCCGTCGGCCTTCACCAGGACGAGTCGGATCGCGATCGGGAGATGGGCGGTGAGCCGGCCGGCGTAGTCCACCTCACAGCGGGCGATCACCAGGCGCATGACGGTCTACGGTATCGACCGTGAGTCAGTACGAGTACGGCGACGCCGCCGCCATGTTCGACGCCGGGCGGCAGATCCTCGCCAGCCAGCCGTTCAGCCGGCTGCTGGGCGCCGAGCTGATCGGCTTCGAGCCCGGCACGGCCGAGCTCCGGCTGCCGCTACGCGAGGAGCTCCGCCAGCAGTTCGGGCTGACCCACGGCGGCGTGCTGTCGTACCTGGCCGACAACGCCATGACCTTCGCCGGCGGCTCGGTGCTCGGTCCGGCGGTGCTGACCGCGGAGTACAAGGTGAGCTACGTGGCGCCGGCGATCGGCGACGCGCTGGTCGCTCGCGGCAGCGTGGTGCACCAGGGGCGTCGACAGGCGGTCTGTCGGTGCGACGTGTTCGACGTCACCGACGGCCAGGAGACGCTCTGCGCCACCGCCCTGGGCACGATCCGCGCGGTGCGTGACCCATCCAACGACGGAGAACCCGCGAGCGACGAAGCGGGCTGACCCGTGCGAGACTGCGCCCATGACTCGTGACTTCACCAGCATCGGCGTCGTCGGACTCGGCACGATGGGTGCGGGCATCGCCGAGGTCTTCGCGCGCAACGGGTTCGACGTCGTCGGGGTGGAGCGCGACGACGAGGCGCTCGACCGCGGTCGGCAGCACGTCCAGCACTCCACCGACCGGGCGGTCAAGCGCTCCAAGCTGAGCTCCGACGAGCAGCAGGCGCTGTTCGACCGGATCACGTTCACCACCGCGCTGGAGGACGTGAAGCGATGCGACCTCGTCGTGGAGGCCGTCGTCGAGCATCTCGACCTCAAGCGGCAGGTCTTCGGCCGTCTCGACGAGATCGTCGGCGATGAGGCGATCCTGGCGACCAACACGTCGTCGCTGTCGGTCACCGAGATCTCGTCGGCCACCGCGCATCCCGACCGGGTCGTGGGAATGCACTTCTTCAACCCGGCGCCGGTACAGGCGTTCGTCGAGGTGATCCGGACCGTCGTCACCGCCCCCGACGTCATCGAGGACGTGCTGGAGCTGGCCCGCCGGCTCGGCAAGAACCCCGTCGTGGCCGGCGACAAGGCCGGGTTCATCGCGAACGCCCTGCTCTTCGGCTACCTCAACCACGCCGCGTCGATGTACGAGGCGAGGTACGCGACCCGAGAGGACATCGACGCGGCCATGCGGCTCGGGTGCGGCTACCCGATGGGGCCGCTGGCGCTGCTCGACCTGATCGGCCTCGACACCGCGTACGAGATCCTCGACACGATGTACCGCCAGGGTCGCAACCGACTGCACGCACCGGCGCCGGTCCTGAAGCAGATGGTCACGGCCGGTCTCCTCGGTCGCAAGACGGGTCGGGGCTTCTACACCTACCAGGAGGCCGACTCACCGGTGGTCGTCGACGACGCCGAGACGCCACCGGGCGACGAGAACATCCAGCCGCCCGCCTCGATCAGCACCGTCGGTGTCGTCGGCTCGGGGACGATGGCCAGCGGCATCGTCGAGGTGTTCGCGAAGGCCGGCTACGACGTGGTCTACGTGGCGCGCGGCGACGAGAAGGTCGCCCAGGTCCGCGAGACGATCACTCGCTCGCTCGACAAGGCGATCCAGCGCGGCAAGCTCCAGGAGTCCGCCAAGGGCGAGACGCTCGGGCGGCTGACCGGTTCGTCGCGGCTCGAGGACCTCGCGTCCGCCGACATCGTCATCGAGGCGATCACCGAGGAGCTATCGGTGAAGCGGGCGATGTTCGAGAACCTCGACGAGATCTGCCCGCCGTCGACCATCCTGGCCACGACGACCTCGTCGCTGCCGGTGATCGAGTGCGCCGCCGTCACCAACCGGCCCAGTCGCGTCGTGGGAGTGCACTTCTTCAACCCGGCGCCGGTGATGAAGCTGGTCGAGGTCGTCTCCACGGTGTCCACGGCAGAGGACGTCGCCGAGGACGTGCGGGCGCTCTGCGCGGCGATCGGCAAGCATCCGGTGTCCTGCGGCGACCGGGCGGGGTTCATCGCCAACGCGCTGCTGTTCCCGTACCTCAACGACGCCGTCAAGATGCTCGAGGCGCACTACGCCAACGCGGACGACATCGACACGGCGATGAAGGCCGGCTGCGCCCTGCCGATGGGTCCGTTCGAGCTGCTCGACGTCGTGGGTCTCGACGTGTCGCTCGCGATCCAGCGCACGCTGTACCTCGAGTTCCGTGAGCCCGGCTTCGCGCCGGCGCCGCTGCTCGAGCACCTCGTGACGGCCGGCTACCACGGGCACAAGACCGGCCGTGGCTTCCGCGACCACACCGCCGCGTAGGTGAGCGCGCGCCCGATCCGCGGCACGTCGGTCCTGCCGGCCCGGCGGGAGCCGCTGACCCTGCACACCGCCGACGGCCTCGAGCTGGTCGGCGAGCTGGCGCTGCCCGAGACCGCCGACCCGATCGCGACACTTGTGTGGCTGCATCCGCTGCCGACCCACGGCGGCATGATGGACAGCCATCTGATCCGCAAGTCGTCCTATCGGCTGCCAGCCCTCGCCGACCTCGCCGTCCTGCGGTTCAACACGCGCGGGACGAGCAGCGTCCAGGGCACCAGCCAGGGCGTCTTCGACAACGCCGGCGGCGAGCGCTACGACGTGGCGGCGGCGCTCGAGTACGTCGAGTTCGCCGAGCTGCCGCGGATCTGGCTGGTCGGGTGGTCGTTCGGCACCGACCTCGCCCTGATGTACGGCCTCGACCCGGCCGTCGAGGGCCTGATCCTGCTGTCGCCGCCGCTTCGGTACGCCGACGACGCCGTGCTCCGTCGGTGGGCCGACGCCGGCGTACCCGTACACGCGCTCATCCCCGAGCTCGACGACTACCTGCGGCCACCGGAGGCACGGGAGCGGTTCGCGGCGCTGCCCCGGGCCGAGCTCGTCGGCGTCGACGGCGCCAAGCACCTGTGGGTCGGCCACACCGAGCGGGTCCTGGACGAGATCGTCGCCTGGGTGGCGCCGGAGGTCGGCGTGCCGCTGCCCCGGGAGTGGGACGGCCCGATGGAGACCGCCGACAGCTCGGCGTACGCCGACCGGACGGTGGCGGCCTTCGCAGACGTGCCGCGGCCGTCAGCGCTGGGCCTGGCGGGGGACCAGGACCTCGCGGGTGAGGAAGATGATCGCGGCGGCGACGGGGATCGCGAGCAGGGCGCCGGGGACGCCCGCCAGTGAGCCGCCGAGGAGCGCCGCCACGACGGTGACCACGGCCGGGATCGACATCGAGCGCGACATGATCCGTGGGTAGACGAGGTAGTTCTCGATCTGCTGGTAGATCACGAAGAAGATCACACAGGCGATCCCGATGCCGAGCGACGTCGCGAAGCCGATGATGCTGACGATGACGGCGCCGATCGTCGCGCCGATCAACGGGATGAAGTCGAGCAGCCCGACGACCAGGGCGAGCGCGATGGCGTACTCCCCCAGACCGGCGATGGTCAGGAAGATCGCCGTGCTGACGGCGGCGCAGGTCGCGATGCCGACGGCACCGATCACGTAGCCGCCGGTCTGGTCGAGGACCGCGTCGGTGAGGTGCCCGATGCGCTCCCGACGCGACTCCGGCGCGAGCTGCAGGAACGCCCTGCGGATCGTCGGCAGGCTGCTGAGGAAGTACAGGGTGAGGATGAAGATGACGAACGCGTTGAACAGCGCGCTCAGCACGAACGCGCCGACGCCGAGCGCCCCGCCGAACACCTGGTTGGCCAGATCGCTACTGGTCAGCGTGCCCTCGACGCGGTCGAAGATGTTGTACCTCTCGTCGAGATCGAGCAGGGTCTCGTTGCGGCGGGCGTCCTCGATCCAGGTCGGGACGTTGTCGATGAGGGCCTGGATCTGGTCGCTGACCACCGGTACCAGGGAGATCACGAACAGCGTGACCGCGCCGAGGAAGCCCAGCGCGACGATCGCGACCGCGAGACCGCGTCGCAGACCCCGACGGACCAGCCAGCGCACCACGGGATCGAGTCCGACGGCGATGAAGAACGACACCACGATGAGCACGAGATACGTACGCGTTGCGGCCACCGCGTCCATCAGCATGATCGCGACCAGCGCCCCGAGCGCGCCGAAGAAGCCGATGTAGAACGGCGAGTGGCGCTGCAACGGTTCGCCCGGTATGCCGAAGCGGGTACGGCGGGGGGCTTCCCCGTGCTCCTCGACCCCCTCGGGAGACTGCCGCTCGGCCGCCTCGGAGGGACGCCGCTCGGCCGCCTCGGAGGGACGCTGCTCGGCCGCCTCTGGAGGTTGGTCGGCCGGCTCGGCGGCTGCTGCCCCGGCGCTGGCGGGGCGTGTCTCGGACTCGCTCACGCGGGGAGCCTAACCGGCGCGTGGCGGGTCGGCGGGGTCGGCACGCCTCGCAGCGACGCGGGCCGGCCCTCGGTGCCGCCACCGGAGGTCGTCAGGGGCGCAGCGGTACGTGACGCGTGCACCACTCGCGGGAGGCGTGCGGTGCACCCGTCACGTACCGCTGCGACGCACGACCCAGTCCGGCGTGCGGTGCTCAGATGCCGGCGAACACCGCACGCCGCGTGGGGTCAGGACTTGTCGTCGTCCGACGACTTCTTGTCGGAGTCGTCGTCGGCTCCGGGAGCCGCCGGCAGCTCGAGGCCACCGAACTGCGACACGATCTCCTTCAGCTGTGCGAGCTGAGACACGATCGCGTCACGGCGCCGCTCCACCTTGTCGAGGTCGGCCCGAGCGTTGATGGTCTGGCGCTCCATGTCGGCCCGCGCCTGGGCGACCGCGTGCTCGGCCTGCTTCTTGGCCGTGGAGACGATCTGCTCGGCCTCGCGGCGAGCCCGCGACACCTGCCGCTCGGCCTCGGTCGCGGCCTCCTCGCGATGCTTGGTCGCCTGCGCCATCGCGGTGCGAGCCCGCTCCTCGGCGTTGGCGGCCCGCATCTCGGCCTCCTTGACCAGGCGGTCGGTCTCGGCGGTAGCGGCAGCGTGGTTGTCGGCCGCCTCCTTCGAGAGCCGCTCCCGCTCGACGGCCAGCAGCCGACGAGCCTCGGTGAGCTCGCGGTCGGCCGTCGACTGGATCTGCTCGGCCTCGCGGCGAGCCGACGTCAGCTTGGCGGTGGCCTCCTGCTCGGCGGCCAGCCGCAGCTGGTCGGCCTCGCGGCGGGCGGCCTCGACGAGATCTGCCGCCTCGGCCTTGGCCAGGGCCCGCTCCTCGTCGGCGGACGCCAGCAGCCGAGCCCGCTCGTCCTCGATCTCGGCCAGCTGCACGACCCGGACATCGTCGGCCTCCTTGGCGGCCGCCGCCCGGGTGGCGGCCGCGTCGCGCTCGGCCTGGCTGCGTAGCTCATCAGCCTGGGCTCGGGCTCGACTCACCACCTCTTCCGCCTGTTGCTCGGCCAGGGCGAGCATCTCGGCCGCCTTGCCACCGAGTCCCGCATAGCTCGGCGTCTCAGCCTCGGCGAGTTGTTGGTTGAGCGACTCGACCTGCGACTCGAGCTCTCGGGTGCGCTGCTGCGCGGTCGAGAGGTCATTCGAGGTCTTGGTCAGCTTGTCCTTCTGCTCTTGGGCCCAGGCGTCCACCGCGTCGCGGTCGTAACCGCTGCGACGAACGATCGGGAACAGGCCAGCCGCCTCGGTCGTCGTCTTGGTCGGGTCGAAGATGGACAATCCCTGCTGGTCGGCCATCCGCCATCCTCACTGTTTTGGGTCGTGCAGGAGCGCCCGGTCGGGGCTCAGGAACCTCGGAAGCGGTTGATCGCCACCAGGTGTTGGGCACGCAACTCGTCGTCACGCACCCCGAGGCCCCGCTCCGGTGCCAGACACACTACTCCTACCTTGCCCTGGTGTTGATTGCGGTGTACCTCGAACGCAGCTTGTCCGGTTTGATCTAGATCATACGTTCTGGACAGAGTTGGGTGAATATGCCCCATCGCGATCAGGCGATTGGCCTCCCAGGCCTCCCGGTAGTTGGCGAAGTGGGAGCCGACGATGTTCTTGAGGTTCATCCACAGATAGCGGTTGTCGTACGTGTGCAGGAACCCCGACGTGGAGGCGCACGTGACGACCGTTCCGCCCCGCTTGGCGACGAACACGCTGGCACCGAACGTCTCCCGTCCGGGGTGCTCGAACACGATGTCCGGGTCGTCGCCGCCGGTCAGCTCGCGGATTCGGGCCCCGAACCGGCGCCACTCCTTCGGATCCTGGGCGTCCTCGTCCTTCCAGAACCGATAGTCCTCGGCCGCCCGGTCGATGATCAGCTCGGCTCCCATCGCCCGGCACAGCTCCGCCTTCTCGGGACTCGAGACCACACAGACCGGGATCGCGCCGCCGTTCAGTGCCATCTGGGTCGCATAGGAGCCCAAGCCGCCGGACGCGCCCCAGATCAGCACGACGTCGCCCTGCTTCATGTCGGCGCCGTTGCGCGAGACGAGCTGGCGGTACGCGGTGGAGTTGACCAGGCCGGGGCAGGCGGCCTCCTCCCATGTGAGGTGGGCCGGCTTCGGCATCAGCTGGTTGGACTTCACCAGGGCGATCTCGGCGAGGCCGCCGAAGTTGGTCTCGAAGCCCCAGATCCGCTGCTCCGGGTCGAGCATGGTGTCGTCGTGACCGTCCGGATGCTCGAGCTCGACCGACAGGCAGTGGGCGACGACCTCGTCACCCGGCCGCCAGGCGTGCACGCCGGTGCCGGTACGGAGGACCACGCCGGACAGGTCGGAGCCGACGACGTGGTACGGCAGGTCGTGCCGCTTGGCCAGTGGCGACGTCTTGCCGTACCGCTCGAGGAAGCCGAAGGTGGACATCGGCTCGAAGATCGACGTCCAGACCGTGTTGTAGTTGATGGCGCTGGCCATCACGGCGACCAGCGCCTCGCCGGGGCCGAGCTCGGGCACCGGCACCTCGTCGACGTGCAGGCTCTTGCGCGGATCCTTGTCGTGGGTCTCGAGGCCCGCGAACATCTCGACCTCGTCCTTGCGTACGGTGACGGCTCGATAGGACTCCGGGATCGGCAGCGCGGCGAATGCCTCGGCGTCGGTGTCGCCGGCCAGGATGGCGTCTCGGATCTCCTGCACGGATCGCTCCTAGGTCTCGGTGCCCGTACCGGCCGGCTGCACGAGCTCGACGAGCACGCCGCCGGCGTCCTTGGGATGGATGAAGTTGACCAGGCTGTCGGCGGTGCCGCGGTGCGGCTCGTCGTAGAGCAGCGTGATCCCGCGATCGCGCAGGACGGCCGACACCTTCTCGAGATCGGTGACGCGATAGGCGAGCTGCTGGATGCCCTGGCCGCGGCGGGCCAGGAACTTGCCGATCGGGGAGTCCTCGCGCAGCGGGGCCATCAGCTGGATGCACGATCCGGAGTCGCCGACCGCGAGCATCGCCTCCCGGACTCCCTGCTCCTCGTTGACCTCCTCGTGCACCGCGTGCAGCCCGAACGTCTCGGCGTAGAAACGCAGCGCCTCGTCGAGGTCGGGCACGGCGATGCCGACGTGGTCGATCGCCGTCAGCAGATGAGCGGGAACCATGGCGACAGTGTCTCCTCCGAGTGCGGAACTGCGTCGTCTCATCGTGCCGTTGACCGGCGTCGGATACGAGTCGGTGTGAGGCGTGTGACACCAGTACTGTCACAAAGCCTCGGCTGGGTATCGTGCGAGACACCGCCTTCGGACGAGGAGTACGTGATGACTGGATCGGTGATCGTCGCCGGCGCCCGGACGCCCATCGGGCGACTGCTGGGCGGCCTGAAGGACTTCTCGGCCGCCGACCTCGGCGGCGTCGCGATCCGCTCGGCCCTGGAGCGGGCCGGTGTCCCGCCGGAGCAGGTCGAGTACGTCGTGATGGGCCAGGTGCTGCAGGCCGGCGCCGGCCAGATCCCGGCCCGCCAGGCCGCCGTCAAGGCCGGCATCCCGATGTCCGTACCCGCGATGACCCTCAACAAGGTGTGCCTGTCGGGCATCAATGCCATCGCGCACGCCGACCAGCTGATCCGGGCCGGCGAGTACGACGTGGTCGTCGCCGGCGGCATGGAGTCCATGACCAACGCGCCGCACCTGCTGCCCAAGTCGCGGTCCGGCTTCAAGTACGGCGACGTGACGATGACCGACCACATGGCCTACGACGGGCTGTGGGACGCCTTCACCGACCAGGCGATGGGCGCGCTGACCGATCGCTGCAACGCCGACGGCCTGGGCCTGACGCGACAGGAGCAGGACGAGTTCTCCGCCCGGTCGCACCAGCGGGCCGCGTCGGCGTGGAAGAACGGCGTCTTCGACGACGAGGTCACGCCGGTCGAGGTGCCGAGCCGCCGGGGCGACTCGACGTGGGTCCGCGAGGACGAGGGCATCCGCGGCGACACGACCGCCGACGCACTCGGCCGGCTGCGCCCCGCGTTCGCCAAGGACGGCACCATCACCGCCGGGTCGGCGTCGCAGATCTCCGACGGCGCGTGTGCGGTCGTCGTGATGAGCCGCGCCAAGGCCGACGCGCTGGGGCTGAGCTGGCTGGCCGAGATCGGAGCCGGAGCGAGCGTCGCCGGTCCGGACTCCACCCTCCAGATGCAGCCCGCGAACGCGATCGCCCAGGCCTGCGCCCGCGAGGGCATCGCCGTGGCCGACCTCGACCTGGTCGAGATCAACGAGGCGTTCGCCGCCGTGGGCATCGCGAGCGCCCGTGAGCTCGGCATCGGTGACGACAAGGTCAACGTCAACGGGGGCGCGATCGCGGTCGGCCACCCGATCGGGATGAGCGGCGCCCGTCTCGTGCTGCACCTGGCGCTCGAGCTGGCTCGGCGCGGAGGCGGTGTCGGGGCCGCCGCCCTGTGCGGTGGCGGCGGGCAGGGCGACGCGCTCGTCGTCCGCGTCCCGGCCCGGTGAGTCGCCCCGGGGGATCCGTCGACGAGCTGGTCGCGCGGGCCCGCAAGGGTGACCCGCGGGCGGTCGCTCGGCTGATCTCCCTCGTCGAGGACGCGTCTCCGGCGCTTCGCGAGGTGAGCGCGGGGCTCGCGCCGTACACCGGGAACGCCCAGGTCGTCGGCCTCACCGGCCCGCCCGGCGTCGGCAAGTCGACCTCCACCTCGACGCTCGTCTCGGCGCTGCGCAAGGTCGGACAGCGAGTCGGCGTCCTCGCCGTCGATCCGTCCTCCGCGTTCACCGGCGGCGCCCTGCTCGGCGATCGCGTCCGCATGCAGGACCACGCGACCGACCCGGACGTCTACATCCGTTCGATGGCCACGCGCGGCCATCTCGGCGGCCTCGCCTGGGCGACCCCGCAGGCGCTTCGGGTCCTCGACGCGGCGGGCTGCGACGTCATCCTGGTCGAGACCGTCGGCGTTGGTCAGTCGGAGATCGAGGTCGCCGGCCTCGCCGACACGACGGTCGTGTTGCTGGCGCCGGGGATGGGCGACGCCATCCAGGCCGCGAAGGCGGGCATCCTCGAGATCGGCGACCTCTACGTCGTCAACAAGGCCGACCGGGAGGGCGCGAACCAGGTTCGGCGGGAGCTTCGAACGATGCTCTCCCTGGCCGAGCGGTCCGAGGAGGCGTGGCGGCCGCCGATCGTGCTGACCGTCGCGACCCGATCCGAGGGGATCGACGAGGTCGTCGACAAGCTGGGCGACCACCGAGCCTGGCTCACCGCGACCGGTGAGCTGGAGCGGCGCCGGATCCAGCGGGCCCGCGACGAGATCGAGACGATCGCGGTGACCGCGCTACGAGAGCGCTTCGCCGACGTGCACGGTGACGAGCGCCTCGACGGCCTCGCCGAGGCCGTGGTCCACGGCGAGTCCGATCCGTACGCCGCAGCCGACCAGCTCGTCGCCACAATGTGACAGTCGACTACCCGGCGTGTCTGTGCTTATCCTGTTGCGTGATGGGCTATAACCAGCCCTGGCGGTGTGTATGTCCGGCTGTGCCGCCATGTTGGCGTCACTACGAGGAGGAGCCGTGTCAGCATCGATGAAAAAGGTCACCACTCTCCTCGTCATCGCATTTCTCCTCTTCTACCTCCTGAGCCGGCCGGCCGAGTTCGCCAACACGCTCGAGGACATCGTCGGATGGTTCGGCGACGCCTTCGACGACCTCATCAGGTTCTTCCAGGCCCTAGGCTGAGCGCGCCGCCCTCATGTTGCGCTGGCTCCTCTCCCTGATTCCTCGGCAGAACATCGAGAAGCACCTCCTCGTCGACGAGGGCGAGGTCGTCATCGACGAGGTCGCGCATCACTGGATCGTCTACGTCCAGGCCATCGCGGAGTTCCTGCTCGGGCTCGGATTCCTCGCCTTGGCCATCTTCGGCCCGATCAGCCTCGGCTGGCTGTGGCTCGTCCTCATGACCGCCCTGTGGCTGCACGCGACGTGGGACGCGCTCACCGAGCACATGGACCGCTTCGTGATCACCAACATGCGGGTGTTCCGGATCAGCGGGGTGATCACCCGCAAGATCGCGACCATGCCGATCGCCCGAATCCTCGACATCACCGTGGACCAGCCGTTCTTCGGGCGAATCGTCGGCTACGGGCACTTCGTCTTCGAGTCGGCCGCCCAGGAGCAGGGGCTCCGGGAGATCCGCTTCATCGGCGATCCCAGCGGGCGTGACCTGACGATCCAGCGCGTCATCCAGCGGTCCGGCCTCCGTGGTCCGCGCGCCCAGATGCCGTAGACCACCCCGCCCGAACCCTCCGGCCCGCCCGTCCGTGGCTTCCCTCCACTTCGGGCGCCGCATATCTGGCATAGCGGACGGGCAACGACGCGAAAAGGAGGGAAGCGGTCGCCACGGACAGCCGGGCGCCCGAACGCGCGGGGCGGTCACGAACCCACAACGACGGCGTATCTGTTGGTCCGGGTGTCTTGCCCCGGCCGGAGGAGTCCGGCGAGCGTGCCAGGGGGCATGCGAGCGCCGATGGGGAGGTGGCCCTTGGATCCGTCCGATCCGACGATGCCGATCGATCCGACGATGCCGATCGGGGCGGCGCCGGGGGATCGGCGTCCGACCGGGATCGGGGTCCGATGCCGAGGGCTCGTCCACCTCTACCGCACCGTCGAAGGCCACGACGTCGTCGCGCTCCAGGGCGTCGACCTGACGATCGAGGCCGGTGAGCGGGTCGCCCTGCTCGGCCCCTCCGGCTCGGGCAAGTCGACCCTGCTGACCCTGCTCGGCGGAATCCAGCGGCCGTCGGCCGGACAGATCCATCTGGACGACCACAACATCGCCCGGATGGGCGAGGGCGAGCTCACCCGGCTGCGGGCCACCCGCGTGAGCACGATCCTGCAGGGCGCCTATCGCAACCTGCTGCCGTACGCGACCGCGGAGCAGAACGTCGCCTTCGCGCAGCTCGGGGTGAGCCGGGTACGTCGCCGACGGCTTCGTACGCCGATGATGCTGCTCGACCGGCTGCACCTCGCCGACCAGGCGCAACAGTCGGTCGGAACGCTGTCCGGAGGCCAGCGGCAGCGCCTCGCGCTCGCCTGTGCGGTCGCGCCCGGGCCAGCACTGCTGTTGGCCGACGAGCCCACGAGCCAGCTCAGCCACGACGACCGGGACGCGCTGCTGGCCCTCATCCACGACATCGCCGAGGAGCACGGCACGACGGTGGTGGTCGTGACCCACGATCCCAACGTGGCGGCCACCTTCCCGCGCACGGTGACGATCAAGGGCGGCCGGATCGGCGCCGAGGGGCGGGAGGGGTCCGAGTACGTCGTGATCGGCGAGGAGGGTGTCCTCCACCTGCCGTCGCATCTCGTCGAGGAGTGGCCGGCCGGCACCCTCGTCCGGATCGAGCCCGAGGACATCGACCAGCTCCTCATGACCCGCCCTCGCAACCAGCCCGACGCCGAGGCCGCGTCATGAGCCCGGGCGGCCTGGTCGCCGCGGACATCGAGGTCGACCTCGCCGGACGGCGGATCCTCGACGGGGTCACGCTGGCGGTCCAGCCCGGCCGGATGGTGGCCGTGTCGGGCCCGTCCGGCAGTGGCAAGACCACGCTGCTGTCCGTGGTGGGCGGGCTGATCGAGCCGACGTCCGGAACGGCGCGGTTCGCCGGCGCGCCGGTCTGGACCGGCGACGGCGATCCGAGGCCCGACGTGGCCTTCATCCTCCAGGTGTACGGCCTGGTCCCGATCCTCACCGCCCGGGAGAACGTCGCGATCGCGTTGCGCTCGCGTGGAGTCGACCCGGTCGAAGCCGACGCGCGGGCCGACCGGGCGCTGGCCGCGCTGCGGGTCGAGGAGCTGGCCGACCGGCTCGTCGAGGAGCTGTCGGGTGGGCAGATGCAGCGGGTGGCCGGTGCGCGGGGACTGGTCGTCGACGCGGCCCTCCTGCTCGCCGACGAACCGACCAGCGAGCTGGACGAGGTCAACCGCGACCACGTCCTGGGCGAGCTGCGGCGGGCGGCCGAGCGCGGCGCCGCCGTGGTCGTCGCCACCCACGATCCGGCGGTGGTCGCCGCCTGTGACGCCGATCTGCACCTGGTCGACGGCGCGGTCGCGGACCCGACGCCGGGTGCCGCGGTCAGAGGCTGAGACCCGTGCGGCTGGGGCGGACTCTGCGCGGTGCGTGGTGGCGTCGCGACCTCAACCTCGGCCTCGCCCTGGTCGTCGCCGTCGCGATCGCCGCGACTGCCGCCGCTCCCACGTTCGCGGGCGCCGCGACCTCGGCACTGGTGCGCGAGCGTGTCACGGCGGCCGATCCGCTGGACACCGACGTGTCCTGGGCGATCGGTGTCGAAGATCCGGAGCGGGACCTCACCGCGGCGGTCGAGACGGCGCG
>Ga0081538_10001677_pt1 | contig 22564 bp, 22 predicted proteins | sample TabmetS5T2R1_FD_71022 | JGI IMG/M metagenome (GOLD analysis project Ga0081538, IMG submission 71022) | Tabebuia heterophylla rhizosphere microbial communities from the University of Puerto Rico - S5T2R1 | ecosystem: Host-associated > Plants > Roots > Rhizosphere ...
CCTGCTCGTGCCCGCGCTGGCCGGGGCGACCATCCTGGGTCGGCGGTTCGGCATCTGGGCGTTCGGGGGCGTGGCCGCCCTCGCCCTCCTCATGGTTGGTGGAAGCCAGTTCGGCGCCGACGGCGGCGGCGTGCTCGTCCTCCTCGCCGGCTACGCGGTCCTGGTCGCGTTGGACTACGGACTGACGCGGCAGACCGCGATCGCCGCCGCCGCGGCCGCCGGCGTGCTCGTCCTCGCGCTCGCGCTCGGCGGCGGGAGCCACGTCACCGAGGCGCTGTCCGATGGACCGGCGGGCCTCGCCGAGGACTTCTGGCGGCGGCTCGAGCTGTCCTGGCTGCGAGCCACCTCCGGCTGGGGTGTCGGCCTGCTCGTCGGGGGTGGCATCGTCGTTCTCGCTCTGCTCGCACTCCGCGAGCGGCGAACGCTGCTGACCGCGTACCTCGTCGCCCTTGCCGTTTCGCTCCTCGTCAACGACTCGCCGAACGACGTGATCATCGCCGGCCTCGCCGGATACCTCGCCCTCAGCAGCGCGCCGGGGGTCGCCCCACCAGCAGGCGAACGAGCGCGGCGGGCTGCTCCGGGACGGCGAGCGCAAAGCGCCCCGGCCGCATCGCCCTGAGCTGCGTCATCCCGTTCGCAAGGCGCTCGACGCAGACCGAGCCCGAACGCACGCGCCAGTAGCGCGTGTGGCGGATCTTCAGCGAGTACGTGCCCGGCTCGCTCAGCACGCCCTCGATCCGAGCGTGCTCGAGCCGGGTGATCCGCGGCGTCCCCGGACCGGTGAGAATCGGAGCGGCTCGCGGGAGCTCGAAGATCGCGACCTTGCCGTCGAAGAACACCCGCTCCAGGCCCGAGGTCCCCGAGCGCAGCAGCGCCGCCTCGCGTTCCTCGCCCTTCTGGCCGAGGCGCGTCTCGGGGAGGACGACGTAGCGGACGCCCATCCGGCGGAGCCAGTCGCGGTAGGCGACGGCGCCCAACGGCTTCTCGTAGAAGAGCTCGTTGCGGGCGATGTCGATCTGCCGGTACCAACCGCGGGCAAGCGGGATGCCGGCGCGAGGCAGCCAGTACGCCTCCCAGTGGTCGAAGGTCGGGACGACCTCGACGCGGTAGTTCGGCCCCGATCGTTCCTGGAGGAACTGGAGAGCCGGCGCCCAGAAGGCGCGGTGGGCCGGCCGCAGATCGGTCCGCTCGAGCACCGGGGCGACGTAGGGCGCAATGTTGTAGACGAGGGCCGCCGACACGGCCAGCGCAGCCAGGGAGCGCGGCCGGAAGCGCGCGACGAACGCAGTCAGGAGCATCAGCGGGAAGACGAGCGAACGAAGCCGAGTCAGGTTCTCCCCGACCGGGGTCGCGACGAGGAACATCACTACGCTCGCTGCGCCCCAGACGAGGAAGAACGCGGCCAGCGTCGCGCCGCGCGACGTCTGTCGGGCCAACGCCGCTCCCAGAACAGTGACCGTGAGCACGGCGCTGAGCTCCAGCAGGCGAAACGGGTACGGGCCGCTGCTCGGGAACCTGATCAGCGCCACTGCCTGGACTGCGGCGATCGCGGCGATGACGGCGGCGAAGACGACGGCACTCCGGCCGAAGCGGCCGCGAACCAGCGCCAGCGCGACGAGGGCCAGGCAGAGGAACACGAACGCCAGCGGGCTGAACCCCAGGGTCAAGGCCGCGGCCGCTGCGGCAAGCCATCTGCGTCCGCGCTGGAGCGCGCACAGCGCTCCGAGCCCCGCGGCGAGGCCGAGCGCATAGCTGTAGGTGCCGACGAAGATCGGCCCCGCCGCGAGGACGCCGAACGCCCGGGCGGGCCAGATGCCTGCAGCTCCCCACTCCCGCTCGACGAGCGAGGCGAACAGGACCGCCGAGAGAACGACTGCGCCGAACACGAGTGGCAGGTTCCCGACGAGTGCGGCGGGGAGGTAGTAGAGGAGGCTGTAGGAGGCCAGCGGGTAGTGGCCGCCGTACCACAGGTTGTCCCAGACGAAGACCCCCTCGCGCACCAGCAGCGTTCGGTAGAGGTGGGCGGGCGCGTCGCCCGTCGGCGGCGCGAGGAGGACGAGCAGCGCCGCCCCGGCGCAGGCCAGGGCACCCGCAAGCACGACTTCGCGGCGCGGCGCGACCAATCGTGAGATGGCGGCGGTCATGGCAGCGGGCGTAGTCTGCCTCCCGGTTAGAATCGCCGCTGTGCGCCGCGTCGCCCTGATTGCCGTTCTCGGTGCACTGGTAGCCGGCTGCGGCGGCGAGGAGACCGTCTCGCCGACGGCCGAGGAGGTGGTCGGCGAGGCGCCTCAAGCCCAGCCGCAACCGCAAGGCGATGCGGCCGCGGGCAAGCAGGTGTTCGACTCCAAGGGCTGCGGGGGCTGCCACGCCTTCCAGCCGGCGGGCTCGTCCGGACAGACCGGGCCGGCCCTCGACGATCTCGCCTCGTTCGCCGAGAAGGCGGGCCAGCCGGTCGAGGAGTTCACCCGCGAGTCGATCACGCAGCCGGACGCGTACGTCGAGCAGGGCTTCCCGCAGGGCGTGATGCCCGCCTGGAGCGGGACGGAGGAGGAGCTCAGCAACCTCGTCGCCTTCCTGACGCAGTCTCAGTCCTAGACTCGCCTCATGATCGACCTCAGGGCTGCGCGCAGCGATCCCGATCGCTTCCGGGCGGACGTCGCGCGGAAGGGCGGCGGCGAGGCGTTTGATGCCTTGCTCGACGCCGACGCACGCCGGCGGGAGCTCATTCCCCAGGTCGACGAGCTGCGCTCGCGGCAGAAGCAGAAGGGGAAGCCGACGCCCGAGCAGGTCGAGGAGCTCAAGCGGGTCAAGGATGACCTCCGACGGCTCGAGGAGGAGCTCTCCGTCGCCGAGGCGCGACGCGACGAGCTGCTCGCCCAGGTGCCGAACCCCCCGCACGAGTCGGTGCCGGACGGCGCAACCGAGGAGGATGCCCGCGAGGAGCGCCGAGTCGGCGAGCCGGGCCCCGAAGGGCCGGAGCACCTCGAGCTCGGCTGGTTCGACATGGAACGCGGGGCCCGTCTCTCCGGTTCTCGCTTCGGGTACATCGCCGGCGATGCTGCTCTGCTGGCGCTCGCGCTCTACCGCTGGGCGCTCGATCGCCTCGTGGCCGAGGGGCTCACGCCGGTGTTGCCGCCGGTGCTCGTGCGCGAGGAGGCGATGTACGGGACGGGGTTCTTTCCGGCCGAGAAGTCGGAGTACTACGAGATCGGCGCGGACGGCCTCTACCTGACCGGCACGTCGGAGGTCGCGTTGGCAGGTCTGCACATGGGCGAGATCCTCGACGCCGAGGCGCTGCCGCTTCGCTACACGGCGTTCTCGGCCAACTTCCGGCGCGAGGCGGGCGCGGCTGGGCGCGACACGCGGGGGATGTTCCGCGTCCACCAGTTCAACAAGGTCGAGATGTTTTCGTACGTCCTTCCCGAGACCTCCTGGGACGAGCTCGAACGCCTGCTGGCGATCGAGGAACGTCTCGCGCAGGAGCTCGGTCTCCCCTATCGCGTGCTGAACATCGCCGCCGGCGAGCTGAGCGCCGCTGCGGCGAAGCGCTACGACATCGAGGCGTGGTTCCCCTCGCAGGGGCGGTATCGCGAGATCACCTCCGCGTCGAACACGACCGACTACCAGGCCCGCCGCCTCGGCGTGCGCTACCGAGCGGGCAGCGGCACGGAGTTCGTCCACACCCTGAACGGCACCGCGGTGACCGACCGCTGGGTGCTCGCGATCCTGGAGAACTTCGGCGGCGAAGTGCCGGAGGCGCTGCGGGAGTTCGGCGCGCCGGACCGCGTTCGGCCGCACACGTAGTCCGACCTGGCCGCTGGAGACACTCCCTGGTGTCGGACACCAATCCGCGTCAAGGGATGATTGCGCCGAATGTGTGACGACGCGTCCAGACGGACACGCTCGACGCGTCCGGTGCCAGACACCGGACGTGGCCCCAGATACGCTGTCCCCAGGCGGGGTGCCGGAGCGCGGCCGAACGGGGCGGTCCGCCGGCATCTTAAGTGGTTGCCCATACCGCTACCATCGGAATATGCGCTCGACTCAGCGGAAGGGTGATGTCGCGACATCTCGCGCGATTGCCACGTTCACGGCCATGGGCTTCGATGTCTCCATCCCTCTGACGGAGTCTGCTGCCTACGACCTGATCGTTGACGACGGCGAAGACCTAGCGCGAGTGCAATGCAAGTTCGCCAACGACCGTCGTCGTCAGGTCGACTTGCGCCGGATCCACTCCAACTCTTCCGGTTACGTTGTCAAGCGCACGAGCGAGGGGGCCTACGACTGGCTCTACGTACTTGACGGGAATGGCTCGGAATACCTCATCAAGAAGTGCTTCGCGGAGCGCCGATCCCTAACGCTCCGGGACGCCGACATGATTGGAGCGGTGGCAGAGTCTGGTTTATTGCAGCTGCCTTGAAAGCAGCCGGTCCGTGCAAACGGGCCCGGGGGTTCGAATCCCTCCCGCTCCGTAACAACCGAGAAGTCCGATGACAGTTAGCGTGCGAGTCCTCATCGTCGCCGTAGCCGCGTTGGGGCCTCGCGGGTGCGGCGAGCGCCGATCGCCCGGGCCCGCCCGCCCGAATGGAGTTCCCGCCTGAGCCAGCCCCTGCTGCGCCAGGGCGCACTCGTCACCTACCGGTACGAAGCGACGTCGGACGATCCGCTGCGGCTGCGCGGGTACGTCACCTCCCTCCCCCGCCAGCTCCGCCTCGCCGGCAGGGCGTCATGGCTCCTCGAGTTTCCGGGTGACGACGCCGTGACCCGCCGGGCGGCCGTCCGGGTCCGATCACAGCGACGACCGCCAGCCCGAGCAGCGCCAGGCGCGGTAGACCCTTCGACGTTCCTCCCCCCTCCCTCCCCGAACTCGGCCGCGAGCATCCTCCGGCGTGGCCGCCGTGTTGTCAAATCCGATTGTCTATCGACGAGGCGAACCGAAGCGCCGGATTCTGCGAATCCGCTGCAACCAATCCACCATGGAGGACCCATGAGCACCCAACGCTCTCTGGCGCAGACACTCGCGCTGCTCTTCGGCGTCGCCTTCCTCGCCGCGGGCATCCTCGGGTTCATTCCGGGGATCACGACGAATGTGGGCGACATGAAGTTCGCCGGGAACGACTCGCCCTCCGAGCTCCTCGGCATCTTCCAGGTCAGCATCCTCCACAACGTCGTCCACCTCCTCTTCGGGATCGCGGGCCTCGCCCTCGCCCGCACCTGGGAGGGCGCGCGGACGTACCTGCTGGGATCCGGCGTGATCTACCTCGTGCTGGTCGTGTACGGCCTCCTCGTCAGCGCAACGAGCGACGCCAACTTCGTTCCGATCAACATGGCCGACGACTGGCTCCATCTGGTCCTCGGCATCGCGCTCCTCGGCGGCTGGTACGTCAGCCGGACGAGCGACGAGCTCGCCACCGAACGGCCGGCGCCGACCCAGCCCTAGCTGCTCCTGCATGGGGACGGGCTTCGCCCCGTCCCCATCGACCTACGATTCGTCGATGGGCGACGAGCGGCGGATCCTCGAGGAGCTCGAGCCGTCGCTCCGCCAATGGGGAGACGCACAGGCCTGCGCGATGCTCGCGCTGGTGGCCGGCGAGCAAGTCTCCATCCCCGACGAGGAGCTTCGGTCCGCTCTGCGCCGGGCACTGCTGGTGCTGGCCGCCGGTGGCGATCCCCACCGGGAGCTCGAGCTCGACGGCCCGGCCGTCACCCGCTTCGCCGAAGAGCTCGACTCGCCCACCCGGCGCGCCGAGCTCGAGGCGTCCCTGCGAGCACTGCGCCAAGAGGCCGCGGGCCTGCCGCGGGCGTCGTTTCTGCTCGAGGCGCTGATCGAAGACCGCGACCTGGCCTGGCGGTCGCTGGCCGTCGCGCTCGTCGCCGACGAGCTCGGCGACGGAGACGAATGATCGGTAGAGTCGGCTCGCGGGGGCCTCTTGCGCCGACTGATCCTTGCCGTCACAGTCGCACTCGTGGTCGTGCCGCCGGCGTCGGCGTCGCAGCTGCTCGACCGCAACGCCACGAACGTGCGGCTCAAGGTCTCGCGCGACGGCAAGGCGATGGTCTCCTACCGAGCGCACGGGCGCGCCTGGAGCGTGCTCGCCTGGGGCGCGATCAACGCGCTGCATCCGACGACGGCGAGGAAGCAGGTCCGGTTCAGGATCGACCGGGCCGGCGGCTGGGGGACGTTCGGCCGCAAGCTTCGGTTCCCCAACGCCTGTCAGCCCTACGACGGCCCGCCGCTCGTCCACCTGGTCGTCGCCTGCAAGGCGCCTGACGGGTCGTACTGGGCGATCCAGCGCTGGCGGCGCCTGCTCCCGAACCTCGGTTTCGCGCCGTGGACGCCGACCCAGCGCGCCTGGGCGCTCCACCTCTCGCACTGGAGCGGCCCGCTCGCGGTGCTCGAGGGCTACACCGACTGGTCGTGGCATGGACGCTTCCACCACATCTTCGGGCGCCTGACCTATCGCGGCCGCCCGGTGCACGGCTTCAGGACGAGCCGCCACGGCGCGCGCCTCGACAAGTTCGGCCGCGCTGTCTATCTCGACACCTTCGGCTCGCGCCACGGCCGAGGCTGGCGGCGCGAGAACTCGTTCGTCACGCATCGGCCGACCGGAGTCTTCTGCTACACGTTCCGCGCCCGGAACGCGCGGAAGGGCGGCTACGCGCACCCGCCCGGCTACCGCGGCGGGATGCGGGGCCCCGGGAACGGCCTGGCCTACCGCATGACGGTCGAGGGGCCCGGCGTCACGCCGGACATCAAGTGGCAGGCCAAGGGCCTCCCCCGCTTCAACCCCCGCGCGCCCGCACTCGCCGCCCACGAAGGCGCGATGAACGCGCGGCTGGATCAGCTCAACGACCGGCTTTGCCGCAAGCACTAGCGCAGTAGCATCGAGCCCGTGGCGACGGGCGACGACCTGCGGGAGGTCATGCGCTCGTCCCCGTCCCCGATCTGCATCGTCACGATCCAGCTCGAGGAGACTCGCGTCGGCCTCACCGTCGGCTCGCTCGTCTCACTGTCGCTCGAGCCTCCCCTGGTCGGATTCGCGCTCGGACGCCAGGCGCAGCTGCACGAGCTGCTCCGCGGCGCCGGCGAGTTCGGGGTGAGCCTGCTCGGAGGCGACCAGGAGGCGGTCGCCCAGCACTTCGCCCGCAGCGTGCCGCCGATCGCGATGTGGACCGGGATCGCGCTCCGCGACGACGTCCCCGGCCCGCCGCTCGTCGCGGACGCGCTGGGCTGGCTCCGCTGCCGCGTCGAAGCCGAGCACCCAGCCGGGGACCACACGCTCTTCGTCGGCCGGGTCGAGTGGGCCGAGGTTGGCTCCCGGAGACCGGCGCTGGTCTACGTTCGGCAGGGGTACGCGAGCGCGTGACCGAGGCGGTCGTCTTCGATCTCGACGGGCTCCTGCTCGACACGGAGCAGGTGTGGGACGAAGTGCGGGAAGCGTTGACCCGCGAGCGCGGCGGCCGCTGGCACGACCGGGCGCAGGCGGACATGATGGGGATGAGCTCGACCGAGTGGTCGGCCTACATGCACGACGTGTTGGGGCTCGCGGAGCCGCCCGAAGAGCTCAACCGCCTCGTGGTCGAGCGGATGCAGGAGCGCTACCGCGAGCGGCTGCCGCTGATCGACGGCGCCGTGGACGCGGTGCGGCGGCTCGGCGAGCAGTGGCCGCTCGGGCTCGCGTCCTCGTCGAACCGCGAGCTGATCGACCTCGCGCTCGAGCTGATGGACGTCGGCGACCTCTTCCGCGTGACGGTCTCCTCCGAGGAGGTCGAGCGCGGCAAGCCGGCACCCGACGTCTACCTGGAGGCGGCGCGCAAGCTCGGCGTCGCCCCCGAGCAGGCCGTCGCGATCGAGGACTCGGGCGCCGGGATCCGCGCTGCGAAGGCGGCCGGCATGCGCGTCATTGCCGTGCCGAACCCGCACTTCCCGCCGCCCTCGGAGGCGCTGGAGCGCGCGGACGTCGTCCTCGACTCGCTCGCCGAGCTTACGACCGACGCCGTCGAATCAGCGTCATCCCGTCCCTGACCGTCAGCATCAGGCGCTCGACCCGCTCGTCGGCGGCGACGTGGTCGTTGAAGCGCTTGATCGCCTGCGTGCTTGCGTCGCCGCCGTCCTCGACCACGCGACCCGACCAGAGGACGTTGTCCGCGACGATGAAGCCCCGCTCCGACAGCTTCGGGAGCACGTTCTCGTAGTAGTCGACGTAGCTCTCCTTGTCGGCGTCGATGAAGACGAGGTCGAACGGCCCGTCGAGTCGGCCGAGCTCCTCGATCGCCGGCCCGACGCGGTACTCGATCCGGTCGGCGACGCCTGCTTCCTCCGCGTAGCGCTGCGCGACCGCCGTCGTCTCCTCGTTCACGTCGAGGCTCACGATCTGCCCGTCCGGCGGCATGTTGAGCGCCATCGAGATCGACGAGTAGCCGGTGAAAGTGCCGATCTCGAGGACCCGTTTCGCCCCCGCGAGCCAGACCAGCCACCCGAGGAAGGGCCCCTCGAGCGGGCCGACCATCATCTGCGGCCAGTCGCTGATCGCGCGGGTCTCTTCCTCGAGGCGCCGGAAGAAGTCGGGGTCGCTGGTCGAGTGCTCTTCGGCGTAGCGCTCGACGTCCTCGTTGACGATCACTCGACTCTCCCCACCAGCACGCACGCGTTGTGGCCGCCGAGGCCCATCGCGTTCGAGAGCGCCACGTCGACCTCGGCCTCCCGTGCCTCGTTCGGCACGTAGTCGAGGTCGCAGGCCGGGTCGGGATGCTCGTAGTTGATCGTCGGCGGCAGGACACCGTGGTGGACGGCCAGCGCGGCCATCTGTGCCTCGATCGCGCCCGCGGCGCCGAAGCAGTGGCCCATCGTCGACTTCGTCGAGGAGACGGCGAGGTTGTACGCGTGGTCGCCGAAGACGTCCTTGATCGCCTTCGTCTCGGCGGCGTCGCCGAGCGGCGTCGACGTGCCGTGGGCGTTGATGTAGCCGACCCGCTTCGGCTCCACCTCTGCCCGGTCGAGGGCGGCGCGCATCATGTCGGCGACCCCGATCGCCTCCGGCTCCGGCGCCGCCATGTGGTAGCCGTCGTTGGACGTGCCGTAGCCGAGCACCTCCGCGTAGATCGTCGCCCCGCGGGCCATCGCGGCCTCGAGCTCCTCGAGCACCAGACCGCCGGCGCCTTCACCGATGACGAAGCCCGCTCGGGTCGCGTCGAACGGCCGCGACGCGCGTGGCGGATGCGTCTCCTCCGCGGCCAGGCCGCGCATCGCACAGAACCCGGCGAGGATCAGCGGGTGCATGCAGGCTTCGGTGCCGCCGGCCAGCACCGCGTCGGCGTCGCCGCGGCGGATCACCTCGGCGCCCTCGCCGACGGCGTGTGAACCCGTCGCGCACGCGGACACCGGCGCGTAGTTCGGCCCGCGGAGGCCCAGGGAGATCGCCAGCTGGCCGCTCGCCGAGTCGACGAGCACGCTCGGGAGGAAGTGCGGCGAGATGCGGTCGGGCCCGCGCTCCTGCAGCACCTCGTGCTGTCGCATGATCCCGAGGAAGCCGCCGATTGCCGACCCGAAGAGAATGCCCACGCGCTCCGGCTCGTAGTGGTTGTCGAGCGACGCGTCGTCCAGCGCCTCCTTCCCGGCGGCGAGCGCCAGGAGGACGTTCCGGTCGAGCCGTCGCACTTCCTTCGGCGACACGAAGTCGGGCGGCTCGAAGTCCTTGACCTCAGCTGCGATCCGCACCGGGAAGCCGCTCGCGTCGAACGACTCGATGAAGTCGATGCCGCTCTCGCCCGCGACTGCGGCCGCCCACGTCGAGGGCAGGTCGTTGCCCAGCGGGCTGACGGCTCCCATCCCGGTGATCACGACCCGGCGCACCGGGTCAGACTAGTGCGTGATGCCGGCTTCCTCGAGGGCGAGTTCGGCGTAGCGGTCCCAGTTCGCGTCGATCCTCGCCGCCATCGCCTCCTCTTCGGCACGGTTCTGGCGAGCGACCTCCGCCGTCTCCTCGTCGCCGGCGCGCTGCGCGACCCGCTCGAGCAGCTGGTAGGCAGCGATCTCGAGATGCTCCGTCGCGTAGCCGTCGCGGGCGTTCCTCGCCGCCTTCTGGCCGCGGACGGCGTCGACGACGCCTTTGAGGAGGGCTCCGGTGATCCCGCCGGCCTCTCTGACGAGCGACGGCGACGCGCCGTGCGCCTTGAGCCGCTGCGTGAGCCGATCGAGCTGCTTCTCCGTCTCGAGCTTGTGGAGCCGCAGCTCGTCCTTGATCTCCTCGTCCTGGGTTGTCGAGACCATCGAGTCGAGCATCCGGAGCACGGTCTGCTCCATCGCGATCGCCTCGTCGATGTGCCTCACCAGCTGCGCTTCGAGCTCATTCGACGCCATGTCTGCTCCTCGCTCTTCGATTCGGCGCATGCGGAAACGGCCGAGCTCGCGTCCGCGGTACGTCGTCCGGCCCCGGTATCCCCCTTCGTCGGGCTCGAGGACGTCCACGAGACCGGAGAGCGGCGCCCGGTAGCGGAGGACGAGCCCCTCGACGGCGAACCCGGCGCCCGGGAGGCCGCCGAGCGTCGTCTCGCCCGTCGAGCCGGCGATGCGCTTCCGGACGCCCAGCATCGGCGGCAGGAACCCGCTGACGCGTTCCACGCTCCACAGCCCGTCGAGGTCGGCCATGTCGTTAGCGTTCCGAATCGATGCCCGGAGCAAACGTCCCCTTCCCGCCGATGGAGGCCGAGCTCGTCAAAGAGCTCCCCGAAGGCGACGGCTGGCAGTACGAGCCGAAATGGGACGGCTTCCGCGGCGTGCTCGAGAACGACGGCGGCGAGCTCGCGCTCTGGTCGCGCAAGGAGCGGCCTCTCCTCCGCTACTTCCCCGAGCTCCGTCCGCTGGGCGACCTGATGCCGCCGCACTCCGCGCTCGACGGCGAGATCGTCATCGCCCGCGACGGGATCCTCGACTTCGACTCCATGCAGACGCGCCTGCACCCGGCGGAGAGTCGGGTGCGCAAGCTCTCTGCCGAGATCCCCGCGGAGTTCATCGTCTTCGACGTCCTGCTCTGGAAGGGCAAGCCGGTGCATGAGCTCCCGCTCGCCAAGCGGCGGAAGGAGCTCGAGAAGGTGGCGAAGGGGTTCCGGCTGTCGCCGTGCACGCAGGACGCCGACGCGGCACGTCAGTGGCTCGACACCTTCGAGGCGGCCGGCCTCGACGGCGTGATTGCGAAGCGGCGCGACGAGCCCTACCGGCCCGGCTCCCGAGAGGCGGTCCTGAAGGTGAAGCCGTACAAGACCGCGGACGCCGTCATCGTCGGCCTCCGGTGGAAGTCGAAGCCGGACCGCATCGCCACGCTGCTGCTCGGCCTCTACAGGGACGACGGCGGCCTCGACTACGTCGGCTCGGCGGCGGTGGCCGCCTCCAAGCACGACCAGATCGCGGCGCGGGTCGTTCCGCTGATCGACGAGCGCTCGGAGCGTCGCTTCTCCGAGCCGAACCGCTGGGGCACCGGTGACCTCGAGGAGACGGCAGTCAAGCCGAAGCTCGTCGCGGAGGTGCGCTACGACAAGGTGCAGGGCAACCGATTCCGCCACGGCACGAGGTTCCTCCGCTTCCGCGACGACAAGGACCCGAAGGACTGCACCTGGCGCGAGATTCGGCCTCCACGCAACCCGAACGACCCGACGTTCGAGAGCCTGCTCGGCGCTTGAAGGAGCACGAGGACGCCTACGGCCGGCTGCTGCTGGCGTTCCTCGACGGTGATGAGCGGGCGAAGGAGATCGTCGAGCGCGACGACGGCTTCATCGAGGCGGGTCTGGGCCCGTCCGTGTACTTCGATCCGTTCAGACGCTGGCCGGCGCACCAGCGCCGCGCGATGCGACTCGTCCGGGGCCGCGTGCTCGACGTGGGCGCCGGCGCCGGCCGCGTCGCCCTCCATCTGCAGGATCGCGGGCACGACGTCGTCGCCATCGACATCTCGCCGCTCGCGGTCGAGGTTTGCCGCCGGCGTGGCGTGCGCGATGCGCGAGTCTGCCGGTTCGAGGATGTGGACGAGACGCTCGGACGTTTCGACACCGTCGTCATGTTCGGCAACAACTTCGGTCTCTTCGGCGGCGCAACGAAGGCGAGACGGATGCTGCGCCGTCTCCACCGGCTGACGAACGACGGCGCCCGGATCGTCGCCGAGAGCCGCGGCGTCTACGAGACCAAGGATCCCGAGCACCTCGCGTATCACGAGCGCAACCGCCGGCGCGGCCGCATGGCCGGGCAGCTCCGAATCCGGATCCGCCACCGCTCCTACGCCACCCCGTGGTTCGACTATCTCATCGTCTCGCGCGAGGAGATGGAGGGACTGGTCGCCGACACCGGTTGGCGGGTAGCGCGCTTTCTCGAGGGCGAGGAAGGCGTGTACGCAGCCGTGATCGAGAAGAGCTAGGGCGCGTGTCAAGCGTCCTTTACACGGTCCTTGGCCCGCGAGGGCTGCACGCGCTTCGGCTCGCCGGGCATCTTCGGGAACTGCGGCGGGTAGGGCGCCTCGCCGATCCCCGCCTTCTCGTCGCGCTCGACCCACTCGAAGAGCTTCCGTAGGTCGCACACCGCGTCGTCGATGCCCGACTGGACGTCGCCGAGCTTCGCGAAGCGCTTGGGCATCGTCGCGATCGTGAAGTCCTCAGTCTCGACGTCGGGAAGCTCGGCCCAGGTCACGGGAGCGGAGACCGTCGCGTCCGGCCTGGCCCGCACCGAGTACGCCGAGGCAATGGTCCGGTCGCGCGCGTTCTGGTTGTAGTCGATGAACACGCGCCGGCCGCGCTCCTCCTTCCACCACGCCGTCGTGACCTTGCGCGGCAGCCGCCGCTCGACCTCGCGCGCGAAGGCGAGCGCGCACCGTCGCACCTCGGGGAAGGTCCAGTTCGGCTCGATGCGGCAGGCGACGTGGATGCCGCGGTTGCCCGACGTCTTCGGCCAGCCCGTGTAGCCGAGCTCGTCGAGCACCTCGTGGACGAGTGCCGCGACCCGCTTCCCGTCCTTGAAGGTCGTGCCAGGCTGCGGGTCGATGTCGATCCGCAGCTCGTCCGGGTGGTCGACGTCCGCACGACGAGCCGGCCACGGGTGGAAGTCCATCGTCGCGAGGTTCGCCGCCCACGCGACCTGCGCCACCTCGGTGACGCAGAGCGCGTCGGCGTGACGGCCGGACGGGAAGGCCACCCGTGTCGTCTCGATCCACTCGGGCCGCTTCTCGGGCACACGCTTCTGGTAGATCGCCTCGTCGTCGGCTCCGCCCGGATGGCGTTTCAGGTAGGTCGGCCGCTCGCGGAGCGCCCTGACGATCCCTTCGCCGACCGAGATGTAGTACTGGACGTGGTCGAGCTTCGTCTCCTTCCGCTTCCGGAAGAAGACCTTGTCCGGGTTCGTGACCTTGACCGTGCGGCCCTCGACCTCGAGCTCGACGAACGGCGACGCCATGACGGTATTTCACCCGAAGGCGGCTATCCTGACCGGCACGGAGAAGTGGCCGAGTGGCTGAAGGCGGCGCCCTGCTAAGGCGTTAGGTGGGGAAATCCCTGCCTCGAGGGTTCGAATCCCTCCTTCTCCGCTCACGCCGCTGGCCGGCTGCCGCTCCCGCCGGGCCAAGCCCGGCTCCGCGGCCGCCTGACCTCGCCGGCGGCCCTCAGGCCTCCGGGCCGTGCTACTTGCACTGTCCCTCCGGCCCGAGAACCACCAGCAAGGTCCCAGCGACGTGAGAAGCCCGGCTACCCTACGGCCTCTAGGAGGGGTGCCGGAGCGGTCGAACGGGGCGGTCTCGAAAACCGTTAAGGGTGCAAGCCCTTCGAGGGTTCAAATCCCTCCCCCTCCGCTGTAGCTGAGCCAAATCCGGCTCCCCGGCCGCCTCGGTGACCTCGCCGGCGCAAGTTTTGTTCGTCGCGAGCATCTACATAGGGCGGCCCGTGCGTCCGTACTGCGGCGGCGCCGATGGACAGTCAAGCTCCCTCGGGCTGTCCCACATGGGCGTGCGGGCCGAATCAGGGTCCAGCGCACCCGGGCCCTTCGAGGGTTCAAATCCCTCCCCCTCCGCTGTAGGTTCGAGTCGTGCCCCTCGCGGACGCCGGAGAGGTCGCGCACCGCCTCAGCGAGATCGAGGTCATTGCGTTCGTCTTCCTCGACCTCGCCCTGATCGTCGCGGCCGCCCGGCTGGTCGGCGGGGTGTTCGTCCGACTGAATCAGCCGCGCGTCGTCGGCGAGATCGTGGCCGGCATCCTGCTCGGGCCCACGCTACTCGGCGGCTCCGTCGCTTCGGGCCCCGACGAGTCGGGCTCGGGGCTCGTGAACGAGCTCTTCCCCTTCGAGGCCTTCGAGTTCCTCAGCATCCTGGCGACGCTCGCGCTCGTGCTCTTCATGCTCCTCGTGGGGCTCGAGGTCGAGCAGCGGTTCTTCCGTGGACGCGGGCGGCAGATCGTCGTGCTGGCGCTCGCGCTCACCGCGATTCCGTTCCTGATCGGGTTCGGCGTCGCGGCCGTGCTCGACGAACCGGATGTCTGGCGCGCGTTGACGGCGAGGAACGGCTCGAATGTCTCCTTCGTCACCCATGCGCTCTTCATCGGCGCCGGCCTCGCCGTCACCGCCTTCCCGGTGATGGCGCGGCTCCTCCAGGACCGGCACCTCCTCTCGAGCGAGATGGGCGCCGTGGCGATCGGCGCGGCTGCGATCTCCCTCCCGCTGATGTTCGTCGTCATCGCGAGTGCATTCGCAACCGGGCCGCACGGCGTTCCCGAGTCGGCGGCCGTGAAGCTGTTGCTCGCGCTGGCGCTCGCGGCCGTTCTATTCCTCGTCGTTCGGCCCGCGCTCCGCTGGGTGCTCGACCGCCGCTACACGCCCGGAGAAGAGCTCGACGCGAACCTCTTCGCCCTCCTCCTGATCGGAGCGTTCCTGTCGGCGGCCGCAGCCGACCGGATCGGCGTCCACGCGCTGACCGGCGGGTTCCTCTTCGGCGCCGCCGTTCCACAGGTTCCGGGCCTTGCCGGGGAGATCGCCGCTCGCCTGCAAGATCTGGTGGTGATCATCCTCATCCCCGTCCTGCTGACCGTGTCGGGCCTGCAGACCGATCTCCGCGAGTTCGGGCTCGCCGACGTCGGCGGACTGCTGCTCTTCCTCGGCGCGCTGGTGGTCGCCAAGTGGGGTGTGAGCGCGGTCACCGGGCCGGTGGTCGGCCTCAGCTGGCGCGAGTCGAACGCGCTCGGGGTGCTGGTGAACTGTCGCGGCCTGGAGATCCTGATCGTCGGGCTCGTCGGCCTCCAGGCCGGCGTCCTGACCGAGCAGATGATGTCCGTCTTCGTGCTCGGAGCAATCGTGACGACGCTGATGACCGGCCCGCTCTTCGACCGCTTCGCGCCGCGTGAGCCGACCCCGGCTTCGGTGCCCGCGCAATGAATCTCTTCCGCCTGATTCCGGGCTACGACACGCACATCTACGACGGCGGCAAGGAAGCCCTGTTCCTGCTGTTCCTCTCCTTCCTGATCGCCTTCGTGCTGACCCGCCTCTACACGCGCCTCGCCCGCATCTACGGCTGGGGGAGCGCGAGCATCGGCGGCGTGCACCTCCATCACGCCGTGCCGGGCACCGTGCTGGCGCTCGGCGCCGGCCTTCTCGCCTTCACGCCGTGGGGCGTGAACAGCCCGGCGCAGGAACTGCTGGCGATCGCGTTCGGCGTCGGCGCGGCGCTCGTCCTCGACGAGTGGGCGCTGATCTTCCACCTCGACGACGTCTACTGGTCGGACGAGGGCCGCAGCTCGATCGACGCCGTGATCGTCGGAACGGTTCTCGCCGGGGTCCTTCTGCACACCGCCTCACCGTTCGGGCTCGATGACACCGACTACCAGGGCTCGCGCGTGCTCGTCTGCGCCCTCCTCGCCCTGAACTACCTCTTCGCCCTCGTGTGCTTCTTCAAGGCCAAGCCGATCGTCGGCGTCGTGGGGCTCTTCGTCTTGTTCGTCGGCGTCGTCGGCGCTCTCCGGCTGGCGAAGCCCCACTCACCCTGGGCTCGGCGGTTCTATCCCGAAGGCAGCAGGAAGCTCGAGCACTCCCGGCGACGCTTCAACCTCGGCTGGCAGGGACGGCTCGAACGGAAGGTGGACGACCTGATCGGCGGAGCGCCGTCGACCTAGGCGTCCTTCTTGCCTGGATTCAGGAGCCCTTTGGGGTCGAACACCCGCTTGATCTCCGTGTGGAGCTCCACCGCCCGAGGCGACCACTGCCGCGCAAGCTGACCGCGCTTGACCCAGCCGACGCCGTGCTCGCCGGAGATCGAGCCGCCGAGTCGAACGGCGAGCCCGAAGAGCTCGCCCGCTGCTTTGGCCGCGCGAGCCAGCCCGGCCTCGTCGTCGGGCGCCACGAGGAACGTCGAATGGAGGTTCCCGTCGCCGGCGTGGCCCCAGCTGCAGGCCGGCAGGCCGTGCCGTGAGCCGATCTCCAGCGTCTGGTCGATCGCCTCCCGCAGCCGGTCGAGCGGCACGACGATGTCCTCGCTGACCTTGCCGCCGCGCTGGGCGCCGACCGCGATCGAGACTCCCTCCCGCCAGCGCCATAGCTCGGCGATCGTGCTCGGCTCGGTCGGGGCGTGCACGGCGAGCGAGCCTTCGCCCAGCGCGGCGACGACCTCGAGGCGAAGCCGCTCGGCTTCCTCGGCCGACCCGTCGGCCTCGGCGATGACGAGGAACCCGGCGCCGGCGGGCAGATCGATCGGGAACGACCCGCCGGCGGCGACGAGGGTCTGGCCGTCGAGGTAATCGAGCGCGGCGACGAGCAGTCCGCTCCCGACCACCCGCTCGATCGCCGCACACCCTTCGTCCGCGCCCGGGTAGAACGCGGCGACGGGCAGCGCGGCCTCCTGCGCCGGCGTCAAGCGGAGCCAGGCCGCGGTGATGATCCCGAGTGTCCCCTCGGAGCCGATCAGCAGGCTCTTGAGGTCGTAGCCGGCGACGTCCTTCCGGACAGGGCCGCCGACGGCCACGACCTCGCCCGGCGGGATCACGGCCTCCAGACCCGTCACCCAAGCCCCGGTGACGCCGTACTTGAGGGCGTGAGGCCCGCCGGCGTTGGTGGCAATGTTGCCGCCGATCTGCGACTGCTCGCCCGCGCCGGGATCGGGCGGGAACATGAGCCCGTTCTCGCGCGCGTGACGGCGGACGACGGCGGTCGTGACACCCGCCTCGACTTCGATCCGCCACAGCAGGGGCTCGAACGACCGCACTCGGGCGAGCCGCTCGAGCCCGAGGACGATCCCGCCGTCGAGCGGGACCGCGCCGCCCGCATACCCAGTTCCGCCGCCGCGCGGGATCAGCGGGACGTCGTGCTCGTAGCACCACGCGAGCGTCCGCGCGACCTCGTCGGTCGTCGCGGGAAGGACGACCGCGTCCGCCCGGCCGCGAAGGCCACGGCCCTCCGTCTCGTCGCTGAGGTAGGCGGAGGCCCCCTCGACGAGGATGCTCTCGCGCGGCAGGACGGAGCCGAGCTCGCGCTCGAGCGTCGTTGACGTCATGCGTGCGGGTCTAAACCGCGACAGCCTCCCGGTCGCCGACAGGCGCCCGCTCCCGCAGCAAACGGATGAACTCGCGCATCCACTCCGGATGATCGGGCCAGGCCCGCGCCGAGACCATGGCGCCGTCGACAATACCGGCGCCGTCGACGAACTCCGCTCCCACCGCCTCCATGTCCGGCTGGAGCGCCGGGTAGGCGGCGGTGCGACGGCCCTCGAGCACGCCGGCCGAGGCCAGCGCAAGCGGAGCGTGGCAGAGCTGCGCGACCGGCTTCTCGTCGCTGAAGAAGTGCTGCACGATCCGGGTGAAGTCGGGATCGTTGCGGATGTACTCGGGAGCGCGGCCGCCGGGGATCACGAGCGCCGCGTAGTCGGACGGCGCGACGTCAGAGAACGCGAGATCCGCGTCCCAGGTGTACCCCGGCTTCTCCGTGTACGTGTCGTACCCGTCGACGAAGTCGTGAACGACGAACTGGAGCTTCTTCTTCGACGGCGCCGCGATCTCGACCTCGTAGCCCTCCTCCAGCAGCCGCTGGTAGGGGTACATGACCTCGAGGGACTCGGCGGCGTCGCCGGTCAGGATCAGCACCTTCGGCATGGTGCTCTCACCTCCCAGGGTGGATTCCTCCTGTCCAGGCGAGTTTACGCCCGGTCTTCAGAGCGCCGCGCGCGGCCTGAGGCGCTCCGGATCCCGCACCATGATCCTCGCCCGGCGCAGCTCGATCGCTCCGCGCTGCTGCTGCTCGCGGAGGACACGGTTGACCGTGGCCCGCGAGGTCCCCGCGAGCTCGGCGAGCGCCTCCTGCGGAAGCGAGACGGTGCCGCCGTAGAGCTCCGCCAGGTCGACCAGCCGGCGAAGGACGCGCGCTTCGGCGGAGAGGTAGTACGCCTCCGTCACCTCCTCGGAGAGGCGTCGGACCCGCTCGGCGAGGATCGCGGCCAGCACGGCGTCGATCTGCGGGTGCTCCCGCCGGAGCCTCGCGAAGTCGTCCTGGAGGACGGCGCGCGTCTCGCTCGGCTCGAGGGCGGCCACGGTCGCCGATCGTTCGGCCGGCCCGCCGGAGACGAGCGCGAGCTCCCCGAACGCGTCCCCCGGCCCACGGACGCCCAGCATGGCCGTGTCCCCGAGCGGCGTGACGATCGTGACCGCGAAGCGTCCCTCCGCGATCAGGTGCAGCGCGTTCGCCGGGTCGCCGCGGTGGAACACGACCTCGTTGCGCCCGAAGGTGCGACGGCGCGCGATCGCCAGGAGGCGACGGACGTCCTCCCGGGGGACCCCCTCGAAGAGCTTCCACTCCATTGGTCTGTCACGAGTTTGACACTTCTCGTGTAACCGGCGAGAACGACGCCGCGGATCGGCGCGCCTAGCCTGGGGACATGGCAGCTCGAACGGAGGAGGCACACCAATGAGGCGGAAGAAGCGGTTCACGATCAGGCTGGTCGCGCTCGGGTTTGCAGTCGCCGCCCCGGCGAGCGCCTGACCACACCTTGGAGAGGATCGGGAGGCCCCGACGGGGGCCTCCCGATTGCGACCCGATACCCTGTGAGCCGGCTCGGAGAGGTGTCCGAGTTGGCCTAAGGAGCGCGACTGGAAATCGCGTACCTGCCGAAAGGTGGGTCGCGGGTTCGAATCCCGCCCTCTCCGCTCGAGCATCCTGCCTCCCCGCCCACCGGGGAGGCGTTCGCTCGACCGAGCGGATCAGCCGGACTGCAGGAACGCGACGAGGTCGTCGAGCTGCTGCTGCGAGAGCTGATCGCGGTAGTTCTGCGGCATGACTCCGGCGCTGAAGCCGGACGCGACCTCGGCGTTCGGCTCGACGATCGACTCGTTGATGAACGCCGCGTCCTTCCCGGCGAGCACCTCGTCGAGGTTCGGCCCAACCGTCCCGGTCGCCCCGGCCGGGGCGAAGGTGTGGCAGCTGCCGCAGCCCTGGCCCTCGAACACGGCTCGCCCGGCAGCGGCATCGCCTGCCGGCTCCTCGGCGGTCGTCGTGCCTGTCGTCTCCGTCTCAGTGGTCTCCGTCTCCGTCGTCGCCGTTTCGGTCGTCCCGGTCGTCTCCGTTTCGGTCGTCTCCGTCTCGGTCGTCTCCTGGGCGCCTTCGGCGGCGGGATGCTCCTCTTTCGCAAAGACCTCGACCGCGCCGAGCATCGCGATCGTCAGGATCACCGTCACGAGGATGAACGGGACGAGGCCCCGTGGTCCGGGGAAGTCGGGGCGGCTCCGCGGGATCACGAGCGCCGAGAGGAGCGCAAAGGCGATGAAGACCGCCGCCGTGATCGCCAGGCCGAGCTCCTGATTGGTGGTCAGGGCGAGCAGCACGCCCGGAACCTATCGCAGCACTCCGGACCTTGTTGCAACGGCCAGAGCGGGTTTCAATGGACAAATGATCCGTCCCGGCGAGGTGCTTGCGACCGTCGGCTCCGCGGTGCGCAACCCCGACGTGCGCCGGGCCGAGCTCGCCTGGGGAGCGGCCATCGCTGCGGAGTGGGCGCACTTCGTCGCCCTCGGCGTCTTCGCCTACGAGGAGGGCGGAGCGGCCGGCGTCGGGATCGCGGGCCTCGTCCGGCTGGCGCCGGCGGCGATCGTCGCCCCCTTCGCGGCGTCGCTCGGCGACCGCTTTCCACGCGAGCGCTTCCTGCTCGCGCTGATGCTCGTGGGGGCGGTTGCCCTGGCCGCCTCGGCCGTCGCCGCGTACGCAGGCTCCGTTGCGCTGGTGTTCGCGTTCGCCGCCTTGCTCGGGCTCGCGATCACGCTCATCAGGCCGGCGCTGCAGGCGCTGCTCCCATCGTTGGCGCGAACGCCCGAGGAGCTGATCGCGTCGAACGGCGCGACGTCCACGATCGAGAGCCTGGGAACACTCGTCGGGCCGTTGCTCGCGGGCGTGCTCGTCTCCGTCGCCGACGCAGGTCTCGTCTTCGCCGTGGGCGCGGGCGCGCTTCTGCTCGCCGCGATCCCACTCCTGGGGCTGAGCGTCGAGGGCCGGATCGAGCTTGCCTCGGCCGAGGACGAAGGCGGCGTGCGCGAGGTGGTCGCTGCCGGGTTCCGCGCGATCGCGGGTACGCCGAGAGCCCGCCTCGTCGTCGCGCTGATCGTCGCGCAGACCTTCGTTCGCGGCTGTCTCAACGTCTTGATCGTCGTTGCCGCGTTCCGCGTGCTCGACGCCGGCGGCGAGGCGGTCGGGTACATGACCGCCGCGATCGGGGTCGGCGGCCTGATCGGGGCGGTCGGGGCGATGACGCTACGCGGGACGCGGCTTGCCGTTTCGTTCGGGCTCGCTCTCGTCTTCTGGGGCGCACCGATCGTGCTCATGGGCCTCTCGTCGCAGCTCATCGCGGCGATCCTTCTGCTCGCCGTCGTCGGCGCTGCGAACAGCGTCGAGGACGTCGCCGTCTTCACGCTCATCCAGCGCCTCGTCCCGGATCGGATCCTGACCCGTGTCCTGGGAGTGACCTGGAGCCTCGCCATGGGCGGCGTCGCCCTCGGGTCGATCGCAGCGCCGGCGCTCGTCGACGCGATCGGAGCGCAGTCGGCGTTCATCGCCGTCGGCGCGATCCTCCCGGTTCTGGCGCTGCTTGCCTACCGCCGGCTGGCCGAGATCGACAACACCGTCGCCCCGGCCCCGGAGCTCGGGCTCATCGAACGTGTGCCGATGTTCGCCCCGCTCTCGGTGGCGGCGAAGGAACGGTTGGCGGCAAACCTGGTCCCGGTCACGGTGAACGCCGGCCAGGTCGTGATCCACGCGGGCGACGAAGGAGACAGCTTCTACATCGTCGGCGACGGTGAGCTCGACGTCTCCGCCGAGGGTCTACGAAGGACCGCGAAGCAGTCGGACTACTTCGGCGAGATCGCTCTACTTCGGTCGGTGCCCCGAACGGCGACCGTGACGGCGCGGGTCGACAGCAGGCTCTACAGCCTCGGGCGCGACGACTTCCTGGCCGCGGTGACGGGGCATCGCGGGGCGCACGCGGAGAGCGAGGCAGTAGTCGAGGAACGGCTCAGCCGCATGAGCCCGGCGTGACCTCTCGTTGCTGAACGCGATCCGAGACGCGGGTGAGTCCGTACTGGCCGGGCGAGGGGATATTTCGACATTTTCGCGAACCATTCAGTACTTTCGGAGAGGGACAAAGTCTTCTGGATACGCGAGGCTAAGGCAATCGGCGAATTCACCGATCCTCCCGGGGAGAGGAATCAGCACGTGACCGCGTCGGTCGCATTCGTCACGCCCAGCTACAGACTCGATCGAGATCGCTGCGCGCTGCTCAGTCGCAGCCTGGAGGCGTGCGCGCCGTCTTTCGAGCACTGGATCATCGTCGACCGCGGCGATCTCCAGCTGTTCCAATCCCTCAGGAACCACAGGACGCATGTCGTAGCGAAGGAGGAGGTACTACCGGTCTGGATCCGTCGCCTCGACACGCTAAAGCTCGGCCTCCGCTCGAACGTGTGGCTGCAGACGCGTGGCGTACCGATTCGCGGCTGGCTGCTCCAACAGTTCATCAAGCTCGCCGTTGCGGAGAAGCTGACCGCCGATGTGCTCGTTCATGTCGACTCGGACGTCGTGTTTTTGCGACCGTTTTCGGAGTCCGCGGTCGTCGACGGGAACGGTCGCGTACGGCTGTACGCTCGTCCGAACTACGTCGACGAGACGCTGCCGGACCACATCCGCTGGCATCGATCGGCTGAAAAGCTGCTCGGAATCGGGCCCGCCGATCTCCCGATGCCCGACTACATCTCGAGCCTCGTCCCCTGGAGACGTTCGAATGCGGTCGCGCTGCTCGAGCACATTCAAACCACCACCGGCAGGCACTGGCTGCCAGCTCTGGCGTCCGCTTGGGATGTATCCGAGTACACCCTCTACGGTCGCTTCGCGCAGGACGTGCTCGCCGCGAGCGCGGACCAGTTCGTGTCGCCCTCGTCGCTGTGCCACGACTACTACAAGCGCGTTCCACTCTCTGCGCCTGACCTGAACGCGCTGCTCGACCGGCTCGGGCTGGCCGGGCGGCTCCACACGGTGGTCGCCGACGGCCGCCGGCCGCCGCCGCCTCCCCGCCCCGCCCACGCCGCCCCCGGC
>Ga0081538_10001678_pt1 | contig 22560 bp, 14 predicted proteins | sample TabmetS5T2R1_FD_71022 | JGI IMG/M metagenome (GOLD analysis project Ga0081538, IMG submission 71022) | Tabebuia heterophylla rhizosphere microbial communities from the University of Puerto Rico - S5T2R1 | ecosystem: Host-associated > Plants > Roots > Rhizosphere ...
CTCGGGACGACCGCGGTCGTCGCCGACCCGCACGAGATCGCCAACGTCCTCGGCACCGACGGCGTCCACTGGCTCGCCGACCTATGCGCCGCGGTCCCGCTCGACGTCTTCTTCATGGCCTCGTCCTGCGTGCCGGCCTCAGCCTTCGAGTCGCCCCACCGCCCCCTGAACCCGGGCGACCTGGAGGGCCTGCTCCACCGCCGGCGCGTGATTGGGCTCGCGGAGATGATGAACTTCCCCGGCGTCATCGCCGGTGACCCGAACGAGCTGGCGAAGCTCGCCCTCGGGGCGCCGCACGTCGACGGCCACGCGCCGGGTGTCCTCGGCAAGGACCTCCAGGCCTACGCCGCCGCCGGGATCCGATCCGACCACGAGTGCTTCACGGCCGAGGAGGGCCGCGAGCGCCTGCGCGCGGGCATGTGGGTGCTGATCCGGGAGGCCTCCGCCGCGCGCAACCTCGCCGAGCTCCTGCCGCTCGTCGAGGAGTTCGGGCCACATCGATTTGCGTTCTGCACCGACGACCGCGAGCCCGAGCACATCGCCGAGGAGGGGCACGTCAACTCGATGGTGCGCGAGGCGGTCGCGCTGGGCGCGTCCCCGGAGGACGCGCTCGTCATGGCGACGCTCAACCCGTGCCTGTGGCACGGCCTCACGCGGCTCGGCGCCCTTGCGCCCAGCTACCAGGCCGACGTCCTGATCCTGCCCGACCTCGAGCGCTTCGAGCCCGAGCTCGTCCTCAAGTCGGGGGAGCCCGTCGCGGAGATCGCTCGCGTCGACGTGCCCGAGTGGGTGAAGTCGACCGTCCACATCGAGCCGGTGGCCGTCAACGACTTCCGCATCCCATGGGAGGGCGGCGCCGCGCGCGTGATCGGACTCGTCGAGGGCCAGATCGTCACGGAGGCGCTCGAGGACGAGCCACCCGTCGAGAACGGCTCTGCCGAGGCCGACCCGGTTCGCGACCTCCTCAAGATCGCCGTCGTCGAGCGCCACCTCTCCACCGGCCGCATCGGCCTCGGCTTCGTGCGGGGCTTCGGCCTCAAAAAGGGCGCGATGGCCTCGACCATCGCCCACGACGCGCACAACATCGTCGTCGTCGGCGCCGACGACGGCGACATGGCGCGCGCCGTCCAGCGGATCGCCGAGATCGGCGGCGGCATCGTCGTCGTCGAGAGCCGCGGTGTGAAGGCGGAGCTGCCGCTGCCCGTCGCAGGGCTCCTATCGGACGCGCCTCTGGCAGAGGTGGTCGCCGGGAGCGAAGCGTGTGTCGAGGCTGCCCGCGCTCTCGGTTGCACATACCCGTCGCCGTTCCAGACGATGGCGTTCCTGGCGCTCTCGGTCATCCCCGCGCTGAAGATCACCGACCGTGGACTCGTCGACGTCGACCGCTTCGAGCTTGTCCCGCTCGCCGCCGATTCCCAGTAACTGGCTCTAATACAGGCTTCGGGGAGAGCCGATAGAGGGAGCATGGCGTCCAGCGGGGCCTCCGCACGACGAGCGACCTTCGACGCGATCGCCCTCGCGCTGGCGTTCCTGGCCGTCGATGCCCTCATCGTCGCGGCCATCCTCAGGGAGCTCGTCGAGCCCACGCAGGGCATCGTCACGATCCTCGCCCTCGCCGCGGTCGTCCTCCTCCTCTTCCGCGACGACGTCGCCGAGGCCATCGCCACCGGCAACGAAAAGCTCGGTCTCACGGTCGACGACGAGCCGGTCCGTCATGCCCTCGACACTCTTGGTCACGAGGACGGCTGGACGGTGGAGCACGACTTCCTGAGCGGCCACGGCCGCCGCATCGGTACCGTCGTCCACGGCCCCTCGGGCTCCTATCTCGTCGAGACGAGGAACCGGGCGTATCGGGTCGAGCACCTGGGCCGAGCGCGCCACCATGCAGCGTGGCTCCACGGCGAGGTCGGCGGCTGGGTCACGCCGGTCCTGTGCCTGGTGCAAAGAGATGACCGCCCACACCGCCGCGACGGCGTGTGGATCATGGGCGTCGAGCACCTGGCGGACTGGCTCAGGGCCAGGACTCGTCCGCGCGGGCCGCAGGCCTCCAGCTAGGTCGTCGAGTACGCCGAGAGCCGGAGCAGCTCCGCGTCCCGCTCGAGACCCGTGCCGACCAGACGCCTCGCCGATACTTTGACGCCCTCGCTAAGCGCGATCGACGGCTCTCTCACGCGCGGCGTCCCGCGGAGCGAGGATGATCCCGCGGTGTATCATGGCTCGCCCGTCTGGATGAGCGCCTGAGTCGGCTTGCTTGAGAGTCACTCCCGCCGGGCGGGCAATCTTACGAGCCCGGTACAGCTCGTCGGGCTGTCGTCCGCGGAGGAAGACGTGCGCCGCATGGGCGACCGAACGCCGGACAGTCCGAGGTCAGCCTCGATCGCTGATAGCTCCGCTTCCCAGTCGGCGCGGCTTGCGCGGCGCAAGGTCGGATCGTTCTCGAAGAGCACGTGAACCAGGCCCGCGTCCACCCATCAAGTCACGAGCTTGCCAATGACTCCCGTACTCCGCGCGCGGCGGACGTCCTCCCTCGGCAGGCGGTCCCCTCCGCCCCAGGCGCCGGCCAAGTCCTATTTGCGCGCGAGTCGCCGAGCGTAGCGATTGCCCACTTCACCGAACAGTCGGCGCCGGTCGAGGAGTGAGACGAGCTCGACGAGCTCTTTCCCGGACGGCACTGGCATGGGACAATGGGACAGGTGGTGGGGTCTAGGCGTGACCATCGAGCCGTGGCGTTGCTGCAGCGCGACCACGAGCGATGCCGGCGATCGCTCCCTCGGCCCCTGACGGTCGAAGCGATCGCCGAGGACCTCCTCGGCCTGAACGTGGAGAAATCGGAATCGCTGAGTGTGTCGGAGACGGCCGGGCGCTGGAGTCTGAAGCGAGTATCTTCGCGGCGGACCTCGTCATGTCCGGGGGAGGTCCTGCAGGACCGCTGCGACGAGCGCGTCGGGATCGGCTCCAAGGGTCAGCGAGTCAGACGTGGCAATTGGCAGGTGTCCGCAACCTCGGTCTGGCGGCACTTGACTAGAGCAGAAGCTGGGCATGGGCAAAACGCGTTCGGGGGACGCGATGGCTGATCGAGGTGCGAGCGCACGCCTTTCGGGCACCGGGGATCGCGAGGCCGGCAACCTCTTCATTGTCGACAACTCCGATGAGCACTGGAAGGTACTCGAGTACGTCCGCCAGTGGTGCGAGATCAGCCGCGCGATCGACATCGCGACGGGTCACTTCGAGATCGGCGCCTTCCTGGCCCTCGACGGCGAGTGGCAGAAGGTCGAGAAGATCCGGCTACTCATCGGCGGCGAGACCAGCAGACAAACGGCTCATGCCATCCGGACTGCGCTGCTGGAACTCGATGAGTCCGTAACCCAGGAGCGCGAGCGGGATCCGTTCTTGGACGGGATCGAAGCTGTCGTTGCGGCAGTAAAGACGGGCCAGATCGAGATCAAGGTCTATCGCGAGAAGAAGTTCCACGCCAAGGCTTACATCACCCACGGAAAGCTGGATGTCGTCGGTTCTGCCGCACTCGTCGGATCGTCGAATTTCACTCGCCCGGGCTTGACGCGGAACGTCGAGCTCAACGTCCACTTCACGGGAATCGAGGCCGAGGAGCTCCAGGCCTGGTACGAAGCTCACTGGGCCGAGGGGGAGCCGGTTCGGGAAGAGCTCCTCAACGTCCTCGAGAGGCAGACCCATGAGCACACACCATTCGAGATCTACGCTCGAGCGCTCCAAATCCTGGCTGCGGGTACCGAGCAGGGAGCGACCGAGTGGGAGCAGTCCGAGTCACGCATGTACCCAATACTGGCTCCGTACCAGCAGCAGGCCTATCACGGCCTGAAGCAACGGGCGAGGCAGTGGAGCGGGGGTTTCCTGACGGACGGAGTCGGACTCGGCAAGACCTTCGTCGGACTGATGCTGGCCGAGTACTACGCCGTCAAGGAGCGTCGGAACGTCCTGATACTAGCGACGAAGACCGGGCGGGACGCCGTGTGGGCCCCGGAGCTCGAGCGATACCTGCCCGAGCTCATGGGTGAGTTCTCGAACGTGACGCTCCTCGCACACACGGATCTCTCACGCCAGGATGCGGACGATCGCGCGGCTCGGCTCGCGAAGCGAGCGGACGTGATCATCGTCGATGAGGCCCACAATTTTCGGAACCGTGGGACGAAGGGGAGCGAGGAGAGCGGGAAGTCGCGATCACGATGGTGGCGCCTCCAGGAGATAGCGAACGGGAAGCTCGTCTTTCTGCTCACCGCCACCCCGATCAACAACCGCCTCTTCGACTTCGTTCATCAAGCGGAGCTGTTCACCGGGATGGCGGACGGATACTTCCAGTCAATTGGGATCAGCAGCGTCCAGGCGTATGTCGCCAAGCTCGAGCGGGCCGTCAGGGACGCGTCGCCGAATGGCGGTCCGGAAGGTGAGGTCGATCTCACGGAGTTCGAGCACTTGATGCACGAAGACAAGCTCCTGGAGTCCCTGGTCATTCAGAACTCCCGCAAGTACGGGATCGAAAGCGCGAAGCGAGCCGACGGAGACACGGTCGCCTTCGCGAAGCAGGACGTCCCACGGGCTGTCCCGTACTCCCTTTCTTCGGAGCACGGGAAGATGCTCGAAGAGCTCGACAGGGCATTCCAGGGTGAGAATCCGCTCTTCGTCCTCCCGATGTACTACCCACTCGCCTATTGGCTCGGGGCGGAGATGGACGCCGACGAGCGACGGCGCGAGAACAGGCAGAAACAGGTAGTCGGGCTGATCCGAACCGTCTTTCTGAAGCGTTTCGAGAGCAGCGTTGCCGCGTTCGCCGGCTCTTGTCTCGATCTCACCGACAAGATCGTCGAGTGGCTCTTGGTCAACGTTGCAGAGTTCCCCGAGTACGCCGAACGACTGCAGCGATGGCGGAATCTAAACGCCGATCTCCTGGCCCGCGTTCGGACGGATTTCCGACCTGCCACCCTGGACGAGGCCGAGGAAGAGGATGCCAGCGACCTCACTCTTGAGGAGCTCCAAGAGATGGAGCACTTCCTGGAGCCTTCCGAATACGACCTGCCTGCCATGCTCGATGCGGCGTTCGAAGACCTGGTCCAGCTTCAGCGCCTTCTCGAACGTGTCGCCCAAGTCGGCCCGAAGGGGGATGACAAGGTTCGGCGCCTTCTCGAGCTACTCCATACCGGCGAATCGAAAGACGACGTTGTGTTGCCGGCGGCGTTTCGGACCGACAAGGTTCTCGTCTTCACGGAGTTCGCCGACACCGCCCGGTACCTTCACGACCGGCTCGTCGAGGCAGGGGTCAAGCACATCGACCGGCTAGATGGAAGCAGGAAGGCGGATCGCGTCCGGATGATCAAGCGCTTCGCGCCCCATTACAACCGTGTGTCGGAGGAGGAGCGCGCACATCTCGCCCCGCTACGGGTCCTCGTGTCGACCGACGTCCTCAGCGAAGGGGTCAATCTTCAGGACGCGGCCCTCGTCGTGAACTACGACCTGCATTGGAACCCGGTTCGGCTTATGCAGAGGGTCGGTCGGGTGGACCGTCGACTCGATCCTGCGGTCGAACGGGCGATCGCTTCAGAGCGTCAGAACGGACAGATCCGCGGGAAGGTGCAAGTTCGGAACTTCCTCCCGCCCAACGAGCTCGACCACCTACTACGTCTCTTCAGGCGGGTGTCGACCAAGGTCTGGATGATCTCGAAGACTCTCGGCATTCCCGGCGGGAAGCTCTTGACCGAGGAAGACATGCTCGACGAGGTCAAGGTGTTCCAGGCGTTCAAAGACGAGTTCTACGGTGAGATCAGCCCGACCGAACGCCTGCGTCTCGAGTATCAGGAGCTTTGCCAAAGAGACGCGGGCCTGGACGAGCGTCTCGAGCGGATTCCGGTCGGTGCTTCAAGTGCCAAGGAAGGGGCGGAGCCCGCGCTCTTCCTATGCCAGATCCGACCGGCGCTCATCCGCGAGGAAGGGCCGGACGGAAAGGAAGTCGAACGCTGGAGTCTGGAAGACGGCGTACCTTTCTGGAGCCTCCATCCCCCCGTTGGCGAGCCGGAAGCTGCCATCGAGCGGATTGCCGACGCAGCCCGAAGCGCTTCGACGACTCCCCGCGTGGCCTTCAGCAACCGCGATGAGCTACGAGTTCAGCTTCGGTCGGCCGAGGCCGGATTGAACAAGGAGTTCACGAAGGTAGTGAACCTCCCGCTCGACGCTCCTCCGCCCAGACTCGTCTGTTGGATGGAGATCCGTTGACGGCAAAGCCTGTGGGTCGGCGTCTGATCGAGGAGGCGCCCGAATCCTTCGACAAGCTCTTCCGCCTGCTCACAGAGGGGCTGGGATGGCCCGTGCCCGAGGAGCTCGATCCGGAGGAGACGCTCGTGGAGTGGGAGCCCGAGGAGCTTCATCTCGATCCCAGCGCCGTGGCGAGACTGACGTCTATTAGGCAAATGCGTCCGCTGAGCCAGGGCCAGCCTTTCGGGGTGTTCTTCCTGACCTTCGACGGCGGCCGGCTTCCAGTGGGTGCGCTTCGCCGTCTAGTTGACCGCGTCGTCCGGAAGAAGCGGCCGCGCGGCTCGGGGCAGCATCCTGTTTGGGGACTTGACGACCTCCTCTTCGTTGTCCAAGCCGATGGCCCAACACGGATGGTGCACTTCGTCGCCTTCCGGGAGTCGGGAGGAAGACAATCATTGAAGGTCCTCTCCTGGAGTAGCGCGGCGACCGACAGCCGTCTCGACCTCCTATCACGTCGCCTCGGCGCACTCCGATGGCCGACCGACGGTGTATGGAGCGACGCCTGGCGGGATCTCTGGAGAGGGGTCTTCACGGTCGGCCATCGCGAAGGAATCCGATCGGCGGACGCCCTGGCCACAAGGATGGCGGACGTCGCACGGGACGTCCGCGACGAGGTTCTCTCTCTTCACGAAGTCGAAACACCTGACGGTCCGATCCGTCGTTTGCTGAGCGACGTACGCGAACAGCTCCTGCATGACATCACGCCATCGAAGTTCGCTGACATGTACGCCCAGACGATGGTGTACGGACTTCTCACTTCGAGAGTCACGCATCCGGAGGACTTCTCCACCACCGGTGCGACGACGATTCTCAAGTTCGAGAATCCCTTTCTCGATGCGATCTACGCCCGCTTCCGTGACGAGACCGGAGAGGCGTTCGACGTAGACGAGCTTGGGTTGCGCGACCTCGCCGACCAGCTTGGCGAGACCAACATCGACGAGGTGCTCGCCGACTTCGGGGCCGTCGAACGTCGCGACGATCCAGTCGTTCACTTCTACGAGGACTTCCTCGCTCGATACGACCCGGATCAGCGCGCCAGGCTTGGCGCCTTCTACACCCCGACTCCAGTAGTGAGGTTCATGGTCCGCCAGGTTGACGACCTGCTCAAGTCGCGCTTCGGGCTGAACCTAGGAGTTGCCGACGCGACCACGTGGAGCGAGCTCTCGGCTCGTAATCCCAGGATAGTGACTCCTGACGGGGTTGAGCCCGATGCGCCGTTCGTCTCGATGATCGACCCTGGTACAGGTACCGGCACGTATCTCGTTGAGTGGATCAAACGCGCCAGTGAGAACGTCGTTGCGAATGCATTGAGCAGAGGCAAGTCGCACGATGAGGCCGATGAGGAGTGGCAACGGTGGCTAGGCGAAGTAGTCCTCCCACAGCTGAACGGCTTCGAACTGAGCCTCGCCTCCTACGCTGTTGCGCACCTGAAGATCTCGCTGATGCTACCCGAGGAAATTAGGGCTTCGCGGCGCCTACCGGTTTTCCTGACAGAGACCCTCGCATCCCCCAGGGATGAGACAAGGTTCGAGCATCTCCGTGACCCGCTGAGTGTCGAGGGCGTTGAGGCGGAGCGGGTCAAGTTCGATGCGAAACAGACCGTCGTAATCGGGAACCCGCCGTATGACCGAGTCGCAGCGAACGTAGTCGATGGCTGGATTGTCGAGCCGGGCGTCAACGGAATGAGCCCGCTGGATGAAATTCGAAAACCAGCGACCGAGAAGACCATCTTCAGCCACGTCGCGAGTCTCTACAATCTCTACGTCTACTTTTGGCGCTGGGCGTTATGGAAGGCCTTTGAACAAACGCACGGTGCCGGAATCGTGTCGTTCATCACCGCCTCGTCCTGGCTCACGGGACCGGGGTTCCTCGGATTGCGTGAGCTAGTCAGGAGGCTGGCCGACGAACTCTGGGTAGTTGACCTTGGGGGCGATAACCGCGGAGCGCACCCCGAAGAAAACATCTTCGACATCGAAACGCCAGTGGCCGTAGTTACGGCGTTGAACGTCGGCTGTCGCCCTTCAGGCGAACCCGCAGTTGCTCACTACCTCCGAGTCCATGGCACCCGCAAGGAGAAGCTTGAGGCCCTTGCGCAGCTGATGGACGATCCGAGCTCAGCCGAGTGGTTAGACACCCCACATGATTGGCACGCACCGCTGGCACCCCCGACCGGCGATGAGAATTGGCTGGCGTATCCAGCGCTCGTGGATGTCTTTCCGTGGCAGCAGCCAGGTTGCAAGTTTGGCCGGACATGGCCCATAGCACCTGATCGAAGCACGCTCACACGACGCTGGCAACGGTTCGTCGCAACTGATGAGCCGGAAACTAGAGCCAAGTACTTCGTAACCTCGACTTCAGGCAGAGACATTCACACCCAGGTGGAGGATCGGCCTCGCCTGGTCGACCTTGAGTCCGGTTCTCCTCACGAGACGATCGTCGAATATGGCTATAGGTCTTTCGATCGCCAGTGGGCTTTCGATGATCCGCGTCTGGCCGCTCTCGACCGGCCGTCACTCTGGGCGTCGTTATCAGACAAGCAGATCTTCATGATCTCAAAAACGACGATGCGGCTTGGATTGGGTCCTGCGGCGGTGTCGTCAGTTGCCGTTCCGGACCTTGATCATTTCCGAGGTTCGTTCGGAGGGAAGGACGTTTTTCCGCTCTATCGAGACTCGAACGCCACACCTAACGTGGCCGCTGAAATGCTGCAGGAACTCACTTCGATTCATCGCGAGGCCGATCCCGATGCGCTGACCATCACAGCTGAGAACCTCTTCGCGTATGCCTACGCGCTTCTCGCAGGGGCTGACTACACAACACGCTTCTCTTCTCCGCTTGAAACTCCTGGTCCTCGCATTCCTCTCAGTGCGGATCCAGATCTTTTCAGAGAGGTCTACGAGTATGGCGAGGAGCTCCTCTGGCTCCACACGTTCGCCGCCCGGTTCCGAAGTGAAGGACGCGGCGAAGACCTGCCGCACGACGCGTCTATCAAATGGAGTACTCCAGTGGCTGAAATGCCCAAGACGCTTTCGGAGATCTCATATGATGAACGCCTCCGCGAACTCAGAGTTGGGGCCGGTGTGGTTTCCAGCGTGCGACCGGATGTGTGGCAGTTCGAGGTCAGCGGGATGCAGGTTCTCCGCAAGTGGCTCGGCTATCGCACAAGACGTGGCGCAGGCCGTGCGGCCAGCAGCCCGTCGCCTCTCGATGCGATCCGCCCAACGGAGTGGTTGCAGGAATGGAGTGACGAACTAATCGATATCCTCTATGTCCTCACCCGGACACTCGACCTGCAACCGACGGGGGTGGAGCTTCTCGACCGGGTGGTGTCGGGCCCGCTGATATCCGCGGATGACCTCCCTGACGTGCCGCCCGAGCTTCGCAAGCCGCCGAGGGTGAAACGCGCCAGCGCTCAGATCGCACTACAAAGCTCGTGACCAGAGAGTGCGTCGTGCCCGGATGTCGGAAGGAGGGCCGCAACAACCGTGGCGTGCGGTGTCGCGTCTGGCACGACGACGGACCGTATCTCCACGGGAAGAGGAAGACAGCTGCGCTGTGGGCCCCAGATGCTGACGCGTTCCTTTGCGATGTGCACGCGCCCGGTGGAGCGACGATGACACTCCTCCACGAGCCCGATAGTTCAGGGCGCAGCACCGTCCGAGTCGTCGGTGCCCGCCACATGGAGCCGCGGTCCGTCCGGATCATGAAAGTCAAGCGCTAGCCGTGGATCACATGCGGTCATTCGATGAATGGATCACCGAAGCCACGAGCCGCCTCGATACGGTGATCGACGCTGCCCAGCGTGACCACGACGGCGCTTCCATCGAAGCTGCCGGTCGGCTGTTGGGCCGCTACATCGAGTTCGCGAATGAAGCGCGGGCGCTGGAAACCGAACTGGCGGAGCTCCAGGCGAGACGGTCACCTGCCGAGCCGGTCTTGTCCTCCACAACCGTTCCGCCACGTCCCAGGCAGTCAGTCCGACCACTCTCGTTCCTGCTACTCCCCGCGGGCGGCGAAGACTCGTCGAGGCACTACCGCGACACGGTGGAACATCCTGTCTCGCTCGAACGGCTCGACCTCTGGCTTCCGAACGATGCGGCCGCGATACGTTCGCGCGTGACCAATCGCCTTGCTGCCTGGGGTCTGAGAGACAACACGCGGTTACGCACGACCCGTGCGGCAGCGCCGCTGATCTGGGATCGAATCTACGAGGGAACGCTAGCGCTCTTCTCAAACGGATACGAGTTCTCCCGCTCAGCACGAGTGATCGGCAAGGGCCGCAGCGATCAAGCGAGCGAGGAGCTTTGGGGGTCACCGGAGTTCCGCTGGCTCCTCCTCCTCACCGACATCAAATGAGACCCGTATTCCGCTCAGTGTCGTGATTGAAGGGGCCGGATTCGATCCCACCTATCGAATCAACCGACAAGCGATCGTCCCGAAGCCGCACCGTGAAGCCGCTCTGTGGATGGCTCTTCAGACCTACCTCGTGGGAGGATCCGAGACGATCGGCCAGCCATGAAGCCTGAGACCCGCACCGTCACGCAGCTCTTCGAGCTCGACGCCCGCTACGTCGTTCCGCTCTTCCAGCGGCCGTACGTGTGGGACCAGGAGCGGCAGTGGGAGCCGCTCTGGGACGACATCACGACCCTTCTCGACCACCAGGAGAGCGCGAACGGGCAGCACTACTCGCACTTCCTCGGGGCGGTCGTCCTCGATCACGAGACGCCGCTGCCCGGTGAAGTACCCGAGTTCACGATCATCGACGGCCAGCAGCGGCTGACGACGCTTCAGGTCATCCTCGCGGCGGCTGCCAACGTCGCCGCCGAGCTCGGCGCGGTCGACGAGGCGGAGCTCATACGTGAGCTCACGCAGAACAACCCCAAGAAGGTTAGCGGTGTCGGTCTCTTCAAGGTCTGGCCGACGAACGCGAACCGATCGGCATTTCAGGCCGTGATGAGCGACGGCGGTCCACCCGTGGACAGGGAGGACGATCCCGACAACCGGATCGATGAGGCGTACGCGTTCTTCTACGAGAGCATCCGTGAGTGGGCCAGGGAAGTTGACGAGGATCAGCGTGAGCGGCGTCTCCGGCTCCTGCGGGTGACGCTCTGCGATCTCCTCAAGGTAGTCTCCATCACACTCGAGGCTGAGGACAACGCGCAGGTCATCTTCGAGACGTTGAATGCGCGCGGTGCGCCACTGCTCGCGCTCGACCTTGTTAAGAACGCGGTCTTCCTCGAGGCGGCGAAGCAGGGGCTGGACACGGATCAGCTCTACGAGACGGTGTGGAAGCCGGAGTTCGACGATCCGGATGACGACGAGTACTGGCGCACGACGCGGCGCCAGGGTCGCCTCAATCGTCCGATAGGCGAGCTCTTCCTAACGCACTGGCTGACCATGAAGCTGCGCAAGGTCGTGCCGGCGACGGAGCTCTTCGCCACGTTCCGGCAGAACATCCTCTCGAGTGCGCCGCCGCCGCAGATGGCGGAGCTCATTCCCGAGATCCGCCGCGACGCCCACACAATGCGAACTTTCGACGACCAGGAGCCAGAGAGCGTCGAGGCGACCTTCTTCGAGCGGCTCGAAGCGCTCGACACGGCGACGCCGCTGCCGCTCGTCCTCTTCCTTTTCCGCGAGCCCGCGGTGAGCGTTGACTGTCGCCGTCGCGCGCTGCGGATGATCGAGAGCTGGCTCGTCCGTCGCATGATCCTGGGCCTAACTCCGAAGAATTACAACCAGCAGATTCCAGTCATCATTGGACGGGTCGCCGAGGCTCCGGAACGTGCTGATGAAATCGTCTTCGAGGAGCTGCGCACCGGAGTCGGGCAGATCAGCAAGTGGCCGACTGACGACGAGGTCCGCAACTTCCTCCTCACGCGGAACGTCTACGGCTACCACGGCCAGAAGCGGATCGTGATGCTCCTCCGAGCGGTCGAGACGTCGCTCTACTCGAGCAAGGTGGAGGCAGTCTCGGTTCCGAAGGAACTCTCGGTCGAGCATGTCATGCCTCAACAGTGGGCGGATAACTGGCCTCTACCGGGTGACCAGCCGCCGGAGGAGCTTGCGGAGGCCGAGGCCGCGCGGAATGCCAAGCTGCACCTGATGGGGAACCTGACGCTCGTCACGCTCGCGCACAACTCCGCGCTTTCCAACGCCGCGTGGCACGCAAAGCAGAAGGAGCTGAACTTGCACAGCAGGTTGCTACTCAACGGCCGCCTCATCGATGAATACCCGGACGTCTTTGACGAAGCCGCCATCGATGCTCGCTCGGCGTTTCTCGCTGACCGAATCATCTCTATCTGGCCTGGCCCCCAAGCGTGGTCCACGTCGCCCGGCAACCAAGAGGGCGCGGAGAGCGACCGTTGAATACGCCTCCTCCGAACGATCGGCAAGGTGATATGGGCGGCTGGTCGCTGGTCAGCTCCAACGAGATGCACGAGGCGCAGGCGAAGGAGTTCCTCGACTTCCTCGCCTCGCTCTATGGCCGCGAGTTCGCGGAGGAGGCTGCGCGCAAGGCAGTCCGTCGGGCGTACGATGAAGGGGACTCGATCGTCCGCGTCTTCCGCATATATGACGCCGCGGGCATTCCAAAGCCCGAGTACGTTCGCGAGCACGAGCGGCACTTCAGGACGAAGGGTGTGGAGGCATCGTCGAGCGGACGACGTCAGATGGCCTCGCGTCTTCGCCCCTGGTACGAGCGCTGGAGCTGAGCCTCAGTCGCTCAGCCGCGGAGTCTCATTGTCCGAGCCTAGGCGTGGCGCTGGGTGCGCACGTCGAATCCGGCGCTCGCCAAACGCCCCGCAGCCGCGCGCCCGACCTCGGGTCGGAAGAGGTGCCGATGCTTCCAGGCGACGTTCTCGACCGTCAGATCGAGGCGTCGCTCCTGCCACAGGCGGTTGAAGCCGTCGGTCGGGTTCTTGGCAAGTACGTATCGCTCCACCAGCTCCGCCGGATCGCTGCTCGCTAGATCCTGGAGGACCTGCTCGGGATGTATGGGGGCTTGAATTGACGCGTCTCCTCCGCGATGCCGAGGAGGTCGCGCATCAGTTCGCGCTTGTCTTCGTCCTCATGGCTCCAACCCGAGGAGGTCCCAGCGCTCTCGCCATTGCCTGATGCGTGGCTCCGGGATTCCGTGATTGGTGCTCGTCGGGCTTCTCGGCCGACTGCCCCCGAAGCGCGCGAGGTGGCTTGGAATGTGTCGTAGATGTCGTTCTCGATCCACCACGCCGGAGCGAGGTAGAGAAGGGGGTCGGCGTCCGGGTGAGGTCGACGAAGAGCCAGAATCGATCGTCGTCCGGCGACTCGGGTGTCGGCGTCCCCTTCCGGACGTCTGTCTGCCAGGTTCCCGTCGCTCGCGTCTTGACGTAGATGTGAACCACCTCGCCGTGCGGTAGCCGAACGCGAAGGGTGTTCTTCGAGCGCGTTCTCGGGTCGGTATCGACGGTCGTGCGCCGTCGCTCCAGAGCCTCGACGGCTTCGGCAACGCCTCGGCAGGCAGTCTCCGCTCCGCTCATTCAAGGAGAGTGTTTCGTAGGCGCTGCTTCCCTCACAAGCGAGAATTGAGTAGATGCGTTTCGAGAACGCCCGCTTCAGCTTCTCGCCGACCGACCTCAACGCGTTCCTGGCGTGCGAGCACCTGACTACGCTCCAGCTCGCGGTCGCCCGCGGCGAGCTCACGAAGCCCTTCCGGCACAACCCTCACGCTGAGCTCATCCGGCGCAAGGGGGACCAGCACGAGGCTGCTTACCTCGCCCGGCTCCAGGCACAAGGGCGCCGCATCGCGACGATCGACTTCGGCGACCGCGACTGGCTTCGCGCCGCTCAGGAGACCGAAGGAGCCATCCAGAACGGAGCCGACGTCGTCTATCAGGCTGCGCTCACCGACGGGACCTGGCGCGGGTTCGCGGACTTCGTCGAGCGGCTTCCGGACGGCTCCTACGAGGTCGTCGACACCAAGCTCGCACGCCGCGCCAAGCCGGCACACGTGCTTCAGCTCTGCTTCTACACCGAGCAGCTAGCGCGGATTCAGGGGCGCTGGCCCGAGGAAATGCACGTCGTCACGGGCACCGGGGAGCGCGAGTCCTTTCGCCCGGACGACTTCCTGGCCTACTACCGCCGGCTCCGCGAGCGGTTCATGGACGCCGTCGAGCACGACCGGCCCACCTACCCCTACCCGGTCGAGCATTGCGGGCTCTGCGAGTTCCTGGAGCGCTGCAAGGCCCAGTGGAACGCGGACGACCACCTCACGCTCGTCGCCGGGGTCTCGCGGCTTCAGGTCGAACGGCTCCAGGCCGCCGGAATCCAGACGCTCGAGGCGCTCGCCCAGGCAGACGCCGGCACCAAGGTCCCGAGCATGCGCGCCCACACGTTCGAGGGCCTCAACCTCCAGGCTCGGCTCCAGCTCCAGTACCGGCGCACGGGCAAGCACGAAATCGTTTACCTCCCGGAGGAGCCCGACCGCGGCTTCGCCCTGCTCCCCGAGCCGAACCGGGGCGACGTCTGGCTGGACCTCGAGGGCGACCCGTGGTTCGAGCCGGCTCGCGGGCTCGAGTACCTCTTCGGCTGGATCGAGCTCGGCGACGACGGCGAGTCGCGGTACGAGCACGTCTGGGCCCGCGACCGGGACGAAGAGAGACAAGGCTTCGAGCGCCTCATCGACTACCTCGTCGAGCGCCGCCGGCGCTTTCCGGGCATGCACGTCTACCACTACGCGCCCTACGAGCGCACCGCGCTCTCGCGGCTCATGGGCGAGCACGGGACGCGCGAGGCAGAGATCGACGACCTCCTCCGCGGCGAGGTGCTCGTCGACCTCTTCCGCGTGACGAAGCAGGCGCTCCGCGCCTCCGTGCCGAGCTACTCGATCAAGGAAGTCGAGAAGCTCTACACGTTCGAGCGGCATGCCGAGGTGGGCGCCGGCGGCGAGTCCGTGAACGCGTTCGAGACCTGGCTCGAGACCGGCGACGACGCGCTCCTTGAAGGGATCCGCGACTACAACGAGGAGGACTGCGTCTCGCTCTACGAGCTGCACCGCTGGCTGCTCGCACGGCGGCCCGACCACATCCCCTGGAGGGCCCCACCTGAGGAGCGCGAGCGGAGCGAGGAGGCGGAGGAGCGGGACGCCGAGCGGGCGCGCGTTCGCGACGCGCTCCTCGCCGGCGCCGAGGAGGGCGACCCCGACTGGCTCCTCGCCCACCTCCTCGACTACCACCAGCGCGAGGAGCGGCCGCAATGGTGGGAGTACTTCTTCCACCGGGGGCTCGACGACGAGGAGCTCCTCGCGAACCGGAACACGCTCGGCGGGCTCGTCCCCGACGGGGAGCCGTACCAGGTGAAGCAGTCCTGGTGGTACCCGTTCCGCTTCGAGGCCCAGGAGCACAAGATCCACGGAACCGGCGTCGACCCGAGGACCGAGCGCGGGTTCGAGGTCGTGGTGGACGACGAGCACGGCACGCTCCGGCTCCGCTGGGGCCGCGAGGAGGCCGAGGAGCCGCTCCCGACCGCGCTCATCCCGCCGAAACCGCTGTACGCGAAGGCGCAGCGCGGCGCGCTTCTTCGCTTCGCCGAGAACCGCGATCGGTACCCGGCCGCGGTCGAGATCCTCGAGCGGCGCCCGCCGCGGGCGCGGCTGGACAGGACGCTCACCGGGGCGGCGCTCAGCCTCGACGGGAGCTACCTCTTCGTCCAGGGGCCGCCCGGCTCCGGGAAGACGTGGAGCGGCGCGCGGGCAGCGCTCGCCCTCATGCGGGCGGGCAGGCGTGTGGGCGTGACGGCCCTCACCCACAAGGCGATCCACAAGTTTCTGGACGACCTCGAGGAGGCCGCGCTCGAGGCCGGCTACGAGTTCCGGGGCCGGAAGAAGGGGAGCGGGGAGGGGCAGTACGAGAACCGCTTCGTCGACTGCACCGATTCGAACGGGGCGATGCTCGACCCCGAGCTCCAGCTCCTCGCGGGGACGTCCTGGCTCTGCGCGCGCGAGGAGCTCGACCAGCACCTGGACACCCTCTTCGTCGACGAGGGCGGGCAGTTCGCGCTGGCCGACGCGATCGCCGTCGGCACAGCGGCGCGGAACCTCGTCCTCCTCGGCGACCCGAACCAGCTCGCGCAGGTCTCGCAGGGGTCGCACCCGCCGGGCGCGGGGGCGTCCGTGCTCGGGCACCTGCTCGGGGACGACGAGACCGTGCTGCCCGACCGCGGGCTCTTCCTCGAGCACACGTGGCGGCTGCGGCCGGAGGTCAACGCCTACGTCTCACAGACGTTCTACGAGGGACGTCTCGAGCCGGCGGCGGTCACCTCGACGCGCTCGATCGCGGCCGGGAACGGCGTCCGCTTCCTCGCCGTCTCGCACCAGGCGCACAGCCAGGCCTCCCCCGAGGAGGCGGCGGCGGTGCGCGCCGAGATCGAGCGCCTGCTCGGGACGCCGTACGTCGAGGACGGCGTCGAGCGGCCGCTCGGTTACGAGGACTTCATCGTCGTCGCGCCGTACAACGCCCACGTGCGGCTGCTGCGGGACGAGCTGCCGGAGGCGGTTCGGGTCGGGACGGTGGACAAGTTCCAGGGCCAGCAGGCCACCGTGTCGTTCTTCGCGATGGCGAGCTCGTCCGGCGAGGACGTCCCGCGCGGCCTCGACTTCCTCTTCTCCCGCAACCGGCTCAACGTCGCGGTGTCGCGGGCGCGCTGTCTGGCGTACGTCGTCGCGAGCCCCCGCCTCCTGGAAACTAGCTGCCGGACGGTGGAACAGATGCGGCTCGTGAACGCGCTGTGCCGTTTCGTCGAGGTCGCCGGCGAGCAGAAGGAAGGTCGATGAGCACGGTTGCCGTCGTCGGGCTCGGCCGGATGGGGAGCAGGATCGCGCGGCGCCTGCTCGACGCCGGCTACGCCGTCATCGTGTGGAACCGGACTCCTGCGAAGGCCGAGGAGCTGGCCGCGCACGGGGCGGAGCCGGTCGCGATGCCGGTCGACGCTGCCCGGCGGGCTGACGCGGTCGTGACGATGCTCGCCGATGCTGCTGCACTCCAGGCCGTGACGGAAGGCACGGATGGAATCGCGGCGGGCGTCGACGACGCGACGACGGTGATCGAGATGTCGACCGTCGGTCCGCCCGCGATCTCGCGGCTCGCGAACGCGCTCCCGGCCGGGCGGCTGCTCGACGCGCCGGTGCTCGGAAGCCTCCCCGAAGCCGAGGCGGGGAAGCTCAGGATCTTCGTCGGCGGCCCCGATGAGCTCGTCGCGGAGTGGACGCCGCTCCTCTCGGCGCTCGGCTCGCCGCTGCACGTCGGCCCGCTCGGCGCCGGCGCTGCGGCGAAGCTCGTGGCGAACACGACGCTGCTCGGAACGTTAGGAGTGCTCGGCGAGGCGCTCGCGCTCGCCGACGGGCTCGGGCTCTCGCGTGCGACCGCGTTCGAGATCCTCGCTTCGACGCCGCTCGCGGCCCAAGCCGAGCGACGGCGGCCGTCGGTCGAGTCCGGGGAGTACCCGCTCCGCTTCTCGCTGTCGCTCGCGCGCAAGGACGCCGACCTGATCGCCGAGGCGGCCGCGGCCGGCGGCGTCGACCTCCGTCTGCTGGAGGCGGTGCGGAGCTGGCTCCGCGACGCGGAGGAGGCCGGTCTGGGCGACGCGGACTACTCGGCCGTGCTCGCGCGGATCGCCGGCACCGCCCTCTAGTCTGCACGTGATGACCGATTCGAGCACCGAGCCGAAGGAGCGCCTCGCCGTCGTCGCGAAGCTCCGGCGCGGCTCCCGCGAGCGGGCGCAGGAGATCATCGCCGCCGGCCCTCCCTACGAGCTCGACGACGCGGGCTTTCGGCGGCACAGCATCTTTCTCGCCGGGGACACGGTGGTCTTCGTCTTCGAGGGCCCCGGCGTGCACGAGCTGGTCAGCCGGCTCATCGACGACCCCGCCAGCGCGGCGTCGTTCAGCGTCTGGGCGCCGCTCCTCGCGAGGACGCCGACGCTTGCGCACGAGGAGTTTCACTGGGAAGCTGAGTAGCGTACCGTCGCAACGCGAAAGGCGTGATGGAGCGACAAGCCGTCAGCTCACGCGCGATCAGCAGCATCGGGTACCAGGCCGGCGCGCTCGAGATCGAGTTCGTCGACGGCGACGTCTACCGGTACTTCCTCGTCCCGCGCGGGCTCTTCATCGAGTTCATGCAGGCGGAGTCGAAGGGCGCGTTCTTCAACGAGCGGATTCGCGATCGCTATCCGACGGAGGGCCCGCTCTGAAGCTCAGTAGCCGCTGAACCGCGCAGGGCGAATCTGCCCCTCGGGGACGCCGGCGCCGCTGACTATGGCCTCCATCGCATCGACCATCTTCGGCGGTCCGGCGATGAGGAAGGTGAAGGAGGCGAGGTCGTCGCCGAGGTGGTCGCGAAGCATGGCCGCGTCGATGCGTCGTGTCTCCTCGTCCCAGCCGGAGTCATCGGTCATGGTGAAGACGACGCGGAGGCCGGCGATGGCGCGCTCGAGCTCGACGATCTCGTCGAAGAAGGCGGTGGACTCCCGGTCGCGGTTCGAGTAGACCAGCGTCACGCGGTGCGGAAGGTCCTCCTCGGCGATGTAGCGGAGCATGCTGCGAAAGACGGTGATGCCGATGCCCCCGGCGATGAACACGTAGTCCTTCTCCGTGTCTTCGGGGAGGAGGAACTCCCCCTTCGGCTCCTCGACGTCCACGTCCGCGCCGACGGGAAGCTCCGCCAGCGAGCGCTTGAACGCCGAATCTCGCAGGCGCGTCGCGAGCCCGAGCACGCCTCGATCGTTCGGCGACGTGACGACGGTGATGTGGCGTCGTGGCCCCTTCTCGTCGTCGTAGGGCGGGTCCTTGAGCGTCACCCAGAAGTACTGGCCGGGCGTGAAGTCGACCTCTTGGCCGAGCAGGTCGAACACGACCATGAGCGTGCCCTTGGCGACCTCGCGCTTCTCCTTGATCTTGGCCTGCATGCCTCTCTAGTGATCGCCCAGGACGGTTTCTTACGTGTGCGCGGAGATCATCCGGTCGTCGCCAGCGCCTGGAGCAGGTCGTCCGCGTAGCGCTCGAGCTTGGTCGGGCCGACGCCGGAGATCGCGCTGAGCTGCTCGCGCGTCTGCGGACGGACGGCGGCGATCTCGTGCAGCGTCGAGTCGTGAAAGACGACGTACGCGGGCACGTCGTCGGCTCTCGCGCGCTCCGCTCGCCAGCGGCGGAGCGCCTCGAACTCCGGGGTCGACGCCGGCTTCTCGGCGCGGACCGGCGCGCCGAGGACTCCGAGCTCACCGAGGAAGCGGCTCGGCTTCGCGCCAGCCGTCCACGTGAGCGTCAGGAAGCGCTTCGCGCGCGTGATGCCGACGTAGAAGAGCCGTCGCTCCTCCGCCAGGCGCTCGCCGATTCGCGCCTTGCCGTACGGGAGCTCCTTCTCCTCCAGGCGCGGGAGGAAGACCGCCTCCCATTCGAGGCCTTTCGCGCGGTGGTACGTGAGGAGATGGACACCTCGGGCCTGGCTCTCGGCGCCGAAGCGGGTCTCCAGGTCGCGGACGAAGTCGGCCACAGAGGCGCCGACTGGGAGCTGCTCGACGAGCGACAGGAGCCGGGACAGGTCGGCCTGGCGCGTGAGCTCCTCCTCGCCGAGACCGGAGGATGGGTTGGCGATCCAGCCTTGGCGGCGCACGGCCTCTGTCACTGCGCCCACGGCCGATGCGTCCTGGCGGCCCCGCAAGAGCCGCAGCGTCCGCTGCGCGGCCGGGCGGGCGAGGAACGCGCTGCCCCGCACCTGGAACGGGATCCCGGCGAGCGCGAAGGCCTCCTCGTAGTCCTCCGAGCGGGCGTTCAAGCGGTAGAGGACGGCCATCTCCTCGTAGGGGACGCCCTCGCCGGCCAGGCGCCGCACCTGGCTCACGAGGAACTCGGCCTCGGTCAGGCGATCGGGCTGAACGAGCGCCACGGGCTCGGGCCCGGCGGGGACGATCGCCCGCAGCACCTTCTCCGAGCCGCCAAGCTCCGGCACCAACCGGTTCGCCACGGACAAGATCTCCGGTGTCGAGCGGTAGTTCTCCTCCAGCCGCACGACGAGCGCGCCGGGGAACCGCGAGGGCATCGCGAGCAGGTACTCCGGCGTCGCCCCCGTGAACGAGTAGATGGACTGGTAGTCGTCGCCGACGACGCACAAGTCGTCGCGCTCGCCCAGCCAGCGCTCGAGGAGCGTCTGCTGCAAGAGGTTGACGTCCTGATACTCGTCCACCGTGAAGGCGCGGTACCGCTCCCGGAACGCTGTCACCGCCGCGGGATCCTCGTCGTAGAGGCGGATCGCCAGCTCGAGCAGGTCCTCGAAGTCGACGAGGCCGCGGCCGGCCTTGCGCTCCTCGTAGCTCCGGAAGACGCGCTCCATCAGGTCGGCCGGAAGCGGCGGCTCGTGCTCTCCGAGCCCGCGGCGGTACGTCGCCGGCGTCAGCCGCCGGTTCTTCGCCCACTCGATCTCGGTCGCCAGGTCGGCCAGCGGGCGGAAGCGGTACGCACCCGGCAAGGTCCGCGCGATCGGCAGGAGCACCGGCGCCTTCGACGCGAGCACGTCGCCGAGCTCCTCGCCGCGGAAGTAGCGGAGCTGCGCCAGCGCGGCCCCGTGGAACGTGCGCGCCGGGACGCCGGTGACGCCCAGCCGCGCCAGGCGCGCTCGCATCTCGGTCGCGGCCTTGTCCGTGAAGGTGACGGCGAGGATCTCGCCCGGCGCGAAGGCGCCGGACGCGACCTGGTGCGCCACGCGCCGCGTGATCGTCGTCGTCTTGCCCGAGCCCGCGCCCGCCAGGATGCAGACCGGGCCGCGCACGGCCTCGACCGCGCGCCGCTGGTCCGCGTTGAGCCCCGCGAAGGCGTCCACGCGGCGAGACTAACGGCGGCGTAGGAAGGCATCTGTGCCGAAAGCGTGAAAGGAGAGATATGGCCACGGATCTGACCGTCTGGCTCGCCGACGAGCCCGGCGCCATGGCGGGCGCCTGCGAGACACTCGGCGCCGCCAACATCAACATCGACGGCTGCTGCGCCTACCCGGCGGGAACGGCGGGCCAGCTGCACGTCCTCGTCGACGAGGCCGCCGCGGCTCGCGCGGCCCTCACCGGCGCGGGCTACAACGTCGTCTCCGATCGCGAGGTGATCGTCCACGAGCTCGACGACGTGCCCGGCTCGGCTGGCGCCTGCCTGCGCAAGATCGCCGACGCGGGCGTCAACCTGGAGCTCGTCTACCTGGCGACCGCCACGCGCCTCGTCATCGGCGTCGACGACCTGAACGCGGCTCGCGCAGCCCTCGGTTAAGCCGCGTTCTCGGAGAGGCTGGCGCGGTAGAGCGCCTCGACCTCGTCCGCGGGCACCGGACGGCTGAAGTGGAAGCCCTGCCCGAGCTCGCAGCCCTGGGCGAGGAGGAAGCGGCGCTGCTCCTCGGTCTCGATTCCCTCGGCGAGCGGCTCGAGGCCGAGGTTCCGCGCCAGCTGGACGATCGAGGCGGTGAGCACGGCCGTGCCGGAGTCGTCCTCGAGCCCGCCGATGAAGGAGCGGTCGATCTTCAGCATGCTCACCCGCATCTGGTTCAGCCGGCTGAGCGAGGAGTGACCGGCGCCGAAGTCGTCGATCGCGAGCCGGAGGCCGCGCTCATGCAGCTCGGCGAGCACGAACTCCATGCTGCGCCTCCCGTCGAAGACGAAGGCCGACTCGGTGAACTCGATCATGAGCCGGTCGGGGCTCAGGCCGAAGGTCTCGATGGTCGCGAGCACGTGCCGCATCGCCGTCGGCTGCCAGAAGGAGGGCGGGAGGTTGACGGAGACATATAGGTCGAGGCCCTGGTCGCGCCACGTCGTCGCCTGGCGGCAGGCCTCGGCGATGACCCAGTCGCTGAGCCGGCCCATAAGGCCCGTGCGCTCGGCGAGCGGGAGGAAGTCGCCGGGCGGGACAAGCCGGTCGCCGTCCTGCCAGCGGATGAGGCCCTCGACTCCGACGATCTCCGCGGTGGAGAGGCGGACGAGCGGCTGGTAGTGGAGGACGAGCCCTTCCTCGCGCTCGAGGGCGCCGCGCAGCCGCCCGGCCATCGAGAGCTGGGCGAGCGGGTCGTCTCCCTCCAGCGCGTAGACGAGGTAGCGGTCGCGGCCGTCGTCCTTGGCCTTGTACATGGCCGCGTCGGCGTGCTTGAGCAGGGTGGCGGCGTCCGGCGCGTCGACGGGGAAGAGGCTGATCCCGATGCTCGCGCTCACGAAGATCTCCACCCCGGAGACGACGAACGGCTCCCGCAGCGCCCGGCGGATCCGACGCGCGACCGCCTCGGCCGCGTAGCG
>Ga0081538_10001679_pt1 | contig 22560 bp, 19 predicted proteins | sample TabmetS5T2R1_FD_71022 | JGI IMG/M metagenome (GOLD analysis project Ga0081538, IMG submission 71022) | Tabebuia heterophylla rhizosphere microbial communities from the University of Puerto Rico - S5T2R1 | ecosystem: Host-associated > Plants > Roots > Rhizosphere ...
CGAGGAAGTAGCCCTCCCGCAGGGTGTCGGCGAAATGCTGCTGCCAGGAGTCCTGGGGGTCAACCGTGCCCAGGGCGGCGTTGATGCCGCCGGCGGCCAGGACCGTGTGGGCGTCGTCGCGGCGGCGCTTGCCCACCACCACGACCTCGGCGCCGGCCTGGTGGGCGGCGATGGCGGCGCGCAACCCGGCCGCCCCCGTCCCGATCACCAGGACGTTGGCGACGTTGCTGCGAGCCGACGGACCAGGCATGTCACGGGCTTCCTTCAGGGCGCGCCGCCCACCAGTGGTTCCTGCGGGACGATGATCCACATGGCGACGTACAGCAGGACGCCCGCGCCGCCGAAGATGGCCAGCACGAGGAACAGCACCCGGACCAGGGTCGGGTCGACGTTGAAGCGCTTGCCCAGCCCGCCACACACCCCGGCCACCTGGCGGTTGGTCCTGCTGCGGTAGAGCTTCTCGCTCGGATCCATGGCGCCGCCTTCCCTGAGGGTCCTCGCGTCCGGCCACCCGTGCGGCGAGCCTACCCGGTGACGAGACCTCAAGGAACCGGCAGGCGCAGCCAGCGGTAGCCGAACCCTTGCAGGGGCAGCGGCCGACCGGTCCTGGCCGGCTCGTAGCGCTGGTCGCCGAGGAGCTCGGCCATCGGAGCGTCGGTCTCGGTGTCCTCGAGCTCGAGGCCGACCTGGACCGCATCGGGCGTGAGGTTGTGGAGGGCGAGCACTCCTCGGCCCTGCCAGTCGCAGCGGTGGGCGAGCACGCCTGGTTGGTCGGTGTCCAGGACCTGCCAGGTCCCCCAGCCCAGCTCGGGCAGCTCCTTGCGGGTCCGGATCACCCGCTCCATCCAGTTGAGCAGTGACTGGGGGTCGCGGCGTTGGGTGGCCACGTTCACCTTGTCCGGGCGGAAGGGGCCGTCGCTGACCAGGGGGACGGCCGGGTCGCCGGTGGTGAAGCCGCCGTTGGGGCCGGCCGTCCACTGCATGGCCACCCGGACGGCGCTGCGGCCCTCGACCCGCTGGTCGTCGCCGAGGCCGATCTCCTCCCCATAGAGCAGCACCGGGCTGCCGGGCAGGCTGAACAGCAGGCTGTAGAGGAGCTCGATGCGCCGCCGGTCGCCGTCCAGCATCGGCGGGACGCGGCGGCGGATGCCCCGGCCGAAGCTGCGCATGTCCGGGTCGGGGGCCAGCGCCGCGAACACCTCCTCGCGTTCGGCGTCGGTCAGCTTGTCCAGGGTGAGCTCGTCGTGGTTCTTGATGAAGTTGGCCCACTGGTTCGTGCGGGGGACCGGTGGCAGCTCCCGGAGGGCGGTCACGATCGGCGCCACGTCCTGGCGGACCAGGGCCAGGAACAGGTGCTGGTTGAGGACGAAGTTGAACAGCATGTGCATCTCGTCGCCGCCCTCGTCGCCGAAGAAGCGGCGCTGCTCCTCCGGGGGCAGGTTCGCCTCGGCCAGCAGGATCGCGTCGCCGCGGCGCCGGTTGAGGAAGGCACGCAGGTCGCGCAGGAAGGCATGCGGGTCCTGGTCGCGCTCGGCCTCGGTCCCGGCCAGCTCGATCACGAACGGGGCGGCGTCGACCCGGAACCCGGACAGCCCGAGCTCCAGCCAGTAGCCGACGACCCTGCTGATCTCGTCCCGGACCCGCGGGTTGGTGATGTTGAGGTCGGGCATGTGGGAGTAGAAGCGGTGCAGGAACCACTTGCCGGCGACCTCGTCGTAGTCCCAGTTGGAGTCCTCGGCGTCGGGGAACACCACCCCCGGTGGCCCCTCCGGCCGCTCGTCGGCCCAGACGTAGAAGTCGCGCCAGGGTGAACGCTCGTCGGCCCGGGCCGACTGGAACCAGGGATGCTGGTCGGAGGTGTGGTTGACGACCAGGTCGGCGATCACCCTGATGCCCCGCTCGCGGGCCGCCCGGAGGAGCTCGACCAGGTCGCCGAGGGTGCCGAGGCGCGGGTCGACGCCATAGAAGTCGCTGATGTCGTAGCCGTTGTCCTTGTTCGGGGTCGGGTAGAACGGCATCAGCCAGATGCAGGTCACCCCCAGCCCGGCCAGGTAGTCGATCCTGGACAGCAGCCCGGGGAAGTCGCCGACGCCGTCGCCGTCGCTGTCGGCGAACAGCTCGACGTCGACGCAGTAGACGACGGCGTTCTTCCACCACAGGTCGTAGGCGGCGGCCTTGGAGCTCATCGCCCTGACCCGGTCAGCGCCGGGATGACCTTGGACCCGAAGGCGTCGATGAACGGCCGCTGGTGCTCGGCCTGCCCGACCTCGTGCAGGTAGATCCGCTCGAACCCGAGCTCGCGGTACTCGCCCAGCCAGGCGGTGTGGCGGCCCAGGTCGGAGGAGACGAGCACGGCCGAGCGCACGTCGTCGGGGGTCACGAAGCGCGCCGCCGCCTCGAACTGCTCGGGCAGCTCCAGCTCCATCGCCACGGCGGTGTCGAACACGTTGGTGCTCCACTGGTCGTGGGCCACGGCCAGGGCCTCGCGCTCATCGGCCGCCCAGGACAGGTGCACCTGCAGGTACAGCGGCTTGCCCTCGCCCCCGCCGCCGCGGAAGGCGTCGATCACGGCCCGGAGCCGGTCCTGGTCCTGGTTGATGGTGACCAGCCCGTCGGCCCAGCCACCCACCCAGGCCGCCGTCTCGGGGCTGACCGCCGCCCCGACCAGCGGCGGCGGCCGCTCGGGGAGGGTCCACAGCCTGGCCCGGTCGACCGTGACGAGCCCGTGGTGGCTGACCGTCTCGCCGGCCAGCAGCGCCCGGATGACGGCGACGGCCTCGCCGAGGCGGGCCCGCCGCTCGGCCTTGGGGAGCCAACGGTCGCCGGTGATGTGCTCGTTGGAGGCCTCGCCGCTGCCCAGCGCCAGCCAGAACCGCCCGGGGAACAGCTCGCTCAGGGTGGCGGCGGCCTGGGCGACGATCGCGGGGTGATAGCGCTGCCCGGGCGCGTTCACCACCCCGAAGCCGAGCTTGGTCGCCTGCATGGCGGCGCCCAGCCAGGACCAGGCAAACCCGCTGTGCCCCTGGCGGCTGCTCCAGGGCGCGAAGTGGTCCGAGCACATCGCCGCCTGGAACCCGGCCGCCTCGGCCGCGACGACGCAGCCCAGCAGCGCGCTCGGGGGGAGCTGCTCGTGGGAGGCGTGGTAGCCGATCACGAGACCCGCGCCAGACCGTCGATGCGGGCCAGCTCGCCGGCGTCGAGCGAGAAGCCGAGCACGTCGAGGTTGGCCGCGATCCGCTCGGGGGTGGCCGACTTGGGGATCACCACCACCTCGTGGTCGACGTGCCAGCGCACCACCACCTGCGCCGGCGTCACCTGGTGGCGGGCGGCGATCTCGACCAGCACCGGGTGGCGCAGGTCGGTGTTCTTGAAGGGGCTGTAGCCCTCCAGCACCACCCCGCGGCGGCGGTGGTCGTCGGCCAGGGCGGGGTCGTACAGCGCCGGCGCCCACGGGATCTGGTTGACCTGGGGGGCCACGCCGGTGGCGTCGATCAGCTCGTCCAGCTGGGCCGGGCTGTAGTTGCTGACCCCGACGGCGCGGGCCAGCCCCTGGTCGCGGGCGGCCAGCAGCTCCTTCCAGGTCGAGAGCAGGGCCCGGCCCCGGGGCGGCCAGTGGACCAGCCACAGGTCCACGTACTCGGTGCCCAGGGCCCGCAGGCTGTCGTCGAGGGTGCGCCGCTCGCGGCCGGCGGCGCCAGGGGGCAGCTTGGTGGTGACGAACACCTGCTCGCGCGGGACCCCGCTGTCGCGGATGGCCCGGCCCACGTCCCGCTCGTTGCGGTACATGGTGGCGGTGTCGAGGTGGCGGTAGCCGACCTCGAGCGCGTGGCGGACGGCCGCCTGGCAACGCCGGCCCGTCATCTGCCAGGTGCCCAGGCCGACCAGCGGCATGGCGCCGTCCTGGCCGAGGGCCACGGTCGGCTGGTCACGGTCGGGTCGAGGAGTCACGAGGTGGCCGGCCCGTAGACGAGGTGGAGCACGCCGGTGCTGAAGGTCTCCGAGGTGAGGAGCCGGAGCGGGATCGGGGTCTCGCCCTCGTCGAAGAGGCGCATGCCCCTACGGACGGCGATCGGGTGGACCAGCAGGTGGAGCTCGTCCAGCAGCCCGGCGGCCAGGAGCTGGCGCACCACCGAGATCGAGCCGCTCATGCCGATGTTGCCGTCGCCCGGCTCGTCCTTGAGGGCGGTCACGGCCTCGACGAGGTCGCCCTGGAGCAGCTCGGAGTTGCGCCAGGTCAGCTCGAGCCGCTGGTTGCGGGACACGACGATCTTGCGGGCGTCGCCGAGCACCTTGGCGAACTCGGCGTCCTCGCCGCCGGCCTCCTCCCGCTCCGGCCAGGCCCCGGCGTGGTCGTCGTAGGTCCTGCGGCCCAGCAGCAGGGTGTCGGCCCGCTCCAGGACCGCGCCCACGGCGGCGCCCATCTCGTCGTTGAAGTACGGGAAGTGCCAGTCCCCTGGTTCCTCGACGACCCCGTCGAGCGAGATGAACAGGTTGGCGACGATCTTCCTCATCAGCTGTCTCCATCGCGAGTCGGCCGGCCGGTGTCGCCCACCAGCCTACGCGGGCTTCTCAGATCGCCCGGCAAGCCGCCGATGGTCAGCGCAGAGGACCGAGGGAGAAGGGACGACCAGGGAGCGCGTATGCCGAGGTCGAGGCGGCTGGTCGGGGTCGGGCTGGTGGTGGCGCTGCTGGTGCCGGGATGGGGGCCGGCGGCGGCCGCGCCGTCGGCCGGCTCCCGGACGGCCGGGCGGCTGGCCAAGGCCACGCCGCCCTGGACCACCGGCCGGGTGGTCGTCCGCTACCGGTCCGGCGTCGGGACCGCCGCCCGCCGCCAGGCGGCGTCCCTGGCCGGCGCCACCCGCCGGGCGCCGCTCGGCCGCCTCGGGACCGAGGTCCTGACCACCGCGGACGCGGCCGCGACCATCCGGCGGCTGCGCCGCCAGGACGAGGTCCTCTGGGCCGAGCCGGAGCAGCGGCGCGACCGCATGGAGACCCCCACCGCGGCCGAGACCGAGCTGTCGGTGCCGGAGGCCTGGGAGGCCGAGCCCCGCATGCGCGGGGATGGCGTCCAGGTGGCGGTGATCGACGACGGGGTCGACCCGGCCAACCCGGACCTGTCCGGCGACGGCAAGGTGGTGGACGGCGGCGACTGCAGCGGCGACGAATGCCTGGCCAGCGGCGGGACCACGCCGTCGGGCTCCCACGGCACCGCCGTCGCCGCCCTGGTCGCCGCCAGCGAGAACTCCGAGGGCATCGTCGGGGTCGCGCCCGACGCCACCATCGTGGCCTACAAGGTGTTCGCCGACGCCGAGGAGGGCACGACCAGCACGGCGATCGTCAAGGCCATGCTGGCCGCCGCCGAGCGGCCCGAGGTCAAGGTCATCAACCTCAGCCTGGGCGGGCGCTTCTCCAGCCGGCTCGAGCGTGAGGCCATGGCGTCCATCCGCGCCAGCCGGCCCGACCTGGTGGTGGTCGCCTCGGCCGGCAACGACGGCCGCGAGCTGCCCAACTCCCCCGCCGGCCTGGACGGGGTGCTGAGCGTGGGCGCCAGCGAGCTGGGCGGGGACGGCCAGTGGCGGGTGGCCTCGTTCTCCAACCGGGGGGACGTCGACGTCCTGGCCCCGGGCGTGGCCGTCACCAGCTGGTGGGAGGGCGAGCTGGAGGCCCTGGACGGCACCAGCTTCGCCGCCCCCGAGGTCGCCGGCGTCGCGGCCGGGCTGGCCGCCGTCGGGGTCACCGGCGACCGGGCCCGGGCGGCCATCGTGGCCAGCGCCGAGGCGCCGGTCACGGCCGGCGTGGCCACGGCCAGCGGCGCGGGACGGGCCGACGCGCTGGCCGCGGTGGACCTGGCCACCGGGCCGGCACCCTATGTCGCGCTGGCCACGACCGAGGGCAGCCATGTGGCCAACGTCGTCGGGCGCCGCACGGTCGAGCAGCTCCGCTTCGAGCCCGGACCGGGTGCTCCGGAGGGGGCCGCGCCGCTCACGGCCACCCTGGGCACGGTCGGGGCGCCGGCGGTGAGCGACACCACCGCCGTGCCCGCCGGGACCACGGGCGGCACCGGCCTGACCGCCCCCGGCGGGGTGCTGACCCGGGCGAGCAGCTCGTATGCCGTGCCAGCGGCCGACCAGGGCGCCGTCGACGCCAGCGTGGCCGCGTCCGCCCCCGACGACGTCACCCGCCCGCTGCCGCTCCGGCTCACCGTCCCGACCGCCGGCCCGGAGGGCACCGCCGCGGTCAACGCCGCCGCCTCCTCGACCACGCTGACCTACGGCAGCGTGTCCAGGTACGTGCGCACCCGGCTCCTGCCCGCGGGCGCCCAGCTCGTCCTGGACATGACCACGCCGCCCGCCGACCCGGACCTGCTCGGCGGCGCCCTGCTCGTCTGGGCGCCCGAGACCAGCGGCGGCGTGGCCAGGGTCGAGGACGGGTTCGCCGACGGCTGGGTCGGCGCCGGCCGGGTGAGCTACGTCACCCCGCGGGCTGGCCGCTACGCGTTCGGGTTCCTCGCCTTCGACGAGGCCGGCACGGGCGGCTACACCCTGGTGGCCTCGTGGCTGCCCCGGGCCACCGTCCAGTCCCCGCAGTGGTCCACCTTCTATCCCCACCGCGACGGCTACCGGGACACGAACCAGCTGCGCTTCCGACCCGACCGGCGCCTGACCAGGGGCCAGGTGGACGTGTTCGGCGCCTCCGGCAGGCGGGTGTGGTCGAGGCGGTTCGGGGTGGTCGCCGCCGGCGCCCTCGGCAAGGTCCGCTTCGCCGGGCGCACGACCCGGGGGGCCAAGCTGCGCACCGGGCGCTACTCGTTCTCGGTGACCATGGTCACCGCCTCGGGGCTGCAGGCCACCAGCGGCCGGAGACGCTTCTCCCTCTCCTGGAAGCGGTGAAGCGCTTCGCCGTGAGCTGATGGAAGGGCAAAGCATTGCCGTGAGATCCTCGTCGCCGAGCGATATGAGTGGTGATGCCGTCGGGGACTGGTTGCTGACCAGTGACGAGCGGGGCAACCCGGCGACGGCGATCGACGACGAGCACCGGGACCGGCGTGCCTGGACGACGGGCAACCGGGTGACGGCGCACGTCGACGGGGCGGCCTACTTCGGGCGGCTGCACGAGCTGCTGTCGGAGCTCCAGGCCGGCGACTGGGTGTACCTGACCGACTGGCGCATCGACGCCACCCGCCGGCTGGTCGGGGCGGGCAGCGAGCTCGGTCCGCTGCTGGTCCGGCTGTCCCGGCGCGGGGTGGCCGTCCGGGGGCTGCTGTGGCGCTCCCACCCGGCCCTGGTCCGGTTCAACCAGGACGCCAACCGGGTGCTGAGCACGCTGGTCAACCGGGCCGGCGGGCAGGTGGTGGCCGACGAGCGGGTCCGCCGCTTCGGCAGCCACCACCAGAAGCTGGTGGTCGTCCACTGCCCGGACCGTCCCGAGCGCTGCATCGCCTTCGTCGGCGGGATCGACCTGTCCCGCGGCCGCCGCGACGGCCCCGACCACGACGGCGACGACGACCCGGTCCGGATCGACCCCCGCTACGGCCCCCGGCCGCCCTGGCACGACATGCAGCTGGAGGTCCACGGCCCGGCCGTCCTCGACGTCGACCTCACCTTCAGGGAGCGGTGGGAGGACCACACGCCGCCCGACCACCGCAACCCGCTCCGGGCCATGTGGCGGCGGGTCAGCCACGAGCCCCGGCGCCGCGAGCTCCTCCTGCGCCGGCTGCCGCCCCCACCGGCCGGCTCCTGCGCCGTGCAGGTGCTGCGCACCTACCCGGCCCGGTACCGGCCGGCCCCGTTCGCCCCCGACGGCGAGCGCAGCATCGCCCGCGCCTACCTCAAGGCCCTGGCCCGGGCGCGGACGCTGGTCTACATCGAGGACCAGTACCTGTGGGGCTCCCTGATCGCGGACGCGCTGGCGGCGGCCCTGCGCGCCTCACCCCAGCTGCGGATGATCATCGTCGTCCCCCGCCACCCGGACCGCGACGGGCGGATCAGCGGCCGGGCGGCGCGGGCGGCCCAGTGGCGGGCCATCAGCAACCTGACCGCCGCCGGGGGCCCGCGGGTGGCCGTCTACGACCTGGAGAACGAGCGCGGCACCCCCATCTACGTCCACGCCAAGGCCGTGGTCATCGACGACGTGTGGGCGATGGTGGGCTCGGCCAACCTCAACCGGCGCTCCTGGACCCATGACTCCGAGGTCGCCTGCGCCGTGCTCGACGACGAACGCGACCGGCGCCACCCGGCCGACCCGGGGGGCCTGGGCGACGGCGCCCGGGTGTTCGCCCGCGAGCTCCGGCTCCGCCTGTGGCGCGAGCATCTCGGGCGCGGACCCGACGACGACACCGGCGACCTCCTCGACCCGGTGGCCGGCTTCGAGCTGTGGCGGGCGACGGCGGCCCGGCTGGAGGCCTGGCACCAGGGCGGCAACCGCGGGCCGCGGCCGCCCGGCCGGGTCCGGCCCCACCAGGTGGAGCTGGCCCGAGCCCTCAAGGCGCGGTGGGCGGCGGCCCTGTACCGGGTGGCCATCGACCCCGACGGCCGGCCCCTGCCACTGAAGCGCGACACCTCGCTCTGACAGGGTCGCGTCGTGCTCGTGGTGGCGGCTACCTCCCCGGCACCTGGCCGCAGCTGAGGTTCACGGCGGTGGCGGTCATGGCCGCGGCCCGGTCGGAGGCCAGGAACGCGGCCGCGTCCCCCACCTCGGCCAGGGTCGTCAGCCGGTCCAGCTCGGCGAAGCCCCGCATCCAGGCGATGAGCTCGGCGCGGGTCAGGCCCTGGTCGGCCCCGGTGCCGTAGGCCGGGAACCGCTCGAGGGTCTGGTCCAGGGCCTCGGGCAGGCCGGTCGTCTGCAGCCAGACGACCCGCACGCCGTGGCCGCCGAGCTCGCAGGCCCACTGGCGGCACTGGCTCTCGATGGCGTCGAAGGTGACCCCGGTCCCGCCGACCTCGGGGATGGCCAGGCGGGCGGTGGTGGCGGTGATGGCCATGATCACGCCCGACCCCTGCCTGGTCATGTGGCGCGCGGCCGCCCTGGTGGTCAGGAACTGGGTGCGCAGGGCGACCATGACCGGCCGGGCGAAGTCGTCGAACGGCATCTCGAGCAGGGGGGCGCCGTGGACGTCGCCGTGGCCGATGGCGTTGAAGGACACGTCGATGCTCCCGGCCCGGGCCGCGACCGCGTCGGCGTGGGTGTCCACCGCCGCCTCGTCGAGGGCGTCGACCGGCGCCGTCTCGGCCGCCCCGCCGGCGCCGGCGATCTCCGTGGCCACCCGGTCGAGGGTGGCCGGGGTGCGGCCGGCGAGGAAGACCCTCGCCCCCTCGCGGGCGAAGGCGTGGGCCACGGCCCGGCCGACCCTGCCCGCCCCTCCGTAGACCACGGCGTTCTTGCCCTCGAGCAGCATCCGCATCCTCCCCATCCGAGTGCCCGGTGCAGGACAGGCAGCATAGAGTCACACGATGACCGACCTGCCGACCGGGACCGTGACGTTCCTCTTCACCGACATCGAGGGCTCGACCGGTCTGCTCCAGGCGCTCGGCGACCGCTACCCGGCGGTCCTGGACGAGCACGCGGCCATCGTCCGCCGCGCCGTCGCCGACGGCGGCGGGGTCGAGGTCAGCACCCACGGGGACGCCTTCTTCGCGGTGTTCCGCAGCCCGGCCGGGGCCGTCCGGGCGGCGGTCGCGGCCCAGCGGGGCCTGGGCGCCCACGACTGGTCCCCCGGCCCCCCGGTGCGGGTCCGGATGGGCCTGCACACCGGCGAGGGGACCCTGGGCGGGGACGACTACGCCGGCATCGACGTCCACCTGGCCGCCCGGGTGGCCGACGCCGCCCACGGCGGGCAGGTGCTGGTCTCCGACGCCACCGGCGGCCTGGTCCGGCACGCCCTCCCCGCCGGCGTCTCCCTCCGCGACCTGGGCGCGCACCGCCTGCGGGGCATCGCCGCCCCCGAGCGCCTCCACCAGCTGGTCGTCGAGGGCCTCGAGGCCGACTTCCCGGCGCCCCGGACGCTGGACGCCCGGCCCAACAACCTCCCCGAGCAGCTCTCCTCGTTCGTGGGCCGGGAGCAGGAGATCGCCGAGGTGGAGCGGCTCCTCGACCAGGCCCGCCTGCTCACCCTCACCGGCCCGGGGGGGTCGGGCAAGACCCGGCTGGCCCTCCGGGTCGCCGCCGACCTGCTCCCCCGCTACCGGGACGGCTGCTTCTTCGTCGACCTGTCGGCGGTGACCGACCCCGCCCTCGTGCCGGCGGTGGTGGCCAACGCCCTTGGCGTCCCCGAGGCGGCCGAGCGCCCCGTCCTCGACCAGGTCAAGGACCACCTCCGCCACCGCGAGCTCCTCCAGGTGGTGGACAACTTCGAGCAGGTGGCCGAGGCCGCCCCCGTCATCGAGGAGCTGCTCGGTGCCGCGCCGAAGCTGCGGGCGATCGTCACCTCCCGGGTCGTGCTGTCGCTCCGGGGCGAGCAGGAGTACGCCGTGCCGCCGCTGCGGGTCCCCAACGGCGAGCGGCGCCCCCTGGACCTGGCCGCCCTGGTCGAGGTCGAGGCGGTGCGGCTGTTCGCCGAGCGGGCCCTGGCCGCCAGCCCCCGGTTCGCCCTCACCGAGGAGAACGCCCCGGTCGTGGCCGCCATCACCGCCCGCCTGGACGGGCTGCCCCTGGCCATCGAGCTGGCCGCCACCCGGACCAAGGTGCTGACCCCCTCCCAGATCCTGTCCCGGCTCACCCAGCGCCTGTCGATCCTCTCCTCCGCGTCACCGAACCTGCCGGAGCGGCAGCGGACCCTGCGGGCCGCCATCGCCTGGAGCTACGACCTGCTCGACCCGGTCGAGCGCCGCCTGTTCGGGCGGCTGTCGGTGTTCGCCGGCGGCTGGACGTTCGAGTCGGCCGAGGCGGTCACCGACCCGGAGGAGCTCGGCCTCGACGCCCTGGACGGGCTGACCTCGCTGGTCGACAAGTCGCTGGTCCGCCGGACCGAGCCGCCCGGGCAGCCGCCGCGGTTCTCGATGCTGGAGACGATCCGCGAGTTCGGGCAGGAGCAGCTCGAGGCCGCCGGCGACGTCGGGCTCGTCCGCCGCCGCCATGCCGAGCACTTCCTCGGCCTGGCCGTCGAGGCCGAGCCCCACCTCACCGGCGACGACCAGGGCGCCTGGCTGGAGCGCTGCGAGCAGGAGCACGCCAACATCCGCGCCGCCCTCCGCTTCGCCGTCGAGCACGGCCAGGCCGGCCCGGCCCAGACCGCCGCCGGCGCCCTGTGGCGGTTCTGGCACCAGCGGGGCCACCTGGCCGAGGGCCGCCGCTGGCTCCAGGAGGTCCTGGCCATGCCGTCGGGGCAGGCGCCGACCGCGGCCCGGGCCAAGGCCCTGGCCGGGGCGGGCGGGATCGCCTGGTGGACCGACCAGAGCGCGTCGCGGGCCTTCTACGAGGAGGCCCTGGCCATCGAGCGGGAGCTCGGCGACCCCGACCGCCTGGCCGAGGCCCTGTACAACCAGGCCTTCGTCGTCGGCGCCGCCGGCGACCAGGAGGCCGCCACCCGCCTGCTGGAGGAGAGCCTGGAGCTGTACCGCCGGGCCGGGAACGAGCCCGGGGCGGCCAGGGCGCTGGCCATGCTGGTCGTCCCGGACGCCATGGCCGGCGCCTGGGACCGCGTGATCGCCCGGATGGAGGAGGTCGTGGGCATCTGGCGCCGGCTCGGGGAACGCCTCGACCTCGCCTTCGGCCTGGTCTGGCTGGCCTTCGCCTACGGCCGCGCCGGCCGCCGGGACGACGCCCGCGCCACCGCCCTTGAGTCCCTGGAGCGGTTCGGTGAGGTCGACAACGCCACCGGCATGGCCATCGTCTTCCTCGACCTGGCCTTCCTGCTCACCTGGGAGGGCCGCCACGGCGACGCCGTCCGCATGGCCGCCGCCGCCCAGTCCCACCGCGACCGCGCCGGCGGCGGCCCCACCCCCGGCTTCGGCGGCATGCTCGAGGGCGACCCGGCCGCCGAGGCCCGTCGGCACCTCACCGAGGACGAGGCCGACCGCGCCTGGCGGGAGGGCCTGACCATGACCCTCCCCGAGGCCACGGCGCTGGTCAGGCCCTCGCGGTAGGCAGATCGGGGCACAACGGGTCGTCCCCGGCGATTCAGGCAACACGGGTCAATACGACGGTCGGGGGATTCCAATCGGCCGGTTTGGCCGTTAGGGTGGCCTCTTGTGTCGCTAAGGGAAGAGCCTCCGGGGGGGGTGGCGGTGATCTCGATCTCGACCGGCAGGCGGGCCCGACGGCTCGTCGTCGTCTCACTCGTGACCGCGATGGTGGTGGCCGCCTGGCCGGCCGGGGCGGCGCCGGCGCCGGGGTCGGCTCGCGGGCGGCTGCTGGAGCGGGCCGCCGTCGACCTGGCCGCGCGGCTGCGGGCGGTGCCGGTGCGGGACGGGGGGTTCGCCGACCCGGCCCGGTACTGCCCGCGGGAGCGGCTGGTCGTCTCCTTCACGCCGCCGGCGGAGGGCTTCCGGTTCGGGGCCTACATCCCGCCGCTGGGGCCGGCGCCGGGGCCGGCCACCACCAGGGTGAACGGCGTGGTCGGCTGCCGGGGCGCGACGTATGCCTACATGGGCTTCGAGGCCTGGTGGACGGCCGGGGGCTGGCGGGTGGTGGACGTGCCCGCCGTGGACGACGCCGGCCACGGGCCGGCGGCCGGCCGGCCGGGCGGGCCGGACGCGCTGGCGGCGATGGCCGCGGCCCCGCCGCTGCCGCCGGTCGGGACGGGGCTCCTCGACGACCTCGCCCCCTACCAGCCGCAGACCCGCTGCAGCCCCTATGCCCGGGCGGGCGTGGTCGGCTTCCAGCGGATCGTGCTGGCCTCGTTCCCCAAGACGGGCAGCTACGGCATCACCCGGGCCTGCTCGGTCGGCGGCCGCAGCGAGCACAAGGAGGGCCGGGCCTGGGACTGGGCCGCGGCGGTGAACCGGCCCTATGACCGGGCCGCCGCCGGCAAGGTGTTCACCTGGCTGTTCCGCGCCGCCCCCGGCGGCCGCCGCTTCGCCATGGCCCGGCGGCTGGGGGTGATGTACATCATCTTCAACCGCCGCATCTGGGGCTCCTACCAGGCGGAGGAGGGCTGGCGGCCGTACGTCGGCGCCAACCCCCACACCGACCACGTCCACTTCAGCTTCAGCTGGGCCGGCGCCCGCAAGCAGACCAGCTACTGGGACGGCACCCCGGTCACCTACGACCTCGGGCTTGGGTGACCGCCCTAGACTGACCGCCATGAGCGATGGCGAGCGGGACGCCGGCGGCGTCCGGCACCTGGTGTGGGACTGGAACGGCACCCTGTTCGACGACCACGTCGGCGTGGTGGCGGCGATCAACGACGCCCTGGCCCGGCTGCGGCTGCGGCCGATCGACTCCGACGCCTACCGGACCCACTTCACCCGGCCGGTGCAGCGGTTCTACGAGCAGGTGGCCGGGCGGCCCATCGAGCCGGGGGAATGGCAGGCCCTGGACGATGGCTACCACGCCAGCTACGCCGGCTGGGTGGAGCGGCTCACACTGGCCCCGGACGCGGTGGCGGCCCTGGAGGCGGCCGAGGCGGCCGGGCTGACCCAGTCGCTGCTGTCCATGTGGCGCCATCAGGACCTGGTGGCGCTGGTCGAGCGGCTGGGCGTGGGCCGCTTCTTCCTCCGGGTGGACGGGCTGCGGGTGCCCGGCGGCGGCACCAAGACCGAGCACCTGGTCGCCCACCTGGCCGCCCTGGAGGTGGAGGCGGAGGCGGCGCTGCTGGTCGGCGACGCCCTCGACGACCTGGCCGCGGCCCGGGCCGTCGGGGCCGGCTGCGTGCTGTACGACGGGGGCTCCCACCACCGGGACGCGCTGGAGGCGACCGGGGTGCCGGTGGTCGACACCCTCACCGACGCCGTGGCCGTGGCGACCGGGCCAGGTCCCGGTAGGCGGCCAGGCACCGCTCGGCGCAGGCCCGCCAGGTGAAGCGCTCCACGACCAGGTCGCGGGCGTTGGCCCCGAGCCGGGCGGCCAGGCGGCGGTCCGAGGTCAGGCGGGCCAGGCGGTCGGAGAGGGCCTCGGTGTCGCCCGGCGGGACCAGGAAGCCGGTCTCGCCGTCGACCACGATCTCGGCCAGGCCGCCGATCCGGCTGGCCACCACCGGGGTGCCGCTGGCCATGGCCTCCAGGGCGACCAGGCCGAGCAGCTCGGACACCGGGACCGGCCGGCCGTAGCAGGTCCGGTCGACCGACGGCAGGGCCAGGACGGCGGCGCCGCGGTACAGGCCGGGCAGGGCGTCCTCGGCCACCGGGCCGAGGAAGGTCACGTCGCGGCCCTCGGCCAGGCGGCGCAGGAGGGCGGGATAGTCCCGCTCGGGCGGGTGGCGGTCGTGGCCGGCGCTGCCCGCGACCCGGAGGGCGGCGCCGGCGGGCAGGGCCTGGAGCAGCCGGTCGATCCCCTTGTGGGGGGTCAGCCGGCCGACGAACAGGATCCCGTCGCGGTCGCCGCCGGGGGCGGGGGCGAACCGCCGGGTGTCGGCTCCGCCGTAGATGACCTGGGTCCTGGCCGGGGGGGCGCCGAGCAGCCGGGCGGAGAACTCCGAGACGGCCAGGTAGCGGTCGAACAGCCGGTGCACCAGCCCGCCCCAGGTCCGGCCGAGCAGGCCGTGGTCGGTGACGGCCGTGCCGGCCCCGAGGGCGCGGGCCGTGACCGCCGCCATGCGGGTGGGTAGGCTCCGGAAATGATGGGCGTGGACGACCTCGGCGCCGGACAGCGCCGCCGGGAGCAGCGGGGCCACCGGCTGGGCCGGGTGGCCGCGCAGCCTGGCCAGCGGCCGCAGGACGCGGACCCCCAACCCGCCGTCGGTCCGCCACCGCCCCGGCCGCGGGCCGAAGGTGACCAGCTCGCAGTCGACCTCGGCGGCCAGGGCCTGGGCCAGCTCCAGCGGGTAGCGCTCGCCACCGCCGTACAGCCCGTCCGGGCCGAACGCGCTCGGAGCCACGTGGATGACCCGCATCCTCACCGTCTCCCTGGTCACCCTCGGTGACCCCGGCCGCCTGACCGGCGGCTACCGGTACCATCGCCGCATGGCCGAGCTGGCCCCGGCCTGCGACGCCAGCGTCCGCTTCGTCTCCTTCCCCGACCGCCCGTTCCCCCTCCCCACCTTGGCCGGCCGGGGCGTGCTGCGCCAGGCCCGGGCCGACGTCGTGGTCCTGGACAGCATCGCCGCCGCCTTCCTGGGGCCGTGGCTGCCCCGGCGGCCGGGGACGCCGCTGGTGGGCAGCCTGCACCAGCCGCCGGGCGGGATCGACCACGGGCGGCTGCGCCGCGGCCTCCAGGCCCCCATGGACCGGCTCGCCTGGCGCCGCGCCCGCCTGCTACTGGTGGCCAGCCAGGCCCTCGGCGACGAGCTGGCCGGCCAGGGGTACCCGCCCGAGCGGGTCCGGGTGGTGCCGCCGGGCCGCGACCTGCCCCCCGCCCCCGCCGGCCCCCCGCCCGACCTGCGCCAGGGGCGCCGGGCGGCCCTGCTGTGCGTGGCCAACTGGGTCGAGCGCAAGGGCCTCCTGGAGCTGCTGGAGGCCACCGCCCGGCTCCCGGCCGGGCTGGCCACCCTGCACCTGGCCGGCGACGACCGGGCCGACCCCGGCTACGGCGACCGCGTCCGGGCCAGGCTGGCCCGGCCCGACCTGGCCGGGCGGGTGGTCGTCCACGGCCCCCTGCCCGCGGAAGGGGTGGCCGCCCTGTACCAGGCCGCCGACGTCTTCGTGCTCCCCAGCCTGGTCGAGCCGTACGGGACCGTCTGGGGCGAGGCCATGGCCGCCGGGCTGCCGGTGGTCGGCTGGCGCGCCGGCAACCTGCCCCACCTGGCCACCCACGGCCGGGAGGGGCTGCTGGCCGACCCCGGCGACGTGGCCGGCCTGCACGCCGCCCTGGCCCGCCTGGCCGGCGACGAGGACCTGCGCCGGCGGATGGCCGCGGCCGCCGCCCGCCGGGCGGCCGGCCGGCCGACCTGGGCCGAGTCGGCCGACCTGTTCTTCGCCGCCCTCCGCCAGGCGGCCGGGGCCGGTCAGGCCACCGGCCCGGTGTAGCCGCCGAAGTCCGCGTCCGTCTCCCACACCCGGACCGAGAGCGTGTCCCCGCCGGCTTGCTGGAGGGCGGGGACCAGGCTCTGGTGGGCCCAGCGGGCCAGGACCTCGACGGTGACGGCCTCGGCCTCGGGGGGGCGGATCGCCTCCAGGTCCTGGCCGTCGATCCGGGCCACGATCGCCTGCAGGGCGGCCCGGAGCGCGTCCAGGTCGCAGACCATCCCGTGCTCGTCCAGCTCCCTGCGCCAGACGACGACGTCGATCCGGTAGTCGTGGGGGTGGAGCTCCCCCTCGGGCCCCTCCACCGGCATCTGGTGCAGCGCCCGGACCGTGACGCTGGACCCCACCTCGTATCCGACTTGCATCGACGTCTCCCGATGGCTGGGCGTCCGTACTCGTAGCTACTGGTAGCTGAGGGCGGCGTGGATGAGCCCGTCGGCCTTGCCGTCGGCGCTGGCGTAGGCGTCGGCGGCCCGCTCGAACGGGAACCCGTGGGTGGCCAGGACGGCCAGGGGCAGCTCGCGGGCCAGCCGCCAGGCCAGCTCGGCCCGGCGGCGGCGGTCCCACCTGGCCGTGATGGCCGCCGGGAGGGTCGAGACCTGGGTGCTGCGCAGCTCCAGGCGCCGGCGGTGGAAGGCGGCCCCGAGGGGCAGGGGCACCGGCTTGGTGCCGTACCAGGAGCAGACCAGGGCCGTGCCCTCGTGGGCCAGCAGCCCCAGCGAGGCGGCCAGCGCCCGCGGGCTCCCGCTGGCCTCGACGACCAGGTCGGCGCCCCGGCCGCCGGTGCCGGCCGCGACCGCCGCCTCGAGGCCGTCGGGGTCGACGGCCCGGACGCCGAAGGCCTGGGCGGCGGCCCGCCGGGCCGGCTCCGGCTCGGACCCGAGCACCACCGCCCCGGCCCGCCCGAGGAGGGCGGCGACCAGGATGCCGACCGGCCCCAGGCCGGCGACCACGGCCGTCTCCCCCAGGCGGGGGGCGGCGTCCAGGCTGACCTGGAGGGCGGTCTCGACCAGGGGGTACAGGGTGGCGGCCCGCGGGTCCAGGCCGGCGACGGCGACGGCGTCGCCGGCGTCGACCACGAACCGGTCCTGATGGGGGTGGAAGGCGAAGACGCGCTGGCCCTCCCGGAAGGGGCCGGCCGGCCCGACGACGCGGCCCACGGCGCTGTAGCCGTAGCGGAACGGGTAGGCGAAGGTGCCGGCCAGGGCGCCGAGGGTCTCGTCCAGGGGCAGGTCGGGGTCGACCTCGCCACGGTAGGCGAGCAGCTCGGTCCCGCTCGAGATCCCCGACCACTCGGTGGCCACCAGGATGCGGCCCTCGGACGGGTCGGGGAGGTCGACCTCCCGCAGCTCGACCCGTCGTGGGGCCACGAAGGTGACCGCGCGGGCCTTCATGGCCAGCAAGTATCCCACGCCCCGGTGGGTAACCCCGACCGTAGGCAAGGCAAACGAAGTTGATTGGATGTCCTGGTTGTGTGCTATTAGGCGGGCATGATGCAACCCAAGGAAGTCGCTCACCTCGTCCTGCCCACCTGGGCGGGAGAGTTCGACCTCCGGGTCTTCGAGGGCGCCTCGGGCGAGGTGTACCTGGTCTTCGCCTACGGCGACATCGGGGACGGCCAGGACCTCCTGGTCCGCCTGCACTCGGCCTGCCTCACCGGCGACGCCTTCGGTTCGCTGCGCTGCGACTGCGGCCCCCAGCTCCGCCAGGCCATGCGGCGGATCGTCGCCGAGGGCCGGGGCGTGCTGCTGTACGCCGCCGGCCACGAGGGCCGGGGCGTCGGGCTGGTGGCCAAGCTCCAGGCCTACATGCTCCAGGACGAGGGCCACGACACCGTGGAGGCCAACCGCCGCCTGGGCCTGCCGGTCGACGGCCGCGACTACCGCGAGGCCGTGCAGGTGCTGCAGGCGGCCGGGGTCCGCAGCTCGCGGCTGCTGACCAACAACCCGGCCAAGGCCAGCGCCCTGCACCAGGGCGGCGTCCCGGTGGAGCGGCTGGTGTCGCTGTCGACCGCGCCCCACCTGCGCAACCTCGGCTACGTGCAGACCAAGGAGCGGCGCCTCGGCCACCGGGCCCCGGGCGGCGAGCCCCTGGACGGCGACGGCCTCGCCACCGGGAAGGCGGTCGACGCCAGCAACCTGCTGGGCCGGGTCGGCGCCCGCAACGGCCGCCCCTACGTGGTGCTCAAGTACGCCCAGACCCTCGACGGGCGGATCGCCACCGGGACCGGCGACTCCAAGTGGATCAGCGGCCCCGAGGAGCGCCGCGTCTCCCACGCCCTCCGGGCGGCCAGCGACGCGGTGCTGATCGGGGCGGGCACCGTGCTGGCCGACGACCCGCTGCTGACGGTGCGGATGGTCCCGGGCGCCTCGCCGATCCGGGTGGTGCTCGACTCCGCCCTCCGGGTCCCCCCGGACGCCCAGGTCTTCGGTCCCGACGCGGTCACCGTGGTGCTCACCTCGGACCGCTCCGACCCCGACCGGCGGGAGGCGCTGCGCCGTCGCGGGGTGAAGGTGGAGGTCGTCGGGGAGGCGCCGGACGGCGTCGACCTCGCCGACGGGCTGGCCAGGCTCCGCTCGCTGGGCATCCGCAGCGTGCTGGTCGAGGGCGGGTCGCGGGTCATCACCTCGGCCCTGCGGGAGCGGCTGGCCGACCGGGTGGTGGTCGCCGTGGCCCCGATCCTGCTCGGCGCCGGCACCGACGCCGTCGGCGACCTCGGCGCCGGCCTGGTCACCGACGGCCTGCGCCTGCTCGACCGGACCGTCCACCAGCTGGGCCCCGACCTGGTGGTCGCCGGCGACCTCGACTGGGACCGCAGCTAAGAGGTCGTTTCACAACGACTTGAGCAGAGCAGGGATGGGCCGCTCTCTCCCGGGCCTCATCCTGCTGCTTGTGCCGTAGACGTGCTCGACCCCGAGCCGTCTTCGCATCCGTCGGACGAACCAGTATCGAGTTGGCTGACCATGCGAGCTCTCGCGCTGGCACCCGGGCCTCGCGTACTGTCCAATGGTGGAAGCTGCAGCATCCCAGGACGAACGGGTCCGTGCCGCTGAGGTGATGGCGGCGCTGTCGCTGGCGACGGACCTCGGGATCGGGGTGCCCCTGGAGCACGGCCTGCAGAGCACGCTGGTGGCGATGCGGCTCGGCGAGCGGTTGGGCATCGACGCGGGCACGGCGTCGCAGACCTACTATGCGTGCCTGTTGTTCTATGTTGGCTGCACCGCCGACGCCGAGGTCGCCGCCGAGACCTTCGGCGACGATGACGCGCTGACGACCCATGCCCTGCCGGGCAGGTTCGGGTCACGGCCCGAGATGATGGCCGGGATCATGCGGGCACTTGCCGACACGGGCAGCCCGGCGCCGGTGCGGGCCATGCAGATCGTGCGGGGCCTGCCCAGGGCGGCCCGGGAGTTCAAGGGCCACATCACCGCGTTCTGCGAGGTGGCCCAGATGCTGGCCGACCGGCTCGGTCTGCCCGCGTCCATGCAGGGGCTGTTCGGGTTCCTGGTGGAGCGCTGGGACGGCAAGGGTCTGCCCGGTCGGGCCAGGCGCGAGGAGATCCCGCTGCCGGTGCGGATCGCCTCGGTGGCCCGCGACGCCGCCTTCCAGCGCATGCTCGGCGGCGCGGAGTTCGCCGCAGGAGTGGTCCGCAGGCGGGCTGGCGGCGCGTTCGACCCGGCGGTGGCCATCCCGCTCGCCGACGCGGCCGGCGAGGTCCTGGCGCTCGATACCGAGGGGTCGGCCTGGGAGGAGACGCTGGCCTGCGAGCCTGGCCCGCGGTTGGCCCTGGAGGGCGGGGCGATCGACCGTGCCCTGGGGGCGATGGGCGACTTCGCCGACCTTGCCTCGCCGTACCTGGTCGGCCACTCGGCCGGGGTCGCCGAGCTGGCGTCGGCGGCGGCGCAGCAGTGCCGTCTGGATGCGGCGGACCTGGTTCGGGTCCGGCGCGGAGCGCTGGTGCACGACCTGGGGCGGGTGGCGGTCCCGGTCCGTATCTGGCAGAAGGCGGCGCCGCTCACCCCGGACGACTGGGAACGGGTCCGGCTGCACGCCTACCACTCCGAGCGCGTCCTGGCCCGCTCGGCGTACCTGGCCGCGCTGGCGCCCGTGGCCAGCTTCCACCACGAGCGTCTCGATGGCTCGGGCTACCACCGAGGAACCGCCGCCGCGGACCTCACGCCGCCGGCGCGGCTGCTGGCGGCCGCCGACGCCTACCACGCCATGACCGAGCCGCGGCCCCACCGCGCGGCGCTCCCGCCCAGACAAGCCGCTGAGGCCCTGGGTCGGGAGGTCGGTGCCGGACGGCTGGACCCCGACGCCGTCACCGGGGTGCTGGAGGCCGCCGGGCAGCGCGTTCCACGAATGGAGCGGCCGGCCGGGCTGACCGAGCGCGAGGCCGAGGTCGTCGCCCTCCTCGCGCGCGGCTTGCAGACCAAGCAGGTCGCGCGTCGGCTCGGGATCTCGGTTAAGACCGCCGACCACCACGTCCAGAACGCCTATGCCAAGATCGGCGTCTCCAGCCGCGCGGCAGCCGCCCTGTTCGCCATGCAGCACGGGCTTGTGGCCTGGGGAGAACTCCCCATCGGCCGCACCCCCGAACGCTCGTAGCGTTGCTGGCGGCAAGCGAGCGTGACTAGCGGGAGGCGAGCATGCCCGGACGTGCGCCAGAGCACATCGAGACCGTGGTCATCGGGGGCGGCCAGGCCGGCCTGGCGGTCGGCCACCACCTGGCCCGGCGAGGACGGCAGTTCCTCATCCTTGACGCCAACCGGCGGGTCGGCGACGCCTGGCGCAACCGCTGGGACTCGCTTCGGCTGTTCACCCCGGCCCGCTACAACGGGCTGGCGGGGATGCCGTTCCCCGCACCGGCCCATGCGTTCCCCACCAAGGACCAGGTCGCCGACTACCTCGAGGCCTACGCGGCCAGGTTCCAGCTCCCGGTCCAGACCGGCGTCCGCGTGGACCGACTCACCAGGGGCGACGGCGGGTTCGTGGTCGCCGCCGGCGACCGGCACTGGGAGGCCGACAACGTGGTCGTCGCCATGTCGACCTTCCAGGTCCCCCGGGTCCCCGCCTTCGCCGCCGACCTCGGCCCCGACGTCGTCCAGCTCCACGCGGCCGGCTACCGCAACCCCTCCCAGCTCCAGGACGGCGGCGTCCTGGTGGTGGGAGCCGGGAACTCGGGCGCCGAGATCGCCCTCGAGGTCGCCGGCCGGCACCCGACCTGGCTGGCGGGCAAGGAGTCCGGCCAGGTCCCGTTCCGGATCGAGGGTGCGCCGGCACGGTTCGTCTTCCAGCCCCTGCTGTTCCGGGTCATCGGCCATCGCGTGCTCACCGTGGACACCCCGATCGGACGCAGGCTGCGCCCGCGGCTCCTGTCCCACGGCGCGCCGCTGGTCCGGGTCAAGCCCAAGGACCTCGCCGCCGCGGGGATCCAGCGCGTTCCCAGAGTCGTCGGGACGCGAGACGGCCACCCCCTGCTGGCCGACCAGCAGGTCCTGGAGGTGGCCAACATCATCTGGTGCACCGGGTTCGCTCCCGACTTCTCCTGGATCAACCTCCCGGTCTTCGGCGAGAATAGGAGCGAGCCGCTGCACCACCGCGGGGTCGTGGCCAGCCAGCCGGGCCTGTACTTCGTGGGCCTGTCGTTCCTGTACGCCATGTCGTCGGGATTCCTTCCCGGCGTCGACCGCGACGCCGACCACATCGCCCAGGCGATCCTGGCGGGAGCGGGGAGGACACCTGGCCGTCCGAGCCCGACGGCCGGCAACGGCGTCCGCCGCCCGATACGCGCAGGGTGAGCCCACCGACAGGTGCCCCGGCCTGGCGGTGGGGCAACATCCCGATCCCGCAAGCCCACCTGGTGGGCCTCGGGGCAGGCATCCTGCTGCAGGTCGTCGCGCCATGGAACCTGCCCTGGCCAGCCTGGATCGGCCATGGGTGCGGATGGCCCCTGCTGCTGGCCGGCCTATGGCTCGGAGCATGGGCGGTGCGGGCGGCCGGCAGGGTTAACCTCGAACGGCCGAACCAGCTCGTCCAGAGCGGGCCCTACGCCTATGGCAGGAACCCGATGTATGTGGCCTGGACCATCGGCTACGTGGGGGCCGGGTTGGTGGCCGGCACCGCCTGGCCGCTCCTGCTCCTACCGGTCGTGCTGGTGGTGACCCAGGTCGCGGTGCTCCGGGAGGAGCGTTGCCTGGAACACCGGTTCGGGGTTGCCTACCGGAACTACAAGGCCTCGGTCCGAAGATACCTTTGAGGTGGGTTCACGAAGTCGGGTGCGGTGCGTGATGATCCCGCGCCATGGCGACCTCTTCGACGGCTACGACTTGGCGACCTGCCGGAGGGCGCTACGCCGCCGCGGGATCACTCCCCGGATCGCCCGACGGGGCGTGGAGTCAAGCCAGCGGCTGGGCCAGCATCGCTGGAAGGTCGAGCGGTCGCTGGCCTGGCTTTGGCCAACCGGGCGCCTCATAGTCCGCCATGAACGCCGCGCCGACATCCA
>Ga0081538_10001680_pt1 | contig 22537 bp, 24 predicted proteins | sample TabmetS5T2R1_FD_71022 | JGI IMG/M metagenome (GOLD analysis project Ga0081538, IMG submission 71022) | Tabebuia heterophylla rhizosphere microbial communities from the University of Puerto Rico - S5T2R1 | ecosystem: Host-associated > Plants > Roots > Rhizosphere ...
GCGGCAGCCGGGCCTCGAGCTCGCGGTCACCGGGCTGGGCCATCGCGGTTGCGGCGGTAGGCCTCGAGCGGGCGCGAGGGGACCTCGGGCAGCCCCTCGAGCCGCAGCGGCTCGGCCGCCGCCGGCTGGGTCGGCGGGGTGGCGCCGAGCGAGTCGCAGATCGCCTCCAGGTCCCCGCGCGCGAAGCGCGAGAAGCGCGTGGCGCGCCCAAGCGCCGCGCGCGCGGGCTCGACACCGCGGCTGGCGGCGAGCGAGAGCGCCTCGTCGATCCGCTCGTGCAGCCTGGCGGTGCCCTGTGCGGCCGCGACGCGCAGGTAGCGCTCGGCCTCCTCGCCGAGCGCAAGAAACGCGCGCTCGGGCTCGGTGCGGGCCCTTAGCGGTCGGGTGCCGCTCGGCGGCGGGGTCGGGTAGTGGGCGTCCTCGACCGAGCACTCGCCGGGACCGAGCAGCGGATGATGGGCGACCGGCACGCCCGCGAACAGGACGGTCAGCTCGCGATCGGTGGCCGCGACCTCGACGGTTTCGCCGACGAGGCGGTGCGGCACCGAATAGCGCGCCGAGGCGAAACGGACCGTGGAGAGCCGGTCGACCTTGCGCCGCTCGCCGCAGGCGAGGGCCGGTCGCAGCGCGGGCAGCGAGCGCAGCAGCGGCCGCTCTGCCTCGAGCAGCTCGACCGGCGGGCGCTTGGTCTCCGAGTGCGGCCTCGAGTTCACCTCGGCCAGCCACGAGCGGGCCGCGGCGTTGGCCTCGTCGAGCGAACCGAAGCCGCCGTCGGGGATCAGGTCCGACTTGGTAAAGCGCACCAGCGCCTCGACCTTGCCCTTAGACGGCGCATCGTAGAAGGCCGTCGTCTGCGGCCGGAAGCGGTAGTGGGCCGCCAGCCGCACCAGCTCCGGGTTGAGCACTGCCGCGCCCGCGACGTCGGAAAGCGTCACCGTCTTCGGGTTGTCGAACAGGACCTTCCGCGGCACGCCGCCGAGCTGCTCGAGGTTCGAGGCCAACCCCATCGCCAACGCCGGAAAGCGCTCCGAGCACGAGAAGGTCAGCTGACGGTGGCGCGAATAGCCGAGCACCGAACAGAAGAACGACAGCCGCCGCGGGCCCGCCGGCGTGTCCACCGTCCCCGCCTGCCCCCAATCGCAGATAAGCCACTCGCCCGGCCCCGACCGCCAGGGGCGGAAGACGCGGCCCTCGCGCGCCTCGCGCTCGCGGAAGGCGCGCTTCTCCTCGGCCACCGCCCGCCGCAGCGAGCGCTCAGAGCCCTCATAGCCCGCGGCGCGCAGCAGCCGCAGCAGCCGCCGCGCCGTGATCCGGCCCCGCGTCTGCTCCACCCTCTCGGCGATCAGCCCGCGGAAGTCGTCGGTGACCCGCGCCCGCCGCCTCGTCGGCGCCAACTGGCCCAGCTCGCCGGCGAGCTCCACATACCGCTTCACCGTCTTGTGGTCGCAGCCGACCAGCGCCGCCACCGCCCGGTAGCTGCCCAGCTCCTCGTAGAGGGCGATGATCTCCACCTGCTCCCTTCGCTTCTTCAACCGTTCCTCCCGACCGTCGACGGCGCATCAGCGCCGCACCGTCAACGGCCGATCGGACGGTGGGGATTTATCTGGCCACAGGTGGGGAGTTTCTGCTGGCCGCGGTCAGCAATAGGCCGCGTCGCGCGAAACCGCACGCGGGACACCTCGCTGGGATTGCATCCCAGCTGCGGCTACCAGTCGGATCCTTAGCCACCCCCACTGGACCGCCCTAAGAAGCTTGGACTTGCATGCGTTTTCGACGGATGTTGGGGGGTAGCAGGGCAAGGCGTGCACTCTGGTCAGGAGATCCCGGGGTGCGCCACCCGGCGACGTGGCAGGCGACGCATGGAGCCGGACCCAACCGGCTCTAGGGCGACTGAGCCGGGGACACACCGGCTCGGCGTCATACCCAAGGCGTCGGGCCGGTTTTTTTGACATGCCACTTGCGGACACTTGGCCAGTACCGCGGTGCGCGCCCCTGCCGTTCTAGCTCACGGGGGATACCTCACACGGGTATTAGAGAAAGAGGCGCCCTCCGGACCGGGGGCGTCTCGTTGTTTTTTTGGTGACGGGGAACGTGTGTATATTTTGATGAGTTCGGCGTGGTGTGGTGCCTTCGTTGCGGCCGTAAGAAGGTGGCGAGATGAGCGAGACTGCCGCCATGCGCTTCCTCCGGGCGGTTGACCTCTACATCGGAGACCAGTGGGCCGAGGGTCGGATCAACTCCTCGAACACCGAGCGGGAGTATCGCGGGGCGCTCTCCAAGCACGCCGAAGACGTGAACAGCCGCGACCCCGCATACACGAACCGCGACGACGTGAAGCGGACGCTGGCTCGCTGGGCGCACCCCAACACGCGCTCGAAGAACCGGGCGATCCTGGTCTCGTTCTACGAGTGGTGCGTTGAGGAAGGCCATCGGCCCTCCAACCCGGCGAGGCAGACCAAACGGCCCCGGAGGCGCAAGCCGGACCGGTACAGACTCACTCAGAACGAGACGCTGCGGGTCCTCCAGGCCGTCCGGGGCGACCGAGAGCGGAGACTGGTCTACCTCGCGGTATGCGCCGGGCTCCGCCGACAGGAGCTGCGAGGCATGCAGGGACGCCACTTCCGCCGCCCCGGCTGGGTTTGGGTGTCCTCCGACATCGGCAAGGGGTCGAAAGAACGGTGGGTCCCGGTCATCGCGGACCTAGAGCTCGTCTGGACCGAGATTGCCAAGCACGTCGCGGACGACGAATACGTACTCCCCGCCCAGCGCTTCCGCGACCCGGGCGTCAACCGCCAGCGCACGGACTGCAGCCTCTCCCCCGCTTCTGAACAGGCCATCTGGCGCCTCGTAAAGAAGGTGGTGGAGCCTGCCGGGATTCCCGCGAAGGGGACCCCACACACACTCCGGCACGCCTACTGCGATCACGTCGCCAGACACGGGGGGCTCCAGCACGCCCAGGCCGCTATGGGCCACGCCAACCTCTCCACCACCGAGCTTTATCTGGGCACGCCGACGCTGGACGAACTCGCGCAGGCGATGCGCGGCGTCACGCTCGGAGCCGAACAGACGTTCAAGGTTCAGGAGGATTCGACCGCGAGCGCAGTAGAGGCGCCGACCGGAATCGAACCGGTGTACACGGCTTTGCAGGCCGCTGCGTATCCACTCCGCCACGGCGCCGGCGGAGATCTAGCGTAGCGGCGCGCCGGGGCGCTTCCGCCTAACGTCACTCCGGTTCCCCGCGCCAGATCCGCCGCGCTATCCTCCGCGCTGCGCGCGGCTGTAGCTCAGCTGGCTAGAGCGTCTGCTTGCCATGCAGAAGGTCGAGGGTTCGAATCCCTTCAGCCGCTCTCACCGAAGCCCCGTCTTTGCGGGGCTTTTCGCTTCTCCAGGAGCCGCTGGAGGGTTGCCCGGGAGAAAGTCGGCCCTGACCGCGGGTCTTGCGAAGGTCTAGGATCGGGGACGAGCTGAGCGGCACCGCCACATCCGAGCGCTTCCCCTATCCCCGCCGCCTCGTAGTGGGCCTCTTCGAGAACGACCAAACGGTCCAGCGTGCGGTTGAGCGTCTCGCGCAGGTCGGCTTCCGGCCGGACACCTACGAGGTTCTCCACGGCGACGAGGATGCTCGAAGCCTCGATCTCGAAGGTACCGCCCACGGCCTTGGGGGCAGGCTGCTTCGGGCTCTCCAGGATCTCTCCAGCTATGACCGCGACCACACCCGTCGTCACGTCGAGCACCTGCAAGCGGGCGGGTACGTTCTCGCCGTTGTCGTCGGAGACGACGAGGTCGCCAAGCTGCGCGCCGCGGAAGCGATGACCGAGAACGGCGGCGAGTTCGTCAACCACTACGCCGATACGTACATCGAGACGCTCTGACTTCGAGAGAGGGGCAGAACCGCACATATAGCCACGCCTCGTGGCAGCTGCGGACACTTCACCGCCGCGCGGAGACACGATCCTGATCGCGGACGAGGGCTCGACCTATGCCGATAGCGCCATCGTCGAGGGCGCCCGCATGTTCTCGGGCGCCGACTCCGTCGTCATGACGGTCTGAAAGTCGATCTGCGACCCGGCTGCCCCGCGAAACGATGTGCGAGACTCGCCGTCGAGATGACCCAGTCGGGTGAGCCGTCTCCCACGCAGAGGGACGCCGTGCTCGACGGCTTGATGAAGAGCTTGGACAGTCCCGCACGGGCGGCCAACAAGGCACTCGTGCGATGGCTCGTGAGTACCGATCCTCCTCTGATGGCCACATGCATCCTCTTCACGCTCGAGCCGCCGAACGCCCCGCTGGGCGTCCGCGAGGTCGCCGATTCAATCGGCATCACAGTCGACGAGGCCGCCCAGGGGCTGCGCGAATTGCGTTCGCTTGGCTACGTGCGTGAAGCGGGGCGGCGCTATGAGGCGACCGACGCGGGCCTGCGCCTACACGCGTCGCTGTCCGGCGCGCGCCGCGAAGCCCTCGCCGCGTTCCTGAGGAGTATCGGCGACGAGGAGCTGCGCGAGCTCGCGGAGGCGTCGGAGCAGTTTCGGAGCCGGCAGCCCTAACGATGGGCTCCTATGCGCCGATGCCCGTGGTGACGCTGGCGGCCCTTTACGGGGCCGGAGGAAGCGTGATCGGACCGCGTGTCGCCGAACGGCTCGGCGTGCCGTTCCTCGACCGCCAGATCCCGGAGGCCGTCGCGGAACGGACGGGTCTTTCGAGGGATGCGGTCGCCGTGGTCGACGAGGCGCCGCGGAGCGCCGGCGAAAAGCTGATCTCGCAGCTCGGGCGTGCATCGACGATCAGCGGCGCCGCCACCTCGCCCCCGGACGATCTCGATCTTCAGGAACGGCGGCTCCGGGGACACTTCGAGGAGCTTCTCGCCCAAGTCGGAGCGTCGGGCGGCGTCGCGCTCGGACGCGGCGGCATGGTGGTGCTGCGCGACGTGCCCTCGGCGCTGCACGTCTATCTCGGGGGGCCGCGCGAGGCGCGCGTGCGACAGGCGATGACGATCGAAGGAGTCGACCGCGAGACCGCCGAGCAGCGCCAGAAGGCCGAAGACAAGGTGAGGATCGGATACGTCCGGCGCGCCTACGGCGTCGATGGCACCGATCCTCGCTGGTATCACCTGATGCTCGACTCGACGGCGTTGAACCTCGCCACCTGCGTCGAGCTGATAGTCGCAGCCAGCGAGGCCCGCATACGCGAACCGCGAACCGCTCCCCCGCCCGAGTAGCCGTGCTGGCACCGCGCGACACGCCGACCCGGGAACGCAAGTCACTCGACGGCCTCTGGCGTTTCCAGCTCGACGCGGAAGGCGCCGGCCGCCGCCAGGGCTGGTTTGACGGGCTGCCCGCCGGTGCGAGGGAGATCCCTGTGCCCGCGAGTTACAACGACATCTTCCCCGATGACGCGGTGCGCAACCACGTGGGCGATGCGTGGTACGAGACGGCTGTGCTGGTGCCCGAACGCTGGGCCGGCCAGCGGATCGTGGTCCGCTTCGGCTCGGCTACACATCGCGCTTTGGTCTGGGTGAACGGCGCCCAGGTCGCCGAGCACGAGGGCGGCTACACGCCGTTCGAGGCGGACGTCACCGACGTCGTGCAGCTCGGCGCCGAGAACCGGATCACGGTGGTAGTCGGCAACGTGCTCCACTGGCAGTCGATCCCGCCGGGCTACGTCGAGGAGACCCCGGACGGCCCGAGGCAGAACCTGCTGTTCGACTTCTTCAACTACGCGGGCATCCACCGGACGGTCTGGCTCTACGCCACGCCGGGGGCGCACGTACGGGACGCGACCGTCGTGACCGGCCTGTCGGGCACCACGGGCACGGTCCGGTACGGAGTCGAGACAGCGGGCGCCGAGGGCCTCGAGGTACGTGTGGCGCTGAGAGATGCCGGCGGCGCAGAAGTGGCATCGGCGAGCGGCGGCTCGGGCGAGCTCAGCGTTGCCGACGTCCATCCGTGGCGACCGGGCGAGGGCTACCTGTACGACCTGACGGTCGAGCTCTGGGGGGATGGAGACCGCCCCACCGACAGCTACTCGCTGCCGGTCGGCGTTCGAACGGTCGAGGTCGAGGGCACGCGCTTTCTCATCAACGGGGAGCCGTTCCACTTCCGCGGCTTCGGCAAGCACGAGGACAGCGCGATCCGCGGCAAGGCCCACGACAACGTGTTCATGGTCCATGACTTCGCGCTGATGGAATGGCTCGGCGCGAACTCCTTCCGGACCTCGCACTACCCATACGCGGAGGAGGTCCTCGACTATGCCGACCGTCACGGCATCGTCGTCATCGATGAGGCTCCCGGGGTCGGCATCAACAGCGGGCTGGCCGCGGGCGTGTTCGGCGCGGAGCCGTTTCAGACGTTCTCGGACGCCACGATCAACGAGGCCACTCGCGAGGCGCACAAGCAGGCGATCCGCGAGCTGGTCGCGCGCGACAAGAACCACCCGTGCGTCGTGCTGTGGAGCATCGCCAACGAACCGGAGTCCGTTACACCGGAGGCTCGCGCCTACTTCGAGCCGTTGGTCGCAGAGACCCGTCGGCTGGATCCATCCCGCCCGGTGGGATTCGCGAACGTCCAGGGTTCGAGTCCGGACGTCGACGTCATCACCGACCTCTTCGACGTGGTGATGCTCAACCGCTACTACGGCTGGTACGTCCACAACGGCTACCTCGCGGCCGCAGAGCGCGCGCTCGAGGCCGAGCTCACCGCCTGGGCGGAGAAGCACGGCAAGCCGATCATCATGACCGAGTACGGCGCCGACACGCTCGAAGGGCTGCATCGGGCGCTCCCCTCCCCATGGAGCGAGGAGTACCAGGTCGAGCTGCTCGCCATGTCGCACCGCGTGTTCGACCGAGTCGACGCGGTCGTCGGTGAGCAGTTGTGGAACTTCGCGGACTTCGCCACCGTGCCCGGAGTCATGCGGGTCGGCGGGAACAAGAAGGGCGTCTTCACTCGCGAGCGGCAGCCCAAGGCGGCCGTCGACCACCTGCGCCGCAGGTGGCGTGGGGCCCCCTGACCCGGCCTGCTCCCGCAGCGAGGATCGGCCGCGGTCAATACCTCGGGTACGCCGCCGGCGAGGTGGCCAACAACCTCACGTTCTCGACGGTATCCGCCTTCCTGCTCATCTACTACACGGACGTCGCCGGCATCTCCGCGGCCACCGCCGGCACGCTGTTCCTGGTCGTCCGCATATGGGGGGGCGGCACGGACCTCTTCGCCGGCGCCCGCGTCGACGCCACCTCGACCCGCTGGGGCCGGTTCCGCCCCTACATCCTGTTCGGCTCCATTCCGCTGCTCCTGCTGCTCGTGGCGATGTTCTCGATCCCGACCGGACTGGATGACGGGGCCAAGGTCACCTGGGCGCTCCTCTCCTACGCGCTGTTCCAGCTCGCCTACAGCTTCGTGAACATTCCGTACGGCTCGCTGTCGGCCGCCATGACGCAGGAGCCGGGCGAGCGGGCCAGATTCTCCGCGGGCAGGGTCGTCGCGGCGAGCCTCACGATTCTGCTCATCGCCGTCGTCGTCTCGCCCCAGATCTCGGGCGCGAGCGACCTGCAGCGCTCGCTCACGATCACGACGATCGTGTTCGCGGTGATCGGGTTCGCGCTCTATCTCTGGTGCTTCGCCACGGCGCGCGAGGCGGTGCAGCGAGACGAGCGGCGCCCGAGTCTGCGCGAGACCGTGGGCATGGTGCGCCACAACCGGCCGCTCGTGGTGCTGTGCGCCTCGAGCCTGCTGTTCCTCACCGGCATGTTCGCGCTCCAGACCGTCGGCGTGTACTACGCCCGCGACGTGCTCGGCGACGCCGACCTCTACATCGTGATGACATTGGTGCAGACCGTCGGCATGATCGGCGCAGCTGCAGTCGTCCCGAAGGCGGTCGAGACAGTCGGAAAGAAGCGGACCTACATCATCGCCGCGGTCGTCGCTGGAGCCGGGGGCATCGCGGTCGCGGTGGCCCCGGGATCGGTGCCGGCGATCGGGATCGCGTCCTTCGGCGTTCTCGGGTTCGGGCTCGGCGCCATCAACACGCTGATCTTCGCGCTACAGCCCGACACGGTCGAATACGGCGAGTGGAAGTCGGGCGTACGCGCGGAGGGCGCGAGCTACAGCGTGCTCTCCTTCACCCGCAAGGCGGGCCAGGGCGTGGGCGGTGCCCTGGCGGCGTACACGATCGGGCTGGGTGGATACGTGTCCGGAGCGAGCAGCCAAAGCGACGCGGCGCTGACCTCGATCAGGGTCGCCGCCGGCGCTCTTCCGGCCGCCGTGATCCTGGCTGCGGCGGCCGTCATGCTCGCCTACCCGCTGACCGAGCAGGGCGTCCGCGACCTGGTCGCCGAGCTCGCCGAGCGGCGTGCACGCCGCAGCGCCGCGGGCCCGGAGGCCGCCGCCGGGGCAGCGACCTGATGCGCGCCGAGCAACTCACCGACCCCGTCGCCTACCACGCCGAGGGCCCGGTCTGGTCGGAAAGCTGGGGCGGCCTCCGCTGGGTGGACATGTTCGCGGGTGACGTCCTGTCGCTCGGGCACGACGGAACGATCGTTCGCGACCACGTCGCGGAGCTCGTCGCAGCGCTGCGGCCGCGCCGTGAGGGCGGCGCGGTGCTCGGAGTCGCGCGGGGTTTCGCGCTTCAGGATCCCGACGGGACGATCCGTGTCCTCGACGACCTCTGGCACGACGAGACCGTCCGGATGAACGAGGGCGGATGCGATCCCGACGGCCGCTTCTACTGCGGGTCGATGGCCTACGGCAAGCGGCCCGGGGCCGGCGCGCTCCACCGGCTCGACCCGGACGGCACCGTGACGGTGGTGGCCACGGGTCTCACCGTCTCCAACGGGCTCGAGTGGAGCCCGGACGGCTCGCGCGCCTATTACAACGACACCGACACCTACCGAACGGACGTGCTCGACTACGACGCCGAGGCCGGGTTGACCGGGAGGCGCACGTTCGTGGAGGTCCCGCCCGACGTCGGCCGTCCCGACGGACTGACGGTCGATGCCGAGGGCGGCGTATGGGTCGCCATGAACCATGGCGGCGCGGTCCATCGCTACACGCCGGCGGGCGCGCTCGATGCGGTGGTGGAGGTGGCGGCGCGACAGGTCACCGCGTGCACGTTCGGGGGTCCGGGTCTCGAGCAGCTGTTCATCACCACGTCGCGCGAGGGCCTGGAGCCCGGTGACGACCCCCTGGCAGGGTCCCTGTTCCGGGCGGAGCCGGGGGTCGGCGGTATGCCGGTGCGGGAGTTCGCGGGCTGACGTGGGCGACAGGACGACGATCGTCCTGTTCGGCGCCAGCGGCGATCTCGCCGGGCGCCTCCTGCTGCCGGCGCTCGCCGCCCTCCAGGCCGAGCGCCGCCTGCCGAACGGCTTTCGGCTCATCGGCTCGGCTACGGAGGACTGGGATGACGTTGCGTTCCGGCAGTTCGCCGTGGAGCAACTCGAGCAGCACGCGCGCGAGCTGCCCGCGGCGGCGCGGACGGCTCTGGTGAGCTCGCTCACCTACCGGCGCGCAGATCTAAGCCGCTCCGAAGACGTTGACCGCGCAGTCGCCGACGCGGACGCCGTGGGGCCGATCGTCGCTTACCTCGCGCTCCCACCCAGCGTGTTCAAGGGAGCCGTGACCGCGCTCGGCAAGACCGGCTTGCCGACCGGCAGCCGGATCGCGATCGAGAAGCCCTTCGGCGAGGACCTGGACAGCGCGCGGGCCCTAAACGCGCTGCTCGCCCGGATTGCCGGCCCCGCCGGCGAGCAGGCCGTGTTTCGCGTCGACCACGTGCTCGGGATGGCCACTGTGCACAACATGGTCGGGCTGCGGCTCGCCAACCAGCTCACCGCGTCGCTATGGGACAGCGCGCACGTCGAGCAGGTCCGGATCCTTTGGGAGGAGACGCTCGCGCTGGAGGGGCGCGCCGGCTACTTCGATCGAGCCGGGGCGCTCAAGGACGTCCTCCAGAACCACGCGCTGCAGGTCCTGTCTCTGCTCGCGATGGAGCCGCCGACCAGTGTCGGCGAGCGAGGCCTCCGAGACCGCAAGGTCGAGGTCCTGCGCTCGCTGCGGCCGCCGGCGGGCGACGAGCTGGCCTCGCAGACGAGGCGGGCCCGCTACACCGCGGGACGGATCGGCGACCGTGCCGTCCCGGCGTACGAGGAGGAGGATGGGGTCGACCCCGGTCGTGGCACGGAGACCTTCGCCGAGGTCATGCTCGAGCTCGACAACGCGCGCTGGGCCGGGACCCAGTTCGTCCTCCGCGCCGGCAAGGCGATGAGGCGACGCCGCAAAGGAGTGCTCGTGCGCTTCCGCCCCGTCGCGCGGCCGCCGCTCATCGAGGGCGAGCCGACCGGGAACGAGCTGTGGATCGGCCTGGACGGACCCGAGGACGTTCGCCTCGGGCTGACCGGCAGCGAACCGGCACCGTCCTTCCGCCCCTGCCCGGTGACGCTAACCGCGCCGCCGCCCCCTTCCGATCTGCCGCCCTACGCACGAGTGCTGTTGGACATCTTGGACGGCGACGGGGCACTGTCGGTTCGCGGCGACGAGGCCGAGGAGGCCTGGCGAGTCATCGACCCGATAGCCCAAGAATGGAGGCTGGGCGGGGTGCCGCTGCAGGAGTACCCGGCCGGATCGGATGGCCCCTCGTAACGCGCGGTCACTCGGTCGGGTCGCGACCACCGGAAAGCGGCCAGCGGCGCGGAAGCCATCGCCTCGCCTCAAACGGCAGGCGCGGCGCGGGCGGGGGATCGGGCACGGCGAGCTGGTGTGCGCTTTCCCGCACCGCGGCTTCCACATGATCCGGATCGGCGCCCGCGAACACCATGATGTCGGCGGCGACCATGCGCACGCCGAACGTCGCGCCGGCACTCAGCGAGCCGCCTTCCACACCCGGATCGTCGAGCCGACGAGCGACCTCGAGCGCATGATCGGCGGCGCGCTGACGGGTTCGGCGGTCGCCGGGCTCCTTCGCCAGCTCGTCGAGCGCCCGCGCCAACGCGCGAACCGGCGGCGCGAGCCTGTCACGCTCTGCCCGGGCCGCCGCCGCCATACGCGTAAGCAGCAGACAACTGCCTCCGAGCAGGTCGAGATGGCCGGCGTTCTCCCTCTCGCGCACCACCGGCGCCCGCTGAGAGCGCCAGACCGCGGAGCGCCGGGCCACGCGCTCGCTCACCTGGCGCGTGCGGCCGAGCTCGGCGAGACGGTCGCGCAGGCCGCGCAGTCGGTTCAGCGCCTCTTCGCCGAGTTCGGCGTCGTCGCGCGCGAGTGACTGCGCCGTGAGCTCGAGTCCGCCGGCCATCTCCGCCAGGGCGGCCGCCTCCGCGCGCCGCAGCAATGCAACCGGCTCCGGCGAGAACAGGACCTGGCTGAACACCAGCGCCACACCGGCGCCGATCAGCGCGTCGACGAACCGTTCCGTCCCGGCCTGGCCGTCGGCCACAGCGACAGTCAGGATTGCACCCACGGCGGCCTGAGCGATCGTGACCCGCGCGCCGCCGAGCGCCCGCGCAGCCGCCATCGCGGTGAAGGTGGCCAGCGCCAGCGTCTCGGTGCCTCCGCCAAGGGCGAACGTACAGAGCTCACCCGCCGCGATGCCCGCCACGACCCCGAGCAGCAGCCGGAGCGCGTTCAGGCCACGCTCCCCGAGCGGGGCGTTGAGCGCGATGACCGCAGCGATCGGCGCGAAGAACGGCTCCGCGTGACCGACAACCTGATCAGCGATCACCCAGGCAGCCGTCGCTGCCGCCGTCCCCTGTATCAGCGGAGAAGCGTCGACCGCAATCTTCGCCGCGCGGGAGAGCAGGCGCCTTGCCCTCCTCGCTTGCACCACCTACTCGGACGAGAGCTCGAACACAGTAAGCGGAATCTTGAAGCGTTCCAGGATCGAGTCGACCAGGCCGCGCTCCTGCCAGCCGGCACGATCTCTGCCGCGAAGCCCGATCAGGAGGTGGTCGGGCGAGAACTCCCTAATCGCGTCCTCGAAGGCGAGCAGCGGGTCGTCGGCCCCGACCCGCCCGCTTGCCTCAGCGCCGAGCTCGTCCAGGTGTCCGAGCACCCTCTCGAGCCGCTCGTCAGCGCGCTCGGTGGCAATGTCAGTCGCCGACGTGAGCCAGTCGAGACGTCCCGGTAACCGCGGGGCGACGACGAGTATCTCGTCGGCCGCGTCGATAAGCGCGCGAACACCGGCGGGCAGGCTGTGCGCGTCGGAGGCCGCCTCGCCGGCCGCTATCAGTAGCCGCGCTCCCATCGAGGAGCACCCTACTCGACCCGCTTCAGTCGTCGGCGCGGAGCGCGCGGAGCAGGTCCTCTTCCTCCCATTCGGGAAGCGTCGTTCTTATCACCGTCGGGTGTTGTGGGCTAAGCGCCTCCGCGACGCGGTCGGCGTCGGCATAGTCCGATAGCAGCGGGCCACGTGCTCTTTGACGACCGTCTCCGGCGTCGCGGGGCTCCTTCCCCAAGACGGACACCTGATGGCCGCCTGCAACGAGGCGCGTACCGACGCCGCGCTCCATGTTGCCCGCACCGATGATGGTGACGTCCATACCGTCCCTCCTTCTGTTGAGGCCCGACCGTCAAGTCTGATGGTCGTAGAACCCACGTCCGCTCTTCGCGCCCAGCCGGCCTTCATCGATGTACCTACGGAGCAGCTTGCGGGGGCCCTCTGGGATGCGCTCCCGCACCTGCGCGTAGTGCTCTTCGATGTCGAGCACTACGTCGAGCCCAACCCGGTCCATCAGCCTGAACGGCGGTACGCCCGGTTTCGTGAAGATCTCCCACATCCGGTCGACGTCCACCGGCGATGCGACGCCCTCCTCGACGACCATGAGACATTCCCGTTTGATCGAGGCCCAGATCCGGTTGAAGATGAACCCGTCGCTCTCCCGCAGTACGTGGAAGGGAACAAACCCGTACTGGGGCAGCTTGTCCATGAGCGCGTCGATGACCGCCGCGTCGGTCTGGCCGGACGACATCAGCTCCACCGAATTCAGCTCCGGCGGCATCTGGTAGTGGGTGTTCAGCACCCGCTGTGGGTGCTCGACCTCGTCGATGAACGCGCTCGTGGGAAGCGATGAGGAGTTGCTGGCCAGGATCGCGTCGGGCGCGGCGAGCCGGTCGAGATCCCCGAAGACGCTGCGCTTCAGCTCGACCTTCTCAGGCACGGCCTCGATCACCATCCAGGCGCGGTCGAGCGCAGCCTCTAAGTCCCCCGCCAGCTCGAGCGTGCCGCTGCGCTCGGGAGTCAGCCCGAGCGCCTGCTTGGCCTCGTCAGCGTGCTGGTCTACGTAGGCGCGAGCCGCTTCACGTGCGCCCTCGGACGGGTCGAAGACGCGCACGTCACTGCCTCCGGCGATGTAGACCGCGGCGAGCCGTCGGCCGAGCGTGCCCGCACCGTCGACCACCACGGGCCGCTCGTCGACGTCGTCTGGAAGCGTGTAGGGCATTGGGCTTACCTCCATTTAGAGCCGTAGGCGATCATCGCGTCGCGCCGCGAGGGACGATCAGGCCGGGACAAGCCGCGCTGCCCATCAGCGCATGCGTCGTGCCGCCGAGCAGGACGGCGGTTCGCGGGCCGTAGCGCCGAGAACCGGTCACCAGCAGGTCAAGCTCCGTGCTTTCGGCGGCGAGGAGCTCCGCCGCCGAGCCCTCGAGAAAGCGGCCCTCCGGCGCCCCGACGTCCGAGGCGTCGGCCACCGCCTCGTCCAAGGCGCTGCGAAGCTCCGCCCGCAAGAGCTCGTTGACCGAGGCGCCCCCGGTCCGTCCCGTGGCGAGCGCCCCGAAGGTCATTGGTTCGAACACGGAGATGATGCGTAACTCCGCACCGGACGCCTGCACAAGCGCGCGGGCGAGCTCGAGGGCTTCGCGCGCCTCCTCTGAGCCGTCGAAGGCGACGGCCACCCGTTTGAGACTGGCGGGCGGCGCGTCTGCGTAACCGCGCGGCGCAACGGCGACCGGGCAGGCCGCCCCGGCAAGCAAGCGCTCGCCCACCGCGCCGGGCAGCACTCGCCCGACCGCTCCTCGGTGTGTTGAGCCGACGACGATCACGCCCGTGCTGTCCTGCTCGCTCAGCCGCTGGAGCTCGCGCGCCGGCAGATTGCCGGGGATGACCTCCACACCCGCTGCCTTCAGGTCGCTCGCATTCGCGAGCTGACGGAGGATCGTGCGCGCCTCCTCGCGCAAGTGCACAAGCTCTTCACCGGCCGGATCTGCAAGGGCGAGGTATGGGAAGACGCTCACGGCGTCGACCGGCGCACCGGTCGACTGGCCCAGAAGCTTTGCCAGCTCAAGCGCGTCGAGCGTCCGGTCAGTCGCGTCTACGGCCGCGATGATGCGCTTGTCCGCGTCGAGTTTGAACACGGTCATCCCGCCCCGTGCGCGATCACGTGGGAGGATCCGAGCTCACCGAAAGGCCGTGAACCACCACCACCACCACCGGGCGGTCGCAGTGGTGAATGACCCCGCTTGACAGGCTGCCAAGCAGAGCGGACCGGAGATCCGAACGCCCGCGCGAACCCACCATCACTGCTGCGACGTTCTTGTCCTCGGCCACTCGGACGATCGCGCCCCAGATAGGTCCGTCTGACCTCGCTCCAACGGCGGTCGCTTCTAGACCGGCGGCCTCGGCAGCCGTGGCGCCTTCGTCCGCGAGTGCCTCCGCCTGTCGCAGGGCTTCCGCGTCCAACCGGGCGACCGCCTCTCCCGCAACACTTGCGCGGATGCCCGCGATGCTCGCGGAGCCGATGGCCGCAGCCGAGCGCGCGACCGACAGGACGAGCAGCGGCCGGTTGGAGAAAAGATCTGCGGCATGCTGGATCGCGGCCTGCGCGCTCTCGGAGCCTTCATAGGCGACCAGGACGGTGTCAGCAGATGCCATGCCCGGAGCGTATCCGCGCCTCTGTCGCAAGACATCGTCCTGCACAACAGCAACAGTCCGTACTCGCGGCATCGAGCAGCACTGACGCGGAGGCTCCCCTCACCCGGGCGAGAACGGGTCACTCGCAAGCGGCCTCGCTGAGTCTCGCCCATAACCTCCAGCGAAGCGGCCACAACCGCCCGGGTGCCCATTCGGTGCCCAAACCCCCGTGAACTCGCGGTGAAAGCCGGGGAATCGCCGAACGGGACTCCCGTCCGAAAACCGACGCGTTGCAGGGAATATCTGCCCCGAACGGGAACCTCATGGACCTGCTTGCCATGCAGAAGGTCGAGGTTCGAATCCCTTCAGCCGCTTCCGAGAAGGCCTGCATTTGCAGGCCTTTTTCTCGTCGTCAGTCGTGTTGTGCGTCTGCATAGCTGGGGACTGAAAGCGGACTGGCGGGGCCACCTATCGGGGGTAGCGCTCCAAAGGCGCGCCTTTGCAGGCACTTTGTGACGGGTGGTCCAGCAGCGAGAAGTTGAAGTACGCCATGGTGCTGGTCAGCGTGAACTGCGTGATGGCGTTGTGGTGGTAGCCGCGCGGCGTGGTGTAGAAGTCGCTGAACTCGGCACCGATCGGGTTCTCGTCGGGGTCGACGCCGATGGACTGCCGCGGAGCGAGCCTGGGATGTCCGGCCTCGAAGTCCGCGTACCGCTGCTCCGCGAGCTCGTCGAGGATGCGGATCCGGTCCTCCTCGGTGAATGAGTCCCCGAAGCCCTTCGAGTAGACCCTGGCAATGTCGTACATGCTGGCGGTTGCGATCGCGTTGATTCGCCGGTCGACCTGCACCGCGCTGATCGCGAACTCGCCGCTGCCGCGCATGCCAATCGCGCCGATGCGCTCCCGGTCCACGAAGGGCCGCGTGCCCAGCTAGTCCACGGAGGCGCTGAAGTCCTCGACGAAGATCTCGGGCGAGGTGACGTGGCGCGGCTCGCCGCCGCTGTAGCCGTTGAACGACGGGTCGAAGGCGAGCGCCACGAAGCCGCGCTTGGCCAGGTTCTGGGCGTAGATCCCCGAGCCCTGTTCCTTGACCTCGCTGTGCGGCGGGCCCACGATGACCATCTCCATGTGCGGCTAACGGGCAACTGAGCCCGAACGCCTGGGCTCAGCCCGGGCTGCCGGCGATGCGCTATTCAGCCTGTTCAATGGTGACGCTGAAGTCCTCGCTCTGGCGCTCGAAGGCGGCCGCGGTGAGGTCGAACGCGCCGATCCGCACGATGCCGTTGAAGAACGGGGCGTCGCTGTCGTAGTAGAAGACCAAGTCGCCGTCTGGGGCCCAGTAGCCGATGTCTCCGGCGGCGGGATCGTGCCCTTCGGGCGCATCGTCGAGCGACAGCTCGCGGGGTAGCGGAGCGGTCTTTTCCACGTTGTTGTGGTCGCGGAAGGTGAGCGTCAGGGGCAGCTGGGCGGCGAGATCGCGTGCCGTGGCGTTGTTGTGCAGTCGAGCAGTGAGGTCCGTATTGCCGAAGGTGATCCGAATTGGCGTGCCCTCCGAGGAGTTGGCCTCTTGGTCGCCGGAGCTGGGGCTCGGACCTGGCGACGGAGCGCTCGCTTCGGAAGCGCCGGTGGCGTGGTCGCCGTCCTCGTCTCCACCCCCACAAGCCGAGAGTGAGACGGTGGCGAGAAGCGCGAGTAAGAGTGCTGGCATTGCGGCCATGGTTCCTTGGTCGGGGTTTTCAGCGGGCGGTGTAGCCGCCATCGATGGGAAGCGCGACGCCGATCACGAAGCTTGCGCCGGGGCTGCAGAGCCAGAGCACCGCCGCGGCGATCTCGCTGGCTTGGCCGAGGCGTTCGATTGGCTGGTTCGCGATGGCTTCGTCCATGTCGAGCTCGCCCTTGGCGATCATGTCCTCGACCATCGCTGTCTCGATGGTTCCGGGGCAGATCGCGTTGATGCGGATGCCGCGTGGCGCGTATTCGAGCGCCGCGCTCTTGGTGAGGCCGATGACGCCGTGCTTGGAGGCGTGGTAGGCGGCGCGGCCGGGAAGTCCGACCAGGCCGCCGAGCGAGGAGCAGTTGACGATTGCGCCGCCGCCCTGCGATCGCATCGGCCGGAGCACGTGCTTCATGCAGGCCCAGACACCGCGCAGGTTGATCGCGTTTACGCGGTCGAAGATCTCGGCCGGTTCGTCGGCGGCGTCAGTCGGCGGGGCCTGGATGCCGGCGTTGTTGAACGCGAAGTCGAGCCGGCCGAAGGTGTCGACGGTGCGCTCGACCAGGGCGGCGACCTGCGACTCATCGGACACGTCGCAGACCACGTCCAGCGCGTGGTGGCCCGCGGAGGTCAGCTCCGCCGTCGCGGTCCGGAGGGTCTGCTCGTTGCTGTCGGCGAGGACGACGGCGGCCCCGGACTCGGCGAACGCCTGCGCAGTGGCTAGCCCCATGCCGGAGCCGGCGCCGGTGACCACGGCAACGCGGTCGTGAAAGTCGTAGGCCGGGTTCATGCGATCGCCCGCGCGTCAGCACACCCGGGGTGAACGAGACGCGTGCCGGTGAAGCGAGCCAGCTCCTCGAGCAGTTGGTCTTGGAACCGCTGGTCGTGGACGCTGGGGGCCGGCTCGGCGCGGCGCTGGTGATACCAGTAGCCGCCGGAGGTGCGCGCTTCCGGATCATCGCTGGTGGCGAGCCACACCTGGGTGAGTTGCCCGAGCCGCAGCTCGTCGGGCGCACCGGGGCCGCCCATCTTCGTGGGCACCCAGCCAGGGTCCACCGCGTTGCTGAACACGTCCGTCCATATGCGGGCGACGGCAGCGGTGAGCGTGGTGACGAAGAGCTTGCTGTCCGAATAGGAGCCCGTCGCGCCGTGGCCGCTCCAGTCGATGCCGGTCAGGCTGGCTCGACCGCCGCGGTGCATGCTGCTGCTGAGGTAGACCAGGCGCTGCGGGCGGTGGATCAGCGCGGTGAGCAGGTACGGGGCGACCACGTTGACGGGCAAGACGTTCGGGCCCGCGTTGACGCCCGCGTTGTGGATCACCGCGTCGATCTCCCCGAGGCGGTTCACTTGGCCGGCGACGTCGCGCGTCGCCTTGAGGTCGGCCAGGTCCCCGACGACGGCCGCGGCGCCCCGGTCCAGAAGCTCGCGCACGGCCGTGAGCCGGTCCTTGTTCCGAGCGTGGACGACGATCTTGTGCCCCTGCTCGAGCAGCGTTTGCGCGGCCGCCCGTCCCAGACCGTCTGCCGAGCCGGTGATGAAGACGCGTGCCGCGCGTGAACTCCGTGTGCTCACGCCGACTCCTTCACTGCTCGCGGCTCGAGGCGGAGCGTCGTCGTCCGCGTTTCGCCGCTGGTCATCGGCTCGACGTAGCTCGACCCGTAGCGGCCGTACTTGGACCGATAGGCGGCGTCGACCCGCTCGTTGAGCTCCTCGTCATCGACCGCGACGAAGGTGACGTCCTTGTCGACCCCGCCGGCCTGGATGTGACCCCGATAGCGCTCCTGGACGCCGCGGTACCAGGCGCCGGACTCGCCGCGCCACGAGCGGACGTACAGGTCGTCGCCTTCGCCGACCACCCAGATCGTCACCGGCTGGCGCAGGGTCCCGTCCGCCCGCAGCGATGCGACCTCGAGCTCCTGCGCGGTGCCGATGCGGTCGAGCTCCTCGCTCGTCCAGGCCGTCACGGCTTGATCATCACCTTGATCGACTCGCGATCGGCCATGGCCCGATAGCCGTCGGGCACGCCGTCGAGGTCGACGGCACGGTCGAGCACCTTGCCGGGCTCGATGCGGCCCTCGAGGATGTCGGGCAGCAGCTCCTCGATGTACGCGCGGGCGGGGGCGGGGCCGCCGCCGACGCGCACGTTGGCGTAGAACGCCGGCTCGGACGCGGGCATCGTCTCCTCCTGGGGCACGCCGACGCGCCCAACCGCGCCGCCCGGGCGGGCGATGCCGATCGCGGTCTCCATCGCCTGGCCGTGGCCGACGCATTCCAGGACGGAGTGCGCGCCGAAACCGCCGGTGAGCTCGCGCACGCGCTCGACGGCCTCCTCCCCGCGCTCCGAGACGACGTCGGTGGCGCCGAACTCGCGCGCCAGCGCGATCCGGTCGGGGTGGCGACCGAGCAGGATGATCTGCTCGGCCCCCAGGCGCTTGGCGGCGATCACGCCGCACAGGCCCACCGCGCCGTCGCCGACGACCGCGGCGATCTTGCCGGGGCCGGCCTCGGCGACGACGGCCGCGTGGTGGCCGGTCCCGAGCACGTCGGACAGCGTCAGCAGCGACGGCATCAGCGCGTCGTCCTCGCCGACCGGCAGCGCGAACAGCGTCCCGTCGGCGTACGGGATGCGCAGCGCCTCGGCCTGCGCGGCGTTGGGCTCCAAGCCGTCGAAGAAGCCGCCGTGCACGCAGGCGGTGTGCAGGCCCTCGTGACAGAACGCGCACGTGCCGTCCGAGAACGCGAACGGCATCACGACCAGATCGCCGCGCTTGACGGTGCGCACCTCGGCCCCGACGTCGTCGACGATGCCGATCGCCTCGTGCCCCATGCTCCGGCCGGTCTCCGACGGCTCCATCGACGCATACGGCCACAGGTCGCTGCCGCAGATGCACGCACGGGTCACGCGCAGGATGGCGTCGGTCGGCTCGATCAGCCGAGGGTCGGGAACGTCCTCGACGCGAACGTCCCCGGGCTTGTACATGAAGGTCGCGCGCATCAGCTCACCCCGCCACGCCCATGCCGCGCCCGGCGCCGGTGATGAACCATGTCCTCTTATCAGTCATGGCTCACAGGGAACCACCGCGCGGCGCAGGGTGAGAGTCCCTGATGAGACAGGTACTGGCAGTGCCCCCCAGCGACCTGCGGCGCCGCGGCTCAGGCGCCGAGCGCGACGCTGGCCACGGCCTTTGCGCGAGCGAGATCTCCCGGGCGCCGCCATCGCGCGGCGCATGTGGGACAGGCCCATCCGCCACGAGGCCGTGGGCATGGAGGCCGCGACTTCGCGCCAGCAGGCGGGAGCGTGACGGCGCGACCGTCCGGCAAGGCGCTGCTCGACGGCCCGCGTCAGCGGGCCGGTCGCACGCTGAGGATGCGGTCGTCCTCGGGCCCGGGGTCGCCGCGGCCGTCGGTGTTGTTGGTGACGAACCACAAGTCACCGTCCGGGGTGCCGGTCACGTCGCGGATGCGGCCGTACTGGCCGGCGTAGTAGTCAGTCGACGTAGAGGGGTCGGCGACGGGCACGGCGCGGAGCACCTCGCCGCGCAGGTTGGCGATGAACAGGGTCCCGTCGATCGCCGTCATGCCGCTTGGGCTGGCGTCGGCCGGCTCCCATTGCTGGACGGGGTCGATGAAGTCGTCGTCGTCGGCGATGCCCTCGACCTCGGGCCAGCCGTAGTTGCCGCCAGGGACGATGATGTTCAGCTCGTCCCAGGTGTCCTGCCCGAACTCGGTGGCGAACATCGTGCCGTCGGACGCCCACGCCAAGCCTTGCGTGTTGCGGTGGCCGTAGCTGTACACCAGAGAGTCCGGGAAGGGGTTGTCTTCGGGCACTTCTCCGTCGGGAGTCATCCGCAGGATCTTGCCCGCGAGCGAGTCGAGGTCTTGCGCATTGCTGCTCTGGCCGGCGTCACCGGCGGTGGCGTAGAGCATGCCGTCCGGGCCAAAGGCGATACGACCACCGTCGTGGAGGCTCGCCGAGGGGATCTCATCGACGAGGGTCACGCCCGCACCCAGACTCAGAGATCCCGGGGTCCCTGTCACCTCGTAGCGCTCGATGCGGTTGCCGTCCGGTCCGGTCGAGTAGACGTACAGGCGTCCCTCATCGTCGATGGCCATCCCGAGCAAGCCGCCTTCCCCGCCGCTCGCGACGCCGCCGATCGTGCCGACCACACGAGCAGCGCCATCGTCCGCGAGTTCCAAGATCCGGCCGGTGTCACGTTCGCTGACCAGCGGCGTGTCGTCGCGGAACACGACCGACCAGGGCGCCTGCAGGCCGGCGGTGACGGCCCGGGGCGCACCGGTCAGGGTCACTGCGCCATCCCCGCCCGACGGGGCTGGCGTCGTCGTGGCCGGATCCGATGGCGGTGCGGAGGCGTTCGGTCGGCTCTCCGTGCTGTCGCACGAGGCCAGCATGATGCTGGCGCTCATGCAGGCCATGAGCGCGGCCGCTCGGCGGATCTGCTTCATGCTGAGCCCTAGTGCCCGTCCAGGTTCCTACGAGCCGTGCGACGGGTCGGGCGTTGTGGTCGCGTGGGCGGTCTCGGTCTGCTCGATCGTGGCTGCCCAGCTGCCGAGGAGGCTCAGCGCTTCCGCGGACTTGGAGCCGGGCTCGGCCGTGTAGATCATGATCGTCAGGCCGGTGTCGGCGGGGAGCACGAGCCGGTTGTAGGAGAGGGTGATGTCTCCGACGACGGAGTGGTGGAAGTCCTTGACCCCCGTGTCGTGGAAGCGGACGTTGTGTGCGGCCCAGCGGGTGCGAAACTCGTCGCTCCGGGTGGAGAGCTCGCCGACGAGGTCTGACAGGTCGCGATCGTAGGGGTCGCGGCCGGCGGCTGATCGCAGCACGGCGACGACGTCGCTGGCGGCCCGGTTCCAGTCGACGTAGAACTCGCGGGCACTGGGCTCGAGGAAGACGTAGCGGGCGCTGTTGACAGGACCCCGTCCGGAGGCCGTGGCGAACAGGTCGGAGTAGAGGGCGTTGCCGAGCTGGTTGGCGGCCAGGTTGTCCAGCCGGGCGTTGTGCACGAGTGCCGCTGCGCCGCTGACGGCGTCTAGCACGTGCTGGACGCTGGGCCGCACGCGCCGCCTGGTCGCTCGCCGACGTCGCGGCGCGCTCGTCGGCCTCGCGGCGCGGGCGAGGTCGAAGAGGTGGGCGCGCTCGGCGTCGTCGAGCTGCAGCGCGCGGGCGAGCGCTTCCAGCACGCTGTCGGAGACGCCGCTCATGTCGCCGCGCTCCAGGCGGGTGTAGTAGGTGACGCTGACGCCGGCCAGGATGGCCACCTCCTCGCGCCGCAGTCCGGGGACGCGCCGCTCGCCGTAGGTGGTCAGCCCTGCCTGCTCGGGGTTGATCCTGGCCCGGCGGGAGGTCAGGAACTCGCGGATCTCGCTGCGCGTATCCATCGGTTTGACAGCGTAGACCGCTCCTCGCGCGTCTGGGAGACCCTGCCAGTGCCACCCTCAACAGGGACTCTCGCTCGCCGCTGAGCCGGGAGTTCAGCGGGCATGGGGTCCTCCGGAGGCGGTGTTTTCACAACGGCTACTGCTCACCTTGAAGCGAGTGTCAGGCATCAGAGGCACCTGGCTCCCAGCCGGTTAGCTGGGCCCAATCGTGGGCGCGAGCGATGGTGCCCCAGACGAACGGGGCCTTGGCGTCGACGTAGGCCTGCCGGTCGTTGAGCAACAGGTGGGCGAGCGAGCGCTTGACGACGGCGTATTCGCCCGCGCGAACCGGATCTGCTCGCAGATAGTCGCGGTGGAGCAGGTTTAGCCGCTCGGAGAAGCTGCCGGCAAGGCGCACGTGGACGTGGGCGCGGCAGCGACCGGGGCGCTCGCGGAAGTAGCGCCGGGTCAGATCCTCGTCGCCCGCGCGCCAGACGAATCCGCACGACTCGATCGGCTCGCGGAAGGCGATCAGCGGCTCAAACGATGCCACCGAGATCTGCACGTCGATGATCGGCTTGGCGGCCAGGCCGGCGACCGCGGTCGACCCGATGTGGTCGA
>Ga0081538_10001681_pt1 | contig 22530 bp, 23 predicted proteins | sample TabmetS5T2R1_FD_71022 | JGI IMG/M metagenome (GOLD analysis project Ga0081538, IMG submission 71022) | Tabebuia heterophylla rhizosphere microbial communities from the University of Puerto Rico - S5T2R1 | ecosystem: Host-associated > Plants > Roots > Rhizosphere ...
GTTCTCCTGCAGCGCCCCGGAGCGCGCTCGGGTCGCCGCCGTCGTCGGGCGACGGGGGCTCACCGTGGCACAGCTTGGCAACATCGTCTCCGGCGCGATCGCCCAGGCGCGGGCGGACGCCGGCCGCGCAATCCGCCTGCTGCGCGCGCGGCCGCGCTCGGTGCGAACCACTGCGGCCTTCCGCGGCGTCTTCAATGTCCCGCCCACGTTCGTGCCCGCCTGGCGCACGCCGAACAGCCGCTGGCGCGACCTTGGCGAGCTGGTCGCGCTGCGCCTTGAGCGGGCATCAGCGATCCTCGGCGGCGGGCACTTGCGGCTCTTCTGCGTCGGGGCCCCCGGGCATTGCTCCGAGTGCCGGCGCCCCTGGACTGGCTACACCGCGTGTAGCTCTTATCGCGGCAGCTACCGAATCTGCTTGGGCCGGCAGTGGTGGCGTTGGCACCGCGAGGGACGGCGCTGGTTCATGGCCGGCACGATGCTCCACGAGGCCCTTCACATCTACTTCCGCCTCGAGCACCACAGGGCAACGATTGGCCGCCCCAGCGTCAACAACGTCTACTGCTACCCGCTGCTCGTCGGCAGGCTCAACCGCCGCCCGGACAAGCCGCTGGACCGCGACGAGTGTCGCGCCGGCCGGCGTCGCCGGCGTCCCTGACTCATCTGGCCCAGAAACGCAGCCACCGTCGCCGCGCCCAGCTCGAGGTGTGGCAGGTGGAACTTCTCATCCGGACCGTGCGCGCGGTCGTCGGGCAGCGCAAAGCCGAGGAGCACCGTAGGCACGCCGAGCCGCTCCGCCAGCAGCTCCACGGCGCCGATCGATCCCCCTGAGCGCAACGCCACGGGCGGCACGCCCCACACCTGCTGACAGGCGCGCGCGGCGGCCCGGTGGGCCGCATCGTCGGCGTCAAGCAGGACCGGCGTGCTCGCGGACTGGCGCGTGAGCCGCCAGCGCTGGGTGCTGGGCACGGCGCGCGCGAGGTGCGCGCGCAGCGCCCGCTCGGCGTCGTTCGGCTGCTGGCCCGGCACGAGCCGGAGCGACAGCTTGGCGCTCGCCCGGGCCGGGATGACGGCCTTGGGCCCGGGCCCCTGGTGCCCGCCCGTGAGGCCGTTGACGGTCAGCGCGGGCCGGCCGACAGTGCGCTCGTACGCGCTGTAGCCCGGCTCGCCCCACAGGCGCGGCACGCCCCCCGCGACGAGGATCTCGCGGTCGGTGCGTAGCGCGCGCTCGTCCGGCGGCAGCCGCCCGACCCCCGCGTACAGGTTCTGGACGGCTATGCGGCCGCGGGCGTCGTGCAGCCCGGTTATGACCTCGCAGAGCGCCTGCAGCGGGTTGTGCACCGCACCGCCGAAGGCGCCCGAGTGCAGGTCCTCGCGCGGCCCATGCAGCTCCAGCTCGACCGCCAGCGACCCGCGCAGGCCAACGGTGAACGAGGGCTGGCCAGGCGCGAGCATTCGCGTGTCGGAGATCAATGCCGCGTCCGGCCGCAGGCGGCGGACGAGCGGACGCAGCACGGCCGGCAGTCCGGGCGACCCGATCTCCTCCTCCCCGTCCAGGACGACGATGACGTCGGCCGGCAGGCCGCCGAGGGCCAGCAGGCGCTCCACCGCCAGCAGGTGGCAGAGCATCTGGCCCTTGTCGTCGGACGCCCCGCGGCCGTACAGATCGGCGCCGCGGCGGCGCGGCCGGAACGGCGGCGAGCTCCATCCTGGGCCGGGCGGCTGGACGTCGTAGTGCGTGTAAAGCACGACGAGCGGCCGGCGGCCGCCGCGGCGATGCTCCGCGACCACCAGCGGATGGCGCGCCGGCGTGAGCAGCCGCACCGGCCTCATGCCTGCACGTGCCAGGCGGGTGGCCAGGCCCCGCGCGCACCGGCGCACGTCGGCGGCGCGCCGGGGGTCGCTCGAGACGGTGGGGACGCCGACCAGCGCCGCGAGCGACCGCATCGCGGCGGGGTCCGCCGGGGCGGGCGGCACCTATCCGATGCCGGACGGCACGGAGACCGTCGCCGCCGGAGGCCGCGAGAGCACGCGGCGTGAGAGAGGCGCCGGCCGCACGCGCTGCTCGCCCGCCGGCAAGCGGCCGGCGGCGCCGACTGACTGCGCGCTGGTGATCCACTCCTCCGCGTATTCCGCGATCTCGAGCAGCAGGCCCTCGAACTCGGCGCGCTGCGTCTGCAAGACGAACGGCTGCGACAGCCAGCGCAGCACCTCCCGCCCGGCGACCGCCATGCGCTGCCGCGCCGACGTGGGCAGCCGCTGGTTGAAGTAGCGCAGCAGGACCTCCTCGACCACGTCCCAGGAGTTGTCGGCGCCGAACAGGCGCTTGATGTCGTCGGACTCGAGGATCTTGAACGCCTCCTCGAGCACCTGCATGATCTCGACGCGCAGCACGTTGACGTGCCCGTAGGACGCGAACTTGAGGTTGTTGCGTAGATCGAGCCCGCCGCGGCGCACGATCGCGATCGAGCCAAAGCTCGGGTCGTAGGCGCGCTCGCGGATCACGTCGGAGACGCGCTTGTCGCGCCAGTACAGCGCGACCTGGTTCATGAAGTGCACGAACAGCGGGTGGAAGTCCGCGTTCGGCCGCCCCCCGCGGACGACCGGGCGGCTGCCGTAGCCGAAGACGCGCCGGTAGGCCGCGGCACGGTCGAGCCTGGTATGCCGCAGTACCTCCCGACGGTCGAACTGGTACAGCGCGAAGGCGCCCTGGCCGGAGGCGAGGCGGACGGTGCCGGCCTTGAAGAGCTCCTGCAGCTTGCGCACGACCCTGAAGACACCAAGCCGCTCGTGTTGATAGATGTAGTAGAGATCCGCCATCGCCTGAACGCGCTCCGAGGCGACGGTGTCGTCGTAGCCCGCGACGCCGACTGGCAGGCTGGTCTCGCCCAGGTTGTCGGCTGCGGTTGGCCCGATGCCGGCGATTTCGGCAAGGCCATGATCGGGCGGCGGCGGCACCGCCGCGTCAGCTGCATCGATCCCCCGGATCTGATCGTCGATCCAGTTCGTCAGCGCGTCGGCGAGTGCTGGTGACGAGATCAGGTCCGGAGCCGCGTCCTCCATTATGCGGCTGCGCAGGAGACCGAGCTGGTCCCGCAATGTGGTGGCGTCGATGACCTTTGGCATGGCGGTCTCTCCTACGGTCCTGGACTAGTCGTTCCTAAACGGGGTCGACGAGCCGCGCCTGCTCGATTGCGCTAACGAAGGCTGCGTTCAGCTCCTCGACGACGCGCTCGATGATTGGGTGGGTCCACGGGAAGGTGCCCGCCTCGACGAAGTCCTGCAGCGCCACGACGTAGACCTGCTGCTGCTCGAGCGTGTCGATCACGACAGACCCGGCGAGGCGCCCAGCCCGGTCCAGCTGGTAGATCAGGTTGCGCCCGACCTGCTCGCGGATCCACTCCTCGAGCCGCGCGAACGTGATCGCCGGAATGAGGGTGCTCTCAGGATCCACCACGATGGTCGCCCGCTCCTGCGGTCCGATCCCGGCGAGGTCCAGCTCCTGCACCAGTTCGCGAATGTTTTCGTCGATCACGCCGAGCAGCTGCTTGAGGTCTCCGATCAGCACGCGGGGATCGTCGGCGGCGTCCGTCTGCTGCAGTGCCACCGCGACAGCGGCGATGCGGCCCTCGAGGACCTCGAACCGGCTGACGTTCGCGAAGTCCTCCGGAGATACGGCGTTCGCCTCGTCGTCGATCCCGAGCGCCTCGCGCAGCAGTGCGGACTGCTGAGTCAGCGTTTGGAGGTGCCCGAGCACGACCGCGGCCTCCGGGCCGTCGGGTTCCTGCTGGCGCAGCTCCTCGATAACGCGCGTTGCCGCCTCCGCCGTCAGCGTCCGCCGAGCCTCGACGAGATCGAGATCGGCGTCGTCGACGATCGGACGGACGTCCCGGATCACGGGCAGGCCGACCCGTTCGAGCGCGTCCGCCTCGGCGAGCAGCGTCGCGAACGGGCTCCCGAGGTCGCTGATCGCCATACCTTCCCCGGGCAGCCCTGCGGCGCCGGCCGCGACCGGCGCGGCAGCGGAAACGTAGGCCGACTGCGTCGACGCGCCACTGCGCGCGCTCAGCTCTGCGAGGTTGTCCCGGAACTGCCGCGGTCCGGCGCTGCGTCCGAGGCGCGGCAGCGCTTTGCCCACAATCGAGTCGACGAGCGCCGACAAGCCGTCCCGGCCGCCGGCGTCACCGCCACGACGGTCACCGCTATCGGCGACGCGGAGGGGCAGGTCCAGCACGGGGCCGAAGTCGAACCCGCCCCGGCCGCCCCTTCCGCGCAGAGCGCCGAACCCCCCACGTCCGGCGCGTGCGCCGCTCCGGCGCCCTCGATCGCGGATCCCGCGACTTCGCACGCCGCCACCGCGACCGGACGTCGCGGCGGCGGCCGACGGGGCGCTGCGCACGTCGCGCTTGGCGAGCGGCACCTGGACCGTCTCGTCGCGCTGCCGGCCCTCCGCCGGGAACCGCAGGGACAGCCGCAGCACGCCCGGGTCGAGCGCCTCGACGGTGACGGGAAGGAACTCGATCGCGTCGTCGGCAACCCGCTGCGTCCGCCAGCCGTGCTCGCTGGGGCGCAGCCGGTCGCGGTCGACGAGCATTGCGACGTCGAGTTCCTCGTCGGCGACGCCCTCCGGGAACAGGACGATCACGCCGCACGCCGTCTCGAACGCCCTGAGGTCCTCCGAGGAGACCTCGTAGCCGCCCACCGGCGCCCGCTCCTGCTGCGGCTCCCGCTCCTGCTCCGGCCGCTCCTTGCCGTACTCCCGTTGCTGTGGGCCGGCGTCCCCGGGACGCTCGCCGCCGCGTTCGGCCTTCACGCGCACGACGAACTCCTCGTCCTGGCGCTTGCGCCCCTTGCCCCAGCGGAGTTGGAAATGCAGCTCCTCGCCGGGCGTCGGGTGGTACTTACCCGTCGGCACCCAACGGATGGTCCGGTCATCCGGCTGCTCGCGCTCGAAGCCGAGGCTCTCGTCGTCAAGCGGAGTGTAGGTGTCCACGCGGAGGAGCAGGTCTACGTCATCAACCCGATCCGGAAACCGGACCTCGATCCACTCCTCGCTAGCCGTGATCTCTGGGGACGCGCTGGTGGTCATGTTCGTAGTCCTTCCGACGTGTACGTGGTGCCCGTCCGCTCTCCGATCGCTCGCTCGACCAGGTCGAGCCAGGCCTGCCGCAGCGCATCGTCGACGTGTCCGAGGCACGGGGGAATGCGGCCGAGGGCGTCGTCAACGCCCCGGCCCCATGCGCTCCACTCGCCACCGCGGCGGTGGACCAGCGAGCGCAGCTGGGCCTGCCGCTCGGGCGATCCGAGCTCATTCCAGTAGCCGCGCGTCACGCTGCCGATGCGCTCGTGCGCCTCGGCCAGCGCGCGGCTGCCGGCGCGGACGTCGTCGGGCGACTGGAGCGGCCCGACTACCGACGCCAGCGCCTCGTCGAGTCCACCGAGGCCATCGTCGGCCCGGTCGTCGAGCCAGTCGACGAGGAGCGTTCTCTCACCCGAGGGCCGGTCCTCACGTAGGACCAACCGCAGCTCCTGCCATGCCTCACGCAGCCGATGCAAGCTCTCCCAGAGCTCGTGGTATCGCTGCTCGACGACCATCAGCGCTCCACCAGCTCCTGGTAGAAGCGGCGCTGGATCACGCCCGGCCGAGCGTACCTGTTATCGAGCGCCACGCGGGCGGCCCCGATGAGGAACCGCGGAGGGATGACGCCTGGGTCGGTACCCGCCGCGAGCCGGCGCGCGGACTGCTCGACCATCGCTCCGTCCTTGGGCTCGAAGCGGATCGACTTCGCGAGCGACCGGTCTCCGATGCTCGGGTAGGGCTGGAAGCAGACCTGGTCGACCACAAGCGCGATCGACTCCGGGTGGGTGGCGAGCAGCGGCCGCGGGAACGTGCCGCGCGGGTCCGGATAGAGCGCGAGCCAGGTCCGGCGCTGGCGGCGAGCCTCCTCCTCGAAGCCGATCCGACCCAGCAGCTCCACCGACAGCAGCGCGCGCAGCCATGGCGTCGGATGAGGCCCGGTGCGCGAGTACGCGGTCACGACGCGCGGCGCGCGCCCGATCACGTCCATCAGCGATGAGACGATCGCCGGCCCGCCGAGAAGCAGCCCCGCGAGGTCGGCGAACGTCTCGCGGTTCCAGCGCCGCCATGTCCGGGCTACCGCCGCGGGGAGCCCCTCCGCGATAAGGCGCCGCTCGATCGCCTCCGGAAGCGCGCGAGCCAGCCCAAGGTCGTTCTGGAGGTTGTGCGAGACCTCGTGCAGCACGGCGCCAAGCGTCCACGGGTTCACAAGGCGGTGGTACGGCAGCTGGATGAGCGGGAACGGGTTCGGTAGCCGGCCGATGCGCCCTAGCGGTACGCCGCGACGTGTCGTCGACGGCGCGAAGCCGGTTCGCATGTAGCTGAACGGCCCCGGCGCGGGGACCGGCCGGCTGACGCCGATGCCGCGATAGGCCGCCTGATAGCAGTCAAGGCCGATCCGGTCGCAGGCCAGTAGCCACGGGCCGAACTGCGACTGGCGCTGCGTGAACAGCTCGAAGTAGAAGTCCCAGACGCGCTCGATCGCCCGTACGAGCGTATGGCCCAGGTCCTTCTGGACCAGCACGCGCTGCAGCTCCGGCGTGGCGCGGCTGGCCCGTGCTTCCACGGCCGCGCGCGCGACGCGGTCAGTCACTGCGAGCAGCTCGCGGCGCATCCGCTCGACCAGCTCGTTGGTCGCCTTGATATGCCCCTCGCTGACGGTCGCGCGCCCGGCCTCGAACTCCGAGCGCCGGAAGGGCCCCAGCGCAGCGGCATGGCGGCGGAGGTTGACGACCTGGGCGCGCAACCAGGGGTCCAGCAGCTCGCGTGGCCGGCCGGCGGTCGGGGCCGGGCGCGGGCGCGCTCGCGGTCGCAGTGGGCGCTGGGCGACGGCGCTCACCACGCCTCCCGGAGGGCGCGCGACCGGCCGCCGCAGCGACAGCCGCAGTCAGTCGTCCCCGCGGTCGCCGCCGGCACGTGCGGGCACGCGGCCTGGTGGAAGCTGCGGTCGAGCCGGACCGCCCGCCGAGCGGCACGGCGCCGCGTCGGCGGGTCACCCAGCACGCGTTGCGCGTGCGACGCAAGCACCCGCACGGCGGCCTGCGGGGTGACGGTCCGCCCACGCGCGACACGGCGGGAGAGCGTGCGAGCCGTGTCGCGCACCACCGTCGGCAAGACCCGGACGTACTGCCGCGTCCGAGGGTTGCCGCGCAGCGCCCGCGTCAGGCGCGAGACGCCGCGGATCAGCTGTGGCGCCGATCGCATGACCACCGGCGCGGCGCCCGGCACGAGGCGCGCGGCAAGCGGAACGAGCGCGCCCGCGAACGCCTCAGCCTCCGGCTCCCCTTCCGCCGCAGCCGCGGCATGGCCGAGATGCTGCATGAGCACCTCGGGCCGCACCGGGCCGACGGGGTTGAGCCGGAGCTGGCGTTCCGTGCGCGCGGAGTGCCCGCGGTAGCCACATACCGGGCAGGGCGTCGCGCCGCCGTGGGCGTCGCGCAGCCCTGCCAGTGCCGCGCGTGGGGCCTGTGCCAATCCGGCCGTCATCGCCGTGACCGCTCGGGTCCCGAACCGCTTGCCGCTACATCCGCGGGCGGATAGACCGCCGCATCGGGGCAGCGCCCATCGGCCGCCGGGGCCGAGCAGCGCCGACCGCGCCCGGGCGGCGCATGCCCGGACGGACGATGGGCGGGCGCGGCGGCAGACCGGGCCGCAGCGCGGCGGCGCGACGCGGACCGAGGCGGCGGCGCGCCGCGGCGCGAGCCACGCGCTGGTTTCGACGCACGGCCCGCTGCAGCGTGCGCGGCCGCCCGATGGTGCGAGCCGTCTGGCGCGCCATGACGCGGGCGGCGCGCGCCCTCGTCACGGGCCGGCCGGCCGCCTGCTGCGTCGCGAGCACGCGCGCGGTCCGCCCGACCACGGCCGGGACGACCGGGATCGCCGCGCGGGTGACGCGGCGGCGATACAGGATGCGGGTCAGGACCGCCGAGGCGCGGACCAAGTGGTAGAGCACGCGGCGGATCGCGCGGCGGTCCGCCGGGCTGAGCACGGCGACGCTGGCCGCGCCGACCAACGCCTCCGCCTCGGCCTCCGACGCGGCCTGGGCGGCCGCGGCGGCCATCAGCTCACCCTGCGCCTGGGTCGGCGCGACGGGCTGGGCCATCCACTCCTGCTCGGCCTCGGCCTCGAACTCGCCCTCCTCCTCATACTCCTCCTCGTACTCGCCCTCGCCGAGCGCGGCGCCGAGGGCGCGGCCGGCGGCAGCGCCGACTGGCCCGGCGATGGCGGTCCCGACGATCGGAGCGGCGACGCGCGCCACCCGGCGCAGGACCGGGGCCGCCCGGCGAAGGAAGTTCATGAACTCCTCGGCCTCCTCCTCGCCCTCGAACTCACCTTCGAGCTCGTACTCCTCCTCGTACTCCTCCTCGCCCTGCGCGCCGCCGAACAGGGCGGCCGCTCCGCGAGCAAGGGTTCCGAGGAACTCCTCGCCCTCCTCCTCGTACTCGCCTTCTTCCTCGTACTCGGCTTCCTCCTCGTACTCCTCCTCGCCCTGCGCGCCGCCGAACAGGGCGGCCGCTCCGCGAGCGAGGGTGCCGAGGAACTCCTCGCCCTCCTCCTCGAACTCGAGCTCGTCCTCGTACTCCTCCTCGAATTCGAGCTCAAGCTCGCCGTTGCGCGTGCTCATCGCACTCCTCCAACGTCGATGGCTGATCCGAGCGGACCCTACGAGCCCCGTCCGGCTGCGAACAGTCGCATAAGCAGCGGAACGCGCTTGCGGTAGCACAGCGAAGGTGACACGTCCGTGCGACCTGACGGAACACGTTCACCGGCGTACGATCGTGCAATGCGTAAGGGGACCCCCGGCCCCGAGAACGCCGCCGAACGGGCGCGAGAGCTCGTCGGCGAGTTGCTGCTCTGCGGCGCCGAGGAGAGCGGACCTCCGCCCGCCTCCGCCCCGGCCCCAGGCGCGGAGGTGGTGCTCGACGTTGCGATGGACGGCTGGCGCTACCAGTTGCTGCGCACGATCCCCCACGAGGACACGGTGTCGCTGAGCTCGCGCGAACTGGAGATCGCCCGCATGATCGCGGGCGGGCACACCAACCGGACCGTGGCAGTGATCCTGGAAATCAGCCCGTGGACCGTCTCGACGCACCTACGACGAGTCTTTGCCAAGCTGGGCGTCGGGTCACGTGCGGCGATGGCGGCCCGACTCGTCGCGGAGGGCCTGATCAGCCCGCCGAACGGCTCCACGTCCGCCAGGCCGCCGGAGCACTCAGAACCGAATACGGCCCGAGCAACACCAGAGCGACCCGGGGCAGTCGAAGGCAACCGGTCGATCATCGCGCGGTCGTACTGAGATCGCGGGCGCATAGTCGCCCAGAGCGCCTCGATGTCGCACACAGGGGTGACGCCGAGATGTGCTACTCCGCCTGCGCTCGCCTGAACCTGCGACTTGTGGGGGGCGGTCGGAGCGGCGTACCGTCGCGGCACCGCAGTCCAGCCAAACACCCAGCGAAGGGGCGCGAATGAGCGCGCGGAGCGGCGAGCTTCACCTGGGGCTCGAGGCCGAGCTCGAGGACGAACTCGAGGCGGAACTCGAAGCCGAGGCAGAGGAGTTCGCGGACACGATCAGCGGCGGAGCTCCCGCCGGCCTGTGGACGGAGGGTCAAGTCGCGAGGCGTCGGCCACGGGCGGCCACGCTCGCGAACCTCCGAAGCTTCACGCGGAGCTACGTACGCGCGATGGTCCGCCGCAGGCGGCGGATCGACTGCGCAGACCTCGCGATCGAGGTGTGGATCCGGTTCGGTGAGCGATACGGCGTTCCGATCAGCTTTCGCGTGTGGGACGCGCGTGGCAGGCGGTGGCTCACTGCGACTCGAACCGGCGTCCGCGCCGGCCGGACCGTAGTCAGGCGGTTCGGCTCCGTGGCGGCATTCGTCCGGTGGGTCCAGGTCAATCTCGGCGCCCAGGGTCTTGTCGGCAACACGTTCGCCGTTCCGGGTGGTCACCGACGAGCCGTCGCCGGCGATGTGTTCCTTTGGCGGTACCGCAACAACCGGACCGGAGCCCTCGCGCCGGTGGGACATACGCAGATCCTCGACCGCGTTGTCCGCGGCCGTGGCGGCCCCCTCACCGACACCATCGAGCTCTTCCAGGGCGACCTGCCACCCGCGGTTCCACGATTCCGCCGCATGCCCGCGCGCCACTTCTACCGTAACCGGCGGGGCGTAATCATCCGCAACGAACCCCACACGGGCATCCCGGTCGGTCCCGGCGCACGGCGCTTCAATGGATTCCGATCGCTCCGATGATTAGCGCGGGACGCCACCGCTTGAACCAGCGAGTTTTGAGCCACGCCAGGGCATAGCGCAGTGCCGCCCCGTCCACGCGGCGGAGCCCGCGGTCCTTCGGAGGCGCTCCATCTACCCTTCGGATGGCCCCATGAGGAGGGTTGTCGCCCCGGTTCCCATCGCTGTCGTCTGTGCCGTGCTGGCGCTCGTGGGTCTGCTCGCCTACGGGCTCGCCTCCAACGAGCCCGACCGGACCGTCGAAGAGGCGCTCGAGCGCGGAGCGCGTGAGCCGGCGCCGTCGCTCGAGCTGCCGCGGCTCTCCGGCGCCGGGGAGCGGTCGCTCGAGGACTATCGCGGCACGGTGGTCGTCCTCAACTTCTGGGCCTCCTGGTGCGAGCCGTGTCGCGAGGAGTCGCCGCTCCTCGACCGCTGGCACCGCCGGATGGAGCCGCGGGGCGGCACGGTGCTGGGGGTCGATGCCCTCGATGTGACTACGGACGCCCGGGCCTTCATCCGCAGGTACGGGCTGAGCTACCCCATGCTCCGCGACGGCGACGGCGACACGCGCGAGAGCTTCGGCATCGTCGGCTTCCCCGAGACGTTCGTGATCGACCGCCGGGGCCGGATCGCCGCAGTGCGGCGGGGCCCCGTCGACGAGGCCTTCATGCGAAGCGAGGTGGCGCCGCTCCTCGAGGAGAAGGCGTGACGCGCGCCGTGGTCCTGCTGCTCCTCGCCGCGGCGCTCGTCGCCGCGCCCGCAGCCGCCGCCGACTGTCCGCAGACCACCCTCGCCGACATCGAGGACGAGGTCATGTGCCCGGTCTGCGGCACGCCGCTCGCCCTCGCCACCGAGGCGCCCCAGGCCATCCAGGAGCGCGAGTACATCGAGCGGCTCATCGCCGACTGCCGCACCAAGGACGAGATCAAGTCGGCGCTCGCGGCGCAGTTCGGCGACGCGGTGCTCGCGCTCCCCGGCGACTCGGGCGATGACGACCTCGGCGACGTCCTCGTATACGTCGTGCCGGCCGTAGGGATCGTGCTCGCCGCGGGCGGGATCGCCCTCGCCATGACGCGGTGGCGGCGCGGCGGCCGTCCGCGGACCGAAGCGGCGGCCGACGGCGCCGAGCGAGACCGGCGCCTCCAGGCCGACATGGAGCGCTACGAGCTGTGATCGCGCAGGACACGGTCGACACCACGGTCGTGGCCGCCTTCGCCGTCGGCTTCGTCTCCTTCATCTCGCCGTGCGTGCTCCCGCTCGTGCCCGGCTACCTCTCCACGATCAGCGGCGTCTCCTTCGCCGACATCCAGGAGGGCCGCGGGAGGATGAAGGTGCTCGGCCCGGCGCTGCTCTTCTGCATCGCCTTCACCGCCATGTTCGTCGCGCTCGGCATGAGCGCCACCGGGCTCGGTCAGACGCTGAACGACAACCGCCAGCTCCTCCGCGAGATCTCGGCGATCGTAATCGCGCTGATGGGCGTGCTCTTCATCGGGACGCTCTTCCTACCGCTCCTGAACCGCGAGTGGCGCCCCGAGCTCCTGATGCGCCACGCCCACACCGGCGGGCCGATCATCGCCGGGCTCGCGTTCGCCGTGGCGTGGCTGCCCTGCACCGGCCCGACGCTCGGCGCGATACTCACCGCGGCTTCGACCGAGTCGACCGTCGGCGAGGGCGGCGTGCTGCTCGCCTTCTACGCGCTGGGGCTCGCCGTGCCGTTCATCCTCAGCGCGCTCGCCTTCTCCACCGTTTCCGGCGTCTTCCGGTTCTTTCGGGACCATTACCGGGCGATAACGCTCGTCTCCGGCGTGGTGCTCATCGTGATGGGCGCGCTGCTCTACACGAACGAGCTGACGCGCCTGAACTCCGAGGCCCTCTCGCTCATGGACGACCTCGGGATCAACTTCTTCAGCGAGATCTGACCGGCACCCGCGCCTGCCGACCGAGCACCGCGGCGACGAGGCACAGCACGACGATCAGGACAAGGGCGCTCCGGAGACCCAGCGCCTCGGCGAACCCTCCTACCAGCGGCGGGCCGGCGACGAACGCCACGTAGCCCATGCCGGACACCGCCGCCACCGCGGGACCGGGGGTGCCGCTGCGCTCGGCGGCGGCCCGAAGCGCGAGCGGGAACAGGGGCGCCAGTCCGAGGCCCATCGCCGCGAACCCCGCGATCGCGGCGGCCGGATCCGAGGCCGCCACCGCCACCGTCATGCCCGCCGCGGCGAGGCCGGCACCACCGCGCGCGAGCCTCACCGGCCCGACCCACAACGTGAGGCGATCGCCCGCGAGTCGCCCGATCCCCATGGTCAGGGAGAACGCGGCGAGCCCCGCGGCGGCGAGCCCCTCGCCGGACTCGAGGTTGTTCTCCAGGTAGACGGCGGCCCAGTCGTTCACCGCCCCCTCCGAGAGGAGCGCGCAGAACGCGAACAGGCCGATCAACCCGAGCGCACGCGTGGGCCGGGCGAACATCGGGCCCTCGGGCGCGGCGTCGGCCGACGGCGGCAGCAGGAAACGGGTGGCGACGACTGCCGCGACGGCCCCGAGCCCGGCGGCGGTCCAGAGGTGCGGCACGACTCCTACCCCGGCCCCCGCGACGATCCCGCCGACCGCCGCGCCGGCGAGCGCGCCGAAGGAGAACGCAGCGTGCAGGCTCGAGAGGATCGGTCGCCTCAGCCCGCGCTCGACCGTGAGCCCGTGCACGTTCATCGAGACGTCGAGGACACCGTTGCTGAGGCCGGCGAAGGCGAGCGACGCGGCCAAAGCGACGAGTGAGCGCGACAGCGAGATCGGCAGCAGCGCCGCCGCATATCCCAGCGCCCCGATGAGAACGAGCGGCCTCGTCCCGAGGCGCGCGGCCACGGCGCCCGCCCCGAGCTGCGACACGAGCAACCCCAGCATCGCGCAGAGGAGGGCGAGCCCGAGCGCGCCGTCGCCGATCCCGGCCCGCTCCTGGATCGCCGGCAGCCGCGAGAAGATCGAGGCGAACAGGGCGCCGTTCAGCGCGAACACGACGGTGACGGCCACCCGTGCCCTGGAGTGGGAAGGGGTCATTCCGAGGCTACATCGACTCGGGCGCCTGGACCCCGAGGAGGTCGAGCGCCCGCGCGACGACCCGCCGCGTGAGGACGCAGATCACGAGCCGAACGTCCTCGTCGCCGCCCTCCTCGGCCGCGCCCAGCACGCGGCAGTCCCGGTAGAAGGCGGAGAACTCCTGGGCTGTCTCGTGGGCGTAGGCCGTGATGCGATGTGGTGCACGTCGCTCGCCGGCGTCGAGCACCACGCCCGGGAGCTCGAGCAGCCGCTTGACGAGCGCCCGCGCCGAGGGGTGGAAGCGCTCGTCGCTCGCGCTCAAGTCCGCCCGCAGGGCGGCCGCCACCCGCTCTTCGCCAGCTTTCCGCAGGATGCTCGCGATCCGGGCGTGCGCGTACTGCACGTAGTAGACGGGGTTGTCCTGGGACTGCCGGCGGGCCAGCTCCAGGTCGAGGTCGAGCGTGGTCTCGTGGCTGCGCGAAACAAGGAACCAGCGGGCGGCGTCCACGCCGACGTCGTCGATCAGGTCGTCGAGCGTGACGATGCGGCCGGCCCGCTTCGACACCTGAACCCGCCGGCCGCCCTCGGTGAGGTTGACGAGCTGCATCAGCACGATCTCCAACCCCTCGGGGTCGCCGCCGAGCGCGCGCCAGACGGCCATCGTCCGCGACACGTAGCCGTGGTGGTCGGCTCCCCACACGTCGATCGCGCGGCCGTACCCCCGTTCGAGCTTGTCGAGGTGGTAGGCGATGTCCGACGCGAAGTAGGTGTATTCGCCGTTTGAGCGGCGGACCACGCGGTCTTTGTCGTCGCCGTGGTCCGTCGTGCGCAGCCAGAGCGCGCCCTCGTGCTCGTACAGGCCGTCGAGGCGGGCCAGCGCGGCGTCGAGCGCGCCGGATTCGTGGAGCGAGCGCTCGGAGAAGAAGCGGTCTATGCCCACACGGAAGCGCTCGAAGGTGGCTCGGAGGCCGTCCAGCACGAGGTCGATGCCGCGCCGCGCCAGCTCGTCCGGGTCGGCATCCGCCGCCCCTTCGATCCGGGAAGCCAGCTCCGCCACGTACTCGCCCCGGTACTCGTGCGGCTCCTCGCCGCGGGCGCGCGCCCGGATCGCCTCCCCGAACTTGCGCACCTGGCTCCCGTAGTCGTTGATGTAGTACTCGCGGTCCACCTCGCTGCCCGCGAACTCGAGGATGCGGCAGAGCGAGTCGCCGTAGGCGGCGTGCCGCCCCGAGGCGACGGTGATCGGACCGGTGGGGTTCGCGCTCACGTACTCCACGTTCATCCGCCCCCCGCGCTCGCCGGCGCCGTAGCGCTCGCCGGCCCGAAGCAGGGTCGCCAGCGCGTCGAGGTACCAGGCGTCGGCCATGAAGAGGTTGAGGAAGCCGGGCCCGGCGATCTCCACCCGGTCGACGGTCGCCCCGAGCCGCTCGCCGAGCTCGTCGCCGAGCCGCGCGGCGATCGCACGCGGGGACTCGCCGAGGGTGGGCGCGAGCAGCATCGCGGCGTTCGTCGAGTAGTCGCCGAAGTCGGCGCGCGGCGGGCGGGACAGATTCGGGCGCTCGACGCGACCGTCGCCTGCGAGCGCCGCGGCTGCGGCGCTCACGGTCGAGGAGAGCTGTGCGACGGGGTCGCTCACGCGCCTAATAGTGATAGGGCTCGCGGGCGAGGATCTTGTGCGCCCGGTAGAGCTGCTCGAGCAGCACCACGCGCGCCAGCTGGTGCGGCAGCGTCATGGGCCCGAGGGAGAGCCGCATGTCGGCGTCGAGCTCGAGCCCCTTCGGGCCGCCGATCACGAAACAGACTTCCCGGCCGTTCCGGCGCCGCTCCTCGAGCCACTCGCTGAACTGGACCGAGTCGAGCGTCCGGCCGTCGCTCGCGAGCAGCACCTTGTAGGCGCGCTCGGGGATCCGCGGAGGGACCTTCTCGTCCTCCCGTACCTCCACGATCTCCACCCGCGCGCGCCCGGCGAGGAGCTTGCGATAGTGCTCGACGTCGTCGTGGTAGGGCCGCCGGAGACGGCCCACGGCGATCACGGAGATGCGCATGGAGGGTGCGATACTACGCGCGTGCCTGAGGACGACGAACGCCATTTCAACATCCATACGGACCCCGAGACGATGGCCGGGCACTACGCCAACTTCGCGAACGTCTCGCACTCCGACTACGAGTTCACGATCACGTTCGCTCGCGTCGACCACGAGGTCGAGGAGGGCGAGGTGCCGGGTGTCGTCGTCTCGCGCGTCAACCTCTCGCCGCGCTTCATGCGCGAGCTGATCGACGCCATGGAGGACAACTTCTCCAAGTGGCAGACGCGGGAGGGGATTCGCGACCTGCCGGAGTTCGGCGACGGCGGCAGGACCGAGGAAAGCTAGCGCCGCACGTAGGCGTCACACACCCGCACCGCCTGCTCGACCGAGGACCAGTCGAGGTTGTCGGGGACGTCGCTAGGCCAGTGGTAGTTGGCCGGGAACTTGGTCTCGTCGACGCCGCCGAGCAGCGACGCCCGGTAGCCCGCCCGCAGCGGGATGAGGCCGTCGCTCGCCGCGACGGTGCGCAGGCCGCGGCGTAGCTCGACGCCGGCGTCCGCGGCCGCGGCGGCCAGCGCCTCCCGCGCCTCGGGTGGGTACAGCCGCATGCGAAGCATCCCCTCGCCCTCGACGAGGCAGAGGACGGGTGAGCCCACGCACTCGAGGCAGACAAACTCGGTCGTCTCGCGCGGGAGGGCCGCGAAGTGGCGCCGGCCGAACGCCTGCATCCCCTCCATGAAGGACTCCTCGGCGCCCGTGGAGAGCAGGATCACCCGCACGCCGCCGGGCGGGCGCTCGCGCAGCTCGTGGGCCAGCGCGACGAGCGCGCCGACCGAGCTGAGGTTGTCGTTCGCCCCCGGGACCACGCGGCGGGCGCCTATGTCCGCCATCGCCGCGGTCGCGCCCAACGAGAGCACGGCGCCGGCCCGCTGGAGGAGTCGGCCGCCCAGCAAACCCCAGAGCGCCAGGAGCAGCGGGCCGAGGAAGACGCCGAAGACGATCGGCACGCTCTGGTTCGCCTTCTCGTGAAGGGCCGGCAGGCGCTTCATGGCAAGCCGGGGAAGCGCGGGGTGGAAGACGAGCCCGCTGTGCGCCGCGTCGTGGTGGGCCATGAGCACGACCGTGCGCCGGCCATGGGGGTCGCCGGCCTCGGCCACCACGTTCCACGTGGAGCGGTGGGGCAGCGTGCGGCGCCGGAACCAGAAACTCCCGCCGCTCACGTCGTCATAGATGGCCGCGGCCCCGAGGCCGCCGACGAGCGCCGCCGCGCGACGACCGCGGAGGGCCGCCAGCGCGGCGGCGGCGTTCAGCAGCCCGAGCGGCCACCAGTAGCCGCCGTGGGCGCGCTCCTCCTCCAGCCGCACCTCCCGGCAGCCCGCCCCGCGCAGCTCCTGCGCGATCCGCTCCGCAGCCATGTGCTCGCCCTCGGAGGCGGACGGCCGCACGATGGCCGCCAGCTCGCGTACGACGCGTTCGATCACCGGCCGGGGGTCCACCTAGTGGTCGCGCGCCCAGGCCTCGCCGATGCCGATCCGCTCGACGGTCGTCGGGTGGGTGCCGAACAGCGCGTGCACGAGCGGCGGCGGGTCCGGGTCGGCGATGTTCCGCTCCGCGAGCTCACGCTCGAGCCCGATGTGGGCGGCCGGGTTGCGAGTGAGCTCGAGCGAGAAGGTGTCGGCACGGGCCTCGACCTGGCGCGAGAGCACGTTCGACACGGACCCCAGCACGAGCGACACCACCCACACCGCCAGCGCGATCGCCGGCAGCGCCGCCGGCCCCGCCGTGCGGCCGGGGACGCCGAGCCCCTCGCGGCGCCCGAAGGCCTCGGCGAGGCGCTGGACGAGGTAGACGCCGGCCGGCGCGACGAGCGCCAGCCACAGGAGGCCCCGGTAGAGGTCGCGGTGCTTCTGATGCCCGAGCTCGTGCGCCACCACCTGGCGGACCTGCTCGGGCGGCAGATCGTCGATCAGGTTGTCGTAGAGCACCACCCGCTTTGTCGGCCCGAGGCCGCCGACGTAGGCGTTCACCGCGGTCGTCCGGCGGCTCGCGTCGACCCGGTAGACCTCCCCAACCTTGACGTCCGCCCGGCGGGCGAGCTCGAGGACGTCCGAGCGCAGCCTGCCCTCGGGGAGCGGGTCGAAGTCGTTGAACAGCGGGTCGATCACGACCGGCCACAGCCAGATCGTCACGACGCCGAAGGCCACCACGACGCCGCTCCCGGGGATCCACCAGCGGCGCGGGAACCGCCGCACGAGCGCCAGCGCGACGGCGCCGCCGGCGCCGGCCAGCACGGCCCCGATGCCGGCCGACTTCGCCACGTCGCCCAGCCACGGACCCCAGGTCTGCGTGGAGAGGCCGACGTCGAATGCCCGGTCGTGGCGCCAGGCGGCGAGGGGCAGGCCCACGACTACGAGCGCGAGCGAGATTCCGGCGCCCGCCGCGGCGCCCCCCAGCAGCGGCCGGCGGGCCAACGACGCGGGCCGCGGCGGACGCCACGCGAGCGCGGCCAGCGCGGCGCCGGTGACCGCGATCCCGGCGAGCCCGAGCGCGCGCTGGGTGTCGCGAAAGTCTTCCGCGCGCTCGATCTGGGCCGCGCTGAAGTACGCTTCCACGTCCACGGCGGCCGGATCGATGATTCCGCTGCGGGGGCGGAGCAGGAAGGTCGCCGCCGCGGCGGCGGCGGCCGCGACCAGGATCGCCAGCGGCAACCGCGAACGCCCAGCCTTCATCGGGCCAGACTGTAGACATGCGCATCGCCCTGCTCTCCGACGTGCACGGCAACAAGCCGGCCTTCGAGGCCGTCCTGGTCGCGATCGACGACGCCGACGTCGAGGAGATCTGGTGCCTCGGCGACCTCGTCGGCTACGGCGCCGAGCCGGACGACTGCGTTGCCCTGGCGCGCGAGCGCTGCGACGTCTGTCTCGCCGGCAACCACGACCTCGTCGTCACCGGCGACATACCGCTCAGCGACTTCTCCTCGAGCGCCGCCGCCGCGGCGCGCTGGACGCAGGAGACGATCTCCCAGGAATCGCTCGCGTTCCTGCGGTCGCTCGAGCCGTTGGACCCCGATCGCGAGGTGGGGCTCTACCACGGCTCGCCGCGCGACCCGGTCTGGGAGTATGTGCTCTCGAGCTGGCAGGCGGACGAGTGCCTCGACCTTACGGACGCCCGCGTCTGCGCCGTGGGCCATTCGCATGTGGCTCTCTGGTTCCACCGCGACTCCGGCGGGAGGCTCGCCGGCGACCAGGCCGCGGCCGACGAGGAGCGGGATGTGTCCGCCGGCGAGTGGCTCATCAACCCCGGTGGAGTGGGTCAGCCCCGCGATAACGATCCCCGCGCCGCGTGGCTCCTGCTAGACACAGGGAGTTGGGCCGTTACCTGGAAACGCGTCGAGTACCCGATCGACGAGGCGGCCAGGGCGATCGCCCGGGCGGGCCTGCCGCCCGTCCTGGCGGAGCGGCTCTACAGCGGACAATGACCATTCCGAAGCCAAGAAACGGACATCTGGCGCGCGCCACCTGCGTCCTGGCGCTCGCCGCCGGCACCCTGGCGGCGGGATGCGGCTCAGACGAGGGCGCCCCGATCCCCGCAAACCTCGCCAATCAGCTCGAGACCCGGTTGGACGAGATCGAGCGCCGCTTCGAGTTCGCGGGCGGAGCCTGCGCCGACATCGAGAACGACAGCCAGCCCGCCGTCGACCAGCTCGTGGCCTCCGTTCCGGACGACGTGGACGCGGACGTCCGCCGGGCGCTTCAGGAGAGCTTCGACCGCCTGTTCGCGCTGACGGCGGAGCAGTGCGAGCAGCAGCAGACCGAGACCGAGCCGGAGCCCGCGCCGGCGCCGGAGCCAGAGCCGGTTCCGACCGACACGGCCCCGCCGGAGACGACCGAGACCGAGGCGCCGCCGGAGACCGACACCGCCCCCGCCCCGGACGAGACCGAGACCGCGCCGCCCCCCGCCGAGGGCGAGGAGGGCGAGGGCGGCGATGCCGGCGCGGGCGGCGGCGAGGGCGGCTCCGGCCAGAGCGGACAGGGCGGAAGCGGCGGGATCCTCGTGCCGGAGGACCAGGGATGACCGTTCCCACCGACGTCGCGGGCCGGTACCGGATCGAGCGCAGGCTCGGCGCGGGCGGCATGTCGACCGTCTTCATGGCTACGGACACGGTGCTCGAGCGGCCGGTCGCGGTGAAGCTGCTCGCCGAGCATCTCGCGGACGACGACGCCTTCGTCGCCCGGTTCCGGCGCGAGGCGCTCGCCGCAGCCCGGCTCCAGCACCCCAACGTCGTCCAGGTGTTCGACTCCGGGCAGGACGCCGAGAGCCGGCGTCACTACATCGTCATGGAGTACGTGGACGGGCCCTCGAGCGCCGACCTCCTCCGGGAGCGAAAGCGGCTCGGCGTCGAGGAGACCGTGAGCGTCGTGCGCGATGCGTGCCAGGGCCTCGATTACGCGCACCGCGCCGGCGTCGTGCACCGCGACGTGAAGCCCGGAAACCTGCTGATCGCCGAGGAGACGGGGACCACCAAGCTCGCCGACTTCGGCATCGCCAAGGCCGCCGAGCAGACCCGAATCACGCAGGTCGGCTCCGTGCTCGGCACCGCCGCATACCTCTCACCGGAGCAGGCGCGCGGGGACGAGGCGGGCCCGGCCTCGGATACGTACTCGCTCGGCGTCTGCGCCTACCAGTTCCTGACCGGCCGGCTGCCGCACGAGTACGCGTCGCTCACGGAGCTGGCGCTCAAGCAGCAGCAGGACGCCGTCGCGCCCATCACCGAGTACCGGCCCGAGGTGCCCCGCGAGCTGGACGAGGCCGTGCGCCTGAGCCTCGAGCGCGACCCCGCCGCCCGCTACGCGTCGGCGCTCGAGTTCGCGCACGCGATAGACGCCGGCCTGCAGGGCGAGCGGACCGCGGCCACGGAGCGCCTTGCGCTCGCCGACGACGAGGCCACGCGGGCGATGGAGGCGACGTCGGCGACGCGGGCGATGCCCCGCACGGGCTACGCCCCGCCCGCCCCGGAGCCGCCCCGGGCCCGCACCGCCGCCCCGGCCGCGGTGCGCCCGCGCCCGGACGAGCGTGCCGCGCGGCGGGCGCGCGCCCGCCGCCGCTGGGGAACCTTTCTGGCGCTCCTGGCCGTCCTGGCCGCCATCGCGGCGGTGGGAGTGGCCGTCCTGTCCTCGGGCGACGGCGACCGCGCGACGCCCGTGAACCGGGATCAGGTCGAGGATCAGATCCAGGGCCTGCGCGACTTCATCCAGCAGCACTCGCCGTAGGCGCGGCGTCACCGGCGAGCACCTCGCGTGCGAACGACTCGTACCGGCCCGCCTCGATCGCGGCCCGCATGCCCCGCATGAGCCGCAGCATGAACGTCAGGTTGTGGAGCGTGAGGAGGCGCTTGCCGGTGAGCTCGCCGGCGCGGACCAGATAGTGCAGGTAGGCGCGCGAGTGCTGCCGGCAGGCGGGGCAGGGGCAGCCCTCGTCGACCGGCGCGCGCTCGCCGCGGTGCCGTCCGCGGTTCAGGTCGAGGCGCCAGCGCCGCTCCGGGTCGAAGACGAGCGCGCTCCCGTGACGCGCGAGCCGGGTCGGCGTGGCGCAGTCGAAGGTGTCGACCCCGGCGCCCACCGCGTGGACGATGTCGTCCACGTCACCGATTCCGAGCAGGTGACGCGGCGGGCCCTCCGGCAGGTCACCGAGCACCCAGCCGACCACCTCGCGCATCTGCGCCTTCTCGCGCCCGAGCGAGCCGCCGATCGCGACGCCGTCCACCCCAGCGGCGGCCACATAGGCGGTGGCCTCGGCCCGCAGGTCCCGATGGACCCCGCCCTGCACGATGCCGAACAGCAGCTGTCCGCCGGGCCCGCGCTCGCGGTGCCACCTGACGCAGCGCTCGAGCCAGCGGTGGGTGCGCTCCATGGAGCGCGCCGTGTACTCGCGATCGACGTGGAAGGGTGTGCACTCGTCGAATGCGAGCGCGATGTCCGAACCGAGGTCCGCCTGCACCTGCATCGACGTCTCGGGCCCCATGAACCGCTCGGACCCGTCGAGATAGGAGCGAAAACGGACGCCCCGCTCATCGATCCCGAGCACCATCGACTTCCGCGGATCGCGCCGCCGCTTGATCTCGTCCGCCACCGAGCCGTGGCCCATCGAGAACACCTGGAAGCCGCCCGAGTCGGTGATGATCGCCCGGTCCCACCCCATGAACTCGTGCAGGCCGCCGAGCCCACGGATCAGCTCCCCGCCCGGCTGGATGAAGAGGTGGAAGGTGTTGCCGAGCACCATCTCGTAGCCGAGCTCGGCGACCTCCGCGGCGTGAAGCGTCTTGACCGTGGCGGTCGAGGCGAGCGGGACGAACGCGGGCGTCCGGACGTCGCCGCGCGCGGTGCTGAGCACGCCGGCGCGGGCGCGCCCGTCGTGGGCCGCGATCGTGAACGGGGGCACGGTCGCAGCCTACGAAAAGGGCGGAGCCGCCCCGACCGGACGGCTCCGATGAATCGGCCGGGGCCGCTCGCTCGGACGGGCGGCCCCGTGCATCGCGTTGAATGCCTATGCCTTCTACTTCTCCTGCGCGGTGCCCTCCAGGGCCGCCGGCTCGCCGCCGTTCGTGGCGCTGATCTCGATCCGGCGCGGCTTGCGCTCCTCGGGCTTCGGGATCCGCACCTCGAGGACGCCGTCGCGGAACTCGGCCTTGATGCCGTTCGGGTCGACCCCATCGGGCAGCGTCAGCGAGCGCGAGAAGCTTCCGAACGCGCGCTCGATGCGGTACCAGCCGCGCTCGCGCTCCTCGTGCTCGGCCTTGCGCTCGCCCGAGATCGACAGCGTGCCGTCCTGGACCTCGATCGACACGTCGTCCTGGGTCAGACCCGGAAGGTCCGCCTTGAGTACGAAATGATCCTCGGCCTCGACCAGATCGACGGGCGGCACCCAGCGGCGACCCTGGCGATCGGACTGGCCGAAGAAGGCATCGAAGAGCCGATCAACCTCGCGGGTAAAGGGCTCGGGCTTCATCAGTACAGCCATTGACACACCTCCAAAGACGTAGTCTGCGCGCCAGGATAAAACCTGAGTCGCAGGCTGTCAAGTTTTCTTCAGGGGCCGAGTCAGAGAGGTGCCGGTCATCTCATCGGGTTTCCGCTGGCCGAGGAGGGCTAGCACCGTCGGCGCCACATCGGCG
>Ga0081538_10001682_pt1 | contig 22527 bp, 17 predicted proteins | sample TabmetS5T2R1_FD_71022 | JGI IMG/M metagenome (GOLD analysis project Ga0081538, IMG submission 71022) | Tabebuia heterophylla rhizosphere microbial communities from the University of Puerto Rico - S5T2R1 | ecosystem: Host-associated > Plants > Roots > Rhizosphere ...
ATGCCATGCCCTTCCAGGCGTTCGATATCGGGGAGGGTGAGTTTCTTCGGCATAAACGCTCCGACGCCCACCGCCAGGACGATGGCGCGGGTCCAGTGGTCCCCTTTATCCGTGCGCAGTCGAATAAGTCGATCATCATGGTAGGTCAGATCGATCACCTTTTCCTCTAAACAGACGGCTGGGTTAAACCGCAGACCCTGCTCGACGCAAGACTTGACGAGCTCTTTCGCCAGCACCTTCGGATACCCCGCCACGTCATAGATGTATTTTTCTGGGTAGAGGGTAATGAGCTGGCCTCCTAGTTCTGCCAGACTGTCGATGAGTTTCGCCCGCAGGCCGCGGAGACCGGCATAAAAGAGTCCGAATAAGCCGACAGGCCCCCCTCCCAGAATAGTAATATCGAAGATATCGATCTCGTGGTTCTCGTAGCCTCTCAAGATGCACGCCCCTTTCTTGATAGTCGATTAACAGTCATGAATTGTGGGATGCGGTATATAGTAGGGGATATGATGGAAGATGACTGCGGCATTGTGCTCTTAATGACTTGAAAGATGGTGGCGAATCATCAGAATCTTACGGGCCACCTCTACTGCATCATGTCCTAGCACCCAAACCATCGCCTCTTGACCCACCCCGCCAAGGTCATAGGTGATATCGGGGATGGTCCCCATCCCCAGAAGCGCCTCAGCCATTGCACAGACCCAGGACCAGCCTTCGCGGCGTTGCGCGTCGACGGGTTCATGCTGATGTGCCAGCAGGGCGATGCGGAGATTGGTGGCCTGACAGGCCTGCAGAACATCCTCGCCGTAGCGGATGTTCATCGCGCTCCGATACCTCGGGTCGACGCGCATAGCGGCGAGGATCATCGTCGCCACGTGCCGAGAAGCGCCGAATCGGGGGCTTCCCACCGGATGGATGTTATCACCCACCCGCACGATGCGACCATCCCAGGCAGCCACCTCCAGCAAGGTGGCCGCATGCGGCAGCGCCAGCCCCAGATTCGATCGCACCTCTGGAATCAGGGTGGCGATCCCACCCGCCCGGAGCTGTGTCACCGCCTCCTCCAACTGCGAGAGAATGTCGTAGCGTGCTGCCTGACGATACAGGGCGCCAAAATGGTGCGTTGGCCCAAACCCATGCCCGATCGGCTCGGCTAAGCGAATTGCGGTGGTAATATAAGCCTTCGCCTGGCGGACAGCGTCGGTCACCTCGGCCCCCTTGGCGAGCTCAGCCGCAATCGCCGAGGCAAACGTGCAGCCGGTCCCATGCAGGCTTTTCGTCTCGATGCGTTCCCCTTCAAGATATTGGAACCTTTCGCCATCGAAGAAGACATCAATCGGCGGGCCATCGAGATGGCCCCCTTTGACCACGACATGTCTTGGTCCCTTGGCATGAATGCGGCGCGCCGCCTGTTCCATCTCGCTGAGATTATGGATCGGCATGGCAGCCAGGACCTCCGCCTCGCCCAAGTTTGGGGTCACGACATAGGCCAATGGCAGGAGTCTCTGGATCAGCTCGGCTTCTGCCTCCTTACGGAGAAGGGCTGCACCGCCTTTGGCCACCATGACGGGGTCCACAACCAGTCGCGCCACGCCCAAGGTCTGCAGACGTTCGCTCACGGCGCGGATGATCGCAGGATTGGACAACATGCCGGTCTTGATGGCGTCGATCGAGAGATCGCGCAGCACCGTGTCGAGCTGCAGGGTGATGAACTCGGGTGGTAGATCATGGATGCCTGAGACTTCCAGCGTATTCTGCGCGGTCACCGAGGTAATCACCGAGGCGCCATAGACGCCGAGCGCCGCGAAGGTCTTGAGGTCCGCTTGGATGCCCGCACCACCACCGGAATCAGACCCAGCGATCGTCAAGGCTATCGGCATCGCTATCCCTCCACTCACTCCCTGCCAGATCAGCCCGGCAGTTAGTGGAATTGGGCATAGCCCATAGGACTCATGTGCCTGCGTTTGAGCTGGAGTCCTTCATGGGTGATCTCGAACGGCATCCAATCAACCGGGTGTTCCGTGGCAAACATCTTCATAATCCGCAGCTCACGCCCAGCATCGCCCAGGCGCAGCTCGATGATATTGTCGTGATACTGACGCAGCATGGCTTCAGCCTGCGGATCTTGCAAGTCGCGACTGACACAGCGCATCCCATTGATGCCATGCCTCATGGCCCACTCCTTGGACCACTCTAGGATGCGTATGACCTCTTCAAACCCGCCCCGGAGCAGGTTCAGGGACTCATTGTCCGACACAATTCTGGTCGCCTGAAAGCCGGTACCCTGTTTGCGCATCTCCTCATGGAAGGCTCGCGTCATATGGGCAGATGGACGACCAGCCACGTAAGTCACCCGCGGATCATGCGATGGGCCGTAACGGGGGAAGAGCTGACGAAAGCGGATCTGCGGTGATTTCTCGAAAGGATCGAGGTCCCAGCCGAAAGAGCGAAAGTAGGTGCGCAGATTCTCGACAGGTTGGTCGGTCACCTCATATATACATGCTTCGCCCGCGCACAAGCCCTGCCAGATGAATTGCATGCCGATGATCGTCTTTCCGGTGCCGTTTTCCCCGTTGATGAGCGTCCAGGTGCCCCGCGGCAACCCGCCACCGATGAGGTCGTCCAGTCCTCTTATGCCACTCGGCGTTCGCTCCATAACCTCCTCACTTATGCGCCCATTTCTGGATGGTGTCGAAGTGAACGCCGCCAAGCTGGTACAGCTGTTCTTTGTTGAAAATCATCTCCTCACGGCTATAGCCGGCCAGCTCGAAATTCTTGGTGAGGAAGATCGCCTCCTCCGGACAGACATCTTCGCAAAAACCACAGTAGATGCACCGCAGCATATCGATATCGAAGGAGACTGGATATTTCTCGACATTGCTCCCTTGGAGTTCGCCCCCGACGATAGTGATAGCCTGTGGTGGGCAGATCTCCTGACAGAGAAAGCAGGCCACACACTTTTCCCGGCCATTTTGATCCGTGACCAGGGCCGGGGCCCCTCGATAGTTGGGGGGAAGCTCCCAGCGCTGCTCGGGGTATTCCATGGTCACCTTGGGTCGGAACAGGTGACTGAACGTCAGCTTGAGGCCGCGGAGAATTTCGGGGATATACAACCGCTCGGCCAGTGTGAGGTTTTCCTGCTGATCAGTCATCGTCCACAGCTCTCCTCGCGAAACACCACAGGGTAGCGGTGGTGCTCCACTCGCCTCCATCATTGCGCCACATGGCACAGCGAACAGCGTCCTAAATCGCGATGTGGCATCAATGGGGCATTTGCACCTTGCAGATGACACGCGATACAGGCTTCACGGCTGATGTCGCCTTGATGTTGAGGAATGGCGGAAAGCGCCGGGGCGGCACTCCAGAACGCCCATAGGAACCCGATGAACATGAGTCCACCGCAGACTAGCAGAATGGTCCAGAAAATCCGCCGGCTGGCAGCTTCGCTCGGCATAGGATCAAGGCTACCTATGGATGATGCGGCTGCCGGCGTGAGGCCAATGATGCGGAGTACTGACGCGCCCAATATTCCGGCGGCTCAGCTTCGGGTAACAGGTCACGAACAGATAACTAGCGATCACGGCAACTGTAGGTACCCTAACACATATCTCGGGCTATGTAAAGGAAAGGCGGGACTTGCCGTCATGCGTGCAGCACTCGAAAGAGGCATGCCGTGAGCCCCTGAGGCCCCCCTCACCGAAGTGTGGACCTCATGCCGCTAGAACTCGGTGAGTTGCAGGAGGTTGCCACGCCGCGGCGTGTCCATCACAGACTCTTGCCCGTTGCTGAGCGCGGTGAGAGCAGCCATCAGTCGCTCGAGGTCGACGCCATAACTCATCGCCGCCTGCTCGATGGTCTGCTCCTCATTAATGGCGCACGAACTGCAGCCGCCCAGGTGAAATTGAGCTAATACATCGCGGACACGGGGATCGATAGCGATGGCATCAGCAACCCTCAGGGATGGGTTCAAGAGAGGGTTACCCGACTGCGGCCGCGTCAAGCTTCGGATCACGTGCAGCTCCTTCTGCACGGTGTCTTCTAGTTCATTCAGCCGCGCCTGCGCCAGATAGAGGCGGCGCTGCGCATCGCGCAGCACGTCCCGCAAAAAACGCTGCCTGAAGAAGGTTAGCACGGCGATACCCAGCGCGATAAGAGCAATCACCACAGTTAGCAAGGCGATCATAGCCTCTCTCCAGGACTTTTTATTCCTTATTACCCGAGAGCTCCCACAGAATCACACCCGGTGAAAATTGGCTTCGTTGCAGGCGCTGTTTAAGCAGCGACACTTTCTCGCTTTCCGTCTGGAAGGGGTCGTTAAACCGGACCCAGAAGTTCATCAAGTGGCCGAACCGAATGTAGTTCCAATCGAGGTCGTAGTGGATTTTCTGTTCTTTGGCCAGCTTGATGAGCTCCCCACGCAACTTCGCGCGCGTGTTGGACGGCGGGCGCAGGGTTGCCTTTGTCACCTCTTCATCGGTGACGATGCGGGTGATATTCCCTTGCCGCGCAAGCAGGTAATAGAGGCCTCGTTTGACGTGGATGTCGTGATATTGCAGATCGAGCATGAGGATCTTGTCGGCGGCGGCCTCGAGGCCGCGTCGCTGCAGGTATTGCCCGAACCAATAGCGCTTGATCGCCCAGTCGATTTCCCGCCGCAGCAGCATCGGATCGGTTTCGAGGCATTCCAGCACATGTTCCCACTTGGCCAAGATGTCTTGCGTTTCCTCGTCGGGTTCGTGCACCGAAAAATAGGTCTGCGCCAGGTGCAAATATTCGCGTTGGATCTGCAACGCCGTCATGGTGCGCCCGTCACTCAATGTGAGGGGGACCGATACGTCGGGATACTGCGAGATCTCTTGTAAGGCGCGGATCGGCTCTTTGAGGGAAAAATCCTTGGTGATAAAATTCGCCTCGATCATTTCGAGCACGACGGCCGTCGTGCTCATTTTCAGCAACGTCGTATATTCCGACATGTTGGAGTCGGCAAAGGTGATGTGCAAACGCCGGTAGCGCTCTTTATCAGCGTGCGGTTCATCGCGCAGGTTAATGATGCCGCGTTCGTTGGTCGTCGTGCCGGACAACTCCTGGCGGATGTATGGCGCACGCTGTGAAAGGTGGAATGCGATGCCGTTCTTGTCCCGCACATACCGCCCCGCCCCGCAGAAGATCTGCCGGGTCACCAGGAAAGGGATCAACTGCTCAGCCAGTTGATAAAAATCGACGGATCGGCTGACTAGGTAGTTTTCATGACAACCGTAAGAGTTCCCGACGGAGTCAGTATTGTTTTTGTAAATGTACAGATTCCCGGCCAGCCCTTCCTCGCGGAGCTTCACCTCCGTACAGCTCAGAAGGCCCTCGAGGATGCGCTCCCCCGCCTTGTCATAGGCAACGACATCGCGCGGGCTGGCACATTCAGGGGTGGCGTATTCGGGATGTGAGCCAGTGTCGAGATAAAAGCGGGCGCCATTTTCAAGGAAAGCGTTGAGGTGGCCCTCGACTGTCGCCAGCTCTTCGAACAGATAACGAACCGCTTTTTCGGTTGACGAGGTGCGTGCTCCCTGACTTGAATAGATAATGCCATATTCGTTCTCTAACCCATAAATGCGTCGCTTCATCGGAGCAACAGCTCCTCTTGCCGCACGGCCCGACCGTTTCCCCGCCTCCCCCACACACGCGGGGGCGCTGAAGAGCGCTGGCGTGCGTTACAGGGCCTTGGCAACGATCTCGGAGAGATCTTGCACGGCCAAGGATTCCTCAACATGGACCCCGCGAATGCCATCCTCGAACATCTGGAGGCAGAAGGGGCATGCACTTCCGATCACGTCTGCTTTCGTGCGCACGGCCTCCTCAGTCCGCATAAAATTGACTTTGCGCGGACTATTCTCATCCATCCAGGCGTGGCCACCGCCTGCACCACAGCATAATCCTCGTTCACGATTATGCTCCATTTCCACCGTTTTGACACCCGGAATCTGCCCCAGGATGTCGCGCGGTGCTTGGTAGATGCCGTTATGCCGCCCCAGGTAGCACGAGTCGTGGTAGGTGATGGTTTGTGTGATCGGCTTCGTCAGCTTCAGCTTTCCCTCCCGCAAGAGGCGCTCGACGAATTGGGTGTGGTGGATCACCTCAAAAGTGCCGCCGAATTGGGGGTATTCGTTGAGTATCGTATTAAAGCAGTGGGGACATTGGGTCAAGATTTTTTTTACGCCGTACTGCTGCAGCGTCTCGATGTTGCGCTGGGCCAACATCTGGAACAGGTACTCGTTGCCGAGCCGCCGGGCGGGGTCGCCCGTGCACACCTCTTCTTCTCCCAGGACGGCGAAATCGACGCCTGCCGCTTTCAGGATCGTCGCCATGGCCTGCGTAACTTTGATGTTGCGATCCATCAGCGCTCCGGTGCAACCCACCCAGAAGACATACTCCGCCCCACCCTTCTCAGACAGCACAGGGATGTCGAGGCCTTCCATCCAACTGGTGCGCGTATAGGGCGTGCCGCGCCAGGGATGGGAGCGTTGTTCCATACTGCGCAGGGCCTGCTCGACTGTCTCCGGCATACGCGCCTCATTCATGACCAGGTGACGACGCATATCGACAATGGTATCGATGTGCTCGATCATCACCGGGCATTCCTGCACACAGGCGCCACAAGTGGTGCAAGCCCATAAGGTTTCATCCTTGATCACATCGCCTACCATCTGGCGGGCCTCTGCTCCATTCCCACCGGTACCGGCGACCGGGGTCGCTGCCAGTTCATGCATGTAGTTGCGGAGGTCTAAAATGACCTGCTTTGGCGACAATGGCTTGCCACTGTTATAGGCTGGACATCTCGCCTGGCAGCGGCCGCAGGCCGTACAGGCATCGAGATCGAGGAGCTGCTTCCAGGTGAAGTCCTGCAGCTTGGCAGCGCCGAAGCTCTCCGCCTCTTCGAAGTTGGGAATCGGCTCCAACACTCCTTTGGGTTTGAGGTCCGACAGAAAAGCGTTGATCGGCGCCGAGATCATGTGGAAGAGCTTGGCCGAATAGGGGATATACGCCAGGAAGCCGAAGATCAACACCATGTGGAACCACCACCAGAAGCGGTGCCAGCTCAGGAAGGTCTCTTCACTGAATCCAGCCGCGGCGGCGAGCTTGGCGATCACCAACCCGCCCGGCGACCAGACCGCCCAGTCGGGATGTTGAGAGAGCTCCGTAGCGCCGATGCGCATGCCTTCGACCAGGAAGCCGGTGAAGAAGACGATGAACAGGATGAGCAACGCCAGACCGTCATCTGGTGTGTCGGTGAGGCGCTCCACCTTGCGCAGGTAGCGGCGTTCGGCCGCCATGATGAGGCCGATGATCCCCAGCACGCCGAAGATGTCAAGCACCAGGCTGTAATACAGGTAAAAATCGCCCCAGAGGAACACGCGGCCGAGGTCCACCTGCAGGGCGATGAGCGCCGTGCCGATGAATTCCACCACGAAAGCGGAGAAAATGAACAGATGCATCAGCCCCGGGTAGGCATCTTTAATCAAGCGCTGATGGCCGAAGCCATGGCCAAAGAGGGCTTTGACGCGCTCCCAGGGGTGATCCAGCCGAAAGGCGGCTTGGCCTTGTCGCCACAGGCGGTAGTGCCGGTAGCAGCCCCAGGCGAACGCCACCGCCATGGCCACCGCAAAGATATACACCAGCCAGCCGTATGAGATATTGCCGAAGATGACCCGTGTGGGTTCACCGCTGGGAATCATGGGTCAGCATCCCCCGTCCAGACTAGGCACCTGCGATCCAGCGTCGTCCTAAAGCCATCAGGTCAGCCGAGCGTTCGCGGATCAGTGATCTCGCCGGAGATGGCGCTAGCCGCCGCCACATAGGGATTCGCCAGATACACCTGGCTATCGACATGCCCCATTCTCCCGCGAAAGTTGCGATTTGTCGTCGAAATACACACTTCTTTTGAGCCCAACACCCCAAGGTGCAGGCCAGCGCAGGCGCCACAGGTGGGGGGAGTAACGGTGGCCCCTGCCGCCAGAAACGTCTCGACGAGCCCCTCGCGCACCGCGTCGAGATACACCTGGTGGGTGGCTGGAGTGATAATGACCCGCGTGTGCTTTGCAACCCGTTTGCCGGCCAGAATCATGGCGGCTTGCCGTAGATCATCGATCTTGCCGTTGGTGCAAGAGCCGATAAACACCTGATCGACCTTCACGCCTTGCACCTCCGTTACCGGAAACACGTTGCTCGGCAGGAACGGCTTGGCGACCAGGGGATCCAGTGCCGACGCATCCCACCGGTAGACGCGATCGTACTGGGCGTCCGGATCACTGCTATAGGCCATCCATGGCCGCGTTACCCCATGATCCTGGAGGTAGGCTTCGGTGGTGGCATCCACCTCGAAGACGCCGTTCTTGCCACCCGCCTCGACGACCATATTGGTCACGGTCATACGGTCTTCCATGGGGAGCGAGCGCATCGCCTCACCGGTGAATTCCATGGCCTTATATCTGGCCCCATCCAGCCCAATCTGGCCGATGATAAAGAGGATCAGGTCCTTGCCGGTCACCATCGGTTGCAATGTACCTGTGAGTTCGAACTTAACGGTCTCCGGGATGCGCAACCATGTCTCTCCAAGGGCCAAAGCGGCGGCGATATCGGTGGTACCCATGCCGCTCGCAAAGGTCCCGAAGGCGCCATAGGTACAACTATGAGAGTCCGCTCCGACGATCAATTCCCCAGGGGCGATCAATCCCTGCTCGGGTAACAGGACATGTTCGATCCCCCCACTACCCTCCGGGAAGTAGTGGACGAGATTTTGCTCCTTGGCCCATTGTCGCAGCACATAGGATTGCTCGGCGCTCCGAATATCAGCATTGGGGGCGATATGACTGTGCACCGCCGCCACGCGTGCGGCATCGAACACCCGCTGCGCCCCCATGCGCTCCATAATCTTGAAGGTCATCGCCCCCATGAGATCGTTGATCATGACCAGGTCGACCGTCGCATTGACCAGTTGGCCTGTTTTGACCTCGTCCCTACCGCAGTGCGCCGCAATAATCTTCTCGGTGATCGTGCTGCCCATCACTCTGTCCCCTTCGACGTCGGCCTAGGTCGACTGCTGCCGTGTAACCTAGCCCTACCATGGCTTACCGCGACGTGACGATTTTCATCGACTGGAAGCCGCCTTCTGAGGCAAAAAAGTTCAGGGTGCTGACCCGTGCTGCCACCTGTCCTGCCACCTCATAGAACTGTGTCGTTTGCGGCGAATCAGGAGACTTCACGACGATCGGCTCACCCGCATCACTGCCGACCGGGATGGCCGGATCGAGCGCGATTTCCCCAAGGAAGGGGATGGTCAGGCGCTGGGCAGCGGCCCGTCCCCCACCATATTTGAAGATCTCGGTGCGATGCTGGCAGTGTGGGCAGATGAAATAGCTCATGTTTTCGACGATGCCAAGGATCGGGATTTTCACTTTCTCGAACATGCCGATCGCTTTGAGTACATCTGACAGCGCCACATCTTGCGGGGTGGTGACGATCACCGCGCCCGTCACTGGCACCGATTGGCAGAGCGTCAGTTGGGCATCCCCCGTCCCAGGCGGCAGGTCGACCACCAAATAATCTAACTCCCCCCATTCTGCGCCCCTGATCAACTCTTGAAGGGCTTTCCCAACCATCGGGCCGCGCCACACCACCGGTGTGGTAAGGTCCAGGAAGAACCCAATGGACATCACCTTCACGCCGTAGTGCACCGGTGGCAGGAAGTGTCCGTCGGATTCCCGAGGCTTCTCCGTCACGCCCATCATCATGGGAATGCTCGGGCCGTAGATATCGGCGTCCAACAGGCCCACCTGTGCGCCCGTCTGTGCCAGGGCCACAGCCAGATTTGCCGCCACTGTGGATTTCCCCACTCCACCCTTGCCGCTCGCCACCGCGATGATGTTCCGCACGCCAGGGATGGCGCCCTGTGCCGACGCGGGGTTGTGGGCGCGCACGTTCGACGTGAGCTTCATCTCGACCTGTTCGACCCCTAACACGCTCATGACGGCCTGACGGGACTCCTGTTCAATGCGTTCCTTCAAGGGGCAGGCGGGCGTCGTCAGCTCGATGGTGAAACTCACACGGGAACCGTCGATCGCGAGGTCTTTGATCATGTTCAACGTTACGAGATCACGGCCGAGTTCGGGCTCCTTGACGGTGCTCAAGGCCGCCATCACCTGTTCTCGGGTCGGTATTGCCACAAGTCACCCCCTCTGGTTTCTCAGCGAATCCCCCGGCTTGATGGCGATCCGTTCACGTGATTCGTCGTCACAAATCACACGCCTCACACGCCATGCTGCGCCATTATAATAAACGTTAGAGCTTACAGACGGGCGTGCTGCAGCTCCGCGTCCATTTAAACGGGGACCTCCAAACCGTGCCTGGCTGCGTCATGGTGGTGAGATACTCTAGTGCCTCTTGCAACACCTTGCGCTGTTTCTCGTGGTCGGTCGGCTCGCCAACAGGGCACCCTGGCGGAAAGTCCACCACCATCGCCCGCGGCACCCGCACGCGCTTCATCATCTCCGGCTCAATGGTCAGCGAAATCGTGGCCAGGCCTGCCCCCTCCAACACCCGTTGAATGACGGCCAGGGAGTGATTGCAGATCGGGGAGCCCGGGGTCATGATCACCGCATCGACCTCGGCGCTGACGAGCTTCTCTGCGACTTCTTTTGCACACCCCTCCAGTCGTTCCCAATGGGGTACCACGCCCATAAAGCTAAAATGCTGCGAAGCCACGCGTCGAATGACACCAGCGCTTTGCAACTCTCGAAGGCGGGTCAGCGGAAAAATGGCGTCGATGTCTTGTTCCAGCTCTGTGCTATCGAAGAATGGGTGGCTCACCGTCAGCCCACTGGCCTGCGCTGTTCCTGGGATTTCGCGATAAGATGCGTCATCGATACCAGCGAAGGGAGGCGCCTGTCGCAAGTGTACCCCTCCTGTAGTCACGAGAGCTACACAGGCTGCGTCAGATGCTTTTCGGAAAGGGGTCCATGGGATACTCTCATAGTGAGCGTAGTGGAAGTCAGGAGCCCATTCCTGCTGGATGTATTCCTCCAGAATCTCGAGGTTCATCTCAGTCGCTCTCCCTCAAGCTCCGCATATGGCCGCCGCTGTCGGCCGCAGTATGCCAACACGACGCACAACACAGAACCAAGTGTCGCGCGCGATGACCCGATTGAAGACCTCGGCCTCAGCGCAGTGATGAGGCCAACGCCTGAGACGCGAAGAGGGGGAATGCAGCATCCCCCCTCAACACAGGCTCTCACCTTCTCGGCAAGCGGACCTCACTCCCCCCAGCCCCCGGCTTGGGTGTCACGGCGAAGAGGAGGTCAACGCCTTGGCGGTTAGTGGAACGACTGACCGCATCCACAGGTGGACTTGGCGTTCGGGTTGGTGATCTTAAAGCCTGATTCCATCAACCCTTCGATATAATCTACCTCGGTCCCAGCTAAATACAAGGCGCTTTTGAGATCGACGAAAATCGGCACACCATGGCTTTCCAGCACCTTATCCCCTGGAGCCGCTTTTTCATCGATCCCTAATTGGTACTGTAAGCCTGAGCAGCCTCCGCCGACGACGCGCATGCGCAGGCCGTAACCTTCTTTGCCCGTTTGCGCCATGAAATCCTGGATTTTTTTGGCGGCGGTTTCGGTCAACGTAACGGTCAAAGCCATCCCTCTCCTCCTTTGGCACGGCCGGCTGCAGCGTCGCTTGAGGCGCTCTCGCCGACCCTAGATCACGTTCACGCACCGCAGATCACATCCTCTGCGCTGGGCGCGCCCCACACGTCCTATCCTCCGTCCACCAACACTCAATCGACTCCATACGCCTCTGCAGTGCAACAACCGACTTTCCACTCTTCAAGCTTGCGTCGCACACTTGCACGATCTCCATCGGCGGCATCGTCAAGCGGCTTGCACCACGCACGTGCTCCCAGCAGAAACAGAGGCGACGCCCTACTTGTCTGCCTCACCCATCACCGGATCGAGGCTACCGACGATCGCCACCACGTCGGACAGAAAGCGCCCTTCCACCAACTTGGGGAGGGCCTGCAGCGCGACAAACGACGGCGAGCGGACCTTCAAGCGATAGGCGCTTTTACCGCCATCGCTGACCAGATAAAATCCCAGCTCGCCTTTCGGGGCCTCGATAGCGCAGTAGACTTCCCCCGGCGGTGGCCGCATGCCCTCAATGACGAGTATAAAGTGATGGATCAACTCTTCCATTCTGGTGAGCACTTGGTCTTTGGCCGGGAGCATGACGCGCGTGTCGCGCAACTGGACCTCGCCAGCGGGCAGACGATCTAACACCTGGCGCACGATCTTAGTGCTCTCCCGCATCTCTGCCATGCGGACCAGATAGCGCTCATAGCAGTCGCCCGCAGTGCCCACGGCCACTTCGAAATCGAGCTCGTCATAGAGCAGATATGGTTCCGTTCGCCGGAGATCGAGGCCAACGCCGGAGGCACGCAGATTCGGCCCCGTCAAGCCGAGATCGATCGCCTCTTCAGCGCCGATCACTCCCACCCCTCTCGTGCGATCGATCCAGATCCGATTTCGTGTCAGGAGTTTATCATACTCTTCGATCTTCGCGGGGAAACTTTCGACAAAGCTGCGGCAGCGTTCGATGAACCCCGGAGGCAGATCCTGATCCACCCCACCGATCCGGGTATAGCTCGTAGTAAGGCGCGAGCCACACAGCATCTCGAACAGATTGTAGAGTTCCTCCCGCTCTCGAAAGGTGTGGAAGAACATGGTGTACGCGCCCACGTCCATCGCCATCGTGCCGACGGCCAGGAGGTGGGATGAGATGCGCGCCAGTTCAGCGACCAGCACCCGGATATGCTTGGCGCGTGGCGGAATGTCGATCCCGAGCAGCTTTTCAACCGTCTGTGCGTAGGCGACGTTGTTCGACATGGGGGCCAAATAGTCGAGCCGGTCGGTGTAGGGAATAAACTGGTGAAACGATTTGACCTCAGCGATTTTCTCTTTACCGCTATGGAGATAGCCGAGGTGCGGCGTGCATTTCACCACCTTCTCCCCGTCGAGTTCGAGCAACAGGCGCAACACCCCATGCGTACTGGGATGTTGCGGCCCCATGTTAATCACCATGCGGCGCAAACCGCCTGCCATGGGCTCGGCCGCTGGTGTGTGTTCTACCTCAGTCACCAGCGGACGTGGGAAGGGATCTGGGGCGGGCTGCTCACCGCGGGCGATCTTCTCCTGCACCTTCATAATGCCATAGATCAGCGCTTCTGGACGCGGCGGACATCCCCCCACGTAAACATCCACGGGCAGAATTTTATCGACCCCCTGCAACACGCTGTAGGAACGATACATCCCCCCCGACGAGGCGCATGATCCCATGGCGATCACCCATTTCGGATCGGGCATTTGATCGTAAATCTTCCGCACCGCCGGAGCCATCTTACGGGTCACCCACCCGGCCACGATCATCAGGTCTGACTGTCGTGGCGAAAACCGCAGAACCTCAGCACCAAACCGCGCCACGTCGTATCGCGAGGCCACCATAGCCATCAACTCGATGGCACAACATGACAACCCCATGGGCATCGGCCACAGAGAATTCTTGCGGGCCCAGTTCACCAAGTCATCCAGTCGTGTTGTGAAAATCGTCTTCTTGAGCTCTTCTTCTAGGTGCCCTTCCTCGACCAACGTATAGGGCGCACGTTCCATGCAGGCGATCCTCTCATTCACCTGGAGCCTGGCAGTCTGGAATTCCCCAGGCGCCGCAATCGGCAGCCCCTCATCCGTCGTCATGAGCGTATCGGCGCTCGGCCGTCACACACCCGTGTGTTGAGCCTGCCATCTGAGATGCCATGACCACCATCATTCTAACATTACTTGCAGAGCGGAGGCAACACTATCGGGGCGCCATTCGTGATTCGATATACCGTAGGAAAGCTTCCAAACATCGCCTAAACAGGGTGTGAGTGGCGGAAGAAGAAGGGGAGTTCGCCACCTTCCGCAGTCCGCGGCGGGGAGATTTTATGGCACACGCCCGTTAGAGCGGATGAGCGACATGAATTCCATGCGCAGGTGCGCATCCTCTTTGAATTTTCCCAACATCGCCCGCGTGGTGGCCATCGAATCCTGCTTCTGCACGCCGCGCATGATCATGCAGAGGTGGCGTGCTTCGATGACGACAGCCACCCCAAGCGGCTGCAGATGTTCGGCCATGGCCTCGGCGATTTGAGAGGTCATGCGCTCCTGAATCTGCAGGCGGCGGCTGTACATCTCAACCAGTCGGGCGACCTTGCTGATGCCGACGACCTTCTTGTCGGGCAGATAGGCCACATGGCATTTGCCAAAGAACGGCAGCATGTGATGCTCGCAGAGGCTGAACAGATCGATATCCTTTACGAGAATCATCTCGTCGTAGGCCTCAGTGTAGAAAGCCCCGTTGAGCACTTCCTTCACATCTTGATGATAGCCGCTGGTGAGAAATCGTAGGCTCTCTTCTACACGTTCCGGCGTTTTTTCCAGTCCCTCGCGCTCTGGATCTTCGCCAAGTTTTCGCAACAAATCCAAGATCAAGCCTCGCATGCATCCTCCTCGGTCAGCTGCGATATGCGCAGATGGGCATCGAGCATGCCTCGCCCATCACAAGGTTGTGCGCTCCATCGTTAACGCTGTCCTGATCTTAGCGGGGCCGCACCTGATCGACGCATGCCCTTGAGCGGCGACCTGCTCCGCGCCGCCCCTCGCACGCATCCGGTCATTGCGGCTGCAGCCAGGCAAAGCCCTCCTAGGGGGAGGGTTGCTGTATAGAAATGACTTTGCCGATGGACGCGGCGTACCACGCTTTCGGCTTGCAAAATCGTCACCACCGCTAAAATCGCGCCGACAGCAAACACCACATCCCACCATCCGTGCACCGTATCTAATCCCCAGAACCCAAAGGAAAAGGCGGGAATTAACGCTGCAAACGGCAGCACGGCCCAGGCCAATATGCCCACGGAGTGAGCGGCTAGCCGCAGTGGACGCGCGCCGAGGAGCACGTATAGGCTTTGACTCCAGCCGTCCCACAGCTCGCTAAAGTGCCGGTAGGCTCGGCTCTGCAACAGGTCCATAGCCCTCACGAACTCGACACGATATCCAAGGGATTTGATCCGGCGCGTCAAGTGCCCGCCCTCGTGAAGCTCAGAGACCACCGCAGCGTGGCCTCCAGCCTTCACGTAGGCCTCGCGGAAGACCATCAGAAAAGCTTCACTGGCCCACACCCCGCGTGCCGCCGCCTCGCCGACCCGTTCCAATGGCCAGATGAAAGCCAGATACTGGAAGGCGATCGGTTGCCACACATGCTCCCAAAAGCTCCGGCACTCGTGTCGCGGCGCCAATGACAGCATGCCCAGTCCTTGCAGTCTTGCGTAGACCATGGCGCGGCTGAGGAGGTCCGGCGCATGGTAAGTTTCAGCTGTGGTGAATAGCAGCCAATCCCCTCGTGCCGCTTCCAACCCCCGTTGCAGCAGTGCCGGTCTGTTCAGCCACCCCGTCGGCGGACGCTCACCTCGCAAGACCCGCAGGCTCCCCTCTGCCGTGGCCTGCATCTCCAGCAACCGCTCCCTGATCTCGTCGCCGGAGGAGGCATCGACGACGATCACCTCGAACCGCGAATAATCTTGTCGCATCAGGGATTGGACGCAGCGCTCGAGATCACGGACGCGATTGCCAGCGGCGACAATGATCGAGACAAAAGGGCATGCCTCCGGCGCCAGCTCCGGCAGCTCCAGCGTGCTCCAAATCGGTAAGCTCACCTCGCGTTTGGCAAAACGCAGCCACAGCCAGGCAATCACCACGAGCACAGCGCTCAGGATCAATGAGGTCGCCATTACTCTTCCTTATGTCTGTATCTCCGCTTGGCGGCCTTTATAACTGCTGGTTTGCAGACACTCATCCTATGATGACCCCCAACAGCCACAATTGCGCCACCGTCAATGCTATCCCTGCATAATGCACCACTCCCACCACATGTCTCACGTCTTGATAGGCCTGCGGCACCTCTAATATACCGGCCGCGCTTCCAATCTGCCATCCGGTTCGCTGTGACAATAAGCCTCACTCCCAAGGAACAAATGACGCATGATGCTCCCGAACCGTGTGGCAGGCACATGAATTAGCCCACGATGCCTTGCCGGCAGGTCACCAGGTGCGGTGCAGGCGCTGCCTGTCGCCGCTTCTCACCCGGCTGAAGCGGCACTGTGAGGCTCAAAAGCGGCACACGCTGCCGCGCCCCCTAGACACCGGTGTCCTCAGCAGCGCCAGGAGACACATGGCTGGGAAGTGTGCGCTTGCAGGCGTGCGCCGGCGCCAGTCCAGGGGGGTATGCCGCGCTACACTAGCAAAATCGCTAGCGAAGATCAAGCTCGCGGACCCGCAAGCTCTCACCATCGATTGGAGATCAGCAGCAGCGTTGAACGATCGAACTCCTGGCGTGCCACGACGGGAAAGAAGCGGCCAATGCGCTCGCCGAGGCGTCGATACCCTTCGGCCTCGATGACACAGAAGGCCTCTCCATCCCTCTCCAGGTGGTGAATGACCTCGGAAGTGTGGTGCAGCTCGGGGACGAAGCGCCCCAGGTTGAAGCGCAGTGCCAGGTCGTTCAGCGGCCCACAGAGCTGCAGGGGGGTATCCGGGGCCGCATGGGCGTGAACCTCCGCAGCGAACGATTTGATCGGATATCGGTGGTTGAACTGCGGTGTGTAAACCCATAGGACCGTCATCAGCATGGCCAGCCAGGTGCACCCTGCGAGACAACCATACATCAGGCGAGTCCGTTGCGTGATCGCCGCACTTCCCAGAAGCGTTCCGGCCAGCACGAGCATCAAACCTGCCCTCACGCCCATCTCCGGCGTTGCCGGCAGCAGTAGTGTACTCCTACTAGGCAAAAGGCCATCGACGGACCCCCAGATGCCGACGGCCAATCCCCAGAAAGTCAGGGCCAGCACAAGTGTTGGAAGGCGTATAGCCCAGAAAGACACAGCGTTGGTAGTATGTTGCCACCAACAGGACCAGCTCCATCCCACGAGTAGCGCTGCGGCAGGGAAGGCCGGGAGGATGTAGATGTCGCGTTTGCCGGTGGAGATGGAAAAAAACCCGAGAATCGTGACCAACCAGCAGAGAGCAAACCACCACCCATTTTGGCCCTGGTGTCGATGCAGCCTTACTCCCGCGAGCAGGGCTTGAGGTAGGAAGAGCGTCCATGGCAGAAACTCAGCCGGGAAGGCGCCGAGATAAAAATACCATGGAGCGGTATGTTCCCATGCTCGCACATACCGCTCGAGACTATGGTGCAGCAATGTGGCCTGGGCATATTCCAGACCTCCCAGGGCCACCGCTGGCACAAACCAAGTCAGGGTAACGCCCAAGAACGTACCAAGGCACAAGAGCGCCTCTCGGCCCGACAGCGTCGGGCGCTGACGTCGAACTAACAGATACATAAGCCCGAAGAGGCTCGGCAGGACCACACCCACTGGCCCTTTGGTAAGCGTCGCGAACCCCATGCAGACCCCGGCCGCGATCACTGCCTGGAGACGTTTGCTGGTAAACCACTCCCACAAGGCCCAGAAAGCGCCTGTCGTCCACAACGTCAGGAGCATGTCCGGTAACGCTTGTCGACCGCTCCAGAAAAATCCGCCGCTGGTGGCCAATACAAGCGCGGCCAGGAGTCCGGCGGTAGGGGAGAAGAGTCTTACTCCCAGACGCCACGTCACGAGGCACACACCGACGGCGGCAAGCGCAGTCGGCAGACGAGCTGTCCACTCGGTCACACCCGACCCAAGGGCAGAGATGAGAGCGATAGACCAGAACAGCAGGGGTGGCTTATCGGCATAGACCTCACCACCGAGGTATGGAAGGATCCAGCGGCCCGATTCCAACATCTCCCGCGCTACTAAGGCATAGCGGGCTTCCAAGGGGATCCAGACGTTGCGGTCGCCCAGCCCCAGCAGGAATTGCGGCAGTGTCACCGCGGCGATGAGCGCTGCAGCCATACAGCGGCTGTGCCATTGGTGTTGCGGATCAGACACTGTCTGGCACCTGAATGCCGCGCTCCTGGGCGATGGTGCATAAGCGTCGCCAGGTTTCCGGGTCGATCGTAATTCCGTGACGCCGTCGGTGGCGGCGTGTTCGGGCAGCACGCTCGCCAGGATAGACGATTTCGTCTACTCCAATCTCATGCGGACAGTTTTTGACGTAGGCAATGAAATTGCGTACTTCCGCCGTGAAGTCTTCCAGGGGGAGAAAACGACGGATGTCGACCACTATCATGAAGAGACCATTGTTATAAGGGGGAACCTGTGCCCGTGAATGGCCAGCATGTCCCAAGATTCCTGCCAGGACATCGACAGCGAGCCCCAGTCCGTAGCCCTTATGTCCGACGTTCCCTCCGAGAGGCAAGAGATTCCCTGTCATGCGAAAGAAGTCCTCGGGATCAGCCGTCGCCTGGCCCACGGCGTCGATCATCCACCCCAGCGGCATGGGCTCACGCCGCCGGCGCCGTAAGCGCACCTGCCCCTCCGCGACGACGCTCGTAGACATATCCAGAATAAAGGGTTCGGCGGTTCCGGTTGGCAGCCCAACAGCGAGCGGGTTGGTCGACAGGCGTCCGGCGATTCCGCCATAAGGAACCACCCGCTGGCCGCCGCCACCGTCGTTGACAGCGATTATCCCCACCATGCCAGCCTCGGCCACAAGTTGCGCGTAGGCCCCCAAATGCCCCACGTGATAACACTGGTAGGCTCCAACGGCGCTGATACCGCACCGCTGCGCCTTGTCGATCGCAAGCGTCATGGCTTCGTGCGCCAGTCTGTGGCCAAAACCCCAGTGACCATTGAGGAGGGCAGTCGCGGCTGTCTCACGCTCACGGGTAAAATTGGCGCCGGGAGCGATCAGGCCCGCCGCATAAGCATCAAGGTACCCGGGGATCTGGATAACGCCGTGGGAATCATGCCCCGATAGATCGGCATCCACTAGGAGACGTGCCACGAGGGAAGCTTCCTCAGCGGGGCTCCCAAGCGACTGGACCAGCGCTTGAGCGAGCTGCATAAGGCGATCGGCCTGAATACGCGGCATCATGCACCTCCTGACACTTACCCTCTGGCCACATTTTAGCACAGTCGGCGACCATCCTGAGAAAAGCCTACCTTTCTCCACCACCCCTGGCCCTAGCGTGCTGTCCGGAACCATCGTAGCTGTGGCGCCATGAATAAACCCTATTTACAGAGGCCTATTTGGTAGCTATGATGAAAATCAAGGGGTGAATTCCTGCCCGTCATCTTGCGGTCAGCTGCGTGCTTGTGGCGGGTGAGGCCTTCCGTCTTGATGGCGGCGGTTAGGCCGTTCCACCCATCGGTTTTGCTTTGGAGGCTGTCTCCTACATGCGATAACAAGAGTCCACCAGAAGAGGGCGTGGAGCGTTATCGAGTCGGTGGGGCAAGGCCGGCCATTGACAGATCCATGATGAGTTTGTCCTTGTGATCAATAGGGCTCTATAGTAGAATCTCACCCGCCACAAGTAAATATGGGTCGCATTTTGGCAGGAAACGCACATTCCGGTCCTTTCCCGCAACTGACCACAACATGCGATCTGACGAATGGCGTGACTGCTCGACTGAAGGAGGTTCATCGATGGTGACTCTCGAGTTGTATAATCAAAATACTGTCAAGTCCCAATGGTGCCCGGGCTGCGGTGATTTCGCAGTTATTAAGTCGCTGAAAGAGGCCCTTGTGAGCTTGGAGATTCACCCAAAGGATTTGGTCATCACCGCCGGCATCGGATGTTCGGGACGTGCCTTTGCTTATCTCAACGGGTACTCCTTCCATGGCGTGCACGGCCGCGCCCTGCCGCTCTCCACTGGCATTAAACTTGCCAATGAGGCATTGAAGGTGCTCGTGCTCGGCGGTGACGGCGATGGCTATGCCATTGGCATGGGACATTTCCCACACGCCATCCGGCGCAACCTTGACCTCACCTACGTGGTCATGAATAATCAGACGTATGGGCTCACGAAAGGACAGGTTTCACCGACGAGCGATCTTGGCTACCGAACCACTACCACTCCGTCGGGCAATATCGAGGGAGCGATTGACCCCATGGCGATCGCGATGTCCTCGGGCATCACGTTTTTGGCCCGCGGCTTCTCAGGGAACCCGAAACATCTGACCAAATTGTTCGAACGTGCTCTCGCGCATAAAGGGTTCTCACTGGTCGACGTCTTGAGTCCATGTGTGACATATAACCGTGTGAATACCTATGACTGGTACCGGGATCATACCTATTATTTGGATGAAGAGCCTGGCTACGACCCGACGAATCGCAAGCAAGCATGGGACATGCTGTTGCATAGTGAGAAAACCCCTTTGGGCGTGATATTCCAGGGGGATCGCCCGACCTATGAGGATCTGCGTCCCACCAACTCGCGTGAACCCATTGCGCTACAGACGCTTCAGGGCATTGATTACTCCGTGGTGATGGAAGAGTTCTTCTAACCTGGGTTGACCCCTGAATTCCTTGGGACGACCAGTTGATTCATACGCTCCGAGGCTTTCTGAGGAGGGAGGGTGCGGCAGTGATCATCAATCAACTCAAATTATTAGCTGGAGGAGAGGCGGGAGACGGCGTGTTTGCTGTCTCCGATATGTTGGCGCTCATGTTCGCCAGAGCCGGACTTGAGATCCTAACCACCCAAACCTATTCCTCCCGCATTCGGGGTGGGCATATCAACGCGTCGGTCCGTGTCGCTGAACGCGAGCTCCTCTCACAAGGGGATGAACTCGATCTCTTAATTGCGCTCGATCTCGAAACCGTCGAGCTGCACCGTAAGGCTGTCCGGGATGGTGGGATTATCCTGTACGATAACTCGCAGGGTGAGATCGACGTCGGTGACCTCGAGCAGCGCCAGGTGACAGTTTTCCCCATTCCAGCCCGCAAAATTGCCCGTGAGAAGCTGAATGCTCCGATCATGAAGAATATCGTGATGACGGGGGCAGCCCTGACAGCAGTCAACTTCGACCCCGAGTTCGAGTTTTTGGGAGGCCTCATCCGCGAGCGCTTTTTGAGCAAGGGTGAGAAGGTCGTCGCTAAAAACATGGAGGCTGCCGCGGCTGGGCAAGAGCTCATCCAGCAGGCCAACAAAAGCATTCCCTATAGCATGGAGAGACGTGAGCGGGCGCGCAAGATGTTGCTCCAGGGCAGCGACGCCGTCTCCTTTGGTGCTCTAGTCGCTGGTTGCCGTTTCATGGCTTCCTATCCCATCACTCCGGCCTCCGACATCATGGAATATCTCGTCACCAAATTTCCGAAATACAACGGGGTCATGGTGCAGGCTGAAGATGAGCTCTCGGCCATTAATATGGCGATCGGCGCCTCCTTCAGTGGAGCGCGATCATTGGCAGCAAGCTCTGGGCCAGGCATAGCTTTGATGATCGAGGCCTTAGGTCTTGCAGCCGTGACTGAAACGCCTCTGGTGATCGTCGACGTGCAACGGTGTGGACCCAGTACAGGCATGCCAACGCGCATGGAACAGGCCGATCTCAACCTCCTCATCTACGGTGCGCATGGCGAAATACCGCGTATCGTCATCGCCCCCTCGGACATCGAAGAGTGCTTCTACCAAACTATCCGTGCGTTTAACTTGGCTGATAAGTATCAATGCCCGGTAATCATCGCCACCGATCAGTATTTGTCCCAATCCCAGCGGACAACCTGGCCTTTCGATCTTTCAAAGGTTACTATTGATCGGGGCTGGCTGCTGACAAATGATGAGCTGAACAATCTTAATGGTCCCTTCAGGCGCTACCTTATTGCCGAGCGCGGCATTTCTCCGCGCACCATTCCGTCGCAAGAAAAAGGGATTTTCAAGACCACGGGCGTGGAACACGTTGAGAGTGGTAATGCCACTGAAAACCCCGATGCCCGGGCACGCATGATGCAAAAGCGCTTTCTGAAGCTGGATACCTTCCAACGAGAGGATATGCAGCCGCCGAAGATTTTCGGTAATCCAGACAGCGATGTTACCATTGTCGGATGGGGCTCTACAAAAGGGGTCATTCTCGAAGTCATGGACCGCTTTAGGCAACAGGAAGGTATCGATCTTAAGCTCATGCAGGTGATCGATATCTGGCCTTTCCCCACACAGGCGGTTGCCGACGTGCTTCGCACTTCTCGACAGGTGGTGGTGGTGGAGAATAACTTCACCGGTCAGATGGCAAACTTAATTCGTCAGCAGACGGGCATTGAATGCTCGAAAGTTGTGAAGTACAACGGGGCGCCGTTCTCGCCGAAAGAGCTCTACCAACGCCTCAAAGAGCTCATTATGATCTCTGAGAAGATACCAGCGTAATCACTTCCCCACGCCTCCGCGTTACAGGGTATCTTGGAAGCTCCAGTCCTTGCAGCGCGGGGGTGCCGCCCTATGCCGTCAAGTCTTCCAGTCCGAAGAAGTGCCTGCTTTGTGTGCTCAGAGCTCTCCCCGCTTGTAGGTCCCCAATGATG
>Ga0081538_10001683_pt1 | contig 22527 bp, 16 predicted proteins | sample TabmetS5T2R1_FD_71022 | JGI IMG/M metagenome (GOLD analysis project Ga0081538, IMG submission 71022) | Tabebuia heterophylla rhizosphere microbial communities from the University of Puerto Rico - S5T2R1 | ecosystem: Host-associated > Plants > Roots > Rhizosphere ...
CGGGTCACGCCGCGCTCCCCGGCAGCCGGCCGCAGGGCTGCTACTTCCATCCGCGCTGCCAGTTCGCACGCGACGACTGCCGCGCCGAGTTCCCGCCGGTCACCGATCTCGGCGAGGGCCACAAGGTGCGCTGCTACCACGTGGCCGACGCGGTGCAGGAGGCCCCGCCCGAGGGCGCCGGACAGATCGACAAGCCCAGGGTCGGCGAGGACGTGGTGCTCGCTATCCGGAACCTGGACGCGCAGTACGGCGACAGCCAGATCCTGTTCGACATCAACATCGACATCCACCACAACGAGTGCGTGGCGCTGGTCGGCGAGTCCGGCAGCGGCAAGACGACGACGGCGCGCTGCGTAGCCGGTCTGCACAAGAACTGGACCGGCGAGGTCAGCCTGCGCGGCCAGGCGCTCGAGCAGTCGGCGCGCGAGCGCTCGGGCGAGGAGCGCCGGGACATCCAGTACGTCTTCCAGAACCCCTACGCGTCGCTCAACCCGCGCACCACGATCGGGCAGACGATCGCGCGCAGGCTCAAGCTCTTCGGCCGCGGCGGCGGGCGTGAGATCGGCTCAAAGGTCGCCGAGTGCCTCGAACGCGTGGCGCTGTCGTCGTCCGCGGCCGACCGCTTCCCCGACCAGCTCTCCGGTGGTGAGCGCCAGCGCGTGGCCATCGCGCGCGCGCTCGCGGCCGAGCCGCATGTCCTCGTTTGCGACGAGGTCACCTCCGCCCTCGACGTCTCCGTGCAGGCGGCCATCATCGACCTGCTCGGCCAGCTTCGCAAGGAGATGGGGCTCAGCCTCCTGTTCATCACGCACGACCTCGCCCTCATCCGCACGATCGCCGACCAGGTGGCGGTGGTCACGGGCGGGCACGTCGTCGAATACGGCCCCTGTGAGCAGATCTTCACGAGTCCCAGCGCGGACTACACGCGCAAGCTGCTGGCGAACACACCGAGCATCGAGGTCGCCCTCGGGCATGTGACGACGCCCTCCCCGTAGGCTGCGTCCGGCGTGAGCGGGCGCCCGCCGAACCTGTTGCTCATCATGGTCGATCAGCTGGCCGCCGGCTGGTTGCCGGCGTACGGCCATCCGGTCGTCCAGGCGCCCAACCTCACTGGGCTCGCGCGCGACGGCGTCGTGTTCGAGAGCGCCTACTGTCCCTCCCCGCTCTGCCTGCCGTCGCGGGCGGGGTTGCTCACCGGCAAGCTGCCCTCGCGCGTCGGTGCGTACGACAACGCGGGGGAGCTGCCCGCGTCGTCGCCGACGATCGCCCATCACCTTCGCTCACATGGCTACGCCGCCCGCCTGGCCGGCAAGATGCACTTCGTCGGTCCCGACCAGCTGCACGGGTTCGAGGAGCGCCTGACGACCGACGTCTACCCGGCCGACCTGATCTGGACCCCGGACTGGCGACGTCCGCTCGGCGAGCGCCTCCCCTGGTATCACACGATGGAGAGCGTCCTGCGCCCGGGCGTCTGCGAGGCGAGCATGCAGCTCGACTACGACGACGAGGTCACGTTCCAGGCGCGGCGCGCGATCTTCGACGCGGCGCGGGCGAGCGGTGGCGACCCGTTCTTCCTCGTCGTCTCGTTCACCAATCCGCACGATCCCTGGGAGATCCCCGGGCGCTACTGGGCGCGCTATGACCCCGGCGATGTTCCCCCGCCGAGCGTTCCGCTGGTTCCGGTCTCGGAGGCCGACCCCCACAGCCTCCGATTGCGGGAGATGCTCGGTGTCGACGAGACCGAGCTCTCGGCTGAGCAGATCCGGACCGCGCGGCACGCCTACTTCGCCGCGATCAGCTACGTGGACGAGCGGATCGGCGAGGTGCTCTCCTCCCTGCGCGATGCCCGGTTGGACGAGGAGACGATCGTCCTCTTCACGGCCGACCACGGCGAGATGCTGGGCGAGCGGGGCCTCTGGTACAAGATGTGCTTCTTCGAGCCCTCGGCGCGGGTGCCGCTGGTCGTGTGTGCGCGGGGTCGGGTCCGAGCGGGCCGGGTGGCCGAGCCCGTGTCGCTGCTCGATCTCGCCCCGACGCTGCTCCAGCTCGCCGCCGTTCCGCGTGCCGAGGAGCTCGCGGCCGAGCTGGACGGGGTGAGCCTTGCCGCACTCCTGGACGGAGGCGCACTCACTCGGCCGGACGCCGTGGTTGCCGAGTACCTCGCGGAGGGGGTGAGCTCTCCGGCGTTCATGGTCCGGCGCGGACCGCACAAGTTCGTGTCGTGCGGAGCCGACCCCGACCAGCTCTACGATCTCGACTGCGATCCGCACGAGCTCGTCAACCTGGCAGAGCAGTCCTCGAACGCGGACCTCCGCCGCTCGTTTAGCGACACGGTGGCGGCGCGCTGGGACGTGGCCACCCTCGAGCAGCGGGTCCTGGAGAGTCAGCGCGAGCGCCACCTCGTAGCGGAGGCCCTCGCGACCGGCCGGCACACCTCCTGGGACCACCAGCCCCATGTCGAGGCGGCCACGCGATACGTCCGCAGCGGGGCCGATATGTACGAGCTGCAGCGGCGCGCTCGCCTCGACACCGGGAGCCCGCCGTCGCGGGGCTAGCTCACTGGTCGTTCCCATCTGCTTGGTCGTCGGCGGCCAGCGACGCCGCGGCGTCGCGAACCATGGACTCTGCGTCGTCGCGCTCCAGGCCCCAGCTTCGGAGCAGGTCGACCGCGGCGGCTCGTACCTGGCCCACTATGACGCTCACGGCGAGGTTTGCCGTCTCCTCGAGCACCAGAGTCGCGCGCGCGGCGGCGCGCAGCGCGTGCTCGCTCACGGGCGGCTCCTCTTCGGGATGCTCGAAGTAGCGGTCGAGCGTTCGCACGGTCTCGGCGAGCTCGCGCACGGCGGCTGGCACCGCGCGCGGGATGTTGGCTTTGACCTCAAGCCCGCGAACCGATGCGCGGCTGAGCGCCTTGACGCTCGTCAGTGTCGCGTCGACCTGGTTCGCGGCGAGCTCGTAGCGCCCAAAGCGCGACCGCGCGCCTCGCGCGAATGGGGACAGGCGAAGCATCTCCTTGCCGGAGGCCACGGTGTCCGCCAGCGCGTCTGGGTCGATCGAGCGGGCGCGGGTCAAGGCCCGCTCGGCCAGCTCGGCATCTCCGTGCTCCAGGGCGAGGGCGACCTCGTCGAGCGCGCCGGCCAGCTCCGCGAGCAGCGGCTCGGCGGCGCGCCTGGCAGCCGCCCCCGGGTTCGTCGGAAGCAGGGCGGTCACCGCCAAGGCGATGACGCCCCCCAGCAGCGAGTCGAGGAAGCGGGCGCCCGACAGGCCGCTGCCCGGCGGCTGGATCGTGACCACGAGCAACGCCGAGGCAGCCGCCTCGCTGACCAGCACCACGCCGCCGCCTAGCGCGACCGCCGCCGCCATCGCCCCCGCCACGATGGCGGCGATCTGGACCGGGCCGTCGCCGATCGCGACGACGAGCGCGTCCGCGATCGCGATTCCGAGCGCCACGCCGATCACCATCTCGATCGCATAGCGGCGGCGTTGGCCAAGCGTCGCGCTGACGCCGATCAGCGCCACCAGGGGCGCGAAGATCGGGCGCGGGTGGCCGAACAGCTCCCGGGCCGCCACCCAAGCCACCGACGTTGCCAGCGCCGCCTGGGCAAACCAGAGCCCATTGGCCGTCAGTCGCTCCGCGACCGTACCTGGTCGCGAGCGCTCGACAGCCTCCTCGAGCAGCACGCCGCCCCGCTCGCGCACCCGAGCGGCGGCGCGCTCACGCAGTCCTACCTCTGCATCACCCCGGCCCGGCCCCCTGGCTGGTGCCATAGGACCCCGATCCTCGCTCACTGACGATCACCGTGCCGCCCCGGGGTTCACCTGGCGGGCATCTGCGTTCACAAAGTGGGCCGCTGCCCATACGGACGCTGGCGACCATAGGAAAGCCCTGCAATCGCGGCTCTCCGCTTCGTCGGGACCGCCGTGGTCCCGTTCCTGGTGCCAATCCTGGAAGGCTGGATCCGCACGGGTCGGCGAGGACGGGCCGAGCAGGGCGAGGCTGTCGAGGGCCGTGGCCTGGTTGGCTACCCGGTCGCGGTGACATCGCCCGCATGCCCGGAGGAGAAAGGGGGCGTCAAGCCCGTGGCGGTCCTGGTCGGATTGGACGTCGGGACGAGCGGGACCCGCGCCGTGGCCGTGGATGCCAGGGGAGCGGTTGTGGCCGAGGCCACGAGCCGCTATGAGCCGCACAGCCCACGGCCGGGGTGGAGCGAGCAGCGACCGGAGGACTGGTGGCGGGCAGCCCGGGAGGTGATCGCCGATGTCGCGGCCGGCACCGGCGACGAGATCGTCGGGCTGGGGCTGGCGGGCCAGATGCACGGGTCGGTGTTCCTCGATTCCGCCGGCGAGGTCATCCGGCCGGCGCTCCTGTGGAACGACCAGCGGACCGAGAGCGACTGCGCCGCGATAACCGAGCGCGTGGGCCAGGAGCGGTTGCTGGAGCTTGCAGGCAACCCCGCGCTGACGGGCTTTCAGGCACCGAAGCTACTTTGGTTACGGCGGCAGGAGCCGGAGGCGTACGCCCGCCTGGCGACCGTCCTGCTGCCGAAGGACTACGTTCGGCTGAAGCTCACAGGCGAGCGGGCCACCGACGCCTCGGACGCGTCCGGGACGCTGCTGCTGGACGTGCGCTCGCGGAGGTGGTCGGACGAGATCCTGGACGCGCTCGAGATACCGCGCGAATTGCTGCCGGGCGTCTACGAAGGGCCGCAGGTCACCGGCACCGTTCGTGACGCGGTGGCCGACGACCTCGGCCTTCCGCGCGCCCTGCCGGTTGCGGCCGGCGGCGGCGACAACGCGGCCGCCGCCGTCGGCGTCGGCGTGGTCCGCGAGCGTCTCATCTCGAGCTCGATCGGCACGAGCGGGGTGCTGTTCGCGCCCCGCGACTCATTCGCGCGCGATCCGTCCGGTCGGGTACACGCGTTCTGCCACGCTGTGCCCGGCGCGTACCACCTGATGGCGGTCACGCTGTCGGCCGGCGGCTCGCTCCATTGGTGGCGCGAGCGGTGTGGGGGTTCCGCCGACTTCGGCGCCCTGGTCGCAGAGGCGGCCCAGGTCGAGCCTGGTGCGGAGGGGCTGCTCTTCCTCCCTCATCTCACCGGCGAGCGCAGCCCGCACCTCGATCCACGGGCCAGGGGCGCCTTCGTAGGCCTGACTGCGCGCCATGGGCGACCCCAGCTCACGCGCGCGGTCATGGAGGGGGTCGTCCTATCGATGCGCGCCGGGCTCGAGGTGATGCGCGGGCTCGGCACGGCGGTCGACGACGTGCGCGCGACGGGCGGTGGTGCCCGCTCGCCTCTTTGGCTCCAGCTCCAAGCCGACATCTACGGACGCCCCATCCGGCGCGCCGCCGTCGACGAGGGACCGGCCTACGGGGCGGCGCTCCTCGCGGCCGTTGCTTGCGGTGTCTTCGAGGACATCGAAGAGGCGAGCGCCGGCGTACGCATGCGTGAGTCGGTCACCGAGCCGGACCCGGCGCGGGCTCGTCGCTACGACGAGCTCTATGCGGTCTTCGCCTCGCTCTATCCGGCGCTGCGAGACGCGATGCATGAGCTTGGGCGATGGTAAGTTCGCGGGGATGCCGCCCAGACCGCTCGGTGACGTGGTCGCACGTGGGTCGCGCTCCTTGGTGCATGCCTATGGGCGCGGCGCGGTTATCAAGGTGCCGAAGCCGGCGACGCCCGCAAGTTGGATCCTGGCCGAGGCGGAGCACGTCGAAGCGGCTCGCGCCGTTGGCGCACCGGCGCCGGCGCTGCTCGGGATGGAGGAGATCTTCGGTCGCCCGGCGAGCGTCTGGGAGCGTGTAGAAGGACCCTCGCTGTGGCAGCAGGTCGTCGATCGGCCGGGTCGCAGCACCGAGCTTGGTCGCAGGTTGGCGGATGTCCAGCTGGCGCTGTTCGAGCTCGTCCCGCCGCTCACGCTGCCGGACCAGCGCGACCGGCTCGTCAGCAAGATCCGCTGGTCCGCGGCAAACCTGGACGCGTCGCTCGGGGTGGCGCTCGAGCTGGTGCCCGCGCGGACGGGTGCGCCACGCCTGTGTCACGGTGACCTCCATCCCAGCAACGTGATCGCGAGCAAGGACGGGCCGGTGCTCGTGGACTGGTTCGACGCATCGCGCGGTGACCGAGTGGCCGATATCGCGCGATCGTCGCTGACGCTGCTCGGAGACGGGGCGGCGACGCCAAGCCATCTGCCCGGATCCGACCGCCGCACGCTCGCTGAGCTGACCCAGGCGTATCTCTCCCGGCTCCAGGAGTCGCTCGACATCTCGCCCGGCCTGCTTTCGCTCTGGCAGGCGATCAACGCGGTGGCGCGCATGGCCGAAGGGGTTTCGCGCGAGCCGCTGCTCGAGGTCTGGCGCCGGTTCGAATGGACGCAGAGGGCCGGGGGGGACATTCAGGCCGCAGCGGGCTGAACAACAGCGCGCAGGTCCTCGAACACGGCAGGCCCCGCCACGATCACCAGATCGTCGTTCTCGGGACACGGCATCTCGGTGCGAGCTCCCGCCTCTTCGGCGATGAGGGCACCCGCCGCCCGATCCCAGATCTCCGTATCGCGCTGGAAGTAGCCGTCCACGCGCGCGCATGCGACCCAGCACAGCTCGAGCGCGGTGGATCCGAAGCAGCGCAGATCGCGCGCGCGGGACAGAAGCCGATGGGCGACCTCGCCCTGGATGTCGCGCAGCTCCGCGCGATACGAGAAGCCTGTCGTCACGAGCGCCTGCGGCAGCGACGAGCACGGGGAAACCGAGATCGGGCGGCCGTCACACCGGGCGCCGCCGCCGCGATGAGCCGAGAAGAGCTCGTCGCGCAGAACATCGACCACGGCGCCGGCCACGACTTCGCCGTCGATCGCGGCGGCGATGCTCACCGCGAAAAGCGGAACGCCGTAGACGAAGTTGATCGTCCCGTCGAGCGGGTCGATCACCCACTGTAGGCGGGCGCCCGGCGCCGTCGTGCCGCCCTCCTCTCCGAGGATCCCGGCTCCGGGAGTGGCCGCGAGCAGCATCCGCCTGACGCGCTCCTCGGCGCGCAGGTCGGTTTGGGTGACTAGGTCCGTCGGAGACGACTTGCGCCCGACCGGCCGCGGCTGCCCGTACGCGGCCGTCACGATTTCGGCCGCGGCTCGCGCTGCCGTGCATGCCACACGCTCGAGCTCCGCGGGCGCGGGCGGCTCGCGGGGGTCAGACACGATGGACAGCGATGCCGTGGTTCGACAGCGCGGCGGCGACCTCGGCGTCGGCCCGCGTGTCGGTCACCAGCACGTCGATCTCGTCGAACGCGGCGAAGCTGAACATCTGCACGTTGCCGAACTTGGAGGCGTCCACTACAGCGACCACCCGCCGGGCGCGCTCGATCATGGCGCGTTTGATCGTGTGCTCCTCCCGATAGGGCGTGGTCAGGCCGTGCTGGAACGACAGCCCGTCGCAGCTGATGAAGAGCACGTCGATCGCCATGTGCTGCAGCTCGGCGCGCGTCGTGTCGTCCACCATGGCAAGCGTGTTCGTGCGCACTGCGCCGCCTAGGACGGTGAGCTGCCGGAGGCCGCGCCGGCTCAGCGTGAGCGCCGTCATCAGCGAGTTGGTCACCACGTGCACCTCGCGCTCGACCGGGAAGACCTCCGCGATGCGCTGCGTGGTCGATCCGGAGTCGATGATCACCGAGCCGCGCTCCGGCACCTCCTCGACGGCCTTGGTCGCGATTCGCAGCTTCTCCGCGGCGTTCACGACGTCGCGCGCGGCGAGCATCGGCTCGTGGCTGATCCGCTCGACCGGGACGGCCCCGCCGTGAACGCGGCGCAGGAGGTTCCGGCTCTGCATGTCGGAGAGGTCGCGGCGGATCGTCTCCGTGGTCACTCCGTAGCGGCGGGCTAGATCCGCGACGTCGACCGATCCCTGGCTCAGGGCGAGCATGTAGATCGCGTGCTGGCGATCGTGCTGCAGCCGGGGGAGGGCTGCGCTCTCGTCAGTCGCCATCGCCGTCCGCCCGCATCGCGGCGATCGGTCCCTCCGTGGCGACCCGCGCGTAGCCGGCGGCGAACGCCGAGCGAAAGCGCGGAGCCGAGCGCAGCGCCGGAGGAAAGACGGCCTCATAGTCCAAGAAGGCCACGGGGTCCGCGGTGGCCTTCGCCGCGTATCGCCGCGCGGCGTCACCGTTCGCGTCGAACGCCTGCTGCCCCGGATCCAGGACCGCGAGGTAGCGTGCCCAGCCGGCCAGAGCCGCGGCCGCACGTTCGATCGGGCCGCCATGCACCATGTGCCACTCGATCGTCGGAATCAGGAACGTCGGGAACTTCGCGCTGCCGTCGATGCAAACCCGTGCGATCTCGTCCCGGACGCCGACGTTGGCGAACCGCTCTAGCACGGACGCAGCGTATTCCTCGCGAGGATGTCCCGGGATCTCGGCCAGGGTAGGAATCGCCTCGCGATGGAGGAGGCCGTCGAGGAACGTCCGAACGGCTGGGACCGTGATCGCATCGTGCACGTACGTGATGCCGGCCAGGGCCGACAGGTAGGCGATGCTCGAGTGCGCGGCGTTCAGCATCCGAAGCTTGTACTGCTCCCAGTCGTGCACTCGATCGGTGAACAGCGCACCGGCCTCCTCCCAGGGCGGCCTGTCGGTGGCGAACTGGTCCTCCATCACCCATTGTCTGAACGGCTCCGAGACGACGGGCCAGCCGTCGTCGATGCCGGCGCATTCGCGCAACCACTCTCGGTCCTCGGGGGCGGTTGCCGGCGTGATGCGGTCGACCATCGAGTTCGGGAAGGTGCAGTGGTCCTCCACCCACCTGGGGAGCGCCGGATCAAGTCGGTCGGCCGCGGACAGCGTGGCAGCGCGAGCCGCGTCTCCGTTGCGCGGGACGTTGTCGCAGCTGAGGATCGTGATCGGGCCGGCGGCCCGGTCGCGCCGGATCGCAAGCGCACCCGCGATGCGATCGAACGTCGTTGACGGCTCGGCGTAGCCCGACTCCGTGATGGTCAGCGAAAGGATCGCGGTGCCGGGCGCGGCGATCAGATCCACCGCGGCGGCGTCCTGGCCGGCAGGCGCGTGCACGAAGCGCGTGATCGAACCGATGACCTGAGCCGACGGCTCGCCAACCTCCTTCTCGATCAGCGTGTACAGGCAGTCCTGGGCACCGAGGGCGGCGGCCATCTCGGCATCCCCGGGGAGCAGTCCGAGACCGACGATCCCGAAGTCGCTCCCACGCGACGCCAGCTCGTGGACGTAGACCGCCAGATGTGCGCGGTGGAAGCCGCCGACTCCTATGTGCACGATGGCCGGCTGGAGCCGCTCACGGTCGTAGGTGGGCACCGGGATCCCGCTGAGTGCTATCTCGGCGAGACGGGCCTGCCCCAGACGGATAGGTGACGACCGGCCCACGTCGCGCCACTATAAGCAAAAGCGATGCAAAGCGCCAGAGTTGGTTTCATGCACGCTTAGCCTCCTCTACAGCTTGACATCCAACACAATCCCACGATATAAGGGGGGACGAAGCGGAGTCGGAGGAGGACACCATGCGAGGTACCGCCGTCGTTTCGTTCATCGCGTTGCTGCTGGCCGGGCTGGTGGTCGCGGGGTGTGGGGACGACGACGACGACGGGGGCGGGTCGAGCGGCGGCTCCATCAACGTCGCGATCGTCGACAACCCTCAGATGAAGGACATCGCGGACCTCACGCCCGAGCTCTTCACGAAGAGGACCGGCATCGACGTCAACTACACGATCCTCGAGGAGGGGACGCTGCGTCAGGTGACCACGCGCGACGTGGCGGCCGGAGGCCGTCAGTTCGACGTGGTCATGATCGGGCCGTTCGAGGCGCCGCAGTTCGGCAGGGACGGCTACATCACCGACCTGACGCGCTTCGCCTCCGAGGACAAGGCCTACCGGCTCGACGACATCATCCCGAGCGTGCGGAACGCCCTGTCGTTCGAGGGGAAGCTGTACGCCGCGCCGTTCTACGCCGAGTCGTCGTTCCTCATGTATCGCAAGGACGTTCTGAAGGAAGCCGGCATCACCATGCCGGACCAGCCCACCTGGGACCAGGTCGCGGACATCGCGCGGCGGATCGACAGTCCGGACATGGCCGGCATCTGCCTGCGCGGGAAGCCGGGATGGGGAGACCTTGGCGCGTCGTTCACCACCGTGCTGAACACCTTCGGCGGGACCTGGTGGTCGGCGAACGAGGACGGCTCGGTCGGCGAGGCGATGGTCGACCAGCCGGAGTTCAGGGAGGCGCTGCAGTTCTACGTCGATCTGGTCAAGGACGCAGGCGAGAAGGACGCCGCGAGCTCGAGCTTCAACGAATGCCTGACCCAATATCAGGACGGCAGGGTGGCCATGTGGTACGACGCCACCGTCGCCGCCGGCCTGCTCGAGGCCGACGACAGCGACGTGAAGGGGAAGAACGGCTTCGCCCCGGCGCCGGTCAAGGAGACGGATGCCGCGGGCTGGCTGTGGTCGTGGGCGTTGGCGTTGCCCGTGACCTCGGAAAAGGCCGACCTCGGCTGGGAGTACATCTCGTTCGCGACCGGTCCTCGGTACCTCGAGCAGGCGGGTGAGAGGATCCCGGGCGGATGGGCCGCGATCCCGCCCGGCACCCGCGAGTCGACCTACGAGATCCCCGAGTACCAGGAGGCCGCAGCCGCCTTCGCCGAGCCCACGCTCGACTCGATCGCGGCCGCGCCGATAGACAACCCCGGCACGACCCCGCGACCCGGCGTTCCGGGTGTCCAGTACGTCGGCATCCCAGAGTTCCAGGACGTCGGCAACCAGTGCACCGAACAGTTCTCCGCGGTGATCGCCGGGCGGTCGTCGATCGACTCCGCGCTCGAGAACTGCCAGAACGTCGCATCCCAGGTCGGGGGATGACCTGACCCAGACGGCTACGGCAGCAGCGTCGGCGCCACTGGCTCGCCGCCCGCTCAGCGACTCATGGCGCCGGCGGCTGCCGCTGCTGCCGGCCCTGCTCTTCGCGATCCTGCTCACGCAGATCCCGTTCGCGCTGAGCGTCTACTACAGCCTGACGGACTGGACGGTCGTGCCTCCCGGTCCGCGCGAGTTCGTCGGGCTCGACAACTACGGCGAGCTGCTTCGCGACGACCGCTTCGGTGACGCGATCGTGGTGAGCATCCAGCTCACGGTGTTCCCGGTGATCGCCGCGCTGGCGTTGGGGACCGCCTTCGCGCTGCTGCTCGACCGCAAGTTCTTCGGCCGCGGGATCGTGCGCACGATGCTGATCACTCCGTTCCTGCTCGTCCCCGTCGTGATCGGACTGGTCTGGAAGAACCAGATGTTCCACGGCTTGTACGGGGTGATCAACTGGGTCATCGAGAAGCTGGGCGGCACGCCGGTGGAGTTCGTCTCGGAGCACCCGACCCTGTCGATCATCATCACGCTGATCTGGCAGTGGACGCCGTTCATGATGCTCATCATGCTGGCCGGCCTCCAGAGCCAGCCGTCGGACGTGCTCGAGGCCGCCAGGGTCGACGGCGCCGGGCCGTTCGGGATCTTCCGTCAGCTCACGCTCAGCCACCTCCGCCCGTACATGGAGCTGGGTGTCCTGCTCGGCGCGATCTACCTGATCCAGGTCTACGACCAGATCGCGGTGATCACCGGCGGCGGGCCCGGCTCGACCAACGTTCCGTACTACGTCTTCCAGCGCTCCATCGGAGGCGGATGGCAGTTCGGCCTGGCGTCGGCCTACAGCATCGTCGTGGTGATCGCGTCGATCGTGATCGCGACCTTCGCGCTCCGAGTGCTGTCCAGGCTCCTGAAGGGCGAGGCCGCGGCGTGAGCGCCGACGACACCGCTGCCGCCGTCGGCGAGCGCCGCTGGGTAGGCGCCGCGCTCGGGGCCCTGGCCTGGATCACGGCCCTGATCTTCTTCTTCCCCGTCCTCTGGATGGTGCTCAACTCGTTCAAGACGGAGGAGGACGCCAACAGGAGCCCCAACCTCAACTTCGACCCGACACTCGACCGCTACCGCGAGGTCACCGAGAGCGCGGGGGGCCTGCTCTCGTTCGGCGAGGCGTTCATGAACTCCGTGGTGATCGTGCTCCTCTCGACGCTGATCGTGCTGGCCCTCGCGATCCCGGCGGCCTATGCCCTTGCCGTCAAGCCCGTCGAGAAGTGGCGCGACGTCCTGTTCTTCTTCATCTCGACCAAGTTCCTGCCGGTCGTGGCCTCGATCCTCCCGATCTGGATACTCGCGCGCGACCTCGAGCTGTTGAACACGCGAATGGTGCTGATCATCCTCTACACAGCGATCAACCTGCCGCTGGCCGTATGGATGCTGCGCTCGTTCTTCGTCGAGATCCCGCGCGAGCTGATCGAGGCCGCCGAGATCGACGGCGCGAAGCTCAGGGGGCAGCTCACTTCGGTGATCCTTCCGCTGGCCGCGCCCGGCATCGCGGCGACGGCACTGCTCTGCGTCATCTTCGCGTGGAACGAGTTCTTCTACGCCGTCCAGCTGAACCCGGTGGACGGGTCGACCGTCCCGGTCTGGGTCACGACCAACATCAGCACCCGCGGGGAGTTCCTCGCACAGCTCTCGGCGGCGTCGGTGCTGGCCTGCATACCTGTGGTGCTCGCCGGATGGATCGCGCAGAAACGGATGATCCGCGGCCTGGCGATGGGTGCGATCAAGTGAGGGAGCTCGTATGACGGCGGTCAGATATGTCGAAGCGACGCGAACCTACCCGGGCACTGACGCCCCGGCGGTGGACAGCCTGAGCCTCGACATCGCGGACGGCGAGCTCCTCGTGCTCGTCGGACCGTCTGGGTCGGGAAAGTCGACCGCGCTCCGCATGCTCGCGGGGCTCGAGCCCCTCGACGCGGGCGCGATCCACATCGGCGACCGCGACGTGAGCAATGTGCGCCCACGGGATCGCGACATCGCGATGGTCTTCCAGAACTACGCGCTCTACCCGCAGCTCAGCGTGGCCGAGAACATGGGCTTCGCGCTCAAGCAGCACGGCGTGCCGAAGGACGAGCGCATCGCGCGCGTGCGGGAGACCGCCCGGATCCTCGATCTCGAACCCTTCCTCGACCGAAAGCCGAAGCAGCTGTCGGGCGGGCAGCGCCAGCGCGTCGCGATGGGACGCGCGATCGTCAGGCAGCCGGCGGTCTACCTCATGGACGAGCCGCTCTCGAACCTGGACGCAAAGCTGCGGGTCCAGACCCGCACCGAGGTCGTCGAGCTGCAGGCGCGGCTAGGCGTGACCACCGTGTATGTCACGCACGATCAGGTCGAGGCGATGACGATGGGCCACCGCGTGGCGGTCCTCAGGGACGGGGTCCTCCAGCAGTGCGAGGCTCCGAGCACGCTGTACCACGAGCCGGTCAACCTCTTCGTGGCGGGCTTCATCGGCTCGCCGGCGATGAACCTCGTCGAGGTGGGCGATGTGCACCCGCCGAGGATCGGCGGTTGCGAGCTCGCGCTCGACGATGCGGTGCCCGGGGACTCCGGCGCGCTGACGGTGGGGTTCCGCCCAGAGGCGCTTCGCGTCGGCGACGGGCCGCTTCCCGCCCGGATCCGCACGGTTGAGGATCTGGGGTCGGAGATGTTCGTCCACGTGGCGGTCGAGCACGGAGGTGAGAGCGTTCCGCTCATCGCGAAGATAGCGCCGCCGTTCGACGGCGCACCCGGGGACCGGGTCGGCGTTCAGATCGCGGGAAAGACCCACCTCTTCGGCGAGGACGGCTCGCGGATCGCATCGCCCACGGCGTCCTTGCGCTCGCCATCAGTCGTAACGTGAGGCCCGTCGTCACAGTGATCGGCGAGGCACTCGTCGACCTGGTTCCCGATCGCGCGACCGGGCAGTATCGCGAGGCGCCCGGCGGCAGCCCGTTCAACGTCGCCGTCGGGCTGGCGCGGCTCGGAAACCGCACCTCGCTCATGGCCCGGTTCGCCCGCGACCGCTTCGGGCGCTTCTTGCTCAGGGCCGCTGCCGCTGAGGACATCGATCTACGCGGTGCGCCGCGCGCCGCCGAGCGCGCCAGCGTGGCGATCGCCTCGGTCGACGACGCCGCGCACGCGACCTACGACTTCGACATCGAGGGAACAGCCGACTGGCAGTGGACCGCCGCCGAACTGCGCGAGCTCAGTTCGGAGACCCAAGTCGTCCATTTCGGCTCAATCGCGTCGTGGACACCGCCGGGTGGCGAACGCATAGCCGATCTCGTGGGTGAGCTGCGGGCGCACTCCGGTGTGCTGATCACCTATGACCCCAACATCCGGCCGGCGGTGATCGGTGGGCACGAACGAGGGGTCGGTCTGGTGGAGGGGGGTGTGCGCCGCTCGCACGTCGTCAAGGCGAGTCGCGAGGACGTCGAATGGCTGTACCCGCAACTCGCAATGGCCGATGTCGCGGCGCGCTGGATCGACCTCGGGGCCAAGCTGGTCGTCGTGACCGACGGGGCAGACGGCGCAACCGCATACCGGAGCACACGCATGCCATTGCGCCGACCCGGACGCCGGGTGGCCGTGGTTGACACGATTGGCGCCGGCGACGCCTTCACATCCGGCCTGCTGACCGGCCTCGTGCGGCGCCGTCTTCACCGCGACGGAAGACTCGAGCAGGTCACCGACGGCAGGCTGGCGGACGTCATCGACGAGGCAGTGCTCATCTCGGCGATCACCTGCGAACGTGCTGGGGCGGATCCGCCACGACTCGACGAGGTCCTGGACCGGCGGCGGGACGGTCAACCGAGCCGAGCGAATTGGGTCGTGCAGAGGCCGAGAATCGGTACCGGCTGAGTCGCCCGGACGTTCGCTCGTCCAGCGTCTGAGAGCACCTCAGCCGAGCTGTCATGCGGCGGCAGGCCTGAGGTGAGGCGGTTCGGGCGATCTCATAACCCGAAGGTCGCGGGTTCGAATCCCGCCCCCGCTATTCACGAAGACCCCGCGAGCGCGGGGTTTCGCGTTCTGGAGCGACGCTGAGCGCGGTGACGCGCGATCCTATGGGGATGGAGCTGTTCGCCACGACCGGGGACGCGTTCGTCAGGGTCGGTGCCCACACACGGCTGCAAGGCTCGAGCGCGCAGTGCCTGGCGCTCGACGGCGACACGGTGTACGTGGGGTGCCGGGGAGGCGGGCTGAAGCGCAGCACTGACGGCGGCGGAAGCTTCGAGGACCTGTCGTTGCCGGAGCCCGACGTGTACAGCGTCGCGGTGAGCGCGGCCGACGGCGCCGTGTACGCAGGGACGGAGCCGAGCCGCCTGTTCTGCAGCCGCGACGGCGGCGATCGCTGGGAGGAGCTGGTGGCGCTTCAGGAGATACCTTCGCGGCCGGACTGGAGCTTTCCGCCCCGGCCCTGGACTTCGCACGTGCGCTGGATCGCACCGAGCCCGCACGATCGGGAGGTGGTGCTGGTCGGCATCGAGCTGGGCGGGCTGATGCGTACCGAGGACGGCGGCGCCTCGTTCAGCGATCATCGGCCCGAGGCGGCCCGCGACGTGCACTGCCTGACGTGGCATCCGAGTGCTCCGGGGCGCGCCTACGAGGCCGGCGGCGACGGCGCCGCCTGGAGCCGCGACGGCGGTCGCAGCTGGGACAGAGCGGACGCCGGGCGAGACCGCCGCTACGCCTGGGCGCTCGCCGTCGACCCCGCCGATCCGGAGCGCTGGTTCGTGTCAGCGGCCCCGGGCCCGTTCAAGGCGCACGGGAGCGGCCCCTCCGACTCGGCGATCTACCGCTGGGAGGGCTCAGGTCCCTGGCAGGCGATCGAGGGCCCGCTCGACTCGCACGTCTATGCGCTCGCGACCGGACCCGGGAAGCTCTTCGCGGGCCTGGGGGACGGCACGTTGCTACAGAGCGATGACGGCGGGGAGAGCTGGAGCGAGCTGGGCGAGCGGCTCGACGGGATCACCGCGCTTGCCGTGAAGTGAGGTCGCACGCCAAGCAGTACGTCCGCGAGCGGATCTGGCGGACGCTCGAGAACGAGGGCGCCGCGCGCTTTCCCGGCGCTCGTGGACGGATCCCGAACTTCCGCGGCGCCGAGGCCGCCGCGGAGCGCCTCGCCCAGCTGCCCGAGTGGCAGGCGGCCGCCGTCGTGAAGTCCAATCCCGACGCGCCACAGCTGCCGGTGCGGCGTCGCGCGCGCCGCGACGGCAAGACTTTGTACATGGCCGTCCCGCGTCTGGCCGAGGAGGAGCCGTTCGTTCGGGTCGCGGGCGATCCGACGATCAAGAAAGCCCTGGCCGAGGGCATGCCGTCCCGGGTCGAGGAGCTCGGGCACGTCGATCTCGTCGTCTGCGGCACCGTCGCTGTCAATCGCGCCGGTGTTCGCGTCGGCAAGGGCGGCGGCTACTCCGATCTCGAGCTCGCGCTGCTCGTCGAGGCGGGGCTGATCGACGATGCGACGACAATCGTTACCACGGTCCACCCGCTGCAGCTCCTCGACGAGGAGCTGCCCGAGACCACCCACGATTTCCGCGTCGACATCGTCGTCACTCCAGACGACGTCGTCCGCACCGGCACGCGCCGCCGCTCACCCGGCGTCATATGGGAACACCTCGATGACGACACCGTCGAGGCCATCCCCGTTCTAGCCGCGCGCCGCCCGCGCCGGAGCTAAGGGGCCTTGGCGAGGTAGCTTTCTCCGGCGCGAACCACGATGTTGCGGCGACGTCGGAAGTCGCGGACGATTACCACGCCACGGCGCACTCGGGTCAGCGTGCCGTCGCAGCGGTCTTGGATCGTCAGGACCGTGCCGCGGAGCGTGGCGGCGCTGTTTCGGGCGTTCGCCCTGTATCTCCCGCGCGCGCGGATTCCGAAGCGGCGGATGGTGCGCCGGCGAACCTGGGCAGCCGTGGCGCCGCCGCGGGCCTGACCCCGGCGACACTGACGGAAGTTGCCGCCCTTCAACTTGAGATCGGTGATGGGGCGGCGCCCGCGGCGCTGGAAGATGCTGAAGCGTGCGCCTCGGAAGAGCCCCCTCTGGCGTGCCCTGCGGCCGCCGGCGGCGATGACCCTCACGCCTCCCTTCGTCGCGTCGAGCTCCGAGGCCACCGGCAGCTCGATCTTGTCGAGGAGCGGAACGGTGCGGGACGCCTCGGGCGGGCCGAACTCCGCCCCCTTCGCGGCCGGGCGCACCACCACGTCCGTCCCCACCGTCGGGCGCCCGCGACCGGCATCGCTGCGCTCGCAGCGCCTGACTCGGTCCGCGCGGTCCACGATCGCGAAGTCGGTGCTCTGCCCGCAGTCGACCACGTCGCGGCGGCCGTCCCGGGCCCGGACCACGTCCACCGATGCCCCGCCGAGCAGCTGATCCCGGCCGCGCCGCCCGTCGACGAAGTCCTGGCCGGTGCCGCCGTCGAGCGTGTTGACGTCGGGGCTGCCGGTGAAGGTGTCCTGGGCCCCGCCGCCGCTCACGTTCTCCACGTCCGTGCGGACGTTGTCGCCCTCGCCCTGCTCGCCGTCGTCGGCCCTGTCGTTGAGCGTGACCTCTACCTCTGAGCGGGCGCTCGGGTACTCGACCGTGTCGCTGCCGAGCTCGCCGCTCATCGTGTCGACGCCGGCGCCGCCTTCCATGGTGTCGTCGCCGTCGCCGCCCTCGAGGACGTCGTCGCCGGCGTCGCCGGTGACGGTGTCCGCCTCATCGAGGCCGACCGGGCCGATTGCGGAGCCGTCGAGTGTGTCGTTGCCGGCGCCGCCGGACACGGCGTCGACCCCCGGGCCGCCGGTCACGCTGTCGCCGCCGTCCCCGCCGCTCGCCCGGTCCGCGCCGCCGCCCCCCTCCACGACGTCGGTTCCCCCATCGCCAGCAAGAGCGTCGTCGCCCGCGTTCCCACGGACCTGGTCGTCGCCGTCGCCGCCGCTCACGTCGTCGCTCTCCGCATCATCGACGCCGCCGTCGAGCGTGTCGGCGCCGCCTTCGCCTCGGATCGTGTCCGCGCCCCTGAAGCCGTCGATGGTGTCGCCGGCGGAGCTGCCGACGAGCGTGTCCTCGGCCTGCCCGCCCACGAGCCGTTCGACGTCCGTGGCCACGTTGTCGGCTTCGCCCGCGGCGCCGTCGTTCGATTGGCCGTCGATCGAGGCGGTGACCGGCCCCACCCGCACCTGGAACAGCACGCTGTCGAAGCCGCCTCCGCCGTTCAGGCCGTCGTTGTCCGTGCCCGGTCCCGGGCCCGCTCCAGGCTGAAGCGTGTCGTTGCCGGGACCGCCGTCCAGCGAGTCGTCGCCGGTATCGGGCGGCTGACCCAAGATCGAAAGCGCGTCGTCGCCGACCTCGTCGTCACCGCCGCCACCGCGCATCGTGTCATTGCCGCCGCCGCCGGTCACCTGGTCCGCGTCGTCTCCGCCGTCCAGGGTGTCGGGGCCGGCCCAGCCACGCACGGTGTCGCTGCCGGCGCCACCCTGGATCGTGTCCGAGCCGCCGCCTCCGTTCATGGAGTCGTCGCCCGGGCCGCCGTCGAGCTGGTTCTGCAGACCCGGCACCTCGTTCAGAGACGGGGCGACGGTCTCGGCGTTGACCTCGTCGTTGCCGCCTCCGCCGTTCAGCGTGTCCTCGCCGTCCCCGCCGTCGAGCTGGTCCTGACCACCGCCTCCGGTCATCTCGTCATCGCCCGCCTCTCCCATCATGAGCGACGGCGTGTCCGCGGTGACGACCGCGCTGTCGTCGAGGTCGTCGAGCCTGACTTGGAGCGCGGTGACGCCCGCGGCCGGACATGTGACGGTGTGGGTGTCGGGAGGAGGAGGGCTCGGCGAACACTGAGGAGCGATGGTGCCGGCCGAAGCGGTGGTGTCCGTGAACGTGTAGACACCGCCGGCCAGGGACACGGTCACCGTGTTGTCCTCGCCCGCGGTGCCGCGGAACACGAGCGTCTGCCCGTTGTCGATCACCGTGATGGTGAACGCGAGCGCGTCGGCGGCCGTCGTCGTGGCCATCCCGACCGCGAGAGCGACCGTGAGGAGGACGCGCGCCCTCATGGCGCGGTTGCAAGGTGGGCTTCGCCGCGGGCCAGCGGCACCCTCTGGTCGAGGTTGAGGTCCAGCACGAACGCCTGCCCGCGGGTCAGGCGCGTGAGCGTTCCGTCGCAGCGATCCTTTACGAGCCAACTCGCTCCCCTCGTCGTAGTGACGCTGTTGCGGCCGACAGTGCGGAACTCGCCTGGCCCGCGGCCCCGCAACATGCGCACGGTCTCCCTGCCGGTGCAGTCGTCGAAGCCACCGCCACGCAGCCGCAGCTCGGCGCCCGCGTCGCCCGCCCTGTCCTGGCGCACGCCGAACCGGCCGCCGGAGAAGACACCCGAGTGAGTGCCTCCGCGCCCGCGGGCCGTCCTGACCCGCACGGCGCCGTCCCGCGTGTCGAGGCTCGTGCGCAGTGGCAGCCGCAGCGTGTCCAGCAGCGGGATCGCGCGCGGTGCGCCCGGCAGCCTCATCGCGTTCGAGCCGTCGACCGGCCGCACGATCATCGACCGCCCCAGGACCGGTCGCTGGCGACCCTTCTCGGCGATGCGCTCGCAGTCGCCGCCCACGCGGTCGAGACCGTCGACGATCGTGAAGTCCCGTTTTGCTCCACACCCGACCTTGTCCTCCGAGCGGTCGCGGGCGCGGACGACGTCCGAGCCGTCTCCCCCGTCGAGCTCGTCGGCACCCCTGCGACCGTCGACGTAGTCGGCGCCGGCCCCGCCCGCGATGGTGTTCGGGTCGAGGTTGCCGATCAGGATGTCGTGGCCGGCTCCGCCGCGGAGCCCTTCGACGTCGGCCTGGATGAGGTCCCGCTCGCCCTTCTCGCCGTCGCCGGCCAGCCCGTCGAGCTTGGCCGTCACCGGGCCGCCTGCGTCCTGGTAGTCGGCAGAGTCGTGCCCAGCGGCCCCGGCCAACAGATCGGGGCCGCGTCCGCCCGCGAGCGTGTCGTCACCCGCCCCGCCGTCGAGCTCGTCGCTGCCGTCGTCCCCTCGCAGCACGTCCGCGCCGTCGGCTCCTACGAGGCCCTCGGCCGCGCCACGCAGCCGGTCGTCGCCGGGCCCACCTGAGAGCGAGTCGAGGCCGGCCCCCCCGGCGACCAGGTCGGAGTCATCGCCCCCGGTCGCGGTGTCACCGCCGCCGCCGCCGTCGACGCTGTCCGCCCCGGCCTGGCCGTCGAGGTGGTCGTTACCGGGACCGCCGGCCACCGAATCGCTCCCGGCGCCGCCGCTGACGGTGTCCGCGCCGTCGTCGTCCGCCCCACCCCTGAGCGTGTCGTCGCCGCCGGCGCCGTCGATCGTGTCGCCGCCCTTGCCGCCGTCGAGCGTCTCGCCCGCCTCGCTCCCGATGAGCGTGTCACCGGCCGAGCCGCCGACCAGCACCTCGTTGTCCGGCTGTACGTTGTCTCCCTCGCCGGACGAGCCGTCGTCCGCCCTCCCGTCGGGCGTGATCCGAACCGGTAGGGCGAGGTTGACGAACGTGACGGTGTCGCGGCCGTCCCCGCCGATCATGTTGTCCGCACCGTTGGCGCTGCTCGTCTCGAACGCCCCGATGGCACCCTCGAGGCCGAAATTCAGCACGGTGTCCCCGATGCTGCCGTTCAGCCGGTCGTCCCCCGTGCCGGCCTCCATTTGATCGTTGCCGTTCTCCAAGGTCCTCACGGTCTGGAGCTGACCGGACGAGTCCGTGAACGACTGGTTGACGGTCCGTCCGAGCACGTCGTCACCCGGTCCACCGGCGAGCTCGTCGTCGCCGTTGCCGCCGGCGAGCTCGTCGTTCCCGTCTCCGCCCGTAAGGGCGTCGGCGCCATCGTGGCCGACGATGGAATCGTCTCCCGCATCGCCACGGAGTTGATCGCCTGCGTCTCCGCCGGCGCCGTCGTCGACCCGTTCGCCGAACAGCGTGTCGTCGCCGTCGCCGCCCACGAGCGAATCGGCGCCCTTCCCACCGATCAGGGAGTCGTTGCCGGGACCGCCCTCGACGTCGTTCGGCGACGGTTCCGGGAGCGGAATGCTCGAATCGCAAAAGGTCTCGGCGATGACGATGTCGACCCCGCCGCCCGCAACGATCGTGTCGCTGCCCGCTTCGCCGAGGAGCACGTCGTCGCCCTCCCCGCCCGTCACGGGGTCATCCCCGTCCCCGGCACACACGCCGTCGTCGCCGTTCCCGGCGTCGATCGAGTCCTCGGCGCCGCCGCCGCTGAGGAGGTCGTCGCCGTCTCCACCCTGGAGCTCGTTCGGCGACGCCGGGCCGGGAGCCGAGTTGTCGCACGGCGCCTCGCTGAAGAGGGAGTCGTTCCCCGCGCCCCCGTCGAGGACGTCGTGGCCGGCTTCGGCGGATAGGAAGTCCTGGCCTTCCCCGCCCGTCAGAGGATCGTCTCCCCCTGAGGCGCATACGCTGTCGTCGCCGTCGCCGCCGTCGAACGCATCCGGGCCCGGGCCGCCGCCAACGGTGTCGTCCCCGGGTCCGCCGTCGACCTCGTTCGGTGACGGCGGCGGTGCGGCCCGGCCGCTGACACAGTGAAAGTTGACGTCGTCGTCGACCACGTCGCGGTCGGTCTCGATCTCGTCATCCCCGGCGCCTCCGGTGAAGGTGTCGTGGTCCGCCTCTCCGAGGAGATCGTCATTGCCCTCCCCTCCGGTCAGCACGTCTTCGCCATCCCCGGCGCAGACCAGGTCATGGCCGTCCCCGCCGTCGATCGTGTCCGGGCCCGCGCCGCCGACGATCGTGTCGTCCCCTGCTCCGCCGTCGACCTCGTTCGGCATCGGCGGCGGCTGGGGACTGCTGGTATCGCACGGGTTGTCGGGCTGGATGGTGTCGTTCCCGTCACCCCCGGCGATCGCGTCACGACCCTCTTCCCCCTGCAGGAAGTCCCGGCGGTCTCCGCCGACGACGATGTCGTCGCCCTCGCCCGCGCAGGCGCCGACCGAGAACGGGGCGAAGGAGACGAGCTGATCGTCGGCGTCGAGGAGGTCCACGAGCACGATGTCGCCGGGCGCCGAGACGCACGCCGCGGTGTGGCTGTCGACGGTGAAGCACCACGGCGCCGCCGGGGTGATGACTGCCCCCGGGTCCGAGAAGACATGGAAGTCGGCGATGAAGTCGATCGCCAGCTCGTTCGCCTCCCCGGCCTCCGCCCGGTAGGAGACAGCGCCGGCGGTGTCGTCGCGAAAGACGACGGAGCCTTGTGCTGCTGATGGGGCGGCGAGCAGGGAGAGTATGAGTCCGCTGGCTGCCGCATAACGACTCACGCCAGCCACTCGCCGACCCTCCCCCAAACAGAGGTGCGAGTCAAGTACCGGTTACCTCGCCGCGGTCCTGCCCTCGAGGCCCGGCTGGATCGCGGGGTGCCACTCGACGCGTTGTAGGTTCGCGGGGTGGTCATCGAGCAAGTCGCACTGATCGTGGACGACTACGACCCGGCGATCGAGTTCTTCGTCGGCGTCCTTGGATTCGATCTTGTTGAAGACTCGCCGGCGCTGACGAATGACGGTCGTCCGAAGCGATGGGTGGTAGTCCGTCCACCGGGTGCGCAGACCGGGATCCTGCTCGCGCAGGCCGACGGCGAGGAACAGGCCGCCGCGGTCGGACGACAGTTCGCTCGGCGCGTCGGCCTCTTCTTG
>Ga0081538_10001684_pt1 | contig 22523 bp, 20 predicted proteins | sample TabmetS5T2R1_FD_71022 | JGI IMG/M metagenome (GOLD analysis project Ga0081538, IMG submission 71022) | Tabebuia heterophylla rhizosphere microbial communities from the University of Puerto Rico - S5T2R1 | ecosystem: Host-associated > Plants > Roots > Rhizosphere ...
GAGAGCCGGATGCTCGGGAACGGGCACGTCCGGTTCGGAGGCGCGGGTCGGGGAAACGGACCGCCAGAAACGGCGGCACCGCGCCCCGACCCGACCCCTACTGATCGGGTATGGCGCCAGCGTTGTCAACCCGTACCTGCTGTTCGAGTCGTTGCCCGAGCTGATCGCCTCCGGGGAGCTGCCTGCCGGTATGGACGCCGACACGGCCGCAGCCAATGTCGTCGCGGGGCTCGGGAAGGGGCTACTCAAGATCCTGTCGAAGATGGGCATCTCGACGATCCACTCGTACACCGGCGCGCAGATCTTCGAGGCGATCGGGCTCGACGCTGAACTCGTCGACCGGTGTTTCCATGGCACCGTCTCGCGCATCGGCGGTGTCAGGCTCGACACGCTCGCGCGCGAGGCCCTGGACCGCCACGCGCGCGCCTACCCGGTGCGGCATCAGGCGCTGTTGCCGCCTGGCGGGCTGTACGGGTGGCGCCGTTTCGGGGAGGCGCACATGTGGAACCCCGGCACCGTAGCGCTCCTGCAGCACGCCGTCCGCGACGGCGATGGGCGCGCCGCCTACGCCGAGTTCGCTCGGCTGGTCAACGAGGACGTGGGCCGTCGCGCGACGCTCCGCGGGCTGCTGCGCTTCCGAGAGGCGGACCCGATCCCGCTCGACGAGGTGGAGCCCGCAGCGCAGATCGTCAAACGGTTCTCCACCGGCGCGATGAGTCTCGGCTCGATCTCACCGGAGGCGCATGAGACGCTGGCCATCGCGATGAACCGCATCGGCGGGAAGTCCAACACGGGCGAGGGCGGGGAGGATCCGCGGCGATATCGCCCTGACCCGAACGGTGACCGGAGGCGGTCGGCGATCAAGCAGGTCGCCTCGGCCCGGTTCGGCGTGACGATCGCCTACCTAGTCAACGCCGATCAGCTGCAGATCAAGATCGCGCAGGGGTCGAAGCCCGGCGAGGGCGGCCAGCTCCCAGGCCACAAGGTCAGCGACTACATCGCCCAGTTGCGCTACTCGACGCCCGGCGTTGAGCTGATCTCCCCGCCGCCGCACCATGACATCTACTCGATCGAGGATCTCAAGCAGCTCATCTACGACCTGCGCTGCGCGAACCCCGACGCGTCGGTCTCCGTGAAGCTCGTCGCGCAAGTCGGCGTGGGCACTGTCGCCGCAGGCGTCGCGAAGGCAGGCGCCGACTACGTCACGATCGCCGGTCACGAGGGCGGCACCGGGTCCTCGCCGCTGAGCTCGGTGCAGTCCGCCGGGGTGCCTTGGGAGCTGGGGCTGGCCGAGACGCAGCAGACGCTGGTGCGCGGGCGCCTGCGGTCACGGATCAGTGTCCAGGTGGATGGGCAGATGAAGACCGGGCGCGACGTGTTGATCGCCGGGCTCCTTGGCGCCGAGGAGATGGGCTTCTCCACCGCGCCGCTCATCGCGACTGGCTGCATCATGATGCGCGTCTGCCACCTGAATACCTGCCCGGTTGGCATCGCCACCCAGGACGCGGTCCTGCGCAAACGGTTCGAGGGCGTCCCAGAGCATGTCATCACCTACTTCTTCCTCGTCGCGGAGGAGGCGCGCGACATCATGGCGCGGTTGGGGATCCGCCGGTTCGACGACCTTGTCGGGCGCACCGACCTGCTCGAGGTCGACGACGCCGTCGAGCATTGGAAGGCGCGGGACCTCGACCTGTCGGCGGTGCTCGCCCCGGCCGAGGACGACCCGGCGGCCCCGCGGCGCAAGATCCGTGGACCTGAGCCCACCCTCGACGGCGCCCTCGATCACGAGCTGATCGCCGCGTTGCGGCCAGCGCTCGATCACCATCAGCGCATGACGCTCGAGCGGGAGGTCACCAACCGTAACCGTGCCGTGGGCGCGTTGTTGTCGTCGGCGATCGCCCGGCGGTACGGCGAGCAGGGCCTGCCAGACGGCACCGTCAACGTCACGCTCCGCGGATCAGCGGGCCAAAGCTTCGGCGCCTGGCTCGCTCGAGGCATCGAGCTCACGCTGTACGGGGAGGCGAACGACTACACCGGGAAAGGCTTATCTGGCGGGGTTGTGACGGTGCGCCCGCCGGCCAATGCGCTGTTTGCCGCCGAGGACAACGTGATCGTCGGCAACACGGTCCTGTATGGCGCCACCAGCGGGCGAGCGTTCTTCCGCGGGCAGGCCGGCGAGCGGTTCGCCGTCCGCAACTCAGGCGCACATGCCGTGGTCGAGGGTGTCGGTGATCACGGCTGCGAGTACATGACCGGCGGCCGGGTCGTGATCCTCGGCGAGACCGGGCGCAACTTCGCCGCCGGCATGAGCGGGGGCATCGCATACGTGCTCGACGAGCGCGGCACGTTCGCCGGCCGCTGCAACACCGACCTGGTCTCCTTCGACGCCTTTGACGACCACGACCGAGAGACGCTGCATAGGTTGGTCGCCGAGCACGCCCGGCGCACTGACTCGCCGGTTGCGCGGCGGGTGCTGGAGAGTTGGGACGAGCGGTGCAGCGCGTTCGTCAAGGTGATCCCAACCGACTACAAGCGGGCGCTGGCGCGTCGCTCTGCGTCCGCGAGCGCGCCGGATGAGGGCGGTCGCGTCGCGGCCATAGGTGGATGAGGATCCTAGTGGCTGATCCAAAGGGCTTCTTGAAGATTCCCCGGGCGGTCGCGGGCGAGCCGCACCGTGACCCCGCCGAGCGGATCGGCGACTACCGCGAGGTGTTCACCTTGTTGCCTGTGGCCGAGGTCCGCGAGCAGGCGCAGCGGTGCATGCAGTGCGGCATCCCCTTCTGCCACGACGGATGCCCGCTTGGAAACCTCATCCCTGAGTGGAACGACCTGGTCTCTCGGGACCGCTGGCGGGAGGCGTTCGACCGCCTGCGGTACACCAACAACTTCCCCGAGTTCACGGGCTTCACCTGCCCGGCGCCATGCGAGCCGTCGTGCGTGCTGGAGATCAACGACGACCCGGTGATGATCAAACAGATCGAGCTGTCGATCATCGAGCGCGCCTTCGCCGAGGGCTGGGTGCGGCCCTGCCCGCCCGCGACGCACTGGTTGCAGCGTGGCGGTGGTCGGCTCCGGACCGGCGGGGATAGCAGTCGCAGCGCAACTCAACGCCGCCGGGCACCAGGTGATCGTCTACGAGCGGGATGAGGCCCCCGGCGGGCTGTTGCGGTTCGGGATACCCGATTTCAAGCTCGAGAAGCGCTACATCGACCGGCGCGTGGCCGTGCTGCAGGCAGAGGGGATCGTGTTCCGCTGCGGGATCGACGTCGGCGTCGATATCACGGCTACGCAACTGCGCGCCGCCTTTGACGCGATCGTCGTGGCCGTCGGGGCGCGGCTGCACCGGGAGCTGGACGTGCCAGGGGCAAAGCTCGAAGGCGTGCACCTCGCGATGGATTACCTGTACGCCCGCAACCGCGCGGTCGCGTGTGCGGGAGTCCGCGACTGCGGAGGGGAGTCTGCTGACGCTCCCGATCGGTACCAGACGACAATCACGGCCGCTGGAAAGCATGTCGTCGTCATTGGCGGCGGGGATACCGCCGCCGACTGCATCGCCAATGCCCACCGGGAGCGCGCGCGGTCGGTGACCCAGCTCGACCGCTACCCGAGACCAGCCGGCAGCCGCCCGCGAGAGATCACAACCTGGCCGCACATCCCAAAGCGTCTGCCGACGACCTATGCCCTTGACGAAGGTGGCGAGCGCCGGTTCGACGCCGTCACCCTGCGGCTGTCCGGCACCGGCAACAAGGTCAGCGCGGTGCACATCGCCAGGTCTGGCGGGCCGCCCGACTTTAGCCCCGTCGCGGGCACCGGCGAGCGGTTACCCGCTGATCTTGTGCTCGTGGCGATCGGATTCGAGCGGCCCACCCGTGACGCGTTCCTCGACCAGCTCGACCTCGCCGAGGATGAGCGCGGTAACGTCCGCGCCGACGGCTACGCCACGTCGAAGCCGGGGGTGTTCGCGTGCGGCGACGCTCGGCGTGGGCAGTCGCTCGTCGTGTGGGCGATCAACGAGGGCCGGGAATGCGCGAGGGCCGTCAACCGTTCCCTCGCGGACCTGGTGGGCGCGCAGGCCCACGACCCAGGTGACGCGTGCTTCCACCTGCCCGGCCTGTAGGCGACTGGCGTCCATTAGCGTCGAGGGCTGATCCGCCTCTGCCCCGCCCTACTCCGCGCGGACCCAGACGGTCTTGGCGTTCGTGAACTCGCGGAGCCCCTGCTGGGCCAGCTCCCGGCCGTAGCCGGAGTCCTTCACGCCGCCGAACGGCAGGCGCGGGTCGGACTTCACCACCTCGTTGACGAAGACCATCCCGGACTCGATACGCCCGGCGATCCGCTCGCCGCGCTCCAGGTCCGTGGTCCACACCGCCGCGCCGAGCCCGTAGCGGGAGCTGTTCGCGAGCGCGATCGCGGTCTCCTCGCTCTCGGCGTCCATCAACGCCGCGACCGGCCCGAACACCTCCTCGACCGCTGCTGGCGCCTGGGCGTTCACGTCGCGGATGATCGTCGGCGCGTAGAAGAATCCCGGCCGGTCGAGCGGATGGCCGCCGAGCAGCAGTCCGCCGCCGTCCTTGTGGTCCAGCGTCCGCTGGACCTGGTCATGGACGGTGTCGCGCAGATCGGCGCGGGCCAGCGGCCCGAGGTCGGTGCCGGTGTCCATCGGGTCTCCGACGGCCAGCGCCTCGACCTCGGCCCGGAAGCGCTCGATGAAGTCCTCATAGACCTCCCGCAGGACGATCATGCGCTTGGCGTTGATGCAGCTCTGCCCAGAGTTGAGGTAGCGGCTTTGGACCGCGGTCCTCGCCGCGAGGTCAAGGTCGGCGTCGTCGAGCACGATGCACGGGTCGCAGCCGCCCAGCTCGAGGACGGTCTTCTTGAGGTGCCTCCCAGCGGCCTCGGCGACGGCGCGGCCGGCGCGGTCGCTGCCGGTCAACGTGACCCCCCGGACGCGGTGGTCGCCGATGACCTTGGCGGCCGTCTCGTGCCCGATGAGGAGGGTCGTGAACCCGCCCTCCGGCAGGCCCGCGTCGGTGAGCACCTCCTCGACGGCCAGCCCGCAGCCGGTCGTGCTTGCCGCGTGCTTCAGCAGCCCGACGTTGCCGGCGGCGAGGTTGGGGACCGCGAAGCGGAACACCTGCCACAGCGGGAAGTTCCACGGCATGATCGCAAGGATCGGGCCGAGGGGGTCGAAGCGGACGTAGCTGCGCTCAGCCTCAGTGCTGACCATCTCCCGCCCGAGGTAGGCGGCGCTGTGCTCGACGTAGTGGCGGCACAGCCACGCGCACTTCTCGACCTCCGAGCGTGCGGCGGTGATGGGCTTGCCCATCTCGGTCGTGATGAGCCGGGCGAGCTGGTCGCGGCGCTCGTCGAGGATCTTGGCCGTGGTGGCGAGTACCTCCAGCCGCTGGTCCAGCCGCCGGTGCTGCCAATCGTCCTGCCACCGGGTCCACGCCCGCGCGAGCTTGTGCTCGAGCGCCGCGCTGTCGTGCTCGGCGTAGCGCCTGATGGGCTCACCGGTTGCCGGGTTGATGGTTTCGATCACGTCCGGACTTCCTCATGCAAGGTACAGGCCCATGGTCGTACCGAGCGTGCCCAGGCGCCACGAGCCTCACGATCACCGAGCCCAGATTTCCTCGCCCAGCGCGCCAGCGGTCACCGCGTCGATCGAGGAGGCGAGGCGGGCCATCGGCAGCCTGCTGACGAACGCGTCCAGTATCCGGCGCATCGCATGCCGCGCCCGCTCGGCATTCACGCCGGTCTCGCGGACCAGCGTGTCGGGGTCCAGCCCGAACGCGATGATCTCGTCCGGCCGGGCCCGGGCCCACGCCTGGTGCATCTCGAAGGTGATCTCCGGATGGAACTGCACCGCCAGGTGCGGGCCGTACGAGAACGCCTGGGAGCACAGCGCCGTGCGCGCCAGCTCGAGCCCTCCGGGCGGGACAGTGAAGGCGTCGCCGTGGTTCTCCCACCAGGGTCCGGGTGAGATCAGCTCCGGGACTGACGTGTCGATGCAATGCCATCCAAGCTCACGCACCCCCAGCGGCGCGACGCAGCCACCGAGCGCCTGGGCGAGCAGCTGCGCGCCGAAGCACACACCGAATACCGGCACGTGCCGGCTGATCGCGCGGTCGACTAGGGCCGACTCGAGTGCAATCCATCGCACCGAGGCGTCGTAGACGGACGCGCGCGAGCCGAGCACGACAATGAAATCGAACTGCTCGGGGTCTGGCACGCCGTCCCGCGCGGCCATCACCGGCATCACCTCGATGCACCGGTGCGCCGCCCACTCGCCGAGGAGCCCCAATCGCTCGTTGTGCTCGTGTTGGAGGACTAACGCACGCATTGTCACATCACCTTCTCTTGATATCTCGGGAAACAGCAGGTCGAGGAACGCTCATGGGTCGGTTGCGGCTGGTGGTTGTCCAGCCCTGGCCGCTCGTTCGCCTCGATGACCACGTAGCCCGCCCCTTGGGGGGACGGCACGAGGAGGTCGATTCCAACGACCGGGATCTGCAGCACCTTGCTCGCCAGCACTGCGACCCGCGCAAGCTCGGGGTGCAGGATCTCCGTGACGTCTTCAATCGTTCCACCAGTGTGCAGGTTGGCGTTACGCCGGACCGCAAGGGTAATGCCCTCGCCAAGGACGTCATCGAGTTGATACCCAGCCCGGGCAACGGTGTCACGCAAATAATCGTCAATGGGGATCCTCCACTCGCCGCCGGTCTTGGCTTCATGCTCGGCGCTGCGCCGGGCGATCAGCGCGGCGATCATGTCCCGGCCGTGCCGACGACCTTCGGCGGATGGCGAAGTGCCGCAGCGACGACCTGGTGGGCGATGACGACAACCCGCAGGTCCTGCCCTTCGCGCCACTCCACGATGTGCGGGAGCTGCGGCGAGCTACGGAGCGATAGCGGGAGGCCGGATCTCGGCGCGATAAGGCGGATGACCGCAGCCTTGGCGGACCGAGGACCGGACAGCGAGGGCATCTGGGCGCAAGCCGCGACCGCCCTCGGCCACCGGCGCCTGTCCATCCTCGACCTGACCGACCGGGGCGCCCAACCGATGAGCGACGACGAGCTGGGGCTGTCAATCGCCTACAGCCCTGTCTACAACTACGAGGATCTGCGGCCTGAGCTGGCACGCGGTCGTTCCCGCCCCGCCGACCATCTTGTCCGGGGTGCGCAAGCTGCCACCAGCCACGGTGCTCATCGTCGAGCCGGACGGCACGGAGCACCAGCGCACCTATTGGAATGTGGCGTTCGAGCGCCGGGCGGAGCACGCCGGCTGGTCGGCTGCCGACTGGGCCGAGGCCGATCCTCGAGGCGCCGCGTACCGCTGTGCGGCGCCGGCTCGTGTGGTACCCGCCGATGACGGCCGCCGATGCCTGCGTCGAGACCTGCATCCGGCGGTACTTCGACCGTGATCACGCCCAGATGCGCGTCGCCGACGGCGGCAAGGGGGTGCTCAAGCGCACCGCCCGTGGGGCGATTCCCGACGCCGTGATCGACCGGCCGAAGGGGTCGTTTCCTGTTCCCGCGTTGACCACCTTGCGGCTGGGAGAACGCCCACTTGTTCGCGTTTCGTACGCTGAAACGTCGACCGATCGCCGGTGGACCAGACGCCAGCTACGTAGCGGGCTACCCCGACGCTGAGAAAATCCAGCTCGCCAGCTTCTTCGCCGGGGCGCGCCGCGGTGCCTGTACGAGTACGACTTTGGCGACTCATGGATCCACGACGTCAGACGCCAGCGCACCGTCGATGTCCCCGAGCACTTCGACCTCGACCAGACCCGCAAGGTCTTCGACCGATGAGTTCCCCGTAGGCCTCCGGTGTGGGGACGGTGTCATGTCCGATTGAGACGTCGCCCTCGGCCCGACTCGTCGTAATACCAGTGAATTTTACTGGTTGGCCCCGTCGTAGCGGTCGTGGAGCGACGAGACATCGAGGTGGTCGTGGTACTCGTCTACGGTGACGTCGAGATCGCGAGCTGGCCGCTGCCGGAGCGGGGCCGTCCCGATCTGGCCGTGGTGGACGAGCTGGCGCAGCTGCAGCTGGCAGCCCGGCGGCTGGGCTGCTCGGTCTTGTTGCGTGACGCCCGTGTGGAGCTGGTGGAGCTGCTCGACCTGGTCGGCCTGAGCGAGGCCGTGGTTGCCTTACGGCAGGAGAGCGGGGAGACCGAAGGCGGCGAACAGGTTAGTGTCGAGGAACTCGGCCGCCTGCCAGCGCAGCACCTCGCGCAGGATCAGCACCGCTCGCTGGAGCCGCAACTCACGAGAAACGCCAGCGGGTCGGGTTGAACGACTCCTCCTCACCCTGCCGCTTGTCGTCGGGCCCGATGGCGCCCGGAAAGCCGAAGGCCAGCGTCGGGGCGACCTCGAACACGGCATATGGCGGCGGACCCGCGGTTGGCGCGCCGTCGCCGTAGAAGGCGCCGCCGCGCACAGTCACCCGCCATCCGTACTTGGACGCGTACGCATCGGCCACGCGGTGGAGCAGAGCTTCGTCGGTCACCTTCACCGCGTCGCCTTGAACCACCAGATCGACAGCGGGCGGTCTGAGACTGCCGACCGTGAGCACGCAGCGCGAGTTGCAGGCGAGGTTGCGACCTTTGCGCGAACTTTCGCTCGTGCTGAAACACACCGCGCCGTCCAGCCATACCGCCAGGACCGGCATGACGTGCGGCCGTCCATCTGGATGCACCGTCGCGAGCCAGTACGTATCCGCCTCGGCCAAGCGCCGGCGCGCCCTGGCCCACGACATCGCCGTCGTAGTCTTGGCGCTGAGCGGCTGCGCCGACGCCGGCTCCTTCTCAGCCATGTCTTCTCCTCCGTGAGCGGTTCAGTGCAGCTGCAGGCGACCAAGTCCTGCAGGCCGTCTGCTCCGCGCGTGAGCTGGTAGGAGTCACAAACAAGTGGCACTCGTCGATCAGCCCGGCCTTGAACGCGTGGGCAAGGAGGGGCCCTCCGACGGTGAGGTTCCTTCCCGCTGAAGTCTCCATCTGCCGGACCGAGTCAGGGTCGAAGTCTCGCTCGATGCGAGTCTTCGCGGTGGACACCGTCCGGTCGAAACTGCCGTCCTCGTCTTCGATATAACCGTCAAGTGAATGATCGCCGAATAGATCAGCTTGCCCACAGTCACTCTCCCTCCCATACAGCAACCTGGAGTACTGCTCGTCCACGTGCGGCTCGACGCCGAGCAGCGCGCGGTAGAGTCGTTGGGCCACCTCAAGATCCCTCACTGATGGTGATCGAAGCCCCTCCTGGCGGCGTCCCGCAATGGCGACTTCGAGACCCTGGTCGCGCTCTTGGACCCCGATGTGGTCCTGCAGGCCGACCACACGGCCGTGCAGATGGGCGCAGCGGAAACCGTCGCTGGCGCTTCTTCAGTTGCGGCGACGTCGCGCTCACGGCGAGGGGAACGAGTGGTGCTCGTGCATGACCATCCAGCGACCGCGCTCCTTGCGCAGGCCGAAGGAGAGCCGAAGGCGGTTGTCGGGGTCCTTCTCGAAATCGGTCGGCATGCCGCAACGAAGCAGGGCATGGGCGAAGGCGACGTCGTCTCCAGCGGTGACCTCTAGCTCGACGATCTCGAACACCGCTCCTTGCCGTTGCCACTCGAAGAACGGTGGCCACGTCGCCCGATACGCATCGACGCCCCGGATCACGTCGTTGGGTCGGGGGACGTCGAACATCACGACGTCGGTGGCGTGATCGGCCAGCACGCCCCCCAGGTCGCCGGCGTGGACCGCCTGTGTCCACCGCTCGATCAGGGTGCGGATTTGGGCCTCATCGGTCCCGTCGGCGTCGGCCTCGGTGTCAGCGACCCGCGGCGGGGCCAGGTCGAATCGAGTCGCGCCGTAGGGCTCCGCGGTGCCGAGCGCGAACACCCTAGAGGGCGTGACCCTATAGACGTGCCACGGCGGCGGGCCAGCGGAGGGAGCGCTGAAGTCGGCCGTCAGGGCGTCGCCGGCCACGCTGGCAGGCCAACCCTGGGCGGCGAAGGCCTCGGCAACGGTCTGCAGCTCGGCCGCGTCGCTCACCCGCTCCGCTCGGCCCTCGACGACGAGGTCGAATGGGTCGGTGGCGACGCTGATGGCACAGCGAGGGTCGCGGGCGAGGTTGCGGGACTTACGGGTTGCTGGCCCGGAGCTGAAGTACCAGGTGCCGTCCAGACTGAGCACGCCGACCGGCACCACGTGGGGGCTGCCGTCGGGATTGCTCGTCGCCAACCATGGAGTGTGGCGTCCGGGGCCGCCGGTGTCGGGCGCTTGAGTGAGCTCCGCGTCGAGCACGGCTCGAACCCGCGCCCACTCGATCGTGGGCGCTCCGTATCCGTCAAGGTTGCGTTCCGCAGTCGGCTCGCTGATAGGCATCATCATCCTCTCCTCTCCTGCCGGATACTGGCATCAAGCGGGTGTTGGCAGCGGAACCACGTACGACTCGCGCCGGCATACGAGCTCGCCTCGGAAGACGAAGACGTCGCAGAACGCAAACTCGATCTGGACAGCGCGTGGCGCGCGGACACACCTTTGCAATGTCAGACGTCGTTCATGCTCCGAACTCATCGGTCACGGCATACTGCTTCACCGCCCGCAGGTCACCCACCGGAGCTGTGCCGAAGGCCAGGCCGAAGACGCGTTCGCCTCTTGGCTCGACGGTCTTATCGTCTCACGGCCAGCGGTAACCATCACATCGAACCTTGGCGTGCCGCTCTGCCCACGGAGATCGCCGGGCCGGTGATCACGGTACCGACGGCTCCCAAACGGGTGGATCCGGATCCGGCGGGACTGGTTCGAGGAATGGGTTGATGGGCCTCCCGGGCTGCCTAGACAGCACCGGCCGACCGCACCGCTGATGCACATTGCTTCGCCGAGCGCCTCAAGCGCTGGATGAATGCAAGCCAGGCCAGCGGCCAGTGGGCCCGGCAGGGATCGAACCTGCGACCAACCACTTATGAGGAGGCTGCTCTGACCACTGAGCTACGGGCCCTGTGGGTAGGGAGCGTACCCGCGGGGGAAGCAGGAGGCGCCGTTTGTGTCACACCCCTGTGAGACCATGTCCATATGGGCTACCGAGGGAAGCTTGCCGAGCAGGCCAAGGCACGGGAGCTACGCGCGGACGGCATGACATTGAACGAGATCGCGACCGCCCTGGGGGTGTCGAAGAGTTCGGTGTCGCTGTGGGTCCGAGACGTGGAGTTCGAGCCACGGCCGCGAGCCTACGGTCCTCGCAGGACCGGCGCGCGCAGGCGCGGGCCGAATATGCTGCAGCAACGCAAGCAGGAGGAGATCGAACGGCTCCGCCAGGAGGGCGTCGAGCGGATCGGGCGGCTGTCCGAGCGGGAGTTCCTGGTCGCCGGGGCCGCGTTGTACGCGGGCGAGGGCACCAAGCGAGACGGCGAGGTCAAGTTTGCCAATAGCAACCCCGCATTCGTCATGTTCTTCTGCTCATGGCTCCGTCACTTCTTTGAGATCGACGAGGCGCGCCTGCGGGTCCGCCTCTACCTCCACCAAGGTCTCGACTTGGATGAGGCCTCGTCATTCTGGTCCAAAGTCACAGGAATCCCGCGCGCTCAGTTCGGCAAGCCGTATCGGGCCGTGCCTGACCCGAGCATCCGTACCACCAAGCACCTGCGAGGGTGCGCGACGGTCGGCTACAGTTGCAGCGCGACGCACCGAGCGGTCATGGGACTCGTCCATGCGCTTTTCGTTGCGCCACGCGATCCGGGGTAGCTCAACTGGTAGAGCAGCGCACTGTTAATGCGAAGGCCTTGTGGGTTCGAGTCCCACCCCCGGAGCTTGAGGAAGAGGCCCGTGTGGTCTGCGTGTCTTCTGGGCATGGTGTCCTCCAGCCAAAGCGAACACCCACGCGGAGCGGAGGAGCTATGCGGTTACGAGTTGTGCTCTTGAGCGGAGCGGCGATCGGCTATGTGCTAGGCGCCCGCGCAGGAAGGCAGCGGTACGAGCAGATCCAGCAAGCGTTCCAGGCGCTGCGCCAGTCCAAGCCCGCCCGGCAGATCAACGCCGAGGTGCGGGACGTGACATGGAAGACCGGGAAGCGGATCGAGACGAAGGCCGCGAGGAAAATCGCGCAGGTCAGCGACCGCATCCGGCACCGTAACGGCCGGCTCACGGCCGTCTAAAGAGACCAAAGCCTCACCCTCCCAAGGGCAGGGCCTCGACGGTCCCACTGACGGACAGGCCGGGCTTTGGCCCGCCGAGCAGCGTGTAGGCGACGCCGTCCACAACCGCCGCGCCGAGCCCGTGGCGGGGCACGCTCAGGGGCGGGAACTCCACGACATCACCGTTGGCGTTGATGCACTCCACCGCCCCGAGCGTGCCGGTCGGCTGCTCCCCGCCGGCGAGGCAGGCGCCGGACCCGGACCAGAACGCGGCCACACCGCCACGTGGCGTGGGGAGCTCGCCAAGAAGACGAACCTTGCCACCCTCCACCAGGTCGACGGTGGCAAGGTTCCGGTCGAGGCCGCCCTCACGCCCGCCGAGGAGCCACACGCGCCCTTGGCCGTCGCTCGCCGCCCCGAGGTGCTCCCTGGGGCGGGACAACGCGCCGATGGCCCGCCATGCGCCGCCCTCCAGGGCGTACACCTCGCCGACCACCCCATCAGGGCCGACCCCGCCGCCGTAGACAATCCGCTTGCCGTCCCAGGCGGCCGCGCCCGCGGCCCGCGGTTGGGGCAGCGCTGGCGCGTCGACCCAGCGCCGCGCCGAGGGGTCGAACCGCCGCACGGCGGCGGTCGGCTGGGTGAGCGACGAGCCGGCGTAGCCGCCGATGAGGTAGAGCTGGTCGTCCGCCGAGACGAGCGCGGCGTGGTGGACTGGCTCTGGCAGGTCTGGCCCCGCTGTCCACGCGTCGTGTTTTGGGCTGAACACCTGGACGCTCTTGACCGCCTCGCCTTGCATATTGAGCCCACCAACGACCCAGATCAGCCGCGCGATGGGCGCGGCTGCCACCTCGGTGAGCGCGACTGGCGCCGGGGCGCGTAGCGACCATGCGGCAGGGCGGCCCGTCTCCGCTGGGGGCCTGGGAGACGGTGGGGGCTGCCCGGGTCTACCGCAACCAGCGGCCAACGCGGCGATGAGGACGAGACCGGCGAAGCGGAGCGTAAGGCCCATGGCGGTCACCCTACACCGGCCACGCCCCACCGGGCTCAGTCGAGGTAGTCCCGCAGCTTTTGGCTTCGCGAGGGGTGGCGGAGCTTCGACAGCGTCTTCGACTCGATCTGGCGGATCCGCTCGCGGGTGACGCCAAACTCGCACCCGACCTCCTCAAGGGTGCGGGGATGGCCGTCGAGCATGCCGAAGCGCAGCTGGATCACCTTCTTCTCGCGCTCGGAGAGCGTGTGGAGGATCCCTTCGATCTGCTCCTGCATCAGGATGAAGCTGGCGGCGTCGACGGGGACGATCGCGTCGGCGTCCTCGATGAAGTCACCGAGGCTTGAGTCCTCCTCCTCACCGACCGGGGTCTCCAGGCTGACGGGCTCTTGGGAGATCTTGAGGATGTCTTGGACCTTCTCGGGCGTGAGGTCCATCTCCTTGCCGATCTCCTCCGGGGTCGGGTCACGCCCGAGGTCTTGGAGGAGCTGCCGCTGGACGCGGACCAGCTTGTTGATCGTCTCGACCATGTGCACGGGGATGCGGATCGTCCGGGCCTGGTCAGCGATCGCGCGGGTGATCGCCTGGCGGATCCACCACGTGGCGTAAGTGGAGAACTTGTAACCGCGGGTGTAATCGAACTTCTCAACGGCCCGGATGAGGCCGAGGTTGCCCTCCTGGATCAGGTCGAGGAAGAGCATCCCGCGGCCGACGTAGCGCTTCGCGATCGAGACGACCAGCCGCAGGTTCGCCTCGACGAGCTTGCGCTTCGACAGCTGCCCGCCGCGCTCGACCCGCCGGAGCTGGATGCAGCGAGCCTCGCCGAGATCAGTCGCGCAGGTGATCAGCAGCGTGGTGGCGGCGAGCCCGGCCTCGATCCGCTTCGCGAGATCGACCTCCTCCTCCGCGGTGAGCAGGGGAACCCGGCCGATCTCCTTGAGGTACATCCGGACCGGATCGTTGGTGGGCGCCCGCAGGGCGATCTCCTCGAGCCGCTGGCGCTCGCTGCGGTCGTCCGCCGCCGCCTCTGCCGTACGATCGAAGTCTGTGGGGGGCACGTCGAGAATCTCGATTCCCTCGGCCTTCAACAGTTTGCGAACGGCGACGGCGGGCTCGTCGGCTAAGTCAAGGCTGTCGAGCGCCTCGTCGATGTCATCCGTCGTGACAAAGCCACGGCTGCGGCCGAGGTCAAGGAGGTCGGCGACCTCCTCAAGGTCGTGGAGGCGCTGAGTCGGCGGGTCAGGGGTGGCGCCGACGGCGGCACCCTGGGGGTTGGGGCTCGTCATCGCCGCGCTCCACGCACCGTCAGGCCTGCCTCCCTTCGACCAGATCGTCGCGCTGCCGGCGCAACTCGAACTGCCGCGCCAGCAGTCGCCGCCGTTCTGAGGGATCTAGCTGCTCGTGCACGCGGACGAGTTCCGCGCGCACCTCGTCGCGCCGCCGGGTAATCCCGGCTGCGAGTAAGTCTGTCACCAACTCGCGCGCCTGTCCGGGCTCCGTGACAGTTGGCTCACTGAGCGCGAGCGCGCGCACACGGGCGCGGGCCTGGTCGTCGGGCAGCGCGGCGAGGACCGCGTCGAGGTCGCCTGGCGGCGCGGCGCGGAGCGCGCGGTACAGCTCACCGGCCAGGGGGTAACAGAAATCCTCGGCCTGGAGCTGCTCCCACTCCGGCGGCAGGAGCGCGGGGCTCTGCAGCGCAAGCTGGAGCACCGCACGCTCTAGCCGGGTCTGGGGGTTCGCCTGCGGCGCTTGAGGGCTTGCCGGCTGGGATGACCGCGATGGCGGCTCCACCGCGGTGCCAGCGGCCCGCGGCGCCGCAGCCCTTCCCTCGTCTAGCTCGCGCTCGATGAGGTCGGCGGACAGCCGCACGGCGGGCGCGACGACGTCACGGATGTAGCGGTACCGCAGGAAGCGGTCGCTGATGCGCTCCAGCAGGGGGAACGTCCGCCGGTAGGCCTCAGCCTGCGCCTCCGGAGTCTCCACGTCGACATCGCGGAGCACCTGCTCAAGCTGGAAGCCGAGCGCGGTCTTGGCGGCTGTCAGGGCGTCATCCACCGCCCGGGCGCCGCCAGCGGCGGCGAGGTCAGCCGGGTCCTGGCCGGCTGGCAGCTCCAAGACCATGACCTCGCGGATCCCGACCTCCTCGGCGAGCCCCCGGGCGCGCTCGGCGGCAGCGAGCCCGGCGTCGTCGGCGTCGAGCGCCAGCACGACGCGTGGCGCGAACCGCTCGAGCTGCCGGAAGTGGTCAGCGGTCAGCGCGGTCCCGCAGGTCGCGACCGCATGCCGCGCCCCCACGAGGTGGAGGCCGATGACGTCCATATAGCCCTCGACGACCAGCGCGGCGCCGCGCCGGACGATCTCGGACCGCGCCCAGGAGAGGCCATAGAGCGTCTCCGACTTCTTGTAGACAGGCGATTCGGCCGAGTTGATGTACTTCGGCGCGTCAGCGGACCCGGCCCGCAGCGTCACGCCAGGCAGCAGCCGCCCGCCGAACGCGACGACGTCACGCCCGGCGCGGTCAAGGATCGGGAACAGCACGCGCCCGCGGAACCGGTCGATCATCCCGTGCTTGCCCTGGGCGGCGAGCCCCGCCTCGGCCAGCTCCCGCGGCTCGAACGCCCCCTGGAGGTGGCGGATCAGCTCCTCCCACTGGTCGGGCGCCCACCCCAGCCGGAAATGCTGGGTGGCAGCCTTGTCCACGCCACGCGAGGCCAGGTAGGCGCGCGCCTGCGCGCCGTCCGGCCCCTCCAGCTGCGCCGCGTAGAACCGCGCGGCCTCGCCGAGCGCCTCGAGCAGCCGGGTGCGGCGGCCGAGCGCCTTGCGCTCGCCAGGGCGCAGCTCGGCGTAGCGCAGCTCGAAGCCGGTCGCGCGGGCGACCCGCTCGACAGCCTCGGGGAACGAGAGCGCCTCGACCGCGCGGACAAAGGCGTAGACGTCACCGCCCTTCCCGCACCCGAAGCAATGGAACAGCCCTTTCGCCGCGTCGACCGTGAACGACGGGGTCTTCTCCTGGTGGAACGGGCAGAGCCCTTTGAGCCGCCCGCCCCCGGCGCGCTGGAGCGACGTGTACTCGGCCACGATCGCGGCGAGGTCGGCTCGCTCCCGTAGGGCCTGGATGTCCTCGTCGATGATCCGGCCGCGCATACTCCCCTCCCATGGACGGGTGGAGTGTACGGGTTACGAGGCCACCGTCGGGAGGAGCAGCCGCTGGAACAGGCGGAGCGCGTCGGCGTCGCCGAGGCCCGCCACGAAGTCGATGGTGCGCGTCAGCAGCGGGTCGTCGCCGCGGTGGGGGCCGGGGAGCCGATCGGGGTTGTCCAGATAGAAGACGACCAAGCTCCGCAGGCAGTGGATCCCCCGTGCATGCTCAGCCTGCTCGCGCCCCCGGTTGCGGACGCGCTCGACGACAAACGCCGCGAGCGCGTCAAAGGCTTGGGCCATCCGCTGGCTCATCCTCACCTCGGGAGCGTCCATCGAGGAGGCCACCACGTCCGAGATGAGCCGCGCGACGCGCTCGGGATGGCTGCCGCCCAGGACGTGGCGGACCTCGGCAGGGAGGTCGGAGTACAAGCAGACCCTGGTCCGGAGCGCGTCATCTAGGTCATCAGTGACCGAGACGATGCGCGCCGCAATCCGGGTCACCTGCCCCTCCAGGGTGGCGGGCACGGGCGCGTGCGGCGGGTGGCTGAGAATCCCGTCACGGACCTCCCAGGTCAGGTTCAGGCCCTGGCCGCCGCCCTCGACCTGCTCCACCACGCGGAGGCTCTGCTCATTGTGCCGGAACGGCTGCTCGGTGAAGGATGACAACGCCTCCTCACCCGCGTTCGCGAACGCGGTCGCGCCAAGGTCGTGGCCGAGCGCAGTCGCCTCGGTCAGATCCTCGTTAAGGCGCAGCGCGCGGGCAATCGTGCGGGCGGCCCGACTGACCTCGAGGGTGTGCATCAGGCGCACGCGCGGCCCCTCGCCCTCCGGAGCGAGCACGCTGTGTGTCTTGACGCGGAGGCACTTGAACGCCTTGCTCGAGAGGATCCGCTCGCAGTCTTGCTGGAACGCTGTCCGGAGCTGGTCCGGCGCCTCTTCCCGTTCCCGGCCTTTCGTCTCCGCAGAGAGCGTGGCCCAGGTTGACAAGCTCGCCCGCTCCAGCTCCTGCGTGCGCTCCCGTCCCCGGGGCGTGTGTCTCACGCCGGTCATCGTACCATCGGGGTGTCCTCCGGACCTGTCTCCCCCCGGGGTGCGACCCCGGCAGTCACCCTAGTCCGGACCCCTCACAGGAGCACTAATGGAGCCGATCCGCCCCCTCCAGCTCCACGCCGCAGCCCGCATCGCTGATGCGCTCGTGTGGGCCGCGGGGCTCGCTGGCGTCATCGCCGGGGCGCTGCTATACCGCGCGGGCAACCTAGGCTTCGCGATCGTCGCGTGGGTGCTTACATTCATCACCGGCGCCGCGCTCCGCTTGGCCTCCTGGGCGACGAAAGCGCTCGCCGAGCTGCTCATCCGCACCGAGCGCATCGAGGAGCAGCTCGCCACGCGCCCGCGCTCCGAGCGCCCTGGGTGGCACTAACCCGCCATGCGCCGCCTGGGGCTGGCCCGTGTCCCGCAACGACCGCTCAGAGGATCTGCGCCAGGAAGAGCTTCGTCCGCTCCTCTTTCGGGTCGTTGAAGAAGTGGTCAGGGGGTCCGGCCTCGACGATCTGGCCATCAGCCATGAACACGATCCGGTCGGCGACCGCGCGGGCGAAGCCCATCTCGTGGGAGATGACGATCATCGTCATCCCCGTCTCGGCGAGCTCCTCCATCACATCGAGCACCTCTTTGATCATCTCCGGGTCCAGCGCGGAGGTGGGCTCGTCGAACAGCATGACCTTGGGCTGCATCGCCAGCGCCCGCGCGATCGCGACGCGCTGCTGCTGCCCCCCGGACAGCTGCCCTGGGTACTTGTCAGCCTGCTCGGGGATCTTGACCCGCTCGAGCAGCTCCATCGCGAACTCGTTGGCCTGGCGCTTGCCCCACCGCCGGACCTGGCGGGGGCCGAGGGTGATGTTCTCCCGGACGGTCATGTGCGGGAACAGGTTGAACTGCTGGAACACCATCCCGGTCTCCTTGCGGATCTCCTGGATGTTGCGCAGGTCGTCGCTCATCTCGACCCCGTCGACGACGATGCGCCCGCGGTCGTGCTTCTCAAGCCGGTTGATGCACCGGATCAGGGTCGACTTGCCTGATCCTGACGGGCCGATGACGACCACGACCTCCCGCCTCCCGACGCTCAGGTTGACATCGTCGAGCGCCTGGAAGCCGCCGAAGAACTTGTCGACATGCTCGCAGACGATCATTGGCTCGCCGTTGATGGCGCTGACTCCGGCGGTCACGTCAGTCATCGCTCCCCCACTCCGAGGCGTCGCTCCAGCCGCTGGCTGGCGCGGGACATCGAGTAGCAGAAGGCCCAGTAGATGAAGCTCGCGAAGACGAGCGTCTCGGCGTACAGCCCCTGACCGAGGAACGCCCCTTGAAGGTTCATGGTCCGCGCGACGTGCAGCAGGTCGGCGAGGCCGATGATCGCCACCAGCGCGGTGTCTTTGAACAGGCTGATGAACTGCCCGACGATCGCGGGGATCACGTTGCGCAACGCTTGGGGCAGCACGATGAGCAGCGTCGCCTTGAGCGGTGACAGGCCGATCGCCTGCGCGGCCTCGACCTGGCCCCTGGGGACGCTCTGCAGCCCGCCCCGGACGACCTCGGCCAGGTAGGCGGCGGTAAACGCGATCAGCGCGATCAGGGCTCGGGTCACCTCGCTCGGCTTGTTGAAACCGAGCGGGAACAGGAAGCCGAGCGCGGACGCCCCGATGAACAGCACCGCGATCAGCGGCACGCCGCGGACGAACTCGATGTAGGCGACGCAGACCACGCGCACGGCGGGCAGGCGCGACCGGCGCCCGAGCGCGAGCAGCACTCCCACGGGGAAGCTCAGCACGATCCCACCGACCGCAAGGAAGAGCGTGAGGAGCAGCCCGCCCCACTCATCCCAGCCGACCCCGCCGAACGCCGTGAGCGCGGCGTAGAAGCCGGCGGCGCCCACGATCCACACCAGCGGGAGCCGCCGGGCGACCCGGCCAGGCAGGCGCCGGCCGAGCAGCCAGCCGCTTGCCGCGGCCACGGCCGCGATGAGCGTCAGCGCCAGCGGCGTGGCGGTCCGGGCTAGCGCGAGCAGCACGACTGCGAGCAGGAGGAGCGGCGCAGCCCGCCGCACTGCCCTCCACAGCCGGACCTCGGCTCCCCTCCGCTGCCGCGCGCCGGCCGAGATGCCAGCGGCCGCGGCGGCGATCCAGGCGCCGACCCAGATGCGGGAGAGCTGGTCGCGCGGGAACCCGCCGACCATCGCGTCAGTGAGGTTGACCCGGATGATCTCCCACCGGGCGGTGAGGAACAGGAACCGCCCCGCCTTGAACGCGACCCATCCCAGCAGCGCCGTGAACAGCACTGTGAGCAACGTGTTGTACCAGCTGTTGAACAGGTTCTTCCGGATCCACTCGCCAGGCGAGCTGGCTGGCTGCGCTGGCTCCCCCCTGGGAGCCGGGATCGGCTCCTCAAGAGCGATGCCGGTCGAGCCGATCGCCATCAGCCGGCCCTCAGCGCGAGCGCGCGGTTCACGAGGTTCGCGGCCAGCGAGATCACGAGCGACAGGAACAGGTAGCTCACCATGAGCAGCAGGTAGACCTGCGGCGCCGGCTGGCCGTTGCCGACCACCTGCTGCGCGATCAGCGTGACGTCGAAGAAGCCGATCGCGACCGCCAGCGACGAGTTCTTCGTGAGGCTCAGGTACTGGTTGGCCAGCGGCGGGATCATGATCCGCAGCGCTTGGGGCAGGACGACGAACCGCATCCGCTGGAGCGGGGTGAGGCCCAGCGCCGTCGCCGCCTCGGCCTGCCCCCTCGGCACAGCGAGGATGCTGCCGCGGACCAGCTCGGCGATGTGGCTGGCGGTGTAGATCACTAGGCCGATGAGCAGCGCCATGAACTCGGTGCCCAACCTGATCCCGCCCGTCACCACTCGGCCCTCGTAGGAGGGCAAGGACAGCGCAACCGGCCCACCCAGCGCGAGGTAGCCGGCAACCGTGGCCGCGGCCAGCACGCCGCCGCCCCACAGGACGCGGTGGTGTGGCTGCCCGGTGGCGTCGAAGCGGCGGGTGCGCCAGATAGCCACAATGACCGCCGCCGCCAGCCCGATCAGGACGGCCGCCAGGAAGCCGCTGGGGTCCCCCCTCACCACACCCCATGGCAGCACAACCCCGCTGTTCGAGAACACCACCGCGCCCAGCCACTCAGCCGCCTGCGTGATCGGCGGCAGCCGCAGCATCACCGCGGTGTACCCGAACACCAGGATCACGAGCACCGGGATGTTGCGAACCGTCTCGACGTAGACCGCCGCGGCCTTGCGGACGAGCCAGTTCGTCGACAGCCGGGCGATGCCCACTCCCGTCCCGAGGACGGTCGCGAGCACGATCCCGACCGCCGAGACCTTCACCGTCTGCGCCAGCCCGACCAGGAGCGCGTCGCGGATCGGCTGGCCGCGGTTGAACGCGACGTCGCGGATGTCCACCCCGGTCGGCTGGCTCAGGAAGCCGAACCCAGTAGGCAGCCCCACGCTCCGCAGGTTGGCGCGCAGATTGCCCCCCAGGTAGGCCAGCAATCCCACGACCGCGGCGACGAACGCGACCTGGGCCGCCACCCGCAGGACACGGACGTCCCGCCACACCGGCGGCCGGGCCTGGCGAGGCGCTGCCGCCGCCCGCTTACCGGTACGGTGGCGCATAGTGCAGCCCGCCGTCCTTCCACAAGGCGTTCAGCTCGCGGGGCACGCCGAGCGGGCCGATGTTCCGGTCGTAGATCTCCCTGTAGTTGCCCACCTGGGAGAGGACCGCGACCGCGAAGTCGGCCGGCAGCCCGAGCCTGGGATCAAAGACGGCCGCCGCCCCCCCCTGCTCTGAGGAGACTGGCTGGCCGAGGAACCGCAGGATGTCGGGATTGGCGCTCTGCCTCATCTGCTCGACGTTGGCCGAGTCGATCCCGAACTCCTCGGCCTGGATCGTGGCGATCACTGCCCAGTTGACCGCGTCGAACCAGCGCTGGTCCCCGTCCCGCACAGCCGGGCCGAGCGGCTCTTTGGAGAACGTCTCGTCCAGGATGCGCAGCGCCTGCGGACCGCCCCGCTCCTGGGGCCATCGTGAGCGGATCCCCGCGAGCTGCGACCGGTCCGAGCTCCAGCCGTCGCAGCGCTGCTGCTCGAACGCCTGCTGGAGCGTCGGGACGTCCTGGAATGGCACCGGGTTGTACCCGATGCCGCTGGCCGCGAACCGAGTCGCGAGGTTCAGCTCGGTCGTCGTGCCGGTCAGGACGCAAATCGCCGTGTCCCGCATGTCCTCGATCGCCTGGTACGGGCTGTCGGCGCGGACCATCATCGTCTGGCCGTCGTAAAACGTCGTGGCCACAAACGCGGCCCCCTGCCCGCCGTCGCGCTGGGCGGTCCACGTCGTGTTCCGGCTCAGCACGTCGACCTCACCAGACTGCAGGGCGGGGAAGCGCTGATCAGGGACCAGCGGCTTGTACACGACCTTGCTCGCGTCGCCAAGCACCGCCGCCGCGATGACCTTGCAGTAATCGATGTCGAACCCTGCGTAGGTGCCATCCGGCTGGCGAAGCCCGAAGCCAGGCACCTGGTCATTGATCCCACAGACCAGCTCGCCACGCGACTTGACCCTGTCCAGCGCGCTGGCGCCCTGGCCTTGACCCGAGCCGCCGCTGGGCGCGGTGCAGCCCGCGACGAGCAATCCGAGCATGACGAGCCCTGCCCACACCGATCTGATCCGCACCCGTCCCTCTCCCCTTCAGCGGTTAGCTCCGGTTGGCCCCCGACGCCCGCCTAGGGTAGTCCTACGGGCGCATCAGCGTCGCCGTCGCTGGCATCGACCAGCGTCGACCTCGCCCGTGACGTGCTCCACCAGCTCGCCACCCCTCCCACGCTTCCCACGCTCCCGCAGCCAACGACGCCTCAGTTGAGGCTGGTCCAGGTTGTCAGCCAGCACACCCTAGTGTCCAGTCGTCGTAGTTGTTTGAACGTTAGTGTCGACGTATCCCTGGTCACGGCGTAGTTATGCCGTTTGTACGTTCAAAGAACCTCAGCGACTGAACACTAGCGCTTGATCTTCACGCACTCCCTTCAGACCGCCCAGAGGCAAAACAACCGCTTGATATCCGGACGTTGTGAGCGGTTGGCAGCGCCCAAACCGTGGTGTCGGGGTAACTATTCAGGTCTGGGTGGTGGGCGGGCCGCTCGGTGGGTGGTGACTGTATAGGTTCCTTCGTGTTGCGCCAGTGGAGATGTAACGTGCCTTCTGTTGCTGGTGCGATAGAAGGGTTTG
>Ga0081538_10001685_pt1 | contig 22512 bp, 23 predicted proteins | sample TabmetS5T2R1_FD_71022 | JGI IMG/M metagenome (GOLD analysis project Ga0081538, IMG submission 71022) | Tabebuia heterophylla rhizosphere microbial communities from the University of Puerto Rico - S5T2R1 | ecosystem: Host-associated > Plants > Roots > Rhizosphere ...
AACTCGCGCTACCGTCGTCAGTAAAGACAACCAAAGCGGCCGCTTAGCAGGGACTTAGAGGCGCATACGGGATTCGAACCCGTGCTACCGCCGTGAGAGGGCGGCGTCCTAGGCCACTAGACGAATGCGCCGTGCCGCGACAGGGTAGCCGATCTCGTCGCCGCTTCGCCTCGGAAAAAGGGCAGAGGCCGGGCCGCCGGCCTCTGTCTGCGCTCGCTGTCCGACGGACATCGGAAGCCTTCGTGCGCAGGGTCGATTGTGTGGAAAGGCGCATGAGATTGCAAGGGGCCCTCGAGAGCTCGCGCAGGGAGAAAGGAGGCCCGGCGTCCTGCGGCCCGAACGCCGAGCCTCCCATCGTGCCCGAGTCCTTCGCCGTGCTCCCCTCACGCGCCGAATCCCATGAAGCTCTCGGGCCGCCTCGCTTATCTCACACGCCTCCCGGCGCGGGCAACGCACCCGAGGTCGAGGCTTTACCTAGCCCAAAGTTCTGGGCGAAGGGCGAACAGGGTTGACGTCGTCGGCACCCTGGCGGAGACTCTCTGGAGACCCGCGGGGAGCGCCACCTTTTCGCGGCCACATGAGGGCCGCCATCGTGCTCCGGCGCGGGTCACCTTTTGCGCTACTCGAGCGCCGAGACCGCGAACGCGACCGCGAAGCCGAGCGTCGTCGCGAGGCCCACCGCCTTGCCCCCGCGGAGATAGGCCTCGGGCATCATCGTCTCGGCGAGCATGGTCAGGATCGCACCCCCGGCGAACGAGAGGACGAACGCGACCGCGTTGGGCGAGGCGTCGTCGAAAAGCCCGTAGCCGGCCAGGCTCGCGAGGGCCGAGACGAGGGCGACCAGGAGCCAAAGGCCGAGGATGTGCCTGCCGGCCCAGCCGGCGAGTGCGAGGCCGCTCGTCGCCGCGACCGCCTCGGGCAGGTTGGAGAGGAAGACGGCGGCGAGCATCGCGACGCTGACGCTGCCGCCCTCGAGCAGCGTCAGGCCGATCACCGTGGACTCGGGGATGCCGTCGAGGACGATGCCGAGCACGATCGCGAGCGCGGTGCCCTCCTGCTGATCGCCGGCCATGCTCTTGCGCTGGCCGCCGCCCTTGCGGTCGATCAGCTCGTCTCCGGCGAAGAACGTGAACGCGCCGGCGAACAGCCCCACGGCGACCCATGAGCCGGCGTCGGCCGTCGAGAAGGCCTCCTCGACCAGCTCGTACGCGACTGCGCTGATCAAGACGCCTGCCCCGAAGCCCATGACGAGCCCGAGGATGCGTCTGCCGATGCGCACGCGGAGGGCAAGCACGCCGCCGATGAGCAGCGACGAGGCCGCGACTGCGCCCCAGGCGAACGCAGAGATCACCGCGCCGGAGAGTCCGTACGAGCGCTCGTGTAGCCTCCGCGGGCGTGGGCTACGGTGGACTCGGCTTCGCGATCTTCCTCGTCGCCCTCGGCGCGATCCTGCGTTACGCGGTGACCGCGGAAGTCGCGAGCATCGACATCGGCACGGTGGGCGTCATCCTCATGATCGCGGGCGTTGTGCTGTTCCTGTTGACGCTCTTCTTCATACTCAGCGGGCGATCGCCGACCGGCGGCCCGCCGCGTCAGGGCCCTCCGCCTCCGCCCGGGTACTAACGTCCTCGTCATTCGAACGCGTCGCCGTAGACGGTGACCGCCCAGAGGACGAGGCCGTTCGCGACCAGCGCGAGGATCGACCAGATCGGGTACGCGCCGACAGCGAGGAAGTTGACGAAGAGGCCTCCGAGTGCGATCGCGATCGCAAGCGCCCGGCCGACCACCTTGCGCGCGAGCACGAGCGCTCCCGCGCTCAGCTGGACCGCCGCCACCCCGACCGAGACCCAGCCCCAGGTCGTAAGCGTCGACCAGGCCAGCTTTCCGTCCAGCAGGATCTCGCGGTCGGTGAGCGCCGCCAGGCCCCAGATCGCGTTCATGACTCCCGCCACGAGCAGGTAAACGCCCGCGAAGACGACCCAGCCCGACCTCACGCGCGGGCGGGAGGCGGGCCCGGCCTCCACGTCACGCGCTCCGCTCGTCCGGGGCGATCAGGCCGTAGGTGACGAGGCCCGCCAGCGCGATCGTGATGAGGCCGAACGCCGGGAAGGCGACGAGGAAGGCGATATGGAGCAGTGCGCTCAGCCAGTCAGAGAGCTGCGCCGGCATCCCGTCTCCTTTCCGTCGTGGATCCGGCGCGAGTCTGTCAGCTTCCGGACCGCTCTGCTGCTCGCTGACCCGTGGGGCGCGGCCGACCAGGAGCACCGTCACTGCAAGCCCCGCGAACGCCACGGCGGCGACGAGCAGGAAGGTCGTCTGGAAGCCGGACTCGAACGCGGCGCGCATGACACCGCGCGGTCGGGCCGCCGAGATCGCCGGCTACGTCCAGTCGAGCGCCGGTTGAGCTCGCAGAAAACCTCCGCGCTTGCGGGGGTTTCTCGGAGGCTGCGGGGCTAGGATTCGAACCTAGACTACCCGGTCCAGAGCCGGGCGTCCTACCGTTAGACGACCCCGCAACGGCCGGGCTATTGTAGCCGCCTCAGAGCTCCAGCCTGTAGAGCGGGATGAGGCTCTTCTCGGCCTCGGTGTCGATGTGAGCAACCACTTCGACATAGGGCTCGAGGCCCGACCCGCGCAGCTTCGCCTTCAGGAGCTCGTCGACCTGATAGATACCGGAGGAGTTGTTCATTGTGATCTCGATCAGCACGGGAGCGGTCTCGCCGTCGCGGATCTCGACGCCCTCGATCGCGGCAGCGGACAGCGAGTGGATCGAGACGCGTCCGTGCTGGAACGGGATCCGGGATCGACCCTCGGCCATGTCCAGCGCGTCAGCGACGCGGATGACCCCGGCCTCGAGCGTCAGCGGCCTGCCGTCCTGACGGTGGCTCGTGATCGCCTGGAGGACCTCGGACGTGATGACGGTCAGCTCCGGCTCGTCGTACATCCCGCCGAGCAGCTCCCGCATCTTCGGCTGGGCGAGGAAGAGGCTCCAGTCCTCGTGCCTGTCGCGGTGGACGGCCATGCCGATGCAGTGGAGGAAGGCGCCGAGCGCGACCACGATCTCGGCGTCGTCCTGGCTCATCCCGTAGTCCCGCACGACCCCGGGCTCGACCCCGTTCTTGGCGAGCTGGCGGAGGAGCTTGAGTGCGATGTTCGCGACGATCTGGATGTGGACCCACGAGTGGTCGTTGATCTCGAGCCGCTTCACCGCGTTCACGTTCGACACATGCCACCACGCCTTGACCTGCGTGTCGGCGTTCACGCGCTCGACGAGGAGGCGGAGCTTCTTGTTCGCCCGGGGCGGCACGTTGATCCGCATGCGCTCGATCGCCTGCGCAGGCGTCAACAGCGCTTCCCGTTCGGCCTCCTTCGCGACCGGTTCGTCGATGCGTTCTTCGGTGCTCGGGTCGAGCTCGGCCATCCCGCCCGGAGCCTACACGCGGGCGGGTTGAGCTAGACCGCGGCCTCGGGCTCGGGCTCCGGCTCGGGCGGCGACTCCGCCGGCGCCCCCTCCTCGCGGCCCTTGAGTCGGTAGTAGACAAGCGTCCAGACCGCCACCACGAAGGGCGTCACGATCGTGTTGGCGACGATCTGCTGGATCAGGCTCGCGAGCCAATCGACGAGCGGCGAGAGCAAGAGGCCGACTGCGATCCCGACTCCAATGAGGATCAGCACCGTCACCACAATCGTGCCGAACACATTCCACCCGTAGCCGCGCACGAGCTCGCGGCTCCTCCCGAAGGCCTCGCCGATGCCACGGTCCTCGAGCACGATGGCGGGGATGACGGCGATCCAGATTGTCATCAGGTAGAGGCCCGGCACGATCAGCAGGGCGAGGCCGATCGCGATCGCGATCCCGAGCAGGATCCCGGTGCCGACGATCGTCCACAGCTTCGGGTAGACCTGGCTGAACGTCTCCGACACAGACAGATCCGCTCGTCCGTCGCGCACGTCGCTGACGGCCCGGATCAGCGCCCCCTGGAGCCAGAACGTCCCGGCGATGCTGATGAACGCACCGATCACGATCCCCAACCAGCCGAGAAGGGCCGTGAGCACGATCCCGATCACGGCGAGGACGACGAAGACGACGAAGGCGATCGAGAAGAAATGTCGCCAGTGGGCTTTGTAGAGCTCCCACGCCTCGCCGAAGACACCGCTGAGCGGATTCACGCGCAGGAGCTTACGGCAGCGAGCGGCCGGCGCGCCAGGTCTAGGCGGCCGCGGCCCAGTCGCCGTAGAGCGAGCGGTAGCGGCCGTCGAGCGCCACTAGCTCGTCGTGCGTGCCCAGCTCGACGATCTCGCCGTGCTCGAGCACCACGATCAGGTCGGCTCGCCGGATCGTCGAGAGTCGGTGAGCGATTATGAACGCCGTGCGCCCCGCGAGCAGGCGACGGAGCGCGAGCTCGATCCGGCGCTCCGTGCCGATGTCCACGCTCGACGTCGCCTCGTCGAGGATGAGGATGCGCGGGTCGGCGAGCAGCGCTCGCGCGAAGGCGACCAGCTGGCGCTGGCCGAGCGAGAGCCGGCTGCCACGCTCGGCGACCTCGGTCTCGTAGCCGTCCTCGAGCTCGAGGATGAACTCCTCGGCGCCGACCGCGCGGGCGGCGGCGGCGACGTCCTCGTCGCTCGCGTCCGGGCGGCCGAACGCGATGTTGTCCCGAACTGTCCCGGCGAAGAGGAAGCCTTCCTGCGGGACGATCCCGAGCTGGTGCCGCAGGCTCTCCTGCCTCACCTCGCGCAGGTCGTGGCCGTCGATCGAAATCCTGCCCGAGCGGGGGTCGTAGAAGCGGGCCAGGAGCTTGGCGATGGTCGACTTTCCGGCGCCGGTGTGACCCACGAGCGCGACCGTCGTCCCGGCGGGAACGGCGAGATCGATCCCGTGCAGGATCTCGGGCCCATCGCCGTAGCCGAAACGGACCCCCTCGAAGCGGACCTCGCCTTCGATCCGCGGCAGCGGCGCGGCGCCCCCCGCGTCGACGACCTCGGGCTCCTCGTCCATGACGTCCATGATCTTGTCGAGGGCAGCCACGGCCGAGAGGAACGTGTTGTAGAGCTGTGACAGCTGCTGGATCGGGTCGAAGAAGTTGGCGAGGTAGAGGAGGAACGCGAAGAGGGTGCCGACCGTTACCTGGCCCTCGAGCGCAAGCCAGCCGCCGAACCCGAGTACGACGGCGGTCGCGACGGCGGAGAGAAAGTCGACGAACGGGAAGTAGACGCCGTTCAGGACGACCGTCTCCTGGTTCGAGTCCCGGTAGCGGTTGTTCACCGAGCGGAACTGGCGCTGGTTCGTTTCCTCGCGCGTGAAGGTCTGCACGACGCGCATGCCGGAGATGTCCTCGGCGAGCGTGGCGGTGACGAGACCGAGCCGCTCTCGTACGGCGCGGTAGGCGCGCGTGGAGCGGCGGCGGAACATGCCTGTCGCGACGGCCATGAGCGGGAAGACCGCGAGCGCGGCGAGGGCCAGCCGCCAGTCGAGGAAGAAGAGGATCACGGCGGAGCCGACGAGCATGAGGCTGTTCTGGAACAGGCTGGTGACGCCGTCGGTGACGAGCTGGTCGAGCGCCTCGACGTCGTTGGTCAGCCGGCTGATCACGACGCCGGCGCGGTTGCGCTCGAAGTAGCCGAGCGACAGGCGCTGGAGGTGGCGGAAGAGCGTGTTCCGCAGGTCGGCCAGGATCCGCTCGCCGGTCCAGCCCGTGAAGTACGTCTGCGCCATGCTGGCCAGGAGGTTCGCGAGGCCGGCGGCCACGAAGAGGGCGACGATCACGGCGAGCGCCTCCATATCGCGGTGGGCGATGCCGTCGTCGATCGCGAGCTTGGCGAGGAACGGTGGCGCCAGAGCCGTCAGCGTGGCGAGAACGAGCGATCCGACCGCGAGGGCCGTCCGCGCCCGGTACGGCGCAGTCAGCCGCGCGAGCGTCGCGATCCGCCGCGCCGTCCGTGCCCAGGACCAGTCGTTGACCTCGGCGCCGCGCTGCATGGTCAGGTGCGAGCCCGCCTGCCAGACCTTCACGACCCACGCCTCCCCGTCCGCCGGACACCAACCGTTTGACGCGCGCCCGGGTAGAGGGAAGCCCACCTCCCCAGCCCGATGGCTTCAAGCCTACCGCGGAGATCCGTGCGGGTGGTCAACGCGACTGTGCCGGAACCGTGCCGCATCGTCAGGCTCCCGCCGCCTCGACGCGCTCGGAGAACTCGCGCTCCAGCAGGCCGTGCTCGTAGATCTCGCGAAAGACCGGACTGCCCTCGAGGAGCTCCGCCTGCGACCCGCGCGCGACGACCCGGCCGCGGTCGAGCACGACGAGCTCGTCGGCGAGGGCGAGCGTCGAGAGCCGGTGCGCGACGATGAGCGTCGTCCGACCCTTCATCGCCTCTCGCAGTCCGAGGCGGATCCGCGCCTCGGTGGTCGCGTCGACGGAGGCGGTCGCGTCGTCGAGGATGAGGATCCGGGGGTCGAGGATGAGCGCCCGGGCGATGGCGATCCGCTGGCGCTGGCCGCCCGAGAGCGTGATCCCCCGCTCGCCGACGACGGTGTCGTACCCGCTGGGAAGCTCTTCGATGAACTCGTGCGCCTGCGCCAAGCGCGCCGCGCGCACCACGTCCTCGTCCCGGGCCACCGGCGTGCCGAACGCGATGTTCTCGCGCACGGTCGCGGAGAAGAGGAACGGATCCTGCGCGACGATCCCGATCGCCCGCCGGAGCGAAGCCAGCCTGACGTCCCGGACGTCGACGCCGTCGAGAGTGACCCGGCCCTCCCCGACGTCGTAGAAGCGAGGCACCAGCGACGCGAGGGTGCTCTTTCCGGAGCCCGTGTGCCCGATCAGCGCGACCGTCTGTCCGGGTGCGATGTCGAGGTCGATGTCCTCGAGCACCGGCCGGCCTTTCGCGTACGCGAATCCGGCGCCCTCGAAGACGACGTGGCCGTCGCCGGCTGGGAGATCCCGTGCGCCGGGTGTGTCCGTGACCTCCTCGTGCTCGTCGATCACCTCGAAGATCCGCTCCCCCGACGCGGTCGCGCGCTGGGCCTGGCCGATCCACATCCCGAGCATCCGCAGCGGCATGACCAGCATGAGTACGAGGACGTTGAAGGCGAAGAACGCATCGAGGCCGAGGTCGCCGCCGGCCACCATGTGCCCGCCGTAGAGAAGCACGGTGGCCTGGGCGAGCAACGGCAGGAACGAGAGCAGCGGCACGTAGATCGCGCGCTGCCTGTTCGCGTCGATCGAGCGGCGGAAGACGCTCTCGGTCTTCTCTCCGAACTTCGCCGCTTCGGTCTGTTCCTGCGCGAATGACTTGACCACGTGGACGCCGACGATGTTCTCCTCGGCGACGGTCGCCACGTCCGCCATCCGCTGCTGCACGTCACGGAGGACGGGGTGCGAGACGCGGGAGTAGCGGTACGCCAAGAAGACGAGGAGGGGCGTGAAGGACGTCGCCGCGAGCGCCAGCCTCCAGTCGACGACGAAGAGGACGATGGTGACGCCGACGATGGTCAGCAGGTGCTGGAAGAAGAAGATGAGGCCGTAGCCGAGGAAGAAGCGCACCGACTGGAGGTCGACGGTCGCGCGCGACATCAGTTGTCCCGTCTGGTGCCTGTCGTAGAACCCGAACGACAAGCGCAGGAGCTTGGCGTAGACCTCGTCGCGCATGTCGTACTCGACGCCCAGCGCCTGTCGGCCCGAGAGCAGGCGCCTCCCGGCCATGAAGAGCGCTCGCGCCGCTCCGACGAGGAGGATCGCGAGCGCGATCGCCCACAGCTGGCTGCGGTCCTGCGACCCGAAGGCCTTCTGGAGCGCGTCGCCGGTGAGAAACGCGATCGCGACGGCGGCGGCCTGCGAGCCGACGGCGAGCGCGATGGAGACGGCCAGCGACCAGCGGTACGGGCGCAGGAAGCCGAGCAGGCGGACGAACGTGCGCAAATACGGGTGCGAGGCTGCCACCAGAGGACCTAACGTCGAGTCTAGTTCCGGCCATCCCGTGTCCTGAGCGGCACTCTCGTAAGCTCCGCGGATGGCGCTGCCGCTCGAATCGGTCCCGAACGTGTCGGAGGGTCGTGACGGGACAGCGCTGGCCGAGTTGACGACGGCCTTCTCGAGCCCGGCCCGGCTGCTCGACGTGCATACCGACTGGGATCACCATCGCTCGGTCTTCACCCTGGTCGGGAGCGGGCCGGATCTCGTCGAGACCCTCCTGGCCGGAATCGCCGCCGCAGCGGAGCGAATCGACCTGCGCGAGCATGCGGGCGCGCACCCGCGGATCGGCGCCGCGGACGTCGTCCCGCTCGTGCCGCTCGATGCAGAGGCCGAGCCGGCTGCGCGCGAGGCTGCCCTTGCGCTCGCGGACCGGATCGCGACGGAGCTCGGGCTGCCGGTGTTCTTCTACGGCCGGCTCACCGACGACGGTCGCGAGCCGGCCTTCTTCCGTCGCGGGGGCCCGGAGGAGCTCCAGCGCCGAGTGGACGCCGGAGAGCTCCGGCCCGACCGCGGCCCGGAGCGGCTCCACCCGACGGCGGGCGGGGTTCTGGTCGGAGTCCGGAGGCCGCTCGTCGCCTTCAACGTCAACCTCCGCTCGGACGACCTCGAGGCCGCGCGGAAGATCGCTGCGATCGTGCGCGAGCGCGACGGGGGCTTCCCCGGGGTGCGCGCGCTCGGGCTCGAGCTTCCGAGAGCGGGGCTGGTCCAGGTGAGCATGAACGTGACGGACTGGCAGGCTGCGTCCCTCGTGGACATCGTTGCCCGCGTGAGCGCCGAGGCCGACGCGCGCGGGATCGAGGTAGTCGGCTCCGAGCTCGTCGGGCTCATGCCCGCGGGCGTCGCCGTCGAAGCCGCGGGCGCGCTGCTCAGGATCGAGGGCTTCGACCCCTCGCGGGTCCTGGAGCTGCGACTTCTCGACGGATAGTCGGCGCCTATGCGGCGCAGCCCTTGGCGGCAAGGGGAACGGCGAGCGGCCCTGCGAAGAGGAGCTCGGGCTCGAGGCTCTCTAGAGTAGGCGCCAGGATGAGCGTCCTCCCGGAGAGCGCCCGTTCGATCCTCCAGTCCGATGGGCTTGCCCACCTCGTCACGATCAATCCGGACGGGAGTCCCCAGGTGACGATCGTCTGGGTCGGCCTCGACGGAGATGACATCGTCTCCGCGCACCTCCGCGAGCAGCAGAAGCTCCGGAACATCCGACGCGACCCGCGCGTCGCCCTCTCCATCGAGACGCCGAACACGAACCCGATGGGCCTACGCGAGTACCTCGTGGTCCACGGCCGTGCGGCGATCGAGGAGGGAGGTGGGCCGGAGCTGCTCCAGGAGCTCGCACATACCTACCTCGGACCGGACGTGGTCTTCCCACCGATGCCTGACCCACCGCCCGGGTTCCGCCTGCGCATCAGGGTCGAGCGGGTGAGTGGGGTTGGCCCGTGGGCGGGACCGAGCTAGGCACGAGGCCGGCCCGGACTTCGCGCAGGCAAGGTGTTCGCCGCGCTCCCCTGGGAGAGCGGCCTCGAGTCGAGCCTGCAGGGATCGAGGCAGCAGATGTCCGTCTCGATGTGGGCGCGGGCCTCGGGTATGCGTGCTCTACGACGCTCAATACACTTGCCTCAATGGCGCTCACGACCACGGTGTCGCTGACCGGAGACGACCTGACGCTCACCGACGTCTGGGCCGTCGCCGTCGACGGCGTCGAGGCCGGGCTCGCCGACGAGGGCCGGCGGAAGCTCGTCGTTGCGCGCGAGCTCGTCGAGCGCATCGCGGACGCCGGGCCGGGCGAGCACACGTACGGGATCAACACCGGCTTCGGCCGCTTCGTGTCGAAGACGATCCCCCAGGAGTTCGCCGCCGAGCTGCAGCTCCGCCTCCTGCGCAGTCACGCCTGCGGTGTCGGCGAGCCGTACCCGCGCGAGATCGTCAGGGCAGCGATGCTCCTCCGCGCGAACACTCTCGCGAAAGGCTATTCGGGGGCCCGACCGCAGACCGTCGAGCTCCTCCTCGCGTGCCTCAACCAAGGCGTCACCCCCGTCGTGCCCACTCGAGGCTCGGTCGGCGCATCGGGTGACCTGGCTCCGCTCGCCCACCTTGCGCTTCCGCTCGTCGGTGAGGGACGGGCAACCTTCAACGGCCAGGATCTTCCGGGCGCCGAGGCACTGGCTCGGGCCGGCCTCGAGCCCGTCGAGCTCGAAGCCAAGGAGGGCCTGTCGCTCATCAACGGAACGCAATTCATGGCCGCAGCCGGGGCGCTTGCGCTGGTGCGGGCAGCGCGCCTGGCGACGACTGCCGACATCGCCTGCGCCCTCTCGCTCGAGGCTCTGCAGGGCTCGCGAGCGAGCTTCCTGCCGGAGATCCACGAGCTGCGCCCGCTCGAGGGCCAGAAGGCCTCGGCGGCGAACGTCCTCCGTCTGCTCGAGGGCTCGGCGATCCTCGAGGCGCACCGCTGGTGCGACAAGGTCCAGGACGCCTATTCGCTCCGCTGCGCGCCCCAGGTCCACGGTGCCAGCCGCGACCTGCTCGCCTACGCGCGGGCGACCGTGTCGGTGGAGCTGAACGCCGCGACCGACAACCCGCTCGTCCTCGTCGATCTGGGCGAGCTCGTCTCCAACGGCAACTTCCACGGCCAGCCGCTGGCCTTCGCACTCGACGCGACGGCGATGGCCGTCGCCGAGTTCGCATCCATCTCCGAGCGCCGGGTCGAGCGGCTCACGAACCCGACGCTCTCGGACGGCCTGCCAGCGTTCCTCACGCACGACGGCGGGCTCAACTCGGGGTTCATGATCCCGCAGTACGTGGCGGCCGCGCTCGTCAGTGAGAACAAGGTGCTGTGCCATCCCGCGGGCGTCGACTCGATCCCGACGAGCGCGGGCCAGGAAGACCACGTCTCGATGGGGAACGCCTCCGCCCTCAAGTGCCTGCAGGTGCTCTCCAACACCGAGCGCGCGCTCGCGATCGAGCTCCTCGCCGGGGCGCAGGGAATCGAGTTCCTCGCGCCGCTCGAGCCCGGAGTCGGGGCCCGCTCCGCGCACGCGTTCGTGCGCTCGCTGTCGCCGACCGTCCTCGAGGACCGCCCGCTCGGAGGAGACATCGAGTCGGTCGCGGGCGCGGTCCGGAACGGAGACCTGGTTGCGGCCGTGGAGGACGAGGTGGGTGCGCTCGCGTGAGCCGGGCCGCCGGCCTCGAGAGCCTCGTCGACGAGCTGTGCGGCGACCTGACCTCGATCCGCGCCCCGCGCGGCGCGGATCTCAATGCACGCTCGTGGCAGACCGAGGCCCCGCTCCGCATGCTCCTGAACAACCTCGACCCCGAGGTCGCCGAGCATCCCGAGCAGCTCGTCGTCTACGGAGGCACGGGTAAGGCCGCGCGTGACCACGAGGCACTGAGAGCGATCGTTCGCTGCCTCCTCGAGCTGGACGAGGACGAGACGCTACTCGTCCAGAGCGGCAAGCCGGTCGGCATCTTCCGCACCCACAGCGGCGCGCCGCGAGTCCTCATCGCCAACGCGCTCCTCGTCCCGCGCTGGGCGACGTGGGAGGAGTTCCGGCGGCTCGAGGCCCGCGGGTTGACGATGTTCGGCCAGATGACCGCAGGCAGCTGGATCTACATCGGCACCCAGGGAATCCTCCAGGGCACGTACCAGACCTTCGCAGCGGCAGGTGGGGCCCACTTCGGTTCAGCCGACCTCAGCGGACGAACGATCTTGACGGCCGGCCTCGGCGGGATGGGAGGGGCCCAGCCCCTTGCAGCGACGATGGCGGGCGCCGCGATCCTGTGCGTCGAAGTCGACTCGACGCGCATCGACCGACGGCTTGCGAGCCGCTACCTCGACGAGGCGACGAGCTCGCTCGACGATGCCCTCGAGCGGGTGCGTCGCGCGGCTGCGGAGGGCACGGCGCTCTCGGTCGGGCTGCTCGGCAATGCGGCCGAGGTCATTCCCGAGCTTGCCCGCCGCGGCGAGCACTTCGACCTCGTCACTGACCAGACTGCCGCCCACGACCCTTTGAACGGGTACGTCCCGACCGGGGTCTCCGTTGAAGAGGCCGCGGCGCTCCGCGAATCCGACCCGGAGGAGTATCTCCATCGCGCGTCCGAGTCGATTGCGCGTCACGTTCGAGGCATGCTCGACTTCGTCCGGGCCGGGAGCTATGTTTTCGATTACGGCAACAATCTCCGGGGGGAGGCAGAACAGGCCGGCGTCGAGGATGCGTTCACATACCCGGGCTTCGTCCCGGCCTATATCCGGCCGCTCTTCTGTCGCGGCGTCGGCCCGTTCCGCTGGGCCGCGCTGTCGGGGGATCCGGCGGACATCGCAGCGATCGACGGGGCGCTGCGCGAGCTCTTCCCGGACGACCTCCTGCTCCAGCGTTGGCTCACGCTCGCACCGGAGCTGGTCGCCTTCCAGGGCCTGCCGGCGCGCATCTGCTGGCTCGGCTACGGGGACCGAGCCAAGGCGGGCCTTGCCATCAACGAGCTCGTCCGCGAGGGCGTCCTGTCCGCTCCGGTGGTGATCGGGCGCGACCACCTGGACTCAGGCTCGGTGGCCTCGCCGTTCCGCGAGACCGAGGCGATGCGAGACGGCTCCGACGCGATTGCCGACTGGCCGATCCTCAACGCCCTCCTGAACACGGCGGCGGGCGCAACCTGGGTCAGCGTGCACCACGGCGGTGGGGTCGGCATCGGCAACTCCATCCACGCGGGCATGGTCGTAGTTGCTGACGGCTCCGATGAGGCCGCCGACCGCTTAGAGCGTGTCTTGACGACCGATCCCGGCACCGGCGTCCTCCGCCACGCCGACGCGGGCTACGACGAGGCGCTCGAGGCAGCGCGCGAAGCCGGCCTCCGTGTGCCTGGTCGAGACGACTGACGCGCGACGTGCCGGCGCTCCTCGTTCGCGACCTCGCGCAAGTCGTCTCGCCGGCGGGAGGACCTGCACCCCTGCGGGGTGCGGCGCTGGGCGACGTGCGGGTCGTCGAGAGCGCCTACGTCCTCTGCGACGGTGGGCGGATCGCCGCGGTCGGCCCCATGTCGGAGCTGCGCGCCGACCGGCTCCCCGCCGACGTCGTAGAGCTCGACGCGCCTGGCCGCGCCGCGGTGCCGGGCCTCGTCGATTGCCACACGCACGCGTGCTTCGCCGGCGATCGCGTCGCCGAGTTCGAGCTGCGGGCGCGCGGCGCCTCCTACGAGGAGCTCCATGCCGCCGGCGGGGGCATCCTGGCGACGGTGCGGGCGACCCGCGCTGTCGGCGAGGAACAGCTGGCGGCTGCCGTCGACCGGCATCGAGGCTGGATGCTCGCGCACGGAACGACGACGTTCGAGGCGAAGTCGGGCTACGGCCTGGACCGGGACACGGAATGCGCCCAGCTCCGCGCCGTCGCGCGCGCGGGGGGCATCCCGACCTGGCTCGGCGGCCACGCGGTGCCGCCTGAGTTCCCGGACGGCGATGCCTATCTGGACTTCGCGGTCGAGGAGGTGCTTCCGGAGGCCGCACGCCTGGCCGTCGCCGCGGACGTCTTCGTCGAAGGCGGCGCCTTCGATGCGGCGCAGGCGCGGCGGTACCTCGAGGCCTGCCGCGACGCGGGGCTGGCGCTTCGCCTGCACGCCGACCAGTTCACGGAGGCGGGCGGCGTTCCGCTGGCAATCGAGCTGGGGGCGAGGAGCGTCGATCACCTCGAGGCGACCGGTCCCGACGGCGTTCGCGCCCTGGCGGGTAGCGAGGTCGCGGCCGTGCTCCTCCCGGTGGCCGCTCTCTTCCTCGGCCGCCCGATGCCGCCGGCCCGGGCGCTGGTCGACGCGGGCGCGGTCGTCGCCCTGGCGACCGACTTCAACCCGGGAAGCGCGTTCTGCGAGAGCCTGCCGGTCGTCATGACCCTCGCCTGCACCCAGCTCGGGCTCTCGCCGGCCGAGGCGCTCGCAGCGTGCACGCTCAACGCTGCGCACGTTCTGGGGTGCTCAGACCGAGTGGGCCGGGTCGAGCGGGGCTATACGGCCGATCTCGTGCTCCTGGATGCCGCCGACTGGCGCTACCTCCCTTACCATCTGGGAGGAGAGCAGGTCGCGCAGGTGGTCAAGGAGGGAGAGGTCGTATGGGAGCGCTGAGCCGGTGAGCTGGTGGGTGCCGCTCGCCTTCGTCGCCGCCGGGCTCGTCGGCGTCGCGATCGCCCTCAGCCTGACCGCGGGTCGCCCGCGCTCGGACCCGGCCGCCGAGGCGGCCGACGCCCACGCCCACGGCGCGCGGCGGAAGTCCCGCTATCGACAGGACAACGACCTCGTCTGGAATCCGGGCGCGTTCGTCGGCGCAGCGGCGCTCATCGGCTTCGTCGTGCTTATCGGCGTCCTGATTGAAGTGGCCTAGGCGATGGCGAGCAAGAAACAGCGCCGAAGACGCGAGAAGCTCCAGCGGCACGAGTACGAGTACGTCCTCGAGACCGACGAGGGCGAGGAGATCCTCGAGACCCCGAAGCGCGCGGAGGCGGGCGCTCCCGCAAACGGGAAGCCGCGGAAGGAGCCGGTCGGCCCGCTCGACCGCCATGGGAAGCCGATCCCGAAGCCGTCGCTCCAGCGCGTGCTCAAGCGAACGGCGATCTTCGGGCCGCTGATCGCGCTCTTCATCGTCTTCACGGCTAGAGATCTGACACCGGCGGGCGTGATCTTCAACGTCGTCGTGCTGCTGGCGTTCTTCATGCCGTTCAGCTACGTGGTCGACGTCTTCGTCTATCGGATGCTGTGGCGGCGCTACGAGAAGGACCGCGCCGCCAAGCGCGCGCCTTAGCGTCTAGCCGAGCGCGCGGGCCTTCTCCTGCCCCCGGTAGTGGCCCGGGCCGGGCCAGGGGGCGAGCAGGAGCAAGAGCTTAGCGCCCGACTCCGTCCGGACCGAGTGCCGCTCGTCGGGCTCGAAGCGGACGAGCGTCCCCGGAGAGGCCTCGACGACCTCGTCGCCCGCACGGAAGGTCGCGGTGCCGTCGACGACGACAATCCACGCGTTCTCCTTGACCTGGTGGTCGCCGAGCGCTTGCCCGGGATCGAGGCCGACGAGGACCGCTCGGGCTTCATCCTCGCTCCTGAGGACGACGGGCGAGCGACTCCCACCCGGAGTCTCGATGTCCGCGAGCATCCAGGTCTGCATCGCGCGGAAGTCTAGAGGCCCGGCGGGCCGCGTGAGTACGTCCGGGCGCCGAGGGGGCGCGAGTAGACTCACGCACCGATGACCCTTCAGGTCGAGCAGCTGCCGCTGGGCGCTTTCCAGTCCAACTGCTACGTCGTGCGCCTTCCCGACGCCGACGAGGCGGTCGTGGTCGACCCCGGCTGGCCCGGCGAGGCCGGACGGATCGAGCAGGTCCTCGCGGATGCGCGCTGCGCCGCGATCCTCGTCACCCACGGCGACCTCGACCACATTGCAGGCGTGGCCGAGCTCGCCGAGGCCACCGGGGCGCCCGTGCACATGCCGGCCGCCGAGAGGGAGGCGCTCGAGCGCCCGAACGAGCAGCTCCCGGCCGGGATCGACGTCGAGATCCGCGCGCACGTCCCCGAGGTGCCCCTGCGGGGGGACGAGCTGCTCGCGGTCGCCGGCATGGAGTTCCAGACGCTGTCCGTGCCGGGTCACACCGCCGGCCACCTCGCCTTCGCCGCCGACGACTGCCTCTTCTCGGGAGACGTGCTCTTCGCCGGCTCCGTGGGCCGCCACGACCGGCCCGGGGCGAGCTGGGACGCGCTCCTGGGGTCGATCCGGATGCTCGTGGAGCGCCTGCCGCCGGAGACGATCGTCTATCCGGGACACGGCCCGGCGACGACGCTGGAGCGCGAGCTCGCCACCAACCCGTTCCTGGCCGAGCTTCGGACCGCCGCCCCGTGAAGATCCAGGCGCCGCGCGGCACCCTGGACGTCCTGCCTGCGGACCAGCCGCGGAGGCTGGCCGTCCTCGACTCGGCCAAGTCGGCAGCCGACGAATATGGGTACGGCCTGATCGTGACGCCGACCTTCGAGGACACGGAGCTCTTCACCCGGACCTCGGGCCAGGGCTCCGACGTCGTCCAGAAGGAGATGTACACGTTCGAGGACCGGAGCGGCCGCTCGCTGACGCTTCGGCCTGAGGCCACCGCGCCTGTGGCGCGCGCCTATGTGGAGCACGGGCTGCATCGCCAGCCGCAGCCGGTCAAGACCTACTACGCCGGCCCGATGTTTCGCTATGCGGCTCCGCAGAAGGGCCGCTACCGGGAGTTCTGGCAGATCAACTTCGAGGCGATGGGTTCTGACGACTCCGCGGTCGATGCGGAGCTGATCCACCTCTTCACCGAGATCGAGCGGCGCGCCGGCGTCGTCCACACCCGGCTCGAGCTCAACTCGATCGGCGATCGCGAGTGCCGGCCTGCGTACGTCGAGCGGCTGCGGGCCTTCCTCGCCGAGCACGAGGCCGGTCTCGACGAGGAGACCAAGCGACGCGCGGAGGTCAGCCCGCTGCGGGTCTTCGACACGAAGGACGACGCCGTCCGCCGCGTCCTCGCTGCAGCGCCGACGATCGGCGACTCGCTCTGCCCGGCCTGTCAGGAGCACTTCCGGGAGGTCAGGGGCTTCCTCGACGCGTACGGCGTCGCCTACGAGCTCGTCCCGACGCTCGTCCGGGGGCTCGACTACTACACGCGCACGGTGTTCGAATTCGTGAACGAAGGCCTCGACGCGGCCCAGGCGTCTATCTGCGCAGGGGGCCGCTACGACTACCTGATCGAGGAGATCGGCGGCCCTCCGACGCCCGGAGTCGGCTGGGCGGCGGGCATCGAGCGCATGACGATGTCGAGCTCGGCCGAGGCCGGTCCGGCGCCTGTCGACATCTTCGTCGCGTTCGCGGACCGTGGCCGCAGAGAGGAGATCCTTCCCTGGCTGGCTACGCTGCGGGCCGAGGGTCTTAGCGGCGAGACGGACTACGCCGGCCGGTCGCTCAAGGGCCAGCTGACCCAGGCGGGCCGACTCGAGGCCCGAGCGACGCTCGTCGTCGAGAGCGAGGGCCAGATCCTGCGCCGGTCCGGCCGGGAGGACGTGCCGGTCGGCTCCCTCGAGGAGCTGCGGGAGCTCCTCCGATGAGCTGGCGGGACCTCATGTGCGGCGAGGTGGACAGCGACCACGTCGGGAAGCGCCTCGCGTTCGCCGGCTGGGTGGACACGCGGCGCGACCACGGCGGCCTCGTGTTCATCGATCTTCGGGATGCAAGCGGCGTCTTCCAGCTGGTCATCAACCCCGAACGGGCGCCGGCCGCGGCGCAGGCCGCCCACGCCATTCGCAACGAGTTCGTCCTGCGGGCCGAAGGCGAGGTGGCCGAGCGGGCGCCCGAAAACGTCAACCAGGACCTCCCGACCGGCGCCGTGGAGCTGCAGGTCGACGAGCTCGAGATCCTCTCGCGGAGCACGCCGCTGCCCTTCCAGCTCGACGAGGAAGGGGTCGACGAGACGCTGCGGCTTCGCTACCGGTGGCTCGACCTGCGACGGCCGAGGATGCAACGGAACCTCCGGCTCCGCGCGGGCGTGATCTCGACGATCAGGCGGGAGATGGAGGCCGACGGCTTCCTCGACATCCAGACGCCGATCCTCTTCAAGCCCACGCCCGAAGGCGCGCGCGACTTCGTCGTCCCGAGCCGGCTGCAACAGGGCCGCTTCTTTGCACTTCCGCAGTCGCCGCAGATCCTCAAGCAGCTGCTCGTGATCGGCGGCTTCGACCGCTACTACCAGATCGCGATCTGCTTCCGGGACGAGGACCTCCGGGCCGACCGTGTTCAGGAGATCACGCAGCTCGATGTGGAGATGGCTTTTCCCGACCAGGAGTACCTGTTCCCGGTCATGGAGCGGATGTGCGCGGCGATCTGGCGCGAGGGCCTCGGCGACGAGATCGAGACGCCGTTTCCGCGCCTGACGCACGTGGAGGCGCAGGCCCAGTACGGAAGCGACAAGCCCGACCTCCGGTTCGGCCTGGAGATCGAGGACGCGACCGCGGCCACCCGCGCGTCCGAGTTCGGCGTCTTCGCCAACGCGGCGGCGGTGCGCTTCATCCGCGTGCCGCAGGCCTTCTCGCGCGCGGAGCTCGAGCGCCTCGAAGCGTTCGCCAAGGAGTGGGGGGCCAAGGGCCTCGCCTACCTCGTCTTCGCGGAGGACGGCGAGGTGCGCTCGCCGATCGCGAAGTTCCTCTCCGAGGGCGAGCTGGCGCACTTCCGCTCGGATCCGGGAACGACCGTCCTCTTCGCGGCGGACGAGCCGCCGGTGGCGGCGCGCGTCCTCGGTGCGCTGCGCCTGCACCTGGGGCGTGAGCTCGGGCTGGTCGACGAGGAGGCCTGGCGCTTCGTCTGGATCACCGAGTTTCCGATGTTCGAGTGGGACGAGGACGAGGAGCGCTGGAAGGCCGTGCACCACCCCTTCACGCGCCCGGCGCCCGGCTCCGAGGAGCTCGTGGCGACCGACCCCGGCGCTGCGACGGCGCTCGCGTACGACCTCGTCGTCAACGGCATCGAGATCGGCGGCGGCTCCTTCCGGATCCACGAGCAGGAGCTGCAGGCGCAGGTCTTCGCCGCGTTACAGCTCTCGGAGGAGGAGCAGCGGCGGAAGTTCGGCTTCCTGCTCGACGCGCTGGCCATGGGCGCGCCTCCCCACGGCGGCATCGCGTTCGGCATCGAGCGCATGCTCATGGCCCTCGGCCGGGAGGCGAACCTCCGCGACATGATCGCCTTCCCCAAGAACCAGGCGGGCCTCGACCCGATGAGCGGCGCCCCGTCCGAGGTCGAGGAGGAACTGCTCGCGGAGCTTGGAATTCAGCTCCGTGAGCAGGGAGATTGAGCACCCCCTAAAGGAACCCGCATGATCCGGCCGATGAGGAAGGGCATACTTCTGTCGAGCCCGCGATCAGAACGCGGAGGGGAGGCGTAGCGAACATGTCCACGCAAGAACCGGGTCGAGCCCAGCCGGGCCTCACGCCCATGCCGAGGCTCGAGGATCTTCCGAGCGCGGCGGACGGCTACGACCGCGCCAAGGTGCAGGAGGCGTTCGACTCCTTCCGCCGGCACGTCACGTCCTTGCAGGCCAACCTCAGGGTGCTGCAGGCGGCGCCGAAGAGCGCGATCACCGAGCCGTCCGGCCATGCCGTCCGCATGGACGCGCTCCACATCGTCCGTGCCGCCGCCGAGTTTGCGGACACGATCGAGCGCGACGCACAGGATGCCGCAGCCAAGCAGGTCGGCCGCGCCGAGCAGGAGATCCGCGAGAAGCAGATGGAGCTCCAGCAGCAGGAGGCCGAGATCGCCAGGATCCGCCAGGAGACCGAGCGCCAGCGTACCGAGATCCTGAGCGCCGCGCGCAAGGAGTCGCGCGAGATCCTCACGAAGTCGAACCGCGACGCGACCGCGGAGCTCCGCGAGGCCGAGGCGCGCGGCAACCGCCTGACCGAGCAGGCGCGTCACCAGGCGACCGAGCTCACCAACACCGCGCGCGCGGAGGTCGAGCAGACGCTCGACTGGGCGCGGGCGCAGGCTGAGCTGATCGTCCAGCGGGCGCGGATGGGCGCCGAGCAGCTGCTCTCCGCCGCGGGCCACGGGGACGCCGCCATCCACGAGGCGGTGGACGCGATCGTCAAGGCAGCGGAGGCGACGGTCGACGCCCAGCGCGGGCCGCACAGCTCCCCGCTCGCCTCGAGCACGGTCGAGAAGCCGGTCTCCGAGCCCGAGGCCGATCTCACCGAGCAGGACGGGGGGCCGAGCGAGGACGAGAGCCCGGCGCCGTCGTAGACGGAGTGCCGGCGCCGGAGCGTGCCTGACAGGCGCTCGATCTTCCGCCTTCTCGCGCTCGCGGGCTTCCTCCTCACCGTCGCGCTCGCCCTCTGGCTCGCCGAGGTGCGGCCTCTGCTGGTCATCGTCGTCATGGCGGCCGCCCTCCTCGTGGCCTGGGTGATCGAGTGGCTGTCCTGGCGACAGGACGTCATGCGCCTGACGGCGGAGGGAGTGGACGTCGAGGAGGAGGCGGTCGTTCCCGTGGCGCCACCGCCCGTGTTCGCGGCCCCGGCTCAGGCGGAACCGCCTGCGGCGCAGGTCGCCGAGGCTCAGGCCCCGCCGCCGCAGACCATCCCGGTCCCTCCCGCAGAGCCCCAGCCGGAGCCCGCGCTCCCCGCCGAGCCCCAGCCGGCGGCCGCGCCGACCCCGGAGCCGGTGCCGACGGCCCCGCCTCCGGAGCCGGAACCTCCGCGGCCGCGGCCGCCCCTGCGTCCGGTGCCCACTCCGCCGCCGCAGCCCGTCGAGCCGCCGGCTCCGCAACCCGCGCGCCCGGCCGCGCGTGCGCCGGGCGTGATCGACATGCGGACGCGAGTGACGGCCCAGCCGAGGCGGTGGAACCTCTGGGACCTCGAGCGGCGCGCCCGCGACGAGGCGCAGCGGGACCCGATCCGCTACGAGGAGTGGTCGTACCTCTTCGTCCACCTGCGACAGTTCGCGACCCCCGACGGCTCGCTTCCCACCGAGTTCGACGAGCTCGTCCGGGACTCGTTCGGCGAGCTGCTCGAGCACGCCGGCTGATGAACGCCAAGCTGGCACGGCGCCAGGCCGCGCTGGCGGGCGTCGCCCTCGTCGGCGCGCTCGGCGCGATCGCGCTCAGCCAGATCGGCGACGACTCCGACGCCGCGCCCCCTCCCACCGCGGTGGTGGAATGGGACAGCGCGACCGTCGGAGTCTTCGAGCCAGCCGCCGAGCCGACCAGCTGCGGCGTGACGGTCACGCAGGAGACCGTCGGCATCGCCCACCCGGTGCTTCCGTGCGGCGCGAGGCTCCTCGTCGAGCACCAGGGGCGTAGCGCGCAGGCGGACATTGTCGAGCGCGGGCCAGTTGGCAGTGGCCGGGCCTTCGAGCTCTCGCCCGCCCTCGCGGCCAAGCTCGGCGTCACCGGCGCGACCACCGTTCGCTGGCGCTTCACCGAGTAGCGCGCGGACAGGCATGCGAGCCGGCTGCGCTAGAGTGCCGGGAGTGCTCGACTCCGTGCGTGGCGACGTGCGCACATGTAGAACCAACACCTACTGAAAGGGAGCCCGCGTCCGGCCTGCGGGTCGGCAAGGCACCCACCTGGCAAGGCCAGGTTCCTCACGCACGAGGCTTCATCGGCGGGGTGGGGCACTCTTTCTTCGATGGCCACCGCAGAGCTGATCGGGAACGCCGCTCGAGGCGGCGATCTAGCCTGGGTCACTCTCGCCGTCGACCGCGGCCGGATCGCAGCCGCGCACGGCGAGGGCCCGGGCGTCGACGCGCTCTGCGAGGCGGTGCGGGGGCTGACGCCCCTCGAGGCCGCCGCTGTCCGCGGGGCCCCCCTCGCGCTCGACGCGTTGCACGACGCCCTGGGACCGGGGCTGCGCGCGCCGCCGGACCCGAACCGCGTGGCCGTCGCCATGAGCGGCGGCGTGGACAGCGCCGTCGCGCTGCTCGAGGCTCGGGCCGCGGGCCACGAGGCTGTCGGCGTCACGCTGCGCCTGTGGACCGACCCTGCCGGGCCGGACGGCGAGCGCGCGTGCTGCTCTCCCGCGGCGGTCGTCGCCGCGCGGGAGACGTGCCATACGCTCGGCTTCCCGCACGTCACGCTCGATCTCCGCGAGCGTTTCCGCCGCGCGGTCGTGGCGCCGTTCGTGGACGGCTATGCGAACGGACAGACGCCGAATCCGTGCGTCCGCTGCAACGGAAGCTTCCGCTTCGCGGCCCTCTTCGGCTTCGCCCGGCGGGTGGGTGCCGCGCGGCTCGCGACCGGCCACTACGCCCGTACTCGGACCCACCGCGGCCGCCTGCTTCTGGCCCGCGCTTCCGACGAGACCAAGGACCAGTCCTACATGCTCGCCGGCCTCGACCCGCGCTTCCTCGACCGGGTCTGGTTCCCGCTCGGCGCACGGGCGAAGGTGGAGACGCGGGCGCAAGCGCGCGCCGCCGGTCTGGAGGTCGCTGACCGTGCCGAGAGCCAGGAGGCCTGCTTCCTCGCCGGCGGCGACTATCGCGACTTCCTCGCCCGGCACGGGCTGGAGCCGAGGCAGGGCGCGCTCGTCGACGAGTCCGGCAGCGAGCTCGGACGCCACGACGGGTTCTGGCGCTTCACGCCCGGCCAGCGCCGCGGTCTCGGGGTCGCCGCCGCGGAGCCGCTGTACGCGTTGGAGACCAAGCCTCGGACCAACGCGGTCGTCGTCGGGCCCCGGGAGGCACTCGCCCGCACGACCGTAGGGGTTCGCTCGGGACGGCTGTTCGTGCCGGTCGACCGAGTCGAGGCCAAGCTTCGCTACCGCTCGCCGGCGGCCCCCGCGCGCGTTGAGCCGGCCGGCCGCGGCTTTCGGCTGTCGCTCGACAAGCCCGTCTACGGCGTGGCGGCCGGGCAGGCGGCGGTCCTCTACGAGGACGACGTCGTGGTGGGCGCCGGCCTGATCTCGACCGCCGCTTAGAGTTCCTAACGTGATGATGGCCCGCCAACTGGGTGCGCTGGGTGGTTCGAGGCAAGGACGCAAGGAGCGCCCATACCCCCAGCGGTATGGGCGCGACTGAGGACGCCGCCTCGGGCCGCCC
>Ga0081538_10001686_pt1 | contig 22511 bp, 25 predicted proteins | sample TabmetS5T2R1_FD_71022 | JGI IMG/M metagenome (GOLD analysis project Ga0081538, IMG submission 71022) | Tabebuia heterophylla rhizosphere microbial communities from the University of Puerto Rico - S5T2R1 | ecosystem: Host-associated > Plants > Roots > Rhizosphere ...
GCCACCACCAGCCGCAGCGAGCCTGGCAGGTGCTCCAGCAGGAACCCAAGCGACTGGTGGACCGCCGCCGCCTGGATCAGGTGGTAGTCGTCGACCACCAGCACGACCTCCTCGGCCACGCCGACCAGCTCATTGAGCAGGGCGGTCACCAACCCCTCGAAGGAACGCGGTGGCGGCGGACCAAGCAGCGCGGCGACCCGTTCGGCGACGCCAGGGCGCACCGTGTCCAGCGCCGCGGCGACGTGGCGCCAGAACCGGGCCGGGTCGTTGTCGGCGTCGTCCAGCGACAGCCACGCCACCGGCCGCTGGCCAGTCCGGGCCCAGCCGGCCAGCAGGGTCGTCTTGCCGAACCCGGCCGGGGTGCAGACCAGGACCAGCTCGCGTCCGGTCCCCTCGGCCAGGCGCTCCAGCAGCCGTGGGCGCACCACGAACCCGGGTAGGGTCCGCGGCGCGTGCAGCTTGGTGGCCAGCAGCACGTCGCGCTCGGGCCCGGCAGCCGTGGAGGGGGGTCTTGCAGGCGGCTCAGCCATCGTGCTCCACCCCAGCCCATCCCGCGGTGCTCCCTTCCGGCTGGCTCATTGTAAAGACCGGCCACCCCCGGCATTCGAGCTGCCCACAGCGCTGGCAGCGGGCGCACGGCCGCTACGACGCCTGCCCGGCCGGCGTGACCAACCGGACCCAATCCGCGACCGGCCGCAGCAGCGCCCCTGACCAGCAGCCGCCGTGGGATCCCGCCTAACGGCGCCAGACAAGAAGATCCCACCTGTCTTCCCACCCCTGGTTCCCACCTCCGGGTGATGCCCCAACCCCCTCGCGTCCGTAGCGTGCCGGCCAGACCAACGACCAACCACGGGAGTCGAGATGGGTACCGCGAGCTCGGCCGTGCGGCCGCCTGGGAGTGAATCGCTGACCTGCGGCGCCAGGCCGACCTCGCGCGGTCGAGCGGGCTCGGCGGCAAGCCGCCGGGATCCCAAGCCGAGGAGGGATGACCATGCCGGTCACCCACCGGCACGAGGCCGGGGTGTTCGACCCGGCCACTGCCAGGACTGCGCCCGCGAGACCGACCTGGTGGACCACTGCTGGCCGTGCAACGCGAGAAGCAGGCCTTCAGGGAGGCCCACCGGCGGGCCGGCAGGGCCGCCGCGGCGCCGTCCACGCCCGGTGGGGGGGCCGGCCTTGGGTCCTGCTGGCCGCCGTCGCCGGCCTGGCGGGTGATCCGCCGTTGGAGGTGATCGACGATGGAGCCGCCGGTGCGCTACGAGATCCGCGTCAACGGCGCCCTGGACAGCGGCTGGTCGGCCTGGTTCGGTGGCCTGCAGGTCACCAGCGACGACCGCGGCCAGACCACCATCACCGGGCCAGTCGCCGACCAGGCGGCCCTGCACGGCCTGCTCGCCAGGATCCGAGACCTGGGCCTGGAGCTGCTCTTGGTGCGCCGCACCGACCCGACTGAGACCCCATAAGGAGGCACGCGATGCGGCAGCTTCGGAGGCCAGGGGGCGAGCGTCGACCGCCACGGCGCCAGCAGCTGCGGGTGGCCAGGCGGCCGCGCGACCGTCGGCTGGGGAGCCCAGTGGACCGGCGCACCCCCTCCGGCCGGCTCCTGCCCTACTGAGATCACGCAGCCCAACCCGTCCACCGCGGCGCCCACACGGCGAGTGGTCCGCCGCCACCAGACGCACGCCGCTTGCCCGCCGACCGACCACCCCGGGCACCTCCGGATCCGCGCCGCGGCACGGCCGCAGGTCTGGAAGCAGCAACGCACCGGCGATGAGAAGCCGGCTGCTCCGCTGGAGAACCCGGTGAGATCTATCGGCGGACGGGCGCGTCGGGACCTCGGGCACCGAACCCGCCACTCGACAGGAGGTGGTACATGACCCTGCTGATCGTCCTCGCGCTGCTGATCGCGCTCGACCTGGCGGCGTGGCGATGGGGCCACGACTCCCGCGACGACCAGGACTGGACGACCTGAGCACGGCGGCACTGCCGGCGAAAAGGGAGCACCGATGCCTGCACGCTTGGCGCGGTTTGCCGTCCGGCGAGGTCGCTCATCGGCTTTGCCAGCAGCACCGGCGGCGGCACAGTCACCCTCGCCGCGCTGGCCGCCGGCGGCTTCTTGGCCGTGCTGGTGGGCTCGCTGGCCTGCCTGGCCCCCGATCCAGCGGCGCCTGGTCGGCGCCGCCCTCGGCGGACGTCGAGGGGTTGCGGGCCAGGTGACTACGGGGTCACCTGCTTCGCACCGCCGTCGCGCTGGCCTGCGTCGCGCTTGCCGTGCTCGCCACTGTCGCATGAGGACACCGACCACCAGCGGCCAGGGATGGCCGCGAAGGAGGCCTTGATGTTGCAGCTTGCCGAGATGGATAACCATGTGCGGCTCTCCGACCAGCTGTCGGAGGAGGTCGGGCCGGTCATCCTGATCAACACCTTTCGGGTGGTGCCCGAGGACATCGACGCCCTGCTGGCGGCCTGGGCGGCGGACGCCGCCTACCTCAAGGGCCAGCCGGGCTTCATCGCGACCCAGTTGCACCGCGGCATCGCGGGGAGCGGGGTGTTGTGCAACCTTGCGGTCTGGGAGTCGGTACAGGCGTTCCGGGACGCGTTTGGTGATCCGCAGTTCCAGGCGACGTTTGCCCGCTACCCCGACTCCACGGTGGCCTCCCCGCACCTGTTCCAGAAGGTGGCGGTGCCGGGCATCTGCGTGGACCGCTAGCTCGCCGGCGCCGCCGAGGCGGCCCGGCCTGCCGCCTGGGCCTTGTCCGCCGTGCCTGGCGGTGCGGCGTGGTTCGGGGTGGGGAAGCCGACCACGACCTGGAGGCCGCCGTCGGGACGGGCACCGACCCGCAGGTCCGCGCCGTGGGCGGCGGCGACGGCGGCCACGATGGACAGGCCTAGGCCGTGGCCGTGGTGGTGGCCGGTGCGGTCGGCACCCAGGCGCTGGAAGGGCCGCAGGAGCCGGTCCACCTCGGTAGGCGAAACCGCCGGCCCGCTGTTGACCACCGACAGCTCGGCCCGCCCCGCATTGGAACCTGTCTGGAGCTGGATCCAGCCTTCGGGCAGATTGTGCCGGATGGCGTTGTCGACCAGGTTGCTCACCAGCCGCTCGGCCAGCCGCGGATCGCCAAGGGCCGGGGCGGGCCGCAGCGTGGCGTCCACGCGGAGCCGGCGGCGCTGGACCTCGGCGTGGCGGGCCAGCACGACCTCGTCGGTCACCGCGGCCAGGTCGAACGACTCCCATCGGTCCAGTCCGTCCTGCCCGCGGGCCAGGACGAGCAGCGCATCCAGCAGCCGCTCCTGCTGCTTGCTGGCGGCCAGGACACGCTCGAAGGCCGACCGCAGCGACGCCACCGAGGCCGCGGGGTCGGCCAGCGCGACCTCGATCGCCGCCCGTTCCCGGGTGAGCGGGCCACGAAGCTCGTGGGAGGCGTTGGCGACGAAGCGGCGCTGGGCATCCAGGGCGTCCTGCTGGCTCTCGAAGGCGACATCCAGCCGGCCCAGCAGGCCGTCGATAGTGTCGGCCAGGTCCTTGAGCTCGTCGTCGGGCCCGGCCACGGCCAGCCGCTGGCCCAGGTTGGCCTCGGAGAGCTGGCGGGTGGTGGCGGTGATCGTCCGCAGCGGCCGCAGCACCCGGCCAGCCATCAGCCAGCCCAGCGCGACCGAGACCGCCAGCATGACCGCCAGCGCGATGCCGGAGAGGAGAAGCAGCTGCCGCACCTGATCGCCGCCGCCCTCGCTGAAGTGGGTGCTCGGCCTCCCCACAGTGGGGGGTACGGTGACGGGGTCACCGGCGGAGCGGATCTCGAACACCGCCTCGGCGCCGAAGATCTTGTTGGTCACCAGCAGGTAGGTGATGACCAGCAGCACCACCCCAGAGACCAGGAACAACCCCCCGTACAGCAGGGTGAGGCGCAGCCGCACGCTGCGCCGGGGCAGGCGCAGCGCGGCGGGCCAGGACGCAGGTCGCATCACGGTCCCCTAGATCCGGTAGCCGGCCTGGGCGACCGTCTGGATGATCGGGGGATCGCCCAGCTTGGCCCGCAGCCTGCTGATGGTCACCTTGACGGTGCCGGTGAACGGGTCGGCCAGCTCGTCCCACACGCGCTCCAGCAGCTCCTCGGCCGACACCACCCGGCCCTGGGCGGCCAGCAGCAGCTCCAGCACGGCGAACTCCTTGGGCGCCAGCGGCAGCCGCGCCCCGGCGCGGGTGGCGACCCGCAACGCCGGGTCCAGCCGCAGGTCCCCATGCTCCAGGACCGGCGGCAACGGCGGCCCGGAGCGGCGACCGAGCGCCCGGATGCGGGCCACCAGCTCGGCGAACGCGAATGGCTTGGGCAGATAGTCGTCGGCCCCCAGGCCGAGCCCCTCCACCCGGTCGCCGACCGCGGCGGCCGCGGTCAGCATCAGCACCCGGCTGGAGCACCCGTCGGCCACGATCGACCGGCAGACCTCGTCGCCGTGCAGCCCGGGCAGGTCTCGGTCGAGCACCACCACGTCGTAGGGGACCAGCTCCAGCCGGTCCAGCGCGTCGTAGCCGTCGCCGGCGACGTCGATGGCCATGCCCTCCCGGCGCAGCCCAACCGCCAATGTCTCGGCGAGCTCGCCGTCGTCCTCGACCACCAGCACCCGCATCGGTCCTCCCCGGCGCGCCATGGGCCCGCAGATCGGGTTGGCGTTCCGCGCCCGTGTTGCTGGTCTCCAGCATGCCTGATCCCGGGGTTACAGGCCGGTTACAGCGGCCGTTCCCGGCATGTAACCGCCCACTTGCTACACCGGCACTGCAGCGCTGCATCAGCGCGGTGCGCACGTCCAGACGGACGAGGAGGACGGCGATGACCCGCATCAGGACAGGGCTGGTGCTCGGCCTGCTGCTGGCCGTGGCGGCCTGCGGCGGCGGCGACAAGGGCGGCGGGGTGGCCAGCCTCGGCGGCGCCGGCAGCGCGACCAGCACCACCACCCCCGTCGCCGGCGGCAGCGACCGGCAGAAGGCGCTGGACTGGGCCAGGTGCATGCGCCAGCACGGCATCGACATGCCCGACCCCAGCACCGAGCAGGTCATGCCCGAGATCCGAACCCACCTCGAAGCCGCCCTGGCAGCGACCCAGCCGCCACGGAGACCATCGAGCAAGCCTGGCTCCAGGACCTTCCGGCACTGAGATCCGCGTCACGGGACCCCCGGCGGATGGCGTCGCACTCCCAGACTGAGCAGCGTCGCGACCGCTGTGAGTGCCTGTGAGTACCGGAGTGAGGTTCGCGTTCAAGGGCTCACATATGCGGTCTGGTGCCAGCAAGTGACGTTAACTTGCCGCTACCGTTGTCCTGCCCTCTGTGGTGGGGCCGGCGGTGCCAGGGGTTGGGTGGTGGTGTCGGTGGTGTCGGCCAGGCGCCGGCTGACGACCTCGGCGAGGTCGGTGCCCCGGAGGCTGGCGGCCAGCGCGGTGCAGGCGGCGGCGACATCCTGGCCTTCTAGCCGCTCTGTGAGGCGCGCAAAGACCGGCGCGGTGCGCTGGACGGCCTGGGCGTGGATGCGGGCGCCGGCGGTGGTCAGCCGCAGCGTGACCCGCCGCCGGTCCTCGGCGGCCTCCTGGCGGGCGACCCAGCCGGCGGACACCAGTCGGTCGACCAGGCGGCTGGGGTGGCCGCCCTCGGCGATGAGCAGCCCTCCCAGCTGGTTGAGCGACAGCGGGCCCGCCTGGGCCAGCACGGCCAGCGCCTCGGCCTGGGGGGCGGTCAGCCCCAGGTCGGCCAGGGCGGCGTTCATCTCCCGCATGCCGGCGCGGTAGGCGGCCTTGACCAGCAGGGCGAGGGCTTGGACGTTGGCGGTCACCTTGCTATTCTAGCCCCACAGCGTATGATGCTATAGGATCATATGCTATGAGAATTGTTGCTATCCCACAGGAGGGTGCCGGCATGCCCACCATCGCGATGACCGGCGGGACCTCGGGACTGGGCCAGCTCGCCGCCAACCGCCTGTTGGCCACACCCGGCACCAGGCTCCTGCTGGGGGCACGCCGCCCAGGGCCGCCCGCTGCCGAAACGCTGCCGCTGGACCTGACCCACCTGGACAGCGCGCGATCCTTCGCCGCCGCGGTCGGCGAGCGGCTCGGCACTACCCAAATCGACGCGTTGGTGCTCAACGCCGGCCGCTCCGGGAGGGATGCCGACGGCCGCACCGCCGACGGGTTGGAGACCACCTTCGCGGTCAACCACCTCGCCCACTACCTGCTGCTGCGGCTGCTGCTGCCGCGGCTTGGCGACCACGCCAGGATCGTGCTGACCACCAGCGGCACCCACGACCCGGCCCAACACGCCCCGCTGCCGCCACCCCACCATGCCAATGCGCGGCTGCTGGCCCACCCGGAGCTGGATCCCGACCGCGACCGGCGGCCGGCAGCCGCCGCCGGGCGCGCCTACACCGCCTCCAAGCTCTGTGTCGTGCTCACCGCTCGGGCCCTGGCCGCCCAGCCTGAGGCCCGGGCGCGCCGGTTCACCGTGGTCGCCTACGATCCGGGGCGCACGCCCGGCACCGGGCTACTGCGCGACCACGGGCCGGTGGTGCATGCCCTCTGGCAGGTGCTGGGTTCGCCGCTGCTGCGGCCACTGGTGCCCCGCGCCAACAGCCGCCAGGCGGCCGGTGGCGTCCTGGCCGAGCTGGCCCTTGGCCGGGTGCGCCCGCCGGCAGGGCGTGCCTACGCGGCGCTGCGCCGGGGCGAGCTCACCTGGCCCGACCCCTCGGAGCTGGCACGCCGCGACGACCTGATGCACGCCCTGTGGCGCGACAGCGCCGCCCTCGTCGGCCTCGGCCACGGGGCGATCGACCACCTCGCGACCGCCACCAGCCACCACCGAGAGGACCCACAGCCGCAAGACCCAACGCCGCCGCGATGAGTCCGGCCAAGCGCCGTCGCTGGTGATCGCCGACGCGCCCGGGGTCGGTCAGCGCGGTGGCGTGTGCGACCAAGGGGCCCTCGCCGTCCACGATCCGGGCCTCTGCCGTGGCCACGGTGCGCCCGAGGTGGAGCGGCATGTGGTCGAGGCCGACAACCTCGCCGTGACCGCGGTCACCGGCGCGGGGCCGGTGCCGGGGTCCTGGGGCTGACGGGTTCGGCGGGGTCTTGGATTGGTGGCGCGGCCGCCTCGGGCACGCCGGCGGCGTGCAGGCGGGCCAGCGCCGCCGCCAGCCTCTGGGTGTCCTCGTGCATGCTCAGGCCGGTGATGCGCCCCCAGCGCAGGTCGATGACCTGGGCGACCTCGTTCTCGTACGGTCCGTCGGCGACGGTCGCGCGCGCGCCGACCAATGCCACCGCGCGGGTGCGCCACGGCCAGCCACCCACCAGCACGTCGGTGACCTCAAAGCGGATCCCGGGGAGCAACCGGTACAGCCGCTGGTACCAGGCGCGCACGGCCTCCGGCTGGTGGCGGATACCGGCCAGGGCGTGGTCGCCGGCGAACCGGTGGACGAAGGTGGGCGCGAGCTGGTTGAGCACGTAGGCGTAGTCGCCCTGGTCGACGTGGCGCCAGGCGCGGCGGATGCGGCTGGCCACGATGGCTCGGTACATCACCCGGTCCTTCCAGGGGAGTTCCTTGAGGGAACGCACTCTACCACGGTCAGTCTCTCAAAGGAACCCACCCTGCTAGACTGCCCAGTATGCACCGCACCTCGTTCGCCGACATGAGCTGCTCGATCGCTCGCACCCTGGAGGTCGCCGGCGAGTGGTGGACGCCGCTGCTCCTGCGCGACATCTACATGGGCATCGACCGCTTCGACGACCTCCAGCGTGACCTCGGCATCTCCCGCAAGGTCCTGGCCCAGCGGCTCGACCATCTCCTCGCCCATGGCGTCCTGCAGCGGCGGCCCTACCAGCAGCACCCGGTCCGCCACCGATACCTGTTAAGCGACAAGGGACAAGACCTCGTGCCGGTCCTGTTCGCCCTGATGGCCTGGGGCGACCGCTGGACCGCAGGGCCCGACGGGCCACCCATGCGGCTGCGCCACCACTGCTGCGGCCAGCGCACCACCCCCCAGGTCACCTGCGCCAACTGCGGCCAGCCACTGGCCACAGAGGACGTGACCGTCGAGGCGGGCCCGGGCGGGCGCGCCGGACCCGGCACCCAGGTGATCGCCGACCGCCTCCAGCCCCCGGACGCCTAGGGCCGAGCTGGACTACAAGAACCTCCAGCGACCGGCGCCACCCGGTAGCCAATGGTCGCGGTGCAGGGCCCGATGTCTCCGTGGACCTCTCCAGCGCCCGTCAGCGGCGAACGCCCCCCACGGCCGCGCCAGGCGCCAGGAATGCGTACCGTGCGTGGCCGCCTGGCCCAGGGGCCGCTGCGATGAGGCGGCCCGGGTCGGTGGGGTCACGCGGTGCGGCTGGCTGGTCTGGTTTGGCGCAGCGCGCCGCGGCTGGCGGCCAGCGCGCTGTGGAACGCCAGCTCGCTGAGCAGGCCCGGGGCGGCGACCATGTCGCCGGCCAGGAACACCCCTCCGCCGTGATCCACCCGGGGTCGGTCCCGCCAGGTCCGGCCGGGCAGGTCCAGCGCGCCGGTGCGCCCGTTGGCCGTGGCGTGGCGGCGCCACGCCAGCCGGTCACGCCAGCCCGGATAGCCGAGCTCCAGCAGGCGCTCCAGGCGCTGGAGGCCGGCGGCGCCCGACTCGCCCGGGCGCAGCGGCATCCGCGCCTGGATCAAGGAGTGTCCGGGCGGTGCCAGGGTGGGATCCGACGCCGTGAAGCGCTCGGCCCAGCCGGCCTCGTCCAGGTCGCTGATCACAAACAGGTCACCCCGCCGGTGGCGCAGCCCGAGCTGCTTGGCCGGGCCGTTCCCCTTCTGCTGCGAGGCTCGCTGGGCATCACCTTCGTGTGGTTGGGGCCCTCAAGCTGGCCGGCAAGCCAACCCTGCCGGCGTCGCTGATCGCCGCGATCACCCCGATGGTGGATCCCGGGCTGTCGGTGCCGCTGGTGGGCGCGTTCGAGGTCGTGCTCGGCGCCGGGCTGCTGCTGGGCCGCTTGCTGCCGGTCTGGCTGGCCGGGGCCGCGCTGCAGCTGTCGGCACCTTCCTGGTGCTGCTGCTACGCCCGGACGTGGCCTTCGTGGACCGCAACCCCTGCTGCTGAGCGTGGAGGGCGAGTACGTGGTCAAGAGCCTGGTGCTGCTGGCCGCCACCGCGTCCCTGGCGCTGCACGCGGTCGGCACCCGGCCGGTGGCGCCAACCGATCACCGGCTCACCGACACCCGGGATCCCAACCGCGAGCCCCACCCACCCAGGAGGCCGCATAAGCGTCGCATCCGCGGGCCGCCCCGCAGCGACCACCGGCGCGCGCAGGCAGGGCTGCGCGCGCCGGTGGAGCAGGCGATCGCCCACCTTGTAGGCGCCTGGCCACTGCACCGCTGGCGCGGCATGGTGTTTGCGTCCGGGACGTCTACCGCGCCACCGAGCCCGCTGGCCTGCCCGTCCTCGACCAGCACGGCTACGGTGTTGGTGTCCTGGCAGTCATCCAGCGCCGAACAAGGTGAGGACGCGGTGCCCGTGCAGGGCTGCAAGGTGGTGGTTGCCGGCGGCGGGATCGGTGGCATGACGGCCGCGTTGCTGCTGGGGTCGGCGGGGGCCTCGGTGCGGCTGCTGGAGCGGGTGGCCGAGCCGGCCGCGGTCGGCGCCGGGATCCTGCTGCAACCCAACGGGCTGGCGGTGCTGTACGCGCTCGGGCTCGGCGAGGAGCTGCGGCGCGCTGCCTGGCGCACACCGCCCGCGGCGATCCGAAATCCCACCGGGTCGGTCCTGCTGGAGCTGCCGCTGCCCGACTTCGGGGCTGGGCTGGACCATGGGTTGGTGCTGCGCCGCAGCCACCTGCACGGGGTGCTGCTGGCCGCCGTCCGCGCCCACCCCGCCATCACGGTCCAGCTGGGCACGCAGGTGGCCTGGGTGTCGCCGGGCGGCACGGTGCGGTCGCGCCGCCAAGGGGTGGAGGCCGAGAGCACCGCGGACCTGGTGGTCGGCGCGGACGGGGCGGCCTCGACCGTGCGCGCTGGTGGTGACTTCGGCGCGGTGGCCCGGGCGACCGGCGCTCGCTATGTGCGCGCGCTGGTCCCCAGCACGGACGACCGGCTCGGGTGGGGGGAGTACTGGACCCCGCTGGGGCTGTTCGGCGGGGCGCCGCTTGGCGACGGCAGCACCTACCTGTACCTGGATGCGACCGCCCCAGCGGTCGCCAGGGCCCTGGCCGAACAGGACCTGGACGGGTTCCGGAGACTGTGGGCCGCGGCGCTGCCGCCGGCCGCGTCGCTGCTGGAGGGGCTTGGTGGCGTGGAGGAGTTGCTGGTCAACCGGGTCGTCCGGGTCGACTGCCGGCGGTGGGTGGACGGGCGGCTGGTGCTGGTGGGTGACGCCGCGCATGCGATGGCGCCCAATCTTGGGCAGGGCGCCAACAGCGCGATCGTGGACGCGGCGGTGCTGGCCGCCGAGCTGGCCACCGACCAGCCGGTCACCCAGGCGCTGGGGCGCTATGCGGCCCGGCGGAGGCCGGCGGTCGGCTGGGTGCAGGACGCCGCCGACCGGCTCGCCCGGCTCAGCCGGGTCTCCAATCCGATCCTGCGATGGGGCCGCGACGTGGCCCTGCGGCGCCTTGGCCGGCTGGCCACTGGCCCCAGGCAGCAGCAACGCGTGCAGCAGGAAGACCCCGTCTGGCTGCATGCGACCGCCCGGACGCTGGTGGGGGAGGAAGGCCACCGACCGACGGACTGACTATGCGGTGAGGATCGTCTTGACAGCGCCTGCCAGATAGTGCTCGCGCAGCGCGGTCGGCGCGTCCTCGATGGAGGCCACGGTCGTGGTGACGGTCTCTGGACGCAGGCCACCGGTGCTGATGAGCTCGAGCACCTCCGGAATCACGGCGCGCGCGTGCACCCGCGAGATGTGCACCGTGACGTTGTGCCCGTAGGACCGCAGCAAGGGAATGCGGGCCGTCCGGTGCAGGCTGCCCGCGCTGCTGCACACGCCGTCCGGAGCGGTGCTCGCCAGCGCCACCCCCAGGCCCGGCCCGGTCGTGGTCAGGTCGACTACCAGCGGGGCAGGCGCGTGCCCGGCGAGCGCCTGGGGCGGCAGGGCCCGCAGCCCCAGACGGTGCGCGTGGGCGCGGGCGTAGGGACGAGCGTCGACGATCGTGACCTGGCGCACCCCGAGTGTCTGGGCGATCAAGGCGGCATATAGCGGGACACTGGCGCTAAAGCGCGTCCTGGGATCGAGCGCTCCAAGGACCAGCACCGACGCGTCGGGGTCGCGGCGCAGGAGCTCCGGCAGGTGCGGGGCGACGTGACGGTAGGCGTCGCAGACGTTGTCGGCGACGCTGGCCGCGGCGACCGGCTCGATGCCGTCGGGGAGCGCGACCAGCATGGCGTCGGCGTAGGGCACCGCGAGCTGGTCGGCCAGGGCTCCGCCCCAGTGGCCGCCCGCCAGGCCGAAGCCGTACATCGAGATCGGCGGAACGTTGGCGCAGTTGGCGGTGTGTCCGGCCCGGCAGGCGGTGCAGCGGCCGCAGTTGATCTGGAAGGGAACCACCACGCGCTGGCCTGGGTGGATGGTCGCCACGTCCTGGCCGACGGCCAGCACTTCAGCGACGCACTCGTGGCCGAGCTGCAGCGGCAGCGGGAACGGGCTGGCGCCAAGGGCGATGAGGGGGTCCATGTCGCAGGTGGCGATCGCGATCGGACGGACCACCACACCGCCGGATGCGGGAGGCGGTGGGGCGGGCACGCTGCGCCACGAAAGGCGCCCACCGGGGCTGGCCACCAGGGCGCGCATGCGCCGACGAGTCGGCCGGACGCGCTCACCGAGGCCATCCCTGCCAGCGTCGGCCAGACGACCCAGACGCTGCCCGCGGTTGCGCTCCAGCCCCAACCGCGTCGCCGCGACGCCGGTGGGGGCCAGCAGCCCCGCGTAGTGGCGCACCCACCCGTATGGCCGGTGAGGTCGCGACCCGCTCCCACGCGCGCTCGGCGGACGCCCAGGGAGGACGCTCACCCCGCCACCGCCGAGGTGGTGCGCGCGAACTCGCGGACAGCACGTGCGAACGCCGCGGGCTGGACGCGCATGATCAGCATGTCGGAGCTCGACCAGCCGACCATCCGGGGCCGGTCGGCCAGCCGCCGACCGTGCTCGGGGTGTTGCACGCGGTCGTCGGGCGTCCAGCCGACCAGCGCGGGACGGTCAAAGGACCGCAGCGGCTGGCAAACCTCACCGCCAACGCGCCTGCGCGACAGGGCCGCGCCGGGCCGTATCGGCCGGCGATGCGCGCCCAGGGAAACGGTGGGGGACCACGCAGCGGTGGTTGCGCTACGGGTCAGCGACCATGGGTTCACGGACCGACCCGTCCATGGCGACGCCCCCCAACACGAGCAGCACCGGACCGTCGCCGCCGGTGTCCTGGTCGATCCCTCCGCCGCCAGTGCCACCGTGCCGGCGCTGGTGTCGTCCTGGTGGCCATGGCGCCGGCTACCCAGACGCTACCTGCGTCGACGCGTCGCCCGCCAGACCAAGGCGGACCGCGCCCGGGCCTGGGCGGGGCTGAACCTGGCGCATGGTGGCGATGTGGTGGCCGGCCTCGCAGCGCAGCACCGCATGCACCTGGGCCTCGCAGTCAGCGTGGACGGTCCGAAGCGGTGGGCCACCTGGGTCCGCCAGGTATTGGTCACCCCAGTCACCCACGGCCACCAGCACCGGGTACAGGTCAAAGCCCTTGTCGGTCAGGCGGTACTCGTGGCGCACCCGCGCGCCCGGTTCGCGGTAGGGTTCTCGCCGCAGGATGCCGTGGGCGACCAGGCCGGCCAGCCGGTTGGCCAGCACCTGCCGGGGGATCCCGGTCCGCTGGCGCATGTCGTCGAAGCGCCGCACCCCGGTGAAGACCTCGCGCAGGACGACCACGGTCCACCGCTCGCCGAGGATCTCCATCGCCCGGCCGATGGTGCAGTTGTCGATCGACCAGTTCAGGGCTTCGGGACGCATACCGACATGCTAGATCTTGTTGACAGACCCAGCAAGCCCTGCCATGCTGCGTCCATGAGCCAGACCCAGATGGCGACGCGGACGCGGACCTTCACGTGGTCCGACCCGGCGCCGACCGCCGCGCAGCTGGGCCGCCGCAGCGGACTGGACATGCTCCAGGCGATGGCCGCCGGCGAGCTTCCCGCCCCCCCATTCATGGACCTGCTCGGCGCCGAGCCGTTGGAGGCCCAGGAGGGTCGAGTGGCGGTCGCCATGACCCCACAGGAGTTCCACTACAACCCGCTTGGTACGGTGCACGGCGGGATCCTGGCGACCCTGCTGGATACCGCCGCCGGGTGCGCGGTCCACTCCACGCTGCCCGCCGGCATCGGCTACGCCTCGCTGGACCTTGTGACCAGGTTCCTGCGCCCGGTGACGGTCGCCTCCGGCGTGCTGCGCTGCGAGGGAACGGTGGTCTCGCGGGGCCGGACCACGGCATTGGCCGAGGCCAGGCTCACCGACGCCAGGGGCCGCCTGGTCGCGCACGCCACCTCGTCTTGCCGGCTGTTCGAGACCGACGCCGGCTAGGCCGCCAGGCTCGGACGTGGACCACCGGTCCACCGGACCGGCGCCGCCGCTCACAAGACCTCCAATGGCGGCGCGGCGCTGCGCCCCGCGCAACCGGTCTACCACGGTCGAGGTAGACGACCCGGCCCCGGCTGCGTCTGGGAAGGTAACGGCGGTGTCTCCCTGCGGGCGACGACCGCCGCGCTGGTGGTGGGCGAGGATGCGGCCGTGAGGACGAGCAGGGAGGCCGCGACAGCCATGAGCATGCAGGGAAGGGTCGCGCTGGTCACCGGGGCGACCGCAGGGATCGGCTTCCACACCGCGCACGCGCTGGTGGCCTTGGGGGCGCGGGTGGTGGTGACCGGCCGCGACCCGGCGCGCGGCCAGGCGGCAGCCCGGCAGCTGGCCGGGCAGGCCGGGCACGACCGGGTCCGTTTCGTCGCCGCCGACCATGCCACCGTGGCCGGCAACCAGGCGCTCGTCGAGCACCTCGCCGGCGAGCTTGACCGGCTGGACGTGCTGGTCAACAACGTCGGGACGGCGCCCAGCGGCCAACGCCGCCAGACACCCGACGGCTACGAGGCGACCCTGGCGGTCAACTTCGTCGGCCCGGCCGCCCTGACCACCGCCCTGCTGCCGCTGCTGCGGCACAGTGCCCCCGCCCGGGTGGTCACCGTGGTCTCCAGCGCCCACGCCATGTGGAAGGGCGACCCGTTCGCCGACCTCCACGCGCAGCAGCGCTACGTCGGCATCGAGGCCTACGCGCACGCCAAGCTGCTGAGCCTGCTGTGGACGCTGGCGCTGGCGCGCCGGCTGGACGGCACCGGGGTGGTGGTGAATGCCACCAACCCGGGCATGGCGTGGACGCCCGGCACCCAGGCGCTCACCCGCGAGGCGGTGCCGGCCTGGCGGTGGGTGTGGCCGCTGGTGCGCCTGCTGCAGCGCCGGGCCTCGCCGGCGGCCGCCGCCCGGTCATCGGTCTTCCTGGCCGCCGCCGAGCAGGCTGGGGGCGTCACTGGGCAGTACTTCGAGAGCAAGGCCCAACCCAAGCGCCCCTCCCCGCTCGCCCTGGACGTCGGCAACCAGGAGCGCGCCTGGGCGCTTGCCGCCACCCTGATCGCCAACGCCCCGACCCTCGCCCGCCCGTCGTGACCATCCGGGTCCGGCCGGCGCCGGCGGGCGTGGCCTGACGATTGAGAGGTGAGTCGCTTGCCCCCACATGCAAACCTGCGTGGATGGCCGCTGCGGCTGTCCGCCCTGCTGTCGGTCCTGCTGTTGGCGGGCATGGTCTGGCTGGTCGGCCCGGGGTCGGCGCAGGCAGCCCAAGACCACCCGTTGGCGGATTGGCTGCAGGGTCAGGCCAGGCCGCTTGCCACCACCGATCCCGCCGCCCCGCTCGCCGACCTGCGGCCGCTGCCCCGGATGGTCGGTGACGCCGTGATCGTGGGCCTGGGGGAGTCCACCCACGGCTCCCATGAGCAGTTCACCCTCAAGCACCGCATCGTGCGCCTGCTGGTGGAGCAGCTGGGCTTCCGCTCGTTTGCCATGGAGGAGGACTGGGCCACCGGCATCGAGCTCAACCGCTACCTGCTCACCGGCCAGGGGGACCCCGCCGAGCTGGTCAAGGCCATGGGCATGCCGTGGAGCACCCGCGAGGTGCTGGCGGTCCTGGAGTGGCTGCGCGACTGGAACGCCAGCCACCGGGACAAGGTGCGGTTCGTCGGCACTGACGTCTTCGACACCCGCCCGTCGGTCTACGACGCGGTCGCCAGCTACGTCCAGCAGGTCGCCCCCCAGCAGCTGGCAGAGCTGGAGGGGCACTTCCAGGTCATCCGGCCGACCAGGCCGGACTGGGTGGCGTTCTTCTTGACCGAGGTGCCGGACCAGCAACGCTACGTCGAGCACGCCCGGCAGGCCTACCAGCTGGTGGCGGGCATCGCGCACCGCCCCGGCGACCGCGCGCACCAGCTGGCGCTGCAGCACGCCCGCCAGATCGTCGCGTTCTACGAGTACTACACCCTCGGGGATCCTGACTACCGTGACCGGGAGATCGCCCACAACCTGGTCTGGTGGCGGCGGTATACCGGCGACAAGGTGGTGTACTGGGCGGCCAACGTGCACACCGCCAACGCCCCATGGCTGACCGCCACCGTCCCGCCGGACGTGCTGGCGTTCAAGGCCGCCGGCGCCTACCTGCGCGAGCACTACGGCAGCCGGTATCGCTCGATCGGCATGACCTTCGACCACGGCGCGGTCAACTCGGGCTGGGGCGCCCCACCGTTCACGCCCATGCCGTTCCAGGTGCCACCACCGCCGGATGGCTTCACCGAGCGCCCGCTCGGCGAGGTCGACCTGCCGCAGTACCTGCTGGACCTGCGCACCCCCGCGCCGCCGGCGGTCCGGTCGTGGCTGGCTGCCCCCGCCAAGATCCGCGTGACCGGCGCGACCTACGACCCCAGCAACCACGCCGCCCACTACATGACCGGCGGGTCACTGGCCCAGTGGTTCGACCTGATCGTCCACCGCCAGGCCGTCACCCCCTCCCAGCTGGTGCAGTGATCGCCGTTGACCTTGGGTGCCGGGTGCGTGCCTGGTTCGCTTCCACGGCAGTGCGCTCGGCGCCTCGCCGCCGCGGCCACCACGCTGCGGTTGGGCACACCGCCGGCCCGCGGCGTTGGCCTTGACGTCGTGGTTTCGGATCCGCTGGGTTTCCGGGTCGATGCCCGTTGCGCTGGGCCATCCGGTCGGGCCTGCGCAGCACCGTCATCGGCCCGACCGAAGCCGCCGGCGCGGCGGCGGTGACGGCGGCGCCGCGGCGGTCAGCATGCCCGCGCCGGCCGTGGCGAGGCAAGGACGGAGCAGGCGGCGGGACAACGCGACGCCGCCAAGCGGGTGGAGGGCTGGCCGGTCGTGCTGGAGGTCATGGTGCGCTCAGCTCCTCGAAGGAGGTGGGCGGGCAAGCAGCGTCGGGTGTGACCGGGAGGCTGGGCCGACGGCTTGGTGGGGCTGCTGGCCGTGCACAGGTCACGGCGAGGGTCGCAGCTGCTGCGCGCGGGCGCTGCCGGGCGAGGCTGCCCGGGCACCGCGCTCCAGCACCGCGACGATCACCACCGCCTCCAGCAGCGCCGCCACCGCCCAGAACCCCCAGGCGATGACGCTGAGCGGCAGCGGCTGGTGCAGCCGTTGAACGGCCCCATGAACTCCGAGAACACCCCCGCCAGCCGCCACGCCCGGGGGTAGATCCCCGCCGGCCAGGCCGCCGCCACTGAGCGGTACAGCAGCGCGTAGACGATCCCGAAGGCGACATGCCGCCGATGATGACCAGCGGGATCTCGATCACCCGGGGCAGCGGCTCCAGCTGCTTCCAGACCGCGATCACCTTGGGGCTTTGGGTGCCGGGGTCGAACAACAAGCCCCGGCTCGCCGCGCCGGGAGCCGGCCAGCTGGGCGAAGGTGACCAAGGTCCCCAGCACGAACGCGACTCCGCCGGCCAAGCCGGCCACCAGCGTCCGCCGGATCGAGGGCTTGGGTGCGTGATGGTCCTCCCATCGGGCTGGCTGGTTAGGTCCGCGGGCTGTTGGGGCTGGTTGGCGCCGGTTCCCCCTCCTGCCGCGCGCCACGCATGGCCTGGGCGTGGCGCAGCAGCACCACCAGCGCCTCCCGCAGCTGGGCGCTCTGCTGGCTCCCACGCCCGCCGAGGGGGGCCAGGCGCTGCTCCTCCAGCTCCAGCACGGTCGCCCTGGCGGCGGTGACGACCTCGACCCCGCGGTCGGTGACGCGCAGCTGGACCGCACGGGTGTCGGCCGGGTTACCGGCGCGCTCCACCAGCCCGGCGCGCTGCAGGGCGCGGACCAGCTTGGAGGTGTGCATCGGCTCCAGGCCGGCGAAGTCGGCCAGCTCGCGCTGGCTGGGCCGCGCCCCGTCCTGGGAAAGCCCATATAGGGAGGCCAGCACCGCGTACTGGGCGGAGGTCAGCCCCAGCGGCGCCAGCGCCCGGTCGAGCTCGGCGCGCCACCGCAGGGTCAGATGCCAGACCAGGTAGCCGATCGAGGGCGGCGGGATGTCGGTCGGGGTGGTCATGAAGATACTATACTTACTTACTATCAACATATATAGTATCCTTTCAACCGGCAACAGCCAAGGGAGGGCCCGATGAGGCTCACCGTGTTCGGCGCCACCGGCCGCACCGGACGCCACCTGCTCACCCAGGGCCTGCGCCGTGGCCACCAGATGACCGCCTTCACCCGCCGCCCCCAGGCCCTCGAGGATCCGACGGCGCTCGCCGCCGTCATTGCGGGCGACGGCCGCGACCCGCACGCGGTCCGCAAGGCGATCGACGGCGCCGACGCGGCCATCTCCACCATCGCGGGAGGCACCCGTCCAGACCCACACCGGCTCGCCGACACCACCCGGGTCATCACCCAGGCAATGGCCGACCTGGGGATCCGGCGGCTGGTGGTCACCAGCGCCTACCCCATCATCGTCGACCACCCACCCCTGACCATGGCGCTGCTGCGTCGCCTGCTGGCCACCCCCTACGCCGACAACGCGGCGATGGAGCAGCTGGTGGTCGCCAGCGGGCTGGACTGGACGATCGTGCGGCTCAACCGGCTCACCAACAAGGCTGCCACCGGCACGGTCCACAGCAGCCGCGGCCTGCTCGCCAAGCCCCGTGCGATCGCCCGTGCCGACGCCGCCGCCACGCTGCTCGACAGCGTCGCCGACCCCACCCTGGCCAGGACCGCCATCAACGTCGCCGGAGAATAGGCATCGCGGGGGTGGGCGTGTTCACGGCGGCCACTGGAGGCATCAGCCAGGCAGATGCGCTCAGGCCCGGGCCTGACCAGTGAAGAAAGCAGCCGGTGCATCCGGACGGCGACCGCGCCATCGGAACCACTTGCACCTGGGTTCAGCGCAGCCGGCGTGTGGCGGCACCGTTGCTGGGTGCCTATCAGGTGGCGATGCCGATGGCTTGCTTGAGCGTCTCGGGTTGGTGGAGCACGCCGAGCATGAGGTGGGCGACGTCGGCGCGGGAGGCGAACACGCCGCGCCGGAGGTTGCGCCCGTCGGCGGTGCGGTAGCGGCCGGTCGGCGGCTTGCTGGTGAGCCGTGGCGGCCGGACGACGGTCCAGTCCAGGCCGCTGTCGCGCAGGACGTCCTCCATCAGCGCCAGGTCGGCGTAGTGCTCGCGGAACGCGGCCTTGGCCAGGGGGCTCAACAGGTGCCGCATGAAGAACCCGTCGCCCGGGTCGTGCCGGGGCGGCTTGGGGCGGCCGGGCGAGGGCACGGTGCCGATCGGTGCGGCGCTGACGACCACGATGCGCCGGACGCCGGTCGCCTGCATCGCCTGGACGATGGCGCGGGTGCCGTGCGAGGCGATGCCGGCCTCGGCGTTGGACCGTGGACCAAGGCCGGACAGGACCGCGTCGGCGCCGTCGACCGCGGCCTCGAGCACCGCCGGGTCCGCGTCGGCGAGGTCGGCGGCGACGACGCGGACGTCGCCGGGGACGGAGAGCTTGCCCGGGCTGCGGACGACCGCGGTGACCTGGTGACCGGCGGCGACGGCCTGCTCCAGGAGCTGCCGGCCGATGCCGCCGGTGGCCGCGAAGATTGTGAGCTTCATCGATGGCTCCCTGCGACCTGTTGGGCCCGGAAGGCGGCGGCGTGGTCGGCGGCCCACTGGGCGTAGGTGTGTGCGGGGCGGCCGAGGATCCGCTCCACCTCGCCGGTGACGGGCGCGGCCTGCCCGAGGCCGCGGGCGTACCTGGCCATCAGGGCCCGGACGAACGGCTCGGGGAGCCCCTGGGCAACCATGCCCTGGGTGGCCGCCTCCGGCGGGAGCTCCTGGTAGCGCAACGGCCGGCCCAGCACCTTCCCAAGGATGGCGACCAGCTGCCGGTGGGTGAGGGACTCCGGGCCGGTCAGCACCGGCCGCTGGCCGACCAGCTCGTCGGTGCGCAGGGCGCGGGCGGCGACGGCGGCCAGGTCCCGTTCGTGGATCAGCGACTCGGCGAAGTCGGCGTAGGGGTAGCGGACCACGTCGCCGGCGTGGAGCTGGGGGCCCCACGCCCGCAGGGTGTTGGCGGCGAAGGCGCTGGCTCGCAGGCTCACCCACCCAAGGCCGCTGGCGACCGCGGCCTCTTCGACTTCCTTGTTGCGGTCGCCGTTGTAGCGGGATGGCTGCTGGTCGAGGGGGTCGTCGACGTTCATCGCCGACAGGGCCACCACCCGCTGCACCCCCCGTTGGCGGGCCAGCGCCAGCAGCTCGGCGGCGGCGAGGCCGACGGCGCGTGGGTGCAGGAACAGGGCGGTGACGCCCTCCAGGAAGGGCGCGATGGTGTCGAGTCGGGCCAGGTCACCCTGGACGACCTCGACCCGGGCGGGCAGGCCGGCGGCCTGCGGATTGTGGGTGATGGCGCGGACCTGGACGCCCTCGTTGACCAGGATGTCGATGAGGGGGCGTCCGATGGTGCCGGTGGCGCCGGTGACCAGGAGCATGGCAAGCCCTTCGCTTGTGCGGGGAGCGCTCCCCGGCTATCCTGTCTTCCGTAGACCAGAAGGTATGGGAACCATATCATATGAGTTCGACATCAGCAAGAGGTGCGGACGCCGCGCGGCGTCGACGGCGGACGACCACCGCGATCAAGGACTCGCTGCGTGAGCTGAGCAACCAGCTGTCGCTGCTCAACCATCGTGTCGGCGCCCAGGTCGAGCTCAAGGACATCGACCTGGACTGCCTGGAGCTGCTCAACCGCCACGGCCCGCTCAGCCCCAGCGTCCTGGCCCGACACGCCGGGCTGCACCCCGCCACCATGACCGGCATCCTCGACCGCCTCGAGCGCGGCGGCTGGATCGCCCGCGACCGCGACCCCGACGACCGCCGCGCCGTGGTCATCCGGGTGCGCCGCGAGCGAGGCGGGGAGCTGTACCGCCTCTACGCGGGGATGAACGCCTCGGTCGACGAGATCCTCACCGGCTACCGCGACGACCAGCTGGAGCTGCTCGCCGACTTCCTGCGCCGCACCACCAACGCCGGACAGGACGCGACCGCCAAGCTGGCCGCCGACTGACAGCATCCGTTGGGGGGCGACGGTGACAGCACCGGACTGCGCCGCACGGGGCGTACTCCTGGCCGCGCCTGGCGTCAGTACATCATGGCCGGGGTCCTGCACAGGTAGGTGTCGCCGTTCAGCTGGACAAGCATGAACTCGGCCAGGTCGGCCCGGGAGACCCTGGGGACCATCATGGTGGCCTGGATCTCGGGGCCGCTGCGGTAGGCGCCGGTCCGCCGCCCGTTGGTCAACCGCGGCGGGCGGACGATCACCCACTCCAGGCTGCTCTGCTGGATGATCGCCTCCTTACGCGCATGGTCGGTGGCGACCTTGCGCAGCAGCAGCGGGGCGACCAGGTACCTGCCGAGCAGGCTCAGTTGGTGCCGACCGTCGTGGACACCGAGAAACGACAGGTAGACCAAACGCTTCACCTGCAGCCGCTCCATGGCCTCGACGAGGTTGTGGATGCCCGCCACCAGGGTGGGGTCGTGTCGCAGCGGGGTGGATGAGCCGAGCGCGCAGAGCACCGCGTCCTGGAACCGGACCGCGCGCTCCACCGCGAGGGGATCGGTGACGTCGCCCGGCACCACGGTCAGGTTCGGGGAACGGCGATGAAGCTTGGCCGGGTTCCTGACCAGAGCGGTTACGTGGTGACCCTGAGCCAGCGCCTGCTCGACGAGGTGGCGGCCGGTGGCCCCGGTGGCGCCCAGCACCAACACCCTCATCGCGGCCCCCTCCCGTCGCCGCCAGAGGGATCCCGAACCACCCGTCGCTGGTCCGCGCGCAAGACCAGGATCCCCAGCGGGAGCACGACCAGGCCGAGCAAGTGCTCCACGGCCTCGGCGAGTCCGGTCTCGGCCACGGCCAGGGTGATCAGGAAGTCCACCACCGGGATGGCGACCAACGTGCACAGCACGATGCCGAGCGCCCGCCACTGCCTTGCCCACCAGAGGACAAGCACCAGCACGCCGAGGTAGGCCTGGCGAACGCCGGTGGCGGCAAGAAAGCCATCGCCGGTGCCGCCGGTGTCGCCGAACCCAAACAGGCGCTCCCCAGCCTCAGGGTCGGCCAGCAGCACCACCCCGACGCCGACAAGGAACAGGCTCAACAGCACACACAGCCCAGACGGTAACCAGTCCCACCAGAAGGCAGGCGTGGCGCGACGGTGCTCGGCAGGCACCAGCGGGCTCATGTGTCGACCCGGCGCGGCTTAATGCAGGCTGATGGTGACGGCCCAGCATTATCGGACCAGGTAGTCATACGGGACCCCCTACAGCCGCTGGGCTTCAGGAAGAATCGAGGTGAGCGGGAGGGCGAGCCGCGTGGCGCTGGTTGGGCGCCGGGCCGGAGAACTCGGCGGCGACCTGGTACAGGGCCGGATGCGCCGAGATCGGCACCTGCGGGTCAGCGGTCGCCGTGCGGATGCGCTCTTGGAACTCGGGAGCTGCCGTGGCAGCCTGGAAGGCCTCGCGGCTCTCCCAGTGGGCGACATTGACCAGCTGGAAGCGAGCCTGCGACGACAGCGCCCGGTGCAGCCGCGTATCCAAGAACCCAGGCTTGGTGCGCAGCAGCGCGGCACGCTCGCGCCATTGCGCGATGAACACCTCAACCTGCTCGACGGGCACCTCGAAGACGTTGATCAGCGTGACAGGCGTGTCGTTCGCCGGCCGGCTGTGGTGGCTCATGGGAAGCTCCTCCGACCATCCAGATGTGATTCGCGCGCGCTCGGGCGGGCTCAGGTGTAGGCGTTGACGAAGCCCTCTCGCCAGCTTGGGTAGCGGAGGGTCCAGCCGAGTTCGCGCTTGGCCTTGGCGTTGGAGGCGCCGCGGGACTCGGTGGCCATCACCACGGGGGCCTGGCCGGCGAAGAGCCGGGCCAGCCAGCGGGGGAAGCGCTGGGGCGGCTTGGCCCCGACGATCCTCGCCA
>Ga0081538_10001687_pt1 | contig 22504 bp, 21 predicted proteins | sample TabmetS5T2R1_FD_71022 | JGI IMG/M metagenome (GOLD analysis project Ga0081538, IMG submission 71022) | Tabebuia heterophylla rhizosphere microbial communities from the University of Puerto Rico - S5T2R1 | ecosystem: Host-associated > Plants > Roots > Rhizosphere ...
TCGACCCCCGAGGACGCCCTGAAGACGGCCGAGATCCTTGGGACCGGTGAGCGCGGCCGCTACCTGCTGGCCGCCACCTTCGGCAACGTCCACGGCGTCTACAAGCCCGGCCACGTCAAGCTCCGCCCCGAGCTCCTGGCCGAGCTGCAGCGGGCCGTCGGCGAGAAGGCCGGCAAGGACAGGCCGTTCGACCTGGTCTTCCACGGCGGGTCGGGGTCCCTGCTGACCGAGATCCGCGAGGCCATCGGCTACGGCGTGGTCAAGATGAACATCGACACCGACACCCAGTACGCCCTGACCCGGCCGATCGCCGACCACATGTTCAAGAACTACGACGGCGTCCTGAAGGTCGACGGCGACGTGGGCGTGAAGAAGACCTACGACCCGCGGACCTACATGGCCAAGGCCGAGGGGGCGATGGCGGCCCGGGTCGTGCAGGCCTGCGAGGACCTCCTGTCGGCGGGGACGTCGCTGGCCAACGCCTGAGCCGGGCGGTGCGGACCCGGCCCCTGGGCTCGACCGGCCTCCAGGTCACCCCGGTCGGGCTCGGCCTGGCCGCGCTCGGCCGGCCCGCCTACATCGACCTCGGCCGCGACGCCGACCTCGGTGCCGACCGCGGGGTGCAGGCGCTGGAGCGCCGCTGCCACCAGGTCCTCGACGCCGCCTACGACCGCGGCGTCCGTTACCTGGACGCGGCCCGCTCCTACGGCCGGGCCGAGGCGTTCCTGGCCAGCTGGCTGGACGCCCGCGGGCTTGCCCCGGAGGAGGTCACGGTCGGCTCCAAGTGGGGCTACGCCTACGTCGGCGACTGGCGCATGGACGCCGAGACCCACGAGGTCAAGGACCATTCGCTGGCCGCCCTGACCCGCCAGGTCCGCGAGACCCGGGCCCTGCTCGGCGAGCGCCTCGGCCTGTACCAGATCCACTCGGCCACCCTCGACAGCGGCGTGCTCGAGGACCGGGCCGTCCTGGCCGAGCTGGCCCGGCTCCGCGACGGCGGGCTGGTGATCGGCCTGTCCTCGAGCGGCCCCGGCCAGGCCGACACCATCCGCCGGGCCCTCGAGGTGACCGCCCAGGGGGTGGCCCCGTTCGCCTGCGTCCAGGCCACCTGGAACCTGCTGGAGCCGTCCGCCGGCCCGGCCCTGGCCGAGGCCAGCGCGGCCGGCTGGGGGGTGATCGTCAAGGAGGCGGTCGCCAACGGCCGGCTCACTCCGCACGGCGACGGCCGTGGCCCGGCCGTCCTCGGCCGGGTCGCGGCCAGGCACGGGGCCGGGGTGGACGCGGTCGCGCTCGCCGCCGTGCTCGCCAACCCCTGGGCCGACGTGGTCCTGTCCGGGGCGGTCACGACCGGCCAGCTGGAGGCCAACCTGTCCGCCCTCCAGGTCCAGCTCGACCCGGTGGAGCTGGAGGAGCTGGCCGCCCTGGCCGAGCCACCGGAGCAGTACTGGCGGGAGCGGGCCGGGCTCTCCTGGTCCTGAGCGGTGTCAGCCGCCCGCTGGGAGGTTGGGCACCGGCTCGCCGTTGGCCTGGGCGGCCACCCAGTCCCGGAGGCGCACCCCGCCGCTGGTCAGGGTGTAGAAGTCCGGGCTGGGCAGGGCGCAGTGGGCCGAGCCCTCGAGCAGGCAGGAGCGGAAGTTCGGGCTCCCGGCGCGGATGGCGGCCAGGTTGCCCAGCAGGGCCCGGCGGAACCTGTCGGGGTCGCCCCCGCCGGCCTCGTAGAATTGCCGCTGGACGCTGTCGTCGTCGAAGTTGACCTGGGCGAACGACGCCCGCGGGTAGTGGCTGGCGACCGCCTGGTAGAACCGCGGCATGGTGAAGCGGGCCCGCGGGATCGCCCGCACCCCTGGCACCCAGTCGGGCAGCACCCGGCCGGCCCCCCACAGCGATCGCAGATCGGTGGGCTCGCCGAACAGGAACCCGAGGGAGTCCCCGAGCTGCGCCACCCGCGCGTCCGGGTACTGCCGGAGGATCCTCGGCGCGTGCAGGATCGACCCGATACTGCCGGCACTGCACCCGGCGACGAACACCCGGCGGGGGTCCGGCACCCGCTCGGACATCCACTCGAGCGCGGCGGTGGCGTTGACGTGCCCGCGGTGGTGGACGGTGACCGTGCCGCCGCCGGCCCGGTAGGTGCGGACGGCGTCACCGGCGAAGACGTCCCCCGTGCAGGAGGGGACGAACAGCACCGACCAGCCACGGAACGGGTTCTGAGGGTTGTCAAGGTCCAGCACCCCGGCAGCGTGGGAGGGGTCGTCGGTCGCGTCCACGTCGTCGTCGAACAACGCCGTCCCGGGAGCGCAGGAGCGGTAGTCCCAGCAGCCACCGCCACCCTCGAAGAACACCAGCAGCCGGTCGGGATCGCCCATGCGAGCCCAGAAGGCAAACCGCCCCCCACGCCCACACCGAGTACGACCCCCAGGCTCGATCCGGCTCCAGCGCCCCGCGGTGGCGGCCGGGCCCGGGCCAGCGCTCGCCGTCCCCGGGTCACCGGCACCTGGCCCAGCGGCCGGCCCGAGGGCGGGGTCGTCCGGGCTTCCGGCGGCCGGCTCGCCCGAGGACGTCCGGTCAGCCCCGGACCCACCGGGCTCACCGCCCACCAGCCCGGCCACCGCGGCCACCGCCGCCACCAGCCCCACCGCGAGCGCAACCCTGACCCGACGCCCCCGAGCCCACATGGCCCGAGCCTAGGCCCAGCCCTCCCGCCGGGCAACGAGCCGAACCGGCGCGGGCGCGATTCAATAGGCCCCGAGGCGCCACGGCCTCACCACCAAGGGGTTGCTGTGAGAGGAGCCGACATGCCCGATCCCGAGCCGGTCCCGAGCGGCCGGGCCACCGTGACCGTGGCCGGCGCCGGGGCGGCCAACGCCGTCCCCGACACGGCCGTGCTCCAGCTGGGGGTCGAGACGCGTGGGCCCACCCCGGCGGAGGCCCTGGACGCCTGCGGGCGCGCCCTCGACCAGATCCTGGCCGCCCTGGACGCCGAGGGCGTCGACCCGTCCCGCCGCACCACCACCGGCCTGGAGCTGCACGAGGACTGGGAGACACGCCAGCCCGGCCGGGGCCCGGTCGCCTACCTGGCCGGGGCCCGCCTGACCGTCCGCCTCGACCGCCCGGCCAAGGCCGGGCAGGTCGCCGCGGCCGCCGTCGTGGTCGGCGGGGACGCCGCCCGCGTCCACGGGCTCGACCTGGTGATCGGCGACCCGGCCAGGATCGCCGCCGCCGCCCGCGACGCCGCCTGGCGGGACACCCTGGCCAGAGCCGAGCAGTACGCGACCCTGGCCGGCTCGACCCTCGGCCCGGTCCTTGAGATCAAGGAGACACCGCCGCCACCTCCCGACGCCCGCCCCATGCGCCTCATGGCCGTCGAAGCGGCCCCAACACCCCCCGCCACCGAACCAGGCGAGACCACCATCTGGTCCGCCGTCACCGTCACCTGGGCCCTGGAGCCCTCGACCACCCAGGCCCGCCAGGCCTGAGAGAACGATCCGGAGGGTCCGCCGCCCCATCCGGTGGCAGCGCCTATCCGTCGTCGAGCAGCGCCCTGGCGGCCAGCAGATCCGGTGTGCTGAACCCCTCCTCGAACTGGTCGTAGAGGTGCCGCAGGTGAGCGCGGTCCGCCTCGGGCGGGGGCCGGTCCTGGACGCGGCACCGGTGGAGGGCCGCCCGCAGCTCCGCCGACCTGGTGCCGTGGCCGGCGGCGAGCTCGATCGCCCGGGCGTACGCCTCGGCCGCCTGATCGGCGTGTCCCTCCCGGGCCAGCAGGTCGCCGCGGATCCGGTGGAGCTCGGGGAGGTAGTAGAAGGGCCGCTCGGTCCCGACCATCCGGATGGCCTCCTCGACCACCACCAGCCCCTCGGACGGGTCGGTCGTCGTGGCCAGCGCATCGGCGAGCAGCCCGAGGTAGTACGGGTGGTCCAGCTCCGCGCCGGTGGCCAGGTATCCGGCCAGGCCGGCCCGGAGCTGCTCGACCCCGGCCGTGCCGTCGCCGGTCACGGCGAGGGCCCAGCCGCCGAGGATGGCCGCCTGGGCGGCCCGGATGGGGAAGCCGTGCTCGCTCGCGGTCGCCAGGGCCTGCCCGGCCCAGCGCAGCGTCGTCTCCACCTCGCCCCGGTACTGGTGCAGGTAGGCGAGCTGGACCTCGGCGCTGGCCAGGCTGTACGAATGGGTGGTGGCCAGGGCCCGGGCCTGCTCAGCATGGTCCAGGGCACTGTCCGGCCGGCCGAGGAACCACAGGGCCAGCGCCGCCCAGTCATGACAGGAGACCGCCGGGTGCTCTCCGTACGGGGCCAGGTAGGTGTGGTCGTCAGCCTCGTCGTAGATCGCCAGCCCTCGCTCGGCGTACCCGAAGGCCCTCGCGGCCGCCCCCTGGTGGAAGGTGGAGCAGGCCAGGAGCTCGTGGGCCTCCAGGGCCAGGTCGGGGATGCCAAGCTCCAGGATCCGGGTGAGCAGCGCCTCCGAGCGGTGGTAGCGGGCGCGGAACTCGGCGACGGCGGCCAGGCCGTGCAGCACCAGGACGAGCTCGTGGGGCCGGTCGAGGACCACGCAGAGCTCGTGGGCCCTGGTGTAGGCGGCCTCGACCTCGGGGGAGGCGAAGCCGCGGGTGGCGACCAGGGCCGGACCGAGGGTCATCTGCGCCAGCAGCTCGGCCTCGTCCCGCCCGAGCCCCTCGGGGAGGTGGGGGAGCGCGTTCAGCAGTGACTCCAGATGCTGGATGGCCTCCCGGGGAGCGCTTCGCCCCAGCGCCTGCATGGCCGCCGCCTGAAGGTAGGGGACGGCCCGGACGTGGTCGTGGCCGGCCAGGAGGTGACCGGCGAGCTCAGGCGCGTGCGTGGCGGCGGCCGGCCCGTACCCCCGTTCGAGCCGGTCGGCGACGGCGATGTGCAGGCGGGCCCGCCGGCCGGCCGGGATCCGGTCGTACAGGACCGTTCGGTGGAGGTCGTGGGCGAACCGGAACCCCGCCGACACGGTCCCGTCCGGCCAGGCCACCGGTCCGCCGGCCCGCAGGAAGCGGCCCTGACGGGCAAGCGCCGCACAGCGCTCCTCGACCGCCTCGGCGGTCCCGGCCCCGGCGCTGGCGGCCGTCGCGGCGGCGAACTCGACCCCGCTGACCGCGGCCGTCTCCAGCATGGCCAGGTCGTCGGCGTCCAGCCGCTCGAGCTGGAGCTCAAGGAGGCGGCGCAGGTCGTCCGGGACCTCCCGGCCGTCACCGTCGGGGCCGGGTGCCAGCTCCCATTGCCCGGCCGCCGGCCGCAGGGCGCCGGTGTCGGTCCAGGCCTGGAGGAGCTGGACGACGAACAGCGGCACCCCGTCGGTGCGCCGGTGCACGAGCCGGGCCAGGTCCTCGGGCACGTCGGCGCCGGGGAGGCCGCGACCCAGCACCGCCGCCACGTCCTCGGCGTCGAGCTCGCCCAGCCGGAGCTCGGTGGCCAGCCCACGGAGCCGGAGCTCGGCGCCGAGGTCGCCGATCGGGGCGCCCCCGGCGAGGGCGTCGGCCGGACGGTAGGTGCCGGCCACCAGCAGCCGGGCCGGCGTGCCCCGCCTGGCCAGCCAGGCCAGCAGGTCGACAGTCGAGGGATCGGCCCAGTGCAGGTCCTCCAGGAGCAGCACCAGCGGACGGTCCGAGGCGACGGCCTCCAGGACCTCGGCGGCCTCCCGCAGCATCCGCTCGGTGGTCCCGCCGAGCGCGCGGCGCTCGAGGTCGGCGTGGTCGCCCGGCCCGACCAGCGCCGGCATCTGGACCAGCCAGGTCGGAGCCAGGCGGGACAGCAGGGCCAGCGCCTCGCCGTCGTCCCGGCAGAGCCGGCCCAGCGCGTCGAACACCGGCAGGTACGGCTCGGGCGCGCTCCGCTGCTCGAGACACTGACCACGGGCCACCCGCCCCGCCAGCCGCCGCTCGACCTCACCGGCGAACGCCTCCACCAGCGTCGACTTCCCGATCCCGGGCTCACCGGTGACGAGCACGACCTGGGGCCGCCTCTGTTCGGCCAGGCCGTACAGCTGCAGCAGCCGCCGGAGCTCCACCTCCCGGCCGATGGGCACCATCCATGGCGCCTGCGTGCCTTCGGCCGTCGCCTCGGTCCCCGCCGGCGGTGCCGTCCCGGTGTCTGCGGCGGGTCCGGCTCCAGCTTCCGGTGACGGGACCTGCTCCGGCACCTGCTCCTGGACCGTGGCGAGGAACTGGTAGCCGCGGCCGTGGACGGTGCGGATCACCGCCTGCTCGCGGCCGTTGTCGCCGACCGCCCGGCGGGCCGCCTTAACCCGGCTGGCCAGGGCCGAGTCGGTCACGAACCGGCTGCCCCAGATCTCGTCCAGCAGCTCGGTCCTCGGCACCACCCGGTCCCGGTGGCGGACCAGGTAGGCCAGGACCTCGAGGACCTGGGGCTCGAGGTGGCAGGGGGCGCCGCCCCGGCGCAGCTCGTAGCGCCGGTCGTCGAGCTCGCAGTCGCCGAACCGGTAGATCATGCGGCCCGCCCCCGTCTCCAGGCTTTCTCCATGCCCTCTCCAAGTTCGCCCGCCGGCCGGCGGCTAGCGTGAGGCAAGCTCAAGTGTGAACGTGACGCGAAAGCGGTGAAACCCGATGTCCACAGCCCCCGCCGTACCGCCGCCCCAGGCCGACGGCCAGCAGGCGTTCATGCAGGCACTCACCACCGAGCACTTCACGTTGCAGACGGCCCGGGCGGTCGCGGTCAACGAGGGCAACGGCCGCACCGCCCTGTACATCGGGGCGCTGTCCAGCACCCTGGTCGCCCTTGCCCTGGTGGCCCAGCGGTCCCCACTGGGCAACGTCTTCTACGCGGTCGCCCTGACCGTGCTCCCGGCGGTCCTCTTCCTCGGCGTGGTCACCTACGTCCGGGTGCTGCAGAGCTCGATCGAGGACATCCTCTACGCCCGGGCGATCAACCGGATCCGGCACTACTACACCGAGATCGATCCCTCCCAGGCCCACTACTTCCTGCTGTCGGGTCGTGACGACTTCCGCGGCGCCCTGGCCAACATGTGCATCCGCGACTCCTGGAGTCAGTTCCTGTTCACCATGCCCAGCGCCGTCGCCGTGATCAACGCGCTGCTCGCCGGGGTCACCGTCGCGCTGGCGCTGGTGACCGCGGTGGACGCGCCGCTGCCGGTCACGGTGCTGACCGGGATGGGCTTCGGGACCACGGTCCTGGGACTGCACCTCGCGTACCAGGTGCGCCGGTTCGCCACCATGAAGGCGAGCGTGGCCGCGGTCTTCCCCACCACCCGGCCGAGGCCGACGCTCGTCCCTCACGACGAAGCAGCTCAGTGCGCAGTGGACAGCGGGGCCCGGAGCTAGGTCGGCCGGGTGCGGGCCTGGCCGACCAGGCCGGACTGGTAGGCGAACACCACCAGCTGGGCCCGGTCGCGGGCGTGCAGCTTGGTCATGGCCCGGCTGACATGGGTCCGGACGGTCGCCGGGCTGACGATCAGGCGACCGGCGATCTCGTCGTTGGCCAGGCCGAGGGCGACCAGCCCGACCACCTCCCGCTCCCGATCCGTCAGGTAGGCCAGATCGGGAGCGGTCGCGGTCCGGTGATCGGGACGGGCGACCAGGTCGGCAATCAGCCGCCGGGTCGCGCCCGGCGACAGCAGCGCCTCCCCAGCGGCCACGACCCGGATCGCCCGCAGAAGCTCCGCCGGCTCCGTGTCCTTGACCAGGAACCCGCTGGCGCCGGCGCGGAGCCCGTCGAACACGTACTCGTCGAGCTCCCAGGTGGTCAGGATCACCACCCGCACCCCGGCCAGGTCCGGGGCGGCGGCGATCGCCCTGGTCGCCTCGATCCCGTCCATGACCGGCATGCGCACGTCCATCAGCACAACATCAGGCCGAACCCGCCGGACGAGCTCAACCGCGGCCCGCCCGTCACCCGCCTCGCCGACCAGCTCCAGGTCGTCCTCCGCCTCCAGCAGAACCCGGAACCCGGCCCGAAACAGCGCCTGGTCGTCAGCCACCACCACTCGGATCGCCGACGCACCACGGGCATCGTCCTCGGGCTCCGTGGACCTCCTTGGGATCACCAGGGCACTCTCCTCGGTCGCCCCGGGTGCTTTGGGATCATCGGGGCAGCCTGGCCGTGACCTGGAAGCCTCCGCCGGGTCGGGGACCGGCGACCAGCTCACCACCCGCGGCGGCGGCACGTTCCCGCATCCCGGCAATGCCGCTACCCGGCTCAGCGTCGGTGTCGGTGTCGGCGCCCGACCTGACCTCGGTGCCCAGACCCGCATCGCCCTGCGGTCTCGCATCGACGCGCTGTCCCGCATTGACGTTCGGTCCGGCACGGCCACCTTGTCCGCCGTTCGCCCCAGGGCTCGTGGTCGGACCTCGCCCGTCGTCGGTGATCTCCACCACCAGTTGGTCCGGCTCATAGGCGACGCGGACCGTGGTCGCGGCTGGGCCGGCATGCTTGACCACGTTGGTCAGGGACTCCTGGACGACCCGATAGGCGGCCAGGTCGACCGCCGGAGGCAGCTCGGCCGGGTCGCCCTCGATGACCAGCTCGACCTTGCGGCCGGCTTCGGACACCCCGGCGACCAGCTCGCCGAGCTGCGCCAGGCCGGGCAGGGGAGCCCTCGCCGACCCGCCGCCCTGTCGCAGCACGCCGAGGGCGGCCCGCAGCTCGTGCATGGCCCCGGCGCTGCCGGCCCGGATCGCCTCCAAGGCGTCCCTGGCCTCGCCGGGCCGCCCGTCGAGGACGTGGAGGGCCACCCCGGCCCGGAAGTTGATGATGGCGATCGAGTGCGAGACCACGTCGTGCAGCTCTCTGGCGACTCGCAGCCGCTCCTCGTCGGCTCGGCGGGTGCGCTCGGCGGCGGCGTGCTCGCGCCGGACCCTGGCCGCCCACCCGACCCACAGCGGCACCCCGAGCAGTGTCGCCCAGGCCAGCAGGAGCCGGGGGAGTTGGTTGGGCACCTCGTCCCAGAGCCGCTCCCGGCCGTCAGCCACCCCGACGGCCACCAGCAGGACCAGCAGCCCTCCGACCGCGGCGGCCAGCGCCGGGAACCGCTCCCGGGAGGTCGACGCCGCGGCCGTGTAGACGGCCAAGCACAGCGGCAGGAAGACCGGCCCGTACGGATGGCGGGCGGCCAGCCATCCGGCCGTCGCCGCTGCGGTCACCGCCAGCACCGCCATGGGATGGCGGCGCCGGAACGCGACCGCGGCCGACGCGACCAACAGCAGTCCCCAGCCGAGCAGCTCCGGCGGGTGGCTGGTCGGCTGGTTGTCGACCGCGCCCAGCGTGCCGACCACGCCGAAGGCGGCCAGCCCAGCCGCCAGCAGCACGTCGTCCGCCCACGCCGGACGCCCCGCCCAGATCGGCACTCCCGCGGGCCTCTCCATACGCCGCAGTGTCGACCGCCATGTTGCGCTTGTCATCAGTCAGGGCGCGTACGCCTGCTGCTGAGGTCGCCCGGCTCAGCGCGTGGTCCCGTGCCTGTGCGCCGGAACTCGGCCCGCCAGCGGTGGGCGTCGGGGTCGCGGAAGTCCTCAAGCCGGATCAGGAGCAGGTCGCCGCCCGCGAACGACTCGGCCTCGGCGCGGGTGAGCGGCCAGGGGCCGTCAGGCGGGTCCTCGTCGGCGCCCTTGACCGCGGCGATGACCAGCAGCGTCCCGCCGGGCGCGACCAGCTCTCTGACCCGGGCGATGGCCGCCGGGCGGAGCTGGCGGGGGAGCGACTGAACGGTCAGGCTCTCGACCACCAGGTCGAACGCCCCGGCCCAGGCGGCGGGCGGGTCCAGGAGGTCGGCGACGTGGTAGTCGACCGGCGAGTCGGGGAAGCGGCGACGCACGGCCGCGATGGCGGCGGCCGAGAAGTCGAACGCAACGGTCGCGAACCCAAGCTCGGCCAGGTACTCCGAGTCCCGGCCCATGCCACAACCCACGACCATGGCCCGCCGGCCGTCGCCTGGGATCCCCCGCTCCCGCACCCACCGCTCCAGCAGGTGGTGCGGCGCCCCCTTGTCCCAGGGCACCTCCGCCTCGCCGGTCTCGGCGGCGACGTACAGCCGCTCGAACCACGCCCGGTCGGCGTCAGCCGACAGGGTCCCGGGCGACCGCCCGCGCGCCCGGCCCGCCAGGCCCTCAGGGATCACGGGTGGTCGGGCCCTTGTCGGGTCGTCTCTCCATGGTCACGAACCTTGCCATGGACGCCCCGGGGGCGACAGTCCCGGTACGATCCTCCACCATGACGTGGGCCCCGACCGATCCCGTGCCTGAACCGCCGGAGGCGACGCAGGCGGCTGTGGCGGCGGCCGCCGCTGCTGACGTCGTTGTCCGGGAGCTGTATCGGATGGAGCAGCTGCAGGCGGCTCAGCGGTTGTTCACGGAGGTGTGGCGGCCGGCCGAGGGGCAGCCGCCGCCGGTGACCGGGGAGCTGCTGCGGGCGCTCGCCCATGCCGGGAGCTATGTCGTGGGGGCGTACGCCGGGACCCGGATGGTCGGGGCCAGTGCGGGGTTCTTCACCGCGCCGCCCGAACCCGCCCTGCACTCGCACATCACCGGGGTCGCGCCGCAGGGCCAGCACCACGGGGTCGGGTTCGCGCTCAAGGTCCACCAGCGGGCCTGGGCCCTGGCCCGCGGGGTGCCGAGGATCATCTGGACCTTCGACCCGCTGGTGGCCCGCAACGCCTGGTTCAACCTGGCCAAGCTGGGGGCCACCCCCAGCGCCTACCTGGAGGACTTCTACGGCCCCATGACCGATGCCATCAACGCCGGGATGGCCAGCGACCGGCTGCTGGTGACCTGGAACCTGAACGATCCGGCGGTCGCTGCCGCCTGCGCCGGGCGCCCCCGCCAGCCTGCCCTCGGGCGGGCACCGGCCGAGCCGGCGCTGACTGTCGGGCCTGACCTGGCACCGGTGGCCCACGACCCCGAGGCGCCCATGAGCACGGTGGAGGTGCCGCCGGACGTGGAGGCGCTCGACCCGGAACGACGCCGGGCCTGGCGCACGGCCGTCCGCGAGGCTCTCGGGGACCGCATGGCCGCCGGGGCGGTTGTCGCCGGGTTCCTGCGGCGTCCTGACCGCTACGTGGTCGAGCAGCCGACGGGGTCGAGATGAAGCTCGCAGGGGTCGAGCTGCGGCGGGTCGCGCTGCCGCTGGTGTCGCCGTTCCGGACCTCGTTCGGAGTTGAGCAGGACCGGGACGTGCTCCTGGTCCGGGCCGTCACCGACGGGGCCGAGGGGTGGGGGGAGTGTGTGGCCGCGGCCGAGCCCCGCTACTCCTCGGAGTACGCCGACGGCGCCGCCGACGTCCTGCGCCGCTTCCTGGTCCCGGCCGTCGCCTCGGCCGGGGACCTCGACCCGGAGGCTCCAGGGGAGGCCATGGCCTTCGTCAAGGGCCACCGCATGGCCAAGGCGGCTCTGGAGCTGGCCGTGCTCGACGCCTGGCTGCGGGCCAGGGACGAGCCGCTGGCCCAGTACCTGGGCGCGACCCGCGACCGGGTCCCGGCCGGCGTGTCGGTCGGGATCATGGGCTCGGTGCCGGAGCTGCTGGACGCGGTCGCCGGCTACCTGGACCAGGGATATCTCCGCATCAAGCTCAAGATCGAGCCGGGCTGGGACCTGGAGCCGGTGGCCGCGGTGCGCGAGCGGTTCGGCGACGAGCTCCTGCTCCAGGTCGACGCCAACGCCGCCTACACCGTGGCCGACGCCGGTCACCTGGCCGGGCTGGACCGGTTCGGGCTGCTGCTGATCGAGCAGCCGCTGGCCGAGGACGACCTGATCGGTCACGCCGAGCTGGCCGGGCGCCTCCGCACCCCCCTCTGCCTGGACGAGTCGATCACCTCGGCCAAGCTCGCCGTGGACGCCGTCGACCTCGGCGCCTGCCGGATCGTCAACGTCAAGGCCGGCCGGGTCGGCGGCTACCTGGAGGCGAGGCGCCTGCACGACGTCTGCCTGGAGCGGGGCGTGCCCCTGTGGTGCGGCGGGATGCTGGAGACCGGGATCGGCCGGGCCGCCAACGTCGCCCTGGCCGCGCTGCCCGGCTTCACGCTGCCCGGGGACACCTCGGCCTCCGACCGCTACTACCGCCGGGACCTGACCCCGCCGTTCGTCCTCAGCGACGGCCACCTCGAGGTCCCGCCCGGCCCCGGGATCGGGGTCGAGCCCATCCCGGAGATCCTGGAGGAGCTGACCATCTCGGCCGAGTGGATCAAATCGTGATGGGGCCAGCCAGAGCGATCAGCGCTGGGGGATCTCGACCCGGTGGAGCCGGTTGGCGGTGGGGCGGTCGAGGAGGCGGACCGAGACCCAGCCTTCGGGGTCGAGGGCGGAGGGGGCGGCGCGGAGCTCGCGCCAGCGGTGCCAGTGGGTGGCGAAGGCGGACCGGCGCAGGGTGCGGCGGCGGTGGCGCTGGCCCTCGAGGGCGACCTTGGCCGGGACGTCGAGGAACAGCAGGTGGGCGGTGCGGCCGAAGCGGGCGGCCAGGCTGGCCAGGAGGCGGCGGCGCCAACCGCGGGTGCCGGTGTCGTGGACGATCAGGCCCGAGCGCCCCGGCAGGGCGAGCAGCACCCGCAGGAAGTGCTCGGTGTGGACGAGCGGGCGCCAGAGCCGGTAGGGGGTGCGGCCGAGGAGGTGCTGGTACCTGGCCCGGATGGGCTCCGGGTCGAGGACCAGCGAACCGGGGGCGTCGAGGCGCGAGAGCAGGGTCGTCTTGCCGGCCCCGGGGACGCCGGCCACGACCAGCAGGGCCGCCGCGGGCAGGCGCAGCGGCGCCGGGTCCGGAGGGACGTCGCGCCCGGGCGCTTCGAGCTTCATCATGTCGGCGACGATAACCGGTCCGGCGCAAAGCCGGTGTAAAGGGCGCGAGGTGGTTGGTTGCCGGGACGGCGCTCCGGGGTCGCGGTCGCCCTTCTGACCGTGGCCACCGCCTGGGTCGTGGCCGCATGCGGTGGGTCGGAGCCGGCCCTGGTCGACTCCTCGACCACCCGGCCGGTGCCGACCGTGAGCTCGGCCACCTCCTCGACCCGGCCCGGTACCACGGCCGTGCCGACGACCCGGGGCATCCCGACCACCACGGGCCGGGTGCCGCTGACCACCGGGCCGACCGGCCCGGCCGGGGCGCCGCTGAGCTTCCGGCGGCTGACCATCCGCCTGGCCAAGGACTGGCGGGCCGCCGGAGGCGGCGACCACGTCGAGGTGAGGACGAGCCGGGACTGCCGGCGCAGCGCCGGCGGGGTCGACTGCCCCGGGTTCCTGCTGCTGGGGCCGTCCCAGATCGCCATCGCCAGCGAGCTCGCCCCGTTCGACCCGGACAAGGTCTGGCACCCGGGGACCGGGGTCGAGGGCTGCCCGGAGGACCGCGACGGGCTGGCCGAGGTGACCCCCACCCGCCCGGCCAGACGCGGGAAGGCCAAGGTCGGGGGCAAGGAGGCCGTCTACCGCGAGTGGCGGGTCGAGTGCGTGGACGCCCGGACCGGCAAGCCCGAGACCAGCTACACCCAACGGGTCTGGTACCTCGAGAGATCCGGGATCCTGGTCGTCGACGAGTGGTCGACGCCGGGCCTCGGGGCGGTCCTGGCCGCGGGCCGGTTCGGGTGAGGAGCCCGCGGGTGGGCACCACGACCAGGACAAGGACGGGCCGCCCTCCGCTATTCTCCAGTGGATTGTCTCAGACATTGGGACAGCACTCAGGTCCGTGGCAACCGGCTATATGCTTCCCTTGCGTGGCGAACGATTGACTTTGGGAGAGGTCGGCGTGTGGTGATGCTGTCGGCGCGGGATGTGGAGGAGGCACTCAAGGAGCGGCTGCTCCGGGGCGCCTATCCGCGGGGTGGGGCGCTGCCGTCGGTCAGGGCGCTGGCGGCGGAGCTTGGGACCAGCCCGAGCACGGTCGGGCGGGCGGTGCAGGAGCTGGCTCGCCAGGGGTGGGTGACCGCGGCCAGCCGCCGGGGGGCGGTGGTTCGCCGGGACCTGCCGGCGGGGGAGACGGGGGTGCGGGATGCCGAGGCGGCGATCCGGCGGCTGGCCGTCCGCTGGCGGCTGGTCGGCGGGGGCCGGGTCGACTTCCAGGAGCTGGTGGCCAGGGTGGCCGACGAGGTGTTCCAGCCGACCCCGAGGACCGTGTTCCTGGAGTGCAACCCGATCGACCTGCGGCGGGGACTGGAGCAGGTGCAGCGCGAGACCAGCGTCCAGGTCGAGGCGCTGCTGCTGGAGGACGCGGCCGACGGGTCGGGCGAGCTCAAGGACGCCAACGTGGTCCTCACCCCCTATTTCCACCTGGCCGAGGCCCGCGAGCTGGCCCCTGAGGGCGCCCAGGTGGTGCCGCTGAACTTCGTCGCCTCCCAGGACGCGATGCGGGTCCTGGTCGAGCTCCCGGCCGACACCCTGGTCGGGGTGCTGGCGGTCGACGCCCGCTCCCGCCGCCGGCTGGAGGCGATCGTCCAGCAGTACTCGGGCGCGACCGTGCTCGGGGCCCTGCTCGACGACCCCGACGCGGCGGCCAGCCTGGTCGAGGCGGCCGACGTGGTGCTGATCACCAACGCCGCCAATCTGCCGGGGCACCTGGCCGACAGGGCCCGGCGAGTCGTCCGCGTCGGCTGGGCGCTGGAGCCGGGCGGCCTCGGCGGCTGGCGGGTGCGCGCCGAGCCGCCTGCCCGCCCCGGCTAGGACATGAGCCAGGCCGAGATCGTGGTCATCGGGGGCGGCCACAACGGCCTGGGCTGCGCCTGCTACCTGGCCAGGGCCGGGCTGGAGGTGGTCGTGCTGGAGGCGGCCGGCACCCCTGGCGGCTGCATCCACACCGTCGAGCTGCCGGGCGGCCGCGGGCGCCTGGAGGTCGGCGCCTATGAGCACGGCGGCCTCCGCGGCAGCGGGGTCGCTGCCGACCTGGAGCTCGAGGCCCGGTTCGGGCTCCGCTTCCATCTCCGCGACCAGGTCACCCTGGCCCCCGGCGACGACGGCACCGCCCTGGCCTTCGATGCCTCCCTGGACCGCACGGTCGAGCACCTGCGGGCGGTGGTCGGCGACGCCGACGCCGAGGCCTACCGTCGCTTCGCCGGCTGGGCCGCGGCCGGGGTCGCCCTGCTCGGCCAGACCGAGGACGGCCCGCCGCCGTCGCTGCGGGAGCTGGCCGCCATGGCCGAGGCCGCCCTCGGTCCCCAGGCCGGCCGGTTCCTGCAGGCCCTGCTCGGGTCGGCCTCCAACCTGGTCCGCTCGGTCGTCGCCGACGAGCGCCTCCAGGCCCCGCTGGCCCACTGGGCGGCCCACGCCCAGCAGTCCCCGGCCGACCCCGGCACGGGCGCCGGGGCCCTGCAGCTGGCCGGGGGCCACGGCGCCCCGGCCGCCCGGCCCGCCGGCGGCTCCCAGGCCACCATCGACGCCCTCGTCCGCTGCCTCGAGGTGGCCGGGGGCCGCCTGCACTGCGGGACGCCGGTGACCCGGGTCGAGGTCGCCGGCAACCGGGCCGTGGCCGTGCACGCCGGCGGCGAGCGGGTCGCCGCCACGAGGGCGGTCGTGTCCGCCCTCGACGCCCGGCGGCTGCTGCTGGACCTGGTCGACGCCGACGCCGTCCCACCCTGGCTGGCCGCCGAGGCCCGCCGCATCCATGTCGGCCGGGCCAACGTCTCCGAGCTCAAGGTCGACGCCGTCCTGGCCGCCATGCCGCCACTCCCCGGGCCGGCCGGGTTCGAGCGGTCGTTCATGCTGTCGGCCAACACCATTACCGACCTCGAGCGGGCCTTCGCCAGCATCCGGCTGGGCGAGCTGCCCGAACGGCCGCCGCTGATGCTCGCCTTCCCCTCGGCCCTGGAGGACGGCTGGGCGCCGCCGGGCCGGGCCGCGCTGTGGCTCTCCACCTTCGTGCCCTGGCGGCCGGCCGGCGGCCCCTGGGACCAGGCCGTCCTGGAGCGGGCCGCCGACCATGCCTGGCGGACGGCCGAGACGGCCCTCGGGACCACCCTGGAGCCGGTCGAGCGCCGGCTCACCGGCCCGCTCGAGTGGGTCGCCCGCCACGGCAACCCCAACGCCAACCCCAACCACGTCGAGATGAGCCTCGACCAGCTGCTGTCGCTGCGCCCCTCGCCCAGCCTCTCCGGCTACCGGACCCCGATCGGCGGGCTGTTCCTGACCGGCGCCGGCACCCACCCCGGCGGCGGGGTCACCGGCATCCCCGGCCGCAACACCGCCGCGGTCGTCCTGGACGCCCTCGGCGGCCGGAGGGCGAACCGGGCCCGGCGGCTCCGCCGCCGGCTGGCCCTGGTTCGCGACGCCGCCCGCGCCCTGCGGACCCTGCGAGGCGGCACGCCCCGTTAGCGCCGGCGCATCTGGCGCAGGCCCTCGCCGTCCCGCCAGAGGTCGATGACCAGGTGGTCGGCCGGGTCACCGACGCGGGTGTGGACCAGCTCGGTGATGTCGACCCGGAACAGGTGCGCCCGCTCGGCGTCCCCGCCGTCGGCCCCCTCGCCGGCGCCGGCGAGCCGCCGCAGCAGCGCCGGGTCGTCCACCTCGACCGCCCGGCCGGCCAGCTTGGCGTCGCCCGACCAGGTGGTGGGGTCGTCGGGCGGGTCGACCGAGGCGCTGTGCAGGGCCAGGCGCGGGTCGCGGCGCAGGTCGAGCGCCTTGCGGGAGCCGGGCATCATCCCCAGCCACAGCTCCCCGTCCTCGAAGGTGGCCTCGATCCCGCTGATGCGCGGGGAGCCGTCCCGGCGCAGGGTGGCCAGGACCTTGTGTCTGTGGGCGTCGAAGGCCGCCCGCGCCCGGGCCGCCAGCTCCGGGGCGGCCTCCTCGATCAGTCGCCAATTCGCCATAACGTGGAGTCTAGACAACTCGGGCGGGGTAGGAGACTGTGTGGCAATTGTTGTCCCGGGGGGAACGCGATGACCGAGAGCAAGGCACTGGGTGGAGGCCCGACCGTCCAGCGGCTCCTGGTCGGGTCCAGGCTGCGCCGGCTCCGGACCGACATGGGGCTCTCGCGGGAGGAGGCCGCCGAGGCCATCCGCGCGTCCGAGTGGAAGATCCACCGGCTGGAGAACGGCCAGGTCGGCTTCAAGGAGCGCGACCTCGTCGACCTGCTGGAGCGCTACAGGGTCACCGACCCGGACGAGATCGAGGAGCTCCTGGCCATGGCCAGGGAGGCCAACACCCCCGGGTGGTGGCAGCGCTACGGCGACGTCCTGCCCCAGTGGTTCCGGACCTATGTCGACCTCGAGACCGCCGCCGCCCTCATCCGGACCTACGAGGGCCAGTACGTCCCCGGGCTGCTCCAGACCGACGACTACATGCGGGCCGTCGTCCAGGGCGCCCTCCTGGACGAGACCGCAGAGGAGCTGGGCCGCCGGGTCCGGCTGCGCATGGCCCGCCAGACCGTGCTCACCCGCGAGCACCCGCCCCGGCTGTGGGCGGTGGTCGACGAGGCCGCCCTGCGCCGCCCGGTCGGCGGCCCCGGGGTGATGAAGGGGCAGGTCCAGCGGCTGCTCGACGCCGCCGGGCTGCCGAACGTCACCCTCCAGATCCTGCCCCTTGACGTCGGCGCCCACCCGGCCATGGTCGGCTCCTTCAGCGTGCTCCGCTTCCCCGACCAGGAGCTCCCAGACGTCGTCTACCTCGAGCACCTGACCGGCGCCACCTACCTGAACAAGCCGGAGGACGTCAGCCAGTACCTCCACGTCATGGAGACCATCTGTGTCCGCGCGGCCGCGCCCAACGAGTCCGTCGAGCTGCTCGACCGGCTCCTTGACGAACTCTGACCCCGGACCCTGCCGGTCAGCGGAGCAGGTCGTCGAAGTCGCCGTCCTTCACGCCGGCCAGGAAGGCGTCCAGCTCGGCGTCGGTGAACACCAGGGCCGGGCCCTCGGGGTCGCGGGAGTTGCGCACGGCCACCCCCGCACCGGGCAGCTGGGCCAGCTCGACGCAGTTGCCCTGGGCGCTGCTGCGCCCGCTCTTGCGCCACCGTGCCCCCGGCAGCTCGCCGGCGGGCACACCGTTGTACGACTCTGAACTCTGCTCCTCAGGCGACATCGCCAGTCCTCCGTGGGGGATCGATCGAACCGGGTTGCCGTTGCACTTGGCCGCAGCAGGTTGCATCTGCACTTGGCATTGCGCATCATAGCCCAGACAGTCCGGCACCACGAAATCGGTGCCGGGCCCCGCCAGGACGCTGTCGGGAGGCCCCAATGGCAGATGCCAGGAGCGACACCCCCGGTCTTCTCGGGCGTGCCCTCCGGGGGCTGCGCGGTGCAACTACCCTCCGGCTCCGACCGCGCCAGCGCCCTGCGCCCCGCCCAGCCGCTCCAGGGCCACCCCCCCACGACGGCCTCGACGCCGCCGAACAGGCGGCCCTGGAGCAGCTCGGGGCGGCCGACGGGTACGCCACCCGCTGGCCGGTCCGGCGCGAGGTCGCCCGTTCGCTGGCCAGCCGCCAGCTCGTGGTCATCGCCTCCGACTACGTGCTGCTGACCGAGGCCGGCCGCCGCGCCCTGACCAGCGGGGCCCTGGGGCGCGACTGACCTCAGGGCTGACCTCAGGCCAGGCGGGAGTGCTCCCCCAGCCCCGCCCTGGCCACCAGGTCGGCGGCCAGGGGCCGGCTGGCCTCGACCAGGGCGGCCAGGTCGGGGCCGACCAGCCGCCCGTCGGCCACCCGCCGGGCGCCGTCGACCCAGACGTCGGCCACGTCGGCCACCGAGGCGCAGTAGACGACCTGCTGGCGGGGGTCGTGCACGTTGGCCAGGCCGGGGCGGTCACCCCGGAGCCGGACCACGTCGGCCCGCTTGCCGGGCTCCAGCGACCCGATACGCCCGTCGAGGCCGAGAGCCCGCGCCCCCTCGATGGTCGCCATGGCCAGGACGTCGCCGGCCGTGACGGCCCGCGGGTCGAGCCGGGCCACCTTGTGGAGCAGGGCGGCCGCCTTGACCGCCTCGAGCATGTTCTGGCTGTCGTTGGACGCGGGCCCGTCGGTGCCGATCCCCACCGGGATGCCGGCCCCGCGCAGGGCGGCCAGGGGGCAGACCCCCGACCCGAGGAGCATGTTGGCCACCGGGTTGTGAACGATGGCGACCCCGGCCCCGGCGAGCAGGCGGATCTCGGGCTCGCTGACCCAGATGCCGTGGCCGGCCACCACCGGCACCTCGAGCAGGCCGACGTCGGCGGCCCGCTCCACGCTCGTCCGGCCCCAGCGCAGCCGGGAGGAGACCACCTCCTCGCGGACCTCGGCCAGGTGGGTGTGCACGGCCCAGCCGTGCTCGCGGGCCGCCCTGGCCGAGGCGGCCAGCAGCTCGTCGGTCTGGCCGAGCACGGTCCCGACGCCGAGCCGGAAGCCCACCAGCTCGGTCTCCGCGCACCGGCCGGCCAGGGCCTCGTGCTCGGCCAGAAAGGCGGCCACCGGGTGACGGTCCTGCTCGACCATGTCCTCGGGCCCGAAGGCCACCACCCCGCGCAGGCCCAGCTCCTCCAGCCCGTCCACCACCCCGAGGCTCGCCTCAGAGCCGAGGTTGGTGTGGCAGAACATGTCGTTGACGCAGGTGGCGCCGGACAGGAGCAGCTCGGCCCCCTTGAGCATGGCCCCGACCCTGGCCATCTCCCTGGTCAGGTGGCGGCTGGCCGGGGCGATGATCGCCGCCAGCCATTCGAGCAGGGTCAGGTCCTCGCCCATGCCACAGAGCAGCGCCTCCGACAGGTGGGTGTGGGCGTTGACCAGCCCCGGCAGCACCACCCCGTGGCCGTCGCCGACCACCTCGGCGCCCGGGAACCGGGCCGCCACCTCGGCGAAGGGCCCGACGGCCAGCACCTCGCCGGCGGCGAAGGCGACCGCGCCGTCCTCCAGGTCGCCGGCCGGCCCCATGGTCAGCAGGTGCCCGCCACGGACGACAACGACCTGTTCCACGGCCACTCCTTGTGTCGGCGGCGGTTGACACCGCGTCCGGGCCGGGGGAAGTATGGGGCCCCAGCACCCCCGAATGTACAAAGTTGCCGTACATGCACGCTTCGTCGATTGAATCGGACGTCGACCCGCTGGTGACGTTCACGGGGGTCAGCAAGCGCTTCCCTGACGGCACCACCGCGCTGGACGGCGTCGACCTGCGGGTCCTGCCCGGCGACTTCGTCAGCGTGGTCGGTCCCTCGGGCTGCGGCAAGAGCACCCTGCTGCGGGTCGCCTCCGGCCTCACCCCGGTGACCGGCGGGACCCTGGACGTCCAGACCGGCAAGATCGGCTACGTGTTCCAGGACCCGACCCTGCTGCCGTGGCGGACGGTGCAGCGCAACGTCGAGCTCTTCGCCGAGCTGCGTGGCCTCCCCAGGGACGAGCGCCGCCGCCGTGCCGCCGCCGCCATCGAGCTGGTCGGCCTGGGCGAGTTCGCCGGCCACCGGCCGCGGACCCTCTCGGGGGGCATGCGGATGCGGGTGTCGCTGGCCCGTTCCCTCACCCTCCAGCCGGAGCTGTTCCTGTTCGACGAGCCCTTCGGGGCCCTGGACGAGATCGCCAGGGAGCGGCTGAACGACGAGCTGCTCCAGCTGTACCTCACCCAGCGGTTCACGGCCCTGTTCGTGACCCACTCGGTGACCGAGGCCGTCTTCATGTCCACCCGGGTGCTGGTCATGTCGGGCCGGCCGGGCCGGGTCCTCGGCGACTTCGCCGTCCCGTTCACCTATCCCCGGTCGCCCCGCCTCCGCTTCGACCAGCGCTTCGCCCGGCTGGCCGGCGAGGTCTCGGCCCGGCTGCGGAGCGGCGGATGAGCGTCGACACCGGCCTCAGCGGCCCCGACGAGGCCGTCGCCCGGGGGGCGGCCGCGGCCACGGCCACGGTGGCCCCGGGCGGCCGGCGGCGGTGGCTGGCGACCTGGGGGCCGCCGGCGGCGGTGCTGGTCGCCTCCATCGCGGTCTGGTACGGGGTCAGCTACCTGCTGCTGGACCCCCAGCGCCGGTTCCTCGTCCCGCCCCCGCACGACGTCGTCCAGGTCAGCTTCCTCGACCCGCTCAACCTCAAAGAGCTGCTGGACGCCCTGTGGCTGTCCACCCGGGTGGCCTTCACCGGCCTGGCCATCGCGATCGTCCTCGGGCTGGTCCTGGCCGTGGCCATGAGCCGGGCCAAGTGGGTCGAGCGCTCCCTGTACCCGTACGCGGTCCTCACCCAGACCATCCCGATCCTGGCCATGGTGCCGCTGTTCGGGTTCTGGTTCGGCTTCGGTGACTTCAGCCGGGTCCTGGTGGTCGTGCTGTTCTGCATCTTCCCGATCGTCGCCAACACCCTGTTCGGCCTGCAGTCGGTGGACCGGGAGCATCACGACCTGTTCACCCTGCACGGGGCGAGCCGGCGCACGCGGCTGTGGAAGCTGCAGCTGCCGACGGCGCTGCCGTCGATCTTCACCGGCCTGCGGATCTCCGCCGGCCTGGCCGTGATCGGGGCGATCGTCGGCGACACCTTCTTCAAGCAGGGTGAGCCGGGCATCGGCATCCTGATCGACCGCTACCAGTCGCGGCTGCAGTCCGAGCAGATGGTGGGGGCGATCATCCTGTCCTCGCTGCTCGGCATCGTGGTGTTCTGGTTCTTCGGCTTCCTCGCCCGCAGGGTGGTGGGGGGCTGGCACGAGTCCGCCGGCGGGCTCGACATCTAGCGACTAGGAGGAGCCCAGGTGGCCAGACTTCGCTTCGCCCTGATCGTCCTGCTCGCGGCCGCCCTGGCCGGCTGCGGCCTCTTCGACGACGACCAGCCGTCGACGGCGACCGGGTCGGCGTCCGGCGGCGGCGCCTCGGGCGACCGGCTGAGCCTGAGCGGGGTCTGCCCCGACCCGATCGTGGTCCAGACCGACTGGTTCCCCGAGACCGAGTACGGGGTCCTCTACCACATGGTCGGCCCCAACCCGACCGTGGACACCAAGAAGAAGCTGGTGCGGGGGCCGCTGGTCGCCGAGGGCCGGGACACCGGGGTCGAGATCGAGGTCCGCTCCGGCGGGCCGGCGACCGAGTTCAAGCTGGTCTCCGAGCAGATGTACACCGACAGGAGCATCACCCTGGGCCAGGTCAACACCGACGAGGCCATCCGCTTCGCCGTCAACCAGCCGACCCTGGCCGTGGTGGCGCCCATGGAGATCAGCCCGTTCATGATCATGTGGGACCCTGACGAGTACCCGGAGTTCAACATCATCGCCGACATCGGCCAGACGGACGCCAAGGTGCTCTACTTCGGGGGCGACACCTACATGGAGTATCTGATCGGCGCCGGGATCCTCCGCCGCAGCCAGGTCGACGACAGCTACGACGGCTCCTCGACGAAGTTCCTGGCCGGCAAAGGGGAGATAACCCAGGCGGGCTTCGCCACCTCCGAGCCGTACCTCTACGAGCACGACCCGAAGTGGGGCAAGAAGCTGAGCTACGCCCTGGTCAACGACACCGGCTACCCCTTCTACCCCCAGGCCCTGTCGATCCGGGCCGCCGACAAGCAGAAGCTCGCCCCCTGCCTGGAGAAGCTGGTCCCGATCGTCCAGCGGGCCCAGGTCGACTTCCTCCAGAACCCCAGGAAGACCAACGACTTCATCATCAGGACGGTGGAGGCCTACGACGACT
>Ga0081538_10001688_pt1 | contig 22497 bp, 14 predicted proteins | sample TabmetS5T2R1_FD_71022 | JGI IMG/M metagenome (GOLD analysis project Ga0081538, IMG submission 71022) | Tabebuia heterophylla rhizosphere microbial communities from the University of Puerto Rico - S5T2R1 | ecosystem: Host-associated > Plants > Roots > Rhizosphere ...
GCGGGGGGCGGCGGGCCGATCAGGTCGATCCGGTTCTTGTCGAGCCCGTCGAGCGCCACGAGCACGAGCGGCAGCCCCAGGGGGGCGGCGGCGAGCCTGCGGCCGGCTGGCCACTCGCGCCCGGCCGCGGTGGCCAGCAGCACGGGCAGGACGGCGGCGAGTGGGACGAGGTGGAACTCGTCGGCGCGGGCCAGGAGGTAGCCGAGCCCGGCGAGCGCCAGCGGGAAGGGAGCCCAGAGGCGCAGCGGGGCCCGCGTGGCCGCGGCCAGCGCGAGCCACAGCGCGAGCCCGCCCATCAGCACGTAGGGCATGTAGAAGGCGAGGATCTTGTTGGGCTCGAAGCCGCCGTCATAGGAGCCCGGGAGCGGCAGGCGCTGGAGGCTCTGCTCGTCGAGCGCGAAGCCGATCGTCTGGTCCCAGAAGTCGCCGGGCGCGGCGAGCGCGAAGGGGGCCACGAGGAGGGCCGCGGTGGCGGCGGCCGCCGCCACGCTGCGGCGGGCGGCGGCGCGCTCCGCGGCGAGGGCGGCCCCGATGGCCGCCGCGAGCCCGACGTCGAACCGGAAGGCGAACGCCACGCCCGCGAGCACGCCCGCCCCGACGGGCGAGCGGCGCGCCAGCAGGATCGCCCCGAACGCCAGCGCCAGCGCCGCGGCGTTGGGGTGCGGGACGGTCGGGTGCGCCATCACGACCACCACGGCGAGCCATGCACCCAACGCGAGCGGCTCGGGGGCGTCCCGGCGGGCGATCGCATAGGCGAGCACGCCCACCAGCGCGTCGAGCGCCACGCGCACCACCCGCCAGGAGAGCAGCGACGGGCCGAAGACCCAGTCGAGACCGCCCACGAGGTAGTACTGGCCGGGCCCGTAGTTCGCGTAGAAGTCCCGGTACGGGAGCTGGCCGTCGGCCACGCGGGCGGCGGCCTGGAGCACGAGCCCCTCGTCGTGCGGGTTGATCCCGTTCAGGATCGTCAGCCCCGACAGGAGCGCCCCGAGCCCGAACAGGAGCGCGTAGCGCGCCGGCTCAGGCACGGTGCCGCAGGACGCGCGACAGGTGGCGGGGAAGGCTCCGCGCGGCCTCGGCGAGGCCGCCGTGCTCGCGCAGGGCGGCGAGGACGTCGGGGTACTGGCCGAACGTGGCACGGGCGAGCGCGCCGCGCGGCGGCTTGCGGCGAGGGCGGGCCTCGTGCTCGAGGCAGAAGCGGACGAGCGGGCGAGCGCACTCAGACCAGCGGAGCGACGGCGCCACCTCCCGCACCCGCCGCGCGGCGTCCTCGTACGCCGCCTGGTCGTCGAGCAGCTCCGCCAGCGCGGCGGCGAACCCCTGGTCGTCGCCCGGCGCCACGGCCCGGCCCAGGCCGCGGCGCTGCACGAGGTCGCCGATCGAGTCGCCCGACGAGACGACCGACGGCAGGCCGGCCCAGAGGTGGTCGAGCACCCGCGTGCGGAAGGAGAAGCGCGCCTCCAGGTGATCGTGGTGCGCGCAGACCCCGATGTCCGCCTCGGTCAGGTAGGCCTCGCGCTCCTCGTACGGGACCCAGCCGCGGTTGAAGTGAACGCAATGCCCCTCGAGGCCTCGCTCGCGGGCGAAGGCAACCGCCGCGTCCGCGCTCGTCGGCACGGCGTCCGGATCGAGCGCCGGACGCCCGGTGCCCAGGAAGACCAGGTGCACGGCCCGCCCCTCGGCGCGCAGCCGCTCGACCGCCCGGATCGGCGTCTCCGCGTCGAGCCAGCGCCAGACCCCGCCGGCCCAGAGGAGCACGCGGTCGCCCTCCCCGATGCCCGGCCAGGCGCCCTTCAGCACGGGCGTGTCCGAGCGGCGCGGCGGACGTTCCGGGAGCCCGAACGGCACCACGTCGACGAAGGATCGGAAGGTGGGGTCGGCGTCGTAGCGCTCCGGATCCACGAGCCCGGCGAGGCCCATGCCGCCGAGCCACAGGTCGCGCTGCTTCTCGCTCGCGCAGATCACGATGTCGGCCACCGCGCACTGGCCCAGCATCGACCGCCAGGCCCGGCGCTGGGAGGAGGCGCCCGAGCCGTCCATCGCCTCCAGCACCTCGATCATCTGCGGGTTGTAGAGGTCTGCCACGAAGCGGACCGGCATGCGCGCGACGTAGCGCAGGAGCTGCGGCGGGAGCCGCTGCGCCACCACAACGTCGTGGCGGCGCAGGGCGGCGAGCAGCGGCTCGAAGTCGGCCAGCCCGGCCTCCACGAGCTCGCCCGGCACGGCGTCCGCGTCACTCGGCGGCGGTGCGGCCACCGCGACCTCGCAGTGCTGGGCCACCGCGCGGGCCAGCTCGACCACGCGGATCGCCGGGCCCGCCATCGCCTCGCCGACGGGCTCGGCGGAGACGAACAGGACGCGGGTCACGGTCCCGCCGGCGCCCGGCCGCGCAGGCGGAAGAAGAAGCGCGGCTTCACGAGCCCGGCGCTGTCGAGCCAGCGGTGGACCGGCCGCAGCGGCCGCGGCAGCACCTTGCCGGCGAGGTGGCGGTCGACCGGCGCCACCTGCTCCACGACCGAGCTGCCGAACACCCCGTCGAGCAGCTCGCGCAGCGACGACTCGGTGAAGAACTGGCGGTGGTCCACGTCGAGCATGTGGCTGAACTCGACCGGGACGTCGCCGAAGTCCTGCGTGCAGTTCGGGGTGGTCACGAGGACGTTCCGCCGCGCCACGCGCCGCGCCTCGCGCAGCAGCCTGGCGGGCTCGTCGAGGTGCTCCAGCACCTCCAGCAGGATGACGGTGTCCACGGACCCCTCGGCCAGCGGCACCCGCTCGCCGTCGTAGACCTCCGCGTCCACGCCGATCGAGCGGGCGCGCTCCACGTACTCCGGCACCACGTCGAGCGCCTTGACCTCGAGCCCCGCGTCCGCCAGCGCCCTGCTGTAGCCCCCGACACCGCAGCCCAGGTCGAGCACCGACCGGCCGGCGTGCTCGCGCACGAACTCGACGAGCGCGGCGTCGACCTGGTCCATCGGGTCGGCGTCCAGGTACCAGCGGCGCGTGTCGCGCGGGCCGCGCCTCATGCGCGCAACCCCGCCACCAGCTCCCTGCTGGCCGGGCTGGCGGCCCACATGATCCCCGCGTAGACGGCCGCGCCGAGCGGGAGCAGCACCGCGAGCGGCGCGTCCTGCAGCGCCCAGAGGAGCCCGCCCATGGCCGCGGCCGCGAGGAGCGCCGGGACCAGCGTGCGGGGCGCGGGGAAGAAGTCGAAGTAGCGCCGCATGAGCACGTACGAGCCGGCCAGGATCAGCACCTCCGAGGCGACGGTCACGGCGGCCGCGACCACTATGCCGTATCGCGGCACCAGCAGGAGGTTCAGCCCCAAGTTGAAGGCAAGCGCGCTCAGGTTCAGCCACAGCGCGCTCATCTGGCGGTCCTTCGCGATGAGCGCGTAGCCGAACACCCCGTTGACCCATGCGAGCGCCCCGGCCGCGAGCAGGATGCGGAGCGGCGTGGCGGCGTCGCCGAACTCGTCGCCGGCGGCGAGATCGACCAGGTCGGGGGCCACGACGAGCCCGCCCGCGAACAGCGGCACGCCAAGGACGACGAGGAGCTCGGTGGAGAGCTGGATGGTGCGCCGCGCGCGCGGCTCGTCGGAGGCCACCGCCTGGGACAGGAGCGGGAACGTGGTGGTGAGGAAGACCGTGCCGAACACGAGCGTCAGCTCGAGCATCCGATAGGCGAGCGTGTAGAGGCCGACCTGCTCGTACGGCTCGTACAGCGAGATGATCAGCGTGTCGGCGCGGAAGTAGAGCTCGTTGACGGCGAGCGCCACGCCGAGCGGAAGCGCCGCGCGCAGGAGGCCGCGCCAGACGGCGGGTTCGGCCCGGACGGTGATCCGGGCCAGGGGGCGGGTAAGCAGCATCGTCGTCACCGCGGTGGCGAGCGCTCCGGCCGCCGCGGCGCCCATCACCGCGTAGAAGCCGAGGTCGAGCGCGGCCACCAGGCCGACGGCAGCGAGCCCGACCGCCCGGCCCAGCACGTCGCCGATCACCGCCCGGCCCATGCGCAGCCGCGCCTGGAGCACGGTCACGAAGGTGCTGTTCAGCATCCCGAACAGCAGCGGCAGGCCGGCCAGGAGGATGGCCGTGCGGACGTCGGGGTCGTAGGGGAGCAGCAGGCTGATCGCGGCCGCCAGCGCGATCACTACGGCGGAGAGCAGCAGGCGCAGCGTGAGGGTGTTCCCGACGAGCTCCTCGGTCCGGGACGGGTCCCGGCTGATCTCGCGGACCACGATCGTGAAGAGCCCCACGTCGGCGAGAACCGCGAAGAGCTGCATGTAGGTGAGGGCGAGGGTGTAGCGGCCGTAGTCGTCCGGGCCGAGGTAGCGGGTGATCACCGCGATCGAGACGAGCCCGATGCCGAGCATCACGGCCCGCCCCGCGATCTGGACGGCGGTGTTCGAGGCGACCAGCCGGCGGGTCATCGGCGCGCGTGCACCACGAGGCGGCCTTGCTGGACCAGGTAGCGCTGTCCCCGCAGGCGCCGGTAGGCGGAGCGAACGGCGCGGTACGGGAGCGACTCGCGATGGACCCGCTCGACTGTCCGGAACCCGTGTCCCCTCAGCAGGGCCTCGACCAGCGCGGGGTTCGGCGCCCACCAGTTCGAGGCGTCGCCGAGCAGCTCGCCGCCGGGGTAGTAGGCCATCGCCGGCCGGCGCGTCCACAGCAGGTCGACCTGGGTCTCGAGGATCAGCAGCTCGTCGGCGAGGGCCGCCACCCGCTCGAGGGCGGGCAGCGGGTCCGGCAGGTGGTAGAGGACGCCGAGGAAGACGACCACGTCGAAGGTCCCGATCCGCTCCGGCGACAGCTCCTCCAGCCCGATGTCGACGTCCTCGACCCCCGAGCCGAGCACGCGCCGCGCGAGGTTGAACCCCTGCTGGCCGGACCAGGGGTTGCCCGGCCCGACCGGCGCGCGCCATGCGTTCGGGTCGATCGCCACGACGCGCTCGGCGCCGCGGCGCTCGGCCTCGAAGGAGTAGAACCCGTCCCACGCGCCCACGTCGAGCACGGTCTTGCCGCCGAGATCCCGGGGCAGCCCGATGCGGCGCAGCTTCTCGGGCGACGCGTCCTCCCCGGGCGTCACGACGCCGTCGCCCAGGTCGATCGTGTGGAACCAGCGGATACCGGCGACCTCGCGCCGCAGCTCCTCCACGCTCATCCCGCCGTTCCCCGCCGGCCGGCCAGGACGCGCCAGCAGGCCGCCATCAGCAGCACGAGGGCCACCACGGCGACCCAGTGTGCCGCGATCAGCTCGGTGCTGTACTCGAAGTTGAACCCGCCGCGGTCCTCGGGCTCGAGCAGCAGGTAGAGGACCGGCACGACGAGGCCGAGCATGCCCGCCGCCGCGAGCGTAAGGAGGCGGGGGCCGACACCGCGCCAGATGATGAGCGTGAGCAGCGGGAAGAGGACGACCGACGTGCGCGCCGCGAAGAGGATCGAGAGCGGCACCGTCAGCACGAGGGCGACGAGGGCCGCGCGCGGGAGGGGACGCGGCCGCGTGCGGTCGGCCGGAAGCGGCGCGGCGGCGTTTGACGAGGCCGGCTCGGGCGCTTCGTGCCGCGACCGCAGCCAGCCGACGGCAAGGAGGACCAGCAGGAGCAGGGAGACGATCCCGGAGATCAGGTAGGCCACCCGCACGCCGTCCTGGGGCCCGAAGCTGAACTCCACCTCGCGACAGCCGGCGGGCGCGCGCCAGCCGTTCGCGTATCCGTTCACCGGCCGCGGCTCGCCCAGCGAGCGGCCGTCGCAGCTCGCCTCCCAGCCCTCGGAGAAGCTCTGGCCGAGGACGAGCCACGCTGGGGAGTCCAGCTCCACCCGAACCCCATCGACGGAGCTGTTCTCGAGCGTGCCGGACTCGACCACCCGCCCCCCGCCGGCCGGTGCCGGCGGCGGGTCCGGCGCGGGCGAGCGCAGCCGCAGCAGATGGACGCCGAACGGGGCCGACAGGGAGCGGATCCGCTGCACGCCGTCCCCCATCGGCACGTCGGAGGAGCAGGCACGCGCGCGAAGCGGCCGGCCGGCCTCGAGGTCCTCCACAGTTCCCTCCGGCCGGAGCGGCACGGTGCGACCGGCAACCTCGATGCGGGCGTCGCCGCAGCGCGCGCGCAGCGGCTCGCCGCCGGCCGCAGGCTGTGCAACGCCGGGCACCTCCAGCGTGCCGATCCCCACGGCCCGCGTGTCGGCCGGGCGCGTCTTCACCACCGTCACCCGCATGGCGCGGGTGCGCACCGGATCGGGCAGCGTCACCGTGCCGTCGTCCTCCACCGGCAGCGGGCCGGTCTCGCCGCCCGGCCAGCTCAGGCGCACCGACACCACCCGCCGCGCGGGCCTTGGGGCCGGCGTGAGACGCAGCGTCTCCACCCGCACCGGCCGCTGCGCCCTCCAGGCGATCCACGGGTATGGCGACGACGGCCTCGCCCAGATGCCCACCCACGCCGTCTCGTCGTCGCCGTCGAACGCGCTCGACGCGCGGTAGCGCGGCTGATTGCGGAACCGCCCCGACGACTCGAACGCGATCGGCCCCTCCATCCCCGCCAGCCGGTCGAGCTCCGAGTCCGCCGCCTGCTCGTCCGGGTACACCCACGCGTCGACCTCGTACGAGCGCGCCTCCGGCGCGAACACCACGCGGTCGAGCTGCTCCTCGGCGTCGCGCCGGTTGCCGGCAAGCTCGAGCAGCGGGCTGCCGGTCTGGCGGTCGCGCCGGAAGGGCGCATCGGCGGTCGTCCGCTCGAACACCCAGGTCAGTCCCACGCGGCTCAGGTCGCGGCCGGCGAGCGCGCGCGACGCCAGCACCGGGGGTCGCAGCGGCTGCCGCAGCCTCACGCCCGGGATCCGGATCTCACGGAAGCCGCCGTTGCCGCGCAGGTCGCCCGGCGGCTGGTCCACGCCCGTGATCGTGATCCGCAGGGAGCTCACGTCCTCGAGCCCAACCTCCACGCGGTTGCGTCCCGGCCCGAGCTCGGCGCGCGTCCCGCCCACGTCGACCTCGGTCTCGATCCCGCGCCAGTCGCGCACCGGCCACAGGTCGACGTAGGGCACGTCGCGCGGCCGCTCGAACCCGACCTCGATCCAGCGCTCGCGCGGGTGCAGGTAGCGGTCCGCCGCCCACACAGTCTCCATGTCGCCGTCGAAGGCGGCGATGGCGGCGAACTCGGGGAACTCGAGGAGGCCGCCCGAGCTCGGCGCCCGCAGGTAGCGCGCGCCGCGGAGGGCCGCCACGGTCTGGGCGGCGGGGCCGCGATCGGGAAAGGGCTCGATCAGGGCGAAGTTCTCGTCGACCGTCTCGTCCTCGGGCAGCGTCGCGCCGAGGTTCTGGTGTGCGAACTCGGGGACGAAGCGGCGGCGGCGGTTCGAGTCGGTCACCACCACCTCCGCGCCGCGCGCCGCCTCGCGGCGCAGCTCGTCAGCGCTCAGGTCGCCCGCGTAGAGGAGCGGCGCGTCGTCGGGCAGCCCGCCGAACGCCGCCAGGCCGGCCAGGCCCTCGGCCGACCCGTCCACGATCGTCGGCGGTCCCGCCGGCGCGACGCTGACCAGCCCGCGTCCCGGCGGGATGTCGTAGCGGCGCACCTGGGGCAGCTCGGCGGGCGGGCCGAGCTCGCCGCGCGGCGGCGGCACGACCCGCTCGGGTCCGTAGGCGCGGGAGGGCTCGTCCAGGCCCTGGCCGGCCAGCTCCTCGGCCGCCGCGGCGGGGTTCACCGCGCCGCTCCGCGACACGTCGTCGTCGCTGCCCGACACCACGGCCCCGGCCCCCATCAGCCGCAGCAGCGGCTCGAGCTGGCCCGGCAGCAGCCGCCGCTGCTGCACGAGCCGGTCGACCGTCCAGAGCAGGTCGTTCGCGTGCGGGTCCGAGTACGGCGTCTCGTAGCGGACCGCCACGGGCCGCTCGGTCACGCGCGGGAGGATCGCGTCGGTGGTGCCGCCCCAGGTGTAGTTGGCGAAGATCTGCCCGGGCAGCACCACGGCGCGTGTGTTGCCGGGGAGGTCGCGGTCGAGGTCGCGTCCCGCGCTCGTCCAGGCGCCGGGGATCTCCTTCCAGACGATCTGCTCCTCGACGGCGCTGCCGCGCACCAGCGGCAGGGCGCCCAGCAGGATCAGCGCGGCCAGCGCCACGGGAAGCGCCACCGGGCCGAGCCGGGCGGCCCGGCCGCGCGGCAGCTCGCGCAGGCGGGCCAGCGCGACGTGCACGAACAGCGCCAGCAGCCCGCCCACCCCCACAGCCACGAGCGGCGCGGCCTTCTGGGTCGTGCGCATGAAGCGCACGAGCGGGACGTTGCGGTAGACCCACTCCATGCCGTCCCGGGCGGGCGTGCCGTTGGGGAAGCCTGCCACCTCGATGGCCGCGCCCACGAGCAGGAGCAGCAGGAGGAAGGGCGCGTAGCGCCAGCGGCGCGTCCAGGCGAACCCGGCCACCGCGATCGCCGGGAGGGCCAGCGTGGCGACCACCACGAGCGGGTCGAACAGCAGCGTGCCCGCCTCGCTGAAGAGCGGCCGGCTCGCGCCGTAGAAGCCCACGCCGATGTACGAGGTCCAGTAGGCCATCAGGCGCAGGGCCTCGGTGGCGCTGTTCGTGCCCCAGATCGAGCGTGGCTGCTCCGTGAACTGCAGGAAGTCGATCCCGTAGCGGACGTGCACGAGGAGCGGCGCGAGCCACCAGAGCGACGCCAGCGTGCTCAGCACGCCGACCCGCACCAGGAAGGCCCCCGCGTCGCGCCAGCGGACCGCCCCGATCAGCGGCTCGTAGAGGAGGAGCACGAGCGGGCCGACCAGCATCCACCCGACCACCGCGGCGTTGATGCCGCCGCCGATCGAGGTGAGCACGAGCGCGAAGGCGGCGGCCCACCACCAGCTCGGCCACCCGCGGGCGGCGCGCACGCCGTGGTGCACGACGAGAAGGAGCCACGGCAGCACCGCGTAGCCCAGCAGGATCAGGCTCGTGCGCCCGGTGAAGATCACCGTGTAGGGGTTCAGCAGGTAGAAGCCGGCGCCCAACAGGTGCGGGATGCCGCGCGGGCGGCCGAGGAGCGCGTCGAGCAGGCGGAGCATCCCCCACGCGGAGATCGCGAACAGCAGGCCGAGCCAGATGCGGTGGGCCACCCACGGGCTCAGGCCGATCTCGTGGAGGAGCGCGAAGAAGGGGCCCATCGGCCACAGGTAGCCGCTGTACTGGGCACCCTGGATCGCGCCGAGGTCGATCGAGGGCGACCACACGGACGCCACCTCCGACACGAACGCCGCCGGGTCGACGTGGAGGTCGATCTTCGTGTCGCTGCTGGCCCAGCCGGGCCGCTGGAGGAAGGCGAGCGCGAACGAGGCTGCGAAGAAGGCGAGGGCGATCGTGCGGTCGCCCGTCCGCACGGACACGGCGCCCCCGGTCAGGCGCTCTCCCGGCGAACGTCCGAGCCCGGCTCCTCTTCCTCGTCGAAGTCGTCGAAGTCAAGCTGAAGCCGCGGCCCGGCGAGGTAGGCCAACAGGCCGGCCAGCGCGATCGCCGCCGAGGCGATCAACGCGAGGTACCAGCCGAATTGAAGTGTGGTATCGACCTCCTGCCCGAAGAGGAGGCGACCGGGCCGGCTCGATCCGCGGTAGACCACGACCGCGATTGCGAACAGGCCTGCGCCGAGCAGCGCCAGCGCGGGCACCGGCGAGACGGACATCAACCTCGCCAGCAGCATCCCGGCGAAGAGCAGCGCCAGCACCGCGGTGATCACGAGCGCCACGTCGGACCGCTCGAGCCCCTCGAAGGCCGTGAAACTGGGTACGTCGATCTGCCGGCCGGCGACCCGCTCGGGCAGGTCGAGCTTGTACCAGTCGAGGAACATCGACACCAGCAGGACCACCGCCGCCGCGGCGCCGAGCACGCCGGGACGCTTCTGTGAGCGACTCTCCATGACGCGTGCACCCTACCCACCCGGCTCTGCCGATCTAGAGTGACCCGCCGTGTCCTCGGGGGAAGCCGAGCGGTGGCGCGCCTTCTGGCCGGCGCTGGTGGCGATCGTCGTCGGCGGCGTCGCCGTCCGGGTGCTCTACACCCTCCTGGAGGCACCGTGGCCCCCGCCCCGGCTCGACGACCAGTTCTACTTCAGCGCGCTGCCGAAGCTGCTCGCGGACGGGGAGGGATGGATCCAGCCGTTCGCGTTCGTCTTCCGCGACGTCTCCCTTCCAACCGCCGAGCACCCGCCCCTGCACTCGCTCCTGCTGGGCGGGCTGGCCGAGCTCGGCGGCACGTCGCCGGACGCGCAGCGCCTGACCGGCGCGTTGTTCGGGGGCGGCACGATCGCCGCCGTCGGCGTGCTGGGCCGGCTGCTCGCCGGCGAGCGAACCGGCCTGATCGCCGCGGCGCTCGCGGCCGTCTACCCCACGCTGATCGCCGCGGACGGCGCCCTGATGTCCGAGTCGCTCTTCGGGCTGCTCGTGGCCCTCTCCCTGCTGGCGGCCTACCGGCTGCTCGACCGCCCGGCGACCGGCCGCGCGATCGCGCTCGGGGCAGTCGCCGGGCTGGCCGCGCTGACCCGCGGCGAGGCGCTGCTGCTCCTCCCGCTGGTCCTCCTTCCGGTCCTTCGCCGGCCGGCGGGGCCCCGGGCGGCCCTGGTGGCGCTGCTGGCGTTCGCCCTCGTGATCACGCCCTGGACCGTGCGGAACTGGATCGTCTTCGACCAGCCGGTGCTGATCGCCAACAGTGCAGGGAGCGCCATCGGCGGCGCCAACTGCGAGCCCACCTACTTCGGCGACCAGCTCGGCGGCTGGCGCCCGCAATGCGTGCGCGATCACCCCGGCAACGAGGCCGAGGCCTTCGCCGAGGCGCGCCGCGATGGCATTCGTTACGCGGGCGACCACCTCGATCGCCTGCCAGTGGTCCTGGCCGTCCGGCTCGCGCGCGTATGGGGCGTCTACGACCCGATGCAGGTGCCCGAGGGCCGCTCGACCAGCGTGCACAGGCTCGGCCTGGTCATGCTGTGGGTCCTCGTACCGCTCGCGATCCTCGGTGCCGTCGCGCTGCGCCGCCGCGGGGTGGAGGTCTGGATCCTGATCGCACCCGTCGCCCTCATATCGATCACCGCGATGCTGTCCTACGGCAACCAGCGCTTCCGCCAGCCGGCGGACGTGGCCCTCGTGGTACTGGCGGCGGTGGGGCTCGCGGTGCTGTCGCGGCGCCGCGCGACCCGCCACGCGAGGGCCTCGGCGTGAGAGGGCTACTCGCCGGGCGCGGCTTCCCATTCTGGCTTGCGGTGATCGTCGCGCTGGGGGTGGCGATCCGCATCCCGTACACGCTGCTGATCGCGCCGTGGCCCCCGCTCATCTTCAACGACGAGGCGTACTACAGCGCCCTGGCCAACCTGATCGCGGAGGGAGGCGGCTTCATCCGGCCCGGCGAGGCGCTGGGGGAGGGCCTCGCGGTGCCCACGGCCGAGCGCGCGCCGCTGTATCCACTCGCGCTCGCGGGCCTGGCCGAGCTGGGAGCCACGGGCGCCGACGCCCAGCGGCTGCTTGGGACGGCCACGGGGGCGGGGACGATCGTCGCGCTCGGCCTGCTCGGGCGCCGCCTGGCAGGCCCACGCGCGGGCCTGCTGGCGGCGCTGATCGCCGCCCTCTACCCCACGCTGATCGCCGCGGACGGCGCCCTGATGACCGAGTCGCTGTTCGGGATGCTGGTCGGCTTCGCCCTGCTGGCCGCATATCGCCTGGTCGATGCGCCCGGGCCGCGCCGGGCGGTGCCGCTCGGCGTGCTCGTCGGGCTCGCAGCGCTCACCCGCGGCGAAGGCCTGTTTCTGCTCCCGCTCCTGCTCGTGCCGCTGATCAGGCGGCCCGGCGGGCTGCGCGCGGCCGCGGTGGTCTGCGTCAGCTTCGCGCTGGTGCTGGCTCCGTGGGCCATCCGGAACTGGACCACGTTCGAGCGTCCGGTGCTGATCGCCACCGAGGCCGGCGAGACGATCGCGGGCGCCAACTGCGAGCCCGTCTACTACGGCAAGGACATCGGGAAGTGGGAGGTGGACTGCGTGCACACCCGCCCCGGGACGGCGCCCGGCTTCGACGAGTCCGTCGAGTTCAACGAGGCCGGCGGCGACGGCATCGACTACGCGCTCGATCACCTCGACCGGGTCCCGATCGTGGCCGCCGTGAGGGTGCTGCGGACGTGGGGGATCTGGCAGCCGCTCCAGGTGCCCGAGGGCCGGTCGAGCGACGTGACCAAGGCCGGCGCCGCGGCGTTCTTCGTGCTGCTGCCCCTGGCGGCGTACGGCTTCCTGCTGCTGCGGCGCCGCGACGTGCCCGTCTGGATCCTCACCACGCCCGTCCTCACGGTGACGATGACCACGCTCGTCGCCTACGGCAGCGTCCGGTTCCGGCACTCCGCCGAGCTGCCGGTGGTGGTCCTGGCGGCCGTGGCGCTCGACGCCCTGGCGAGGCAGCACACGCGCCGCAAGGCGGAAAGGAACGTGCCTTCTGGCGACACGGTCGTCGCCTAGGACGGCCGGCCCGGCGGAGCGCCGGGGGTGGCTGCGGCGCCATCCGGCGGCCGCCGCGGCGCTCGTCTACGCCGTGCTGTCGGTGCTGCTGTACGCGCCCGCCCTGCTCCCCGCACACACGCTGTCGGCCTCGGACTACCTCTGGTCGGCCGCGCCCTGGGCCGCCGAGCGCCCGCCGGACATCCGCGTGTTCGGTTCCAACTACGAGCTGGTCGATTCAGTGACCCAATTCCAGCCCTGGCTGGAGCACTCGCGCGAGCGACTGCCCACTCCGCCGCTGTGGAATCCGAACCTGGCCGCGGGCCGGCCCTTCCTCGCGAACGCCCAGTCGGCGGTGCTGTCGCCGTTCAGCCTGCCCGCGTACGTCCTGCCGTTCTGGTGGTCGCTGGGGGTCATCGCCGTCCTGAAGGTTTTCGTGGCCGCCTTCGGCACCTACCTGCTCGGGCGGTCGCTCGGCATGCGGTTCGGCGGGGCGCTGCTGGCCGGCATCGTCTACGCGTTCAGCCTCTACTTCGTCGTCTGGATCGCGTGGCCGCAGACGAACGTGTGGGCGCTTCTGCCGTGGCTGTTCCTCCTCGCGGACCGGACGCTCCGGGCGCCCACCGTGCTCTCCGGAGCCGGCCTCGCCGTGGTCGTCGCGCTGCAGTTCCTGGGCGGGCACCCCGAGTCGAACTTCCACCTACTGGTGGCGACCGTCGCCTTCTTCGCGTTCCGCGCCGTCGTGCTGCGCCGCCGGCAGGCGCTGCCTTCGCTGCGCCGGCCGCTGCTCGCCCTCTCGGCCGGACTGGTGGGGGGCGCGGCGCTGGCCGCCGTCGCGCTGGTGCCGTTCCTCGAGCTGCTGTTTCGCTCCGCCGACATGGACGTACGGGAGACGTACTGGGAGCTCGCGCTGCCGGAGCGCTACCTGCTCGGATTCCTGCTGCCCGACTACTGGGGCCGCGCCACACACGCCGCGGTCGGGGCGTTCGCGCAGGAGCGAGCGCTGTACGTCGGCGCCCTGCCGCTCATGCTGGCCATCGCTGCGGTCGTGGCGCGCCCCACCCTGCAGCGCCTGGGACTCGCGGCCTTTGGCGTCCTGCTGCTGGCCATCGCGGTGGGCGTGCCGCCCCTGCCGCAGATCGCGAGCGTGATCCCGATCGTCAAGACCGGCAATCACCTGCGCGTCGTGGTCATCCTCATGCTCTGTCTCGCGCTGCTGGCGGGCTTCGGGCTCGACGACCTGGCCGGCCGGCGGCTGCGGCGCCACAGGGCCGTCATGGGCATCGCCGCGGGGCTCTTCGTTCTTCCCGTCCTCGTGCTGGCGGCGCGGGGCGAGCTGTCGGCCGGGCTCGTGCCCCGGGCGCTCGAGGTAGCCGCCGGCATCGACTGGCCCGCCCCGCCGCCGGCGGGCGACGACCTCACGGCCATCCGGATGGGCTCGCTGGTCGAGTGGCTCGTCTTCGCCGGTCTGGGGCTCCTGCTGCTGGCGGCGGCGCTGAAGCGGAGGCTCGGCGGTGCCCTGCTCGTCGCCCTCGCATGCCTGCTGGCCGGGGGCGACCTCTTCAAGGCCGGCATGGGCGCCACGCCCGCCATATCGACAGACGAGGCCACGCCGCCCGCCACGCCGGGGATCGAGTATCTCGAGAGCCGCCGTCCCAACCGCTTCGTGGGGCTCGACCGGCCGCTCGGCCCCTCGCCGCTCATCCCGAACATGGCCCTGCGGTGGTCGCTCTACGACGCGCGCAGCTACGACCTCCCTGTCGAGAAGCGCTACGACGCCCTGTGGCGGCGCGCGGTCGTCGACGGGGGGCCGACCGACCACCCGACCTCGCAAGCCCGGCTCACCGAGCGCGCCCTGCCGGCGTTCCGGCTCCTGAGCGTCACCGACGTCGTCCAGGATCCGGACGACCCTGCGGTACGCGATCCCGCTCTGCCGCTCGCTTATGACCGCCGCGACCTGCGCATCTACGACAACCCGCGGGCCCTCCCGCGCGCGGGCGTCGTCGACGTGCAGCGCGTCGTGGCGACCGAGGAGGACGAGCTGGACGCGGTGCTCCGCCCGAGCTTCGACGGGCGCCGGACGGTCGTGACCTCGACTCCCCTGCCCGGCCTGCGCAGGGGGGCGCCCGGCCGGGCCGCCGGCAGGGCCCGCATCGTCGCGTACGAGCCGGAGCGGGTGGTCGTGGAGGCCACCGCCCGGCGGCCCAGCGAGCTCGTGTTGACGGACCTCCACTACCCGGGGTGGGTGGTGGAGGTGGACGGCGAGAGCGCGGACCTGCACCGGGTGAACTACCTCCTCCGTGGGACCAGCCTGCCGCCGGGGAGGCACCGCGTGGAGTTCCGCTACGAGCCGGCCGCCTGGCGACTCGGCTGGATCGTGAGCCTCGTCGCCCTCGCCGCTCTGGCCGGGGCCGCGGCTGTGGCGCTGCGCGGGCGGCGCCGGGCGAGCTAGGCCTCGGGCGCGGCGGGCTGCGGCAGCGGCCGGTCCGGGTCGCGTGGGATCGCACCGGCGGTGTGCGTGTCCTCCTGCACGACGAACAGGGGCCGGTTCTTGATCTCGTCGTAGATGCGGCCGAGGTAGTGGCCGATGATCCCGATGCAGGCCAGCTGAACGCCGCCCAGGACCAGGGTGACTCCGATCACCGACGTCCAGCCCTCCACGGCCGAGTCCGTGAACAGCCGGACGCCGATCACGTACAGGAAGTAGAGGGCGCCGAGGAAGGAGAGGAAGAGGCCGAGCATGCTGGCCAGGCGAAGCGGCAGCGCCGAGAAGCCCGCTACCGCGTCGACGGCGAGCCTGACCATCGCCCGGAGCGTGTACTTCGTCTGGCCGTCGAGGCGGGCGTCCTGCTCGTACTCGACGGTCCCCTGGGGAAAGCCCACCCAGCGGGTCATGCCCCGCAGGAAGCGGTGGCGCTCGGGCATGATCAGCAGCGCGTCCACCACCCGGCGCGACATGAGGCGGAAGTCCGCCCCGCCGATCGGCAGGTCGAGCGACGTCAAGGCGTTGACGGACCGGTAGAAGAGCCGCGATGAGAACGCCTTGAACCTCCGCTCGCCGGCCGCCGGGTTGCGGATCCCATAGACCACGTCGAAGCCCTCCTCCGCCTTGTCGAGAAGCGCCGGGATGGCTTCCGGGGGGTGCTGGAGGTCGCCATCCATCGTCACGACGGCGTCTCCCGTGGACGCGGACAGCCCCGCGGTCAGCGCGACCTGGTGACCGAAGTTGCGCGAGAGCCGGATGCCGCGCACTCGTGGATCGCCACGGACGGCCTCCTCGATCACAGCCCAGGTGGCATCGGTGGATCCGTCGTCTACGACGATGGCCTCCCACTCCCCTGGCAGGGCCTCGAGCGCCTGCCTCAGGCGCGCCATCAGCTCCGGGAGCGCTCCCTCCTCGTTGTAGGCCGGAACCACAACGCTGAGCTTCACCGTCGAGAGTCTGCCACGCCGATCTGGTGGAATCACCGCCGGTGTCCTGGACCCGCCGAGCGCGCCGCTTCGTCGTCGATCGCCGGGTGGTGCTCGCGACGGGCCTCGCCGCGGCGCTGCCGGTCGTCGTCGCGACGGCGCGAGCGGTCGTCGACGGCTGGGCGCCGCTGGGCGACGACGCGCTCATCGCGGTGCGGTCGTACGAGGTGCTGACAGCGCATCCGCCCCTCCTCGGGATGCCCTCCACGGGGCCAACCGGAGTGCTCGACGAGCAGACCTACCACCTCGGGCCGCTGCTGTTCTGGCTGCTGGCCGCGCCCGCCCACTTCCTCGGTCCGAGCTCGCTGGCGGTCACCGCCGGGCTCGTGAACGTCGCGTGCGTGATGGGCAGCGTCGGCCTGGCTTACCGGCGCGGCGGCCGGGCGCTCATGTTCGCGACCGCGATCGCCCTGCCGGTCATGCTCGCCTCGCTGCCGGCGGAGAACTACGCCGACGTCTGGAACCCGGCGGTGGGGGTGCTGCCGTTCACGCTGCTCCTGTTCCTGGCCTGGTCGCTCGCATGCGGCGAGTACCGCGTGCTGCCCCTGACCGTGCTGGTCGCGAGCTTCGTCGTCCAGTGCCACCTGATCTACCTGTTCCCGGCGGTGGGCGCCCTGGTGTTGGGCCTTGCCGGACTGGTCGCGCTCCGTCCCCGGCCAGGCCGTCAGCAAGTGCGGCGCTGGGCCGTCGCGGCCGCGGTGGTCGGGCTGGTGTGCTGGAGCGGCCCCCTGATCGACCAGGCTTTCAACCGCCCGGGCAACCTCGTCCAGCTCGTTCGCGCGGCACAGTCCGACGATCCCACGCTGGGCCCGGGCATCGGGGCCCGGGCGGTGGTCCGCGCGACGGGCGTCCCGCCCTGGTGGCTGCGGCCCCCGCGCGGCGCGCTGGAGCGAATAGCCGACCTCGACACCTCCCCCGGCGCCCTGGCGATCGTGTCGTCCCTGCTCGTGGTGGCCGGACTGATCGCGATCACCATCGCCGGATGGCGGGGCCGGCGCCGCGATGTGGTCGCCGCAGGCACGCTGGGCCTGGTGATCTGCGCCTCCATCGCGCTTGCGACCGCGTCGGTGCCCAGCGCGTCCTACGCCTCCACGGGCTACGGCCTGTGGTGGGCCTCCGCGGCGGGTATGTGGATCTGGCTGGCCCTCGGCTGGTCGGCGGCCGTGCTCGTCGCCCCGGGCCGCCTTGCGCTCGCGCCTCGGCCTGCGCTCGCCCTGGCCGCCGGTCTGGGCGCCGCAGCCGCCGCCGGGACTGCGGTGGCCGCTGCCGCCAATCCCCCCGATGAGCCTGTCGAGCAGCTGCGGACCATCACCGATCGACTGGAAGCGGAGCTGCCGAGCGGCGCCTCGGTTCGCGTGGAGGGAACCTGGAGCTCCGACACGGTCTTCGTGGCCGGAGGCTTCCAGTTGGGTATCGTCTACGCGCTCCTGCGGGAGGGAAGGACCGTGACGGCACCCTCGCTCACGGATCTCGGCTCGCGCTACGGCACCGACGACGAGGATGGTCCGGTGGCGCGTGTCCGCGTGGACGTCGACGGCCCGGCTGTCGAGCGAGGGCGCCCAGTCGCCCGTCTCCGTGTGCCCAGCGCCGATCCGAACAACCCCTTCTCGACCGCTCCGGCCAGCAGGATGGTCGCCGTGACCCTGCTTCCGAGCGCCCGGCCCCGCTGACCCGTGCTGTCCGTGTTGATGCCCGTGTACAACGAGGCGCCCACCGTGCGGCGGGCGATCGAGGACGTGCTGGCCGCCGATGTCGGGATGGAGCTCGAGCTGATCGTGGTGGACGACGGCTCCACCGACGGCACCCGCGAGCTGCTCGAGTCAGGCGGCTGGGCAGAGCAGGTGCAGGTCCTGCATCACGACCGCAACCGCGGGAAGGGGGCCGCCGTGCGAACCGCGCTCGGGGCGGCCCGGGGCGAGTTCGCGACGATCTTCGACGCGGACCTCGAGTACGAGCCGGGCGACCTGTGCGCGCTGCTTCCGCCGCTCGTGGAGGGTCGCGCCAACGCGGTCTTCGGCGTGCGCGCCTTCGACGGCTATACGAGCCACTCGTTCCTCTACGTGATGGGCAACAAGGCGGTCACCCTGGTCGCGAACGTGCTCTTCAACGTCTATCTGCGCGATCTGATGACCTGCCACAAGGCGATGCGAACCGACCTCTTCCGCAGCCTCCCACTGCGGGCGTCGGGGTTCACGATCGAGCCGGAGATCACCGCCCGCCTGCTGCAGCGTCGCGAGCGCATCTTCGAGGTGCCGGTGCACTACAACGCGCGGCCGTCCGACGCCGGCAAGAAGCTCACCGCGATGGACGGCGTGCGGGTGGTCGGCGAGCTGCTGCGCTGCCGGCTGACCCCGCGCTGAGCCCGCTCGGCCTCCGCCAGCAACGCGCCGGCGAGCACCAGGGCCGGCAGGGTCACCGCCGGCATCTGCCAGTCCCAGTCGATCAGGGCGTGCGTCAGCCACATGCCGCAGACGGCGCACGCGGCCGGCGCCAGGGGCGCGTCGGCTTGCAGCGCCCGCCGGCCCGCGACCGCGACGCCCCCCACGAACAGGCCGAGAAGGAGCAGCCCGGGGATCCCGAGCTCGGTCGCCATCTCGAGCGCGAGCGAGTGCACCTCGACCGCGCCGGCGGCCACATCCCGCTCCTGTCGCCAGATCACGCGGAAGCTACCGGCGCCGTTGCCGCTCAGCGGCTCGTCGAGGAAGGCATCTGCGCCGACGCCCCAGTACTCGTAACGCAAGGAGCTCACCGTCACGAAGCGCGACGGTTTGGCTTCGGCCGACTCGGAGCGGCGCCCGGCGGTCTCGACCAGCCCACCCGCGATCAGGCCCACCACGCACAGCACCGTGGCCGCCTTCGCGAGCGCAGGGAACCGAGACGCGAAGGCCACCCTGCCGAGGCGATCCTGCTGTGTGGCCTCGACGGCCGCTGCCCGGCGCGTCAGGAGCGCCGCAAGCAGCATCAGCCCGAGCATCAGGACCAGCACGATGGCGCCGTCGCGCTCCTGCGCGCCGTCGCTTCCCTCGAGCGCGGCAACCCCACGGAAGGCCGCGGAGACGGCCGACGCGACGACGGCCGCCGCGAGGCCCGCCAGCGCGGCACGCAGCTGCGGCCGGGTGGGCACCGCGGCGAGCAGGAAGATCAGGCCGAGCGCTGCGACAACCACCGCGCCGCGCGAATACGACAGGTAGACCCCCGCCCCGAGCGGCGCGCAGGCGGCGGCCGCGGCGGCCCGGAGGTTGGCCGACCGGGTGGGGTCGCCCACCAGGCGGACACAGAGCACCAAGCCCATCGCAGCCAGGAGGCCTTCCGCGTTCCAGTACGTGAGCGGCTGCTCGAGGCGGCCGCCCGCCACGAAGGATCGGTTCAGCTCCACTAACCCTGGCAGCAGGCGCCCGGAGAGCCCGTAGACGATCACCACGAGGGCCCCGCCCGCGAGCGCCGGCTCGACCGCTCGCGCCAGGCTCCGGTCACGCAGAACGGCGGTCGCGGCGAGCAGCACGCCGAGGTAGAGCAGCACGCGGTGCGCGCTGTCGAACGCGGGACCGATGACCGGTGCCCACGCCACCGAGACGGCGGTCCACACCGCCAGTCCCGCGAGGGCCGCGGCGGCCACGCGACCGGCGGTCGTTGCGGGCAGCGGCACGGGGCCCGCAACCGCGAGCAGCAGGACGAGTGCCCACGCGAGCGTCGTGGCCGCCGCGCGCGGACCGTCGAAGTACCCGCCGCTGAAGAAGGCGATGACGGTCGGTCCGGCCAGGAGCACGGCGGCTGCGAGGACGGGAACGGCGCGGCGCACGCGCGGCAGCGTAGTCGCCGGGATCGTCAGAGCTTCCGGTGCGGATAACTTGCCCGCATGCCCTCCGTGCTGCCGCGCGTCACGATCGCGCTGATCGCCCTGCTGCTCGTGGCGTGGTCGGCCGTTCTGTGGCGAAACCAGATCATCGGCGGTGGGGCTTCGGATCGCGTGCTCGGGACCGCGCAACTGAGCGAGGCTGATTGGGAGCGCATCCTCGACGACTTCCGCGACGCGGAACTGCTCGACCCGAGCAGCGACTGGCAACTGACCCGGGCCGGCGCCTTGATCCTCCGGGGCGACCGGGCCGCGGCGACCTCGGTCATCGAGCCCGTCCTCGAGAGGGAGCCCGACAACCTCCAGGCATGGACCCTCCTGCGCGGGGCGACGGAGGGGCGCGCTCCCCGGCGCGCGGCGGAGGCGGCGGCGCAGATCAGGCGGCTGAATCCACCAACCGGCGACCGGTAGCCGAGCGCCGCCTTGCTCGGCGGCCGGCGGCCAGCGCCACGACCAGGCCGACGAGTGCGACCCCGCTCAGCACGCGGCCGCCGGTCCAGCTCGCCGGTGTGTACCGGAACGAGACGGTGTGCTCTCCCGGCCCGAGCCGGACCCCGCGCAGCACGTAGTCGACCGGCTCGATCTCGGCGTCACGCCCGTCGACCTCCGCCTTCCAACCGGGGAACCAGGTGTCCCCGAGCACGAGCAGCCCGGGGCCGTCGCTCCGGGCGCGAACGACCACGTGCTCGTCCTCGTAGCGAACGATCCGCGCCGGGCCCGGCCTGCCGGTCCGGGCGCCCGGCGGCAGGGCCGGAAGCCCGGGCAGCCGGCGCTCGGTGACGGCCACACCGCGCGGGTCGAACTCCGGGCGGGTCACGGCGGCGAGTGCCGCGCTCTCGCCGTCCGCTACCTGTTGCGCGGGCACCACCCACGCTCGCGGCAACGCCCCCTCCAGCTGGTACACGCGCCCGTCGGTGCCCGCGTAGACCTCGGACAGCCCGGGGGTGCGCAGTGGCGGGTACGGGGAGGTGGGTTCGTAGGGCGGGTCGGCGGCTCGGCCGGTCGTGCCTCGTAGGACGTGGGTGACGCCGAGCAGCCGCAGCGTCCGCAGTGCCCTCGGGGTCACCTCGCGCAGCTCCAGTGGAATGTCGAACAGTCCGCTTGCCACGCTCGGGGACTCCGGGGACACCTCCTGGCGCCACAGCCGGTCGAAGCGCCGCACAATCGGCAGGTCGTAGCCGCGCGCCTCGTTGAGGTCGTACCGCATCGGGATCACGTTCTGCGGAATCTCCGAAGTGCTTGCGAAGCGGGCCTCCCCCAGACCCCTGAGCACGTCGATGGCCCCCGTGGACGGCACGGTGGCCCGGTCGCGATCGATCGCCGGGTTGTAGCCCATGCCGGCGCGGAAGAGGTCGACGCAGACGACCACGAGCGCCAGGCCCGCGAAGGCAGCCGCCCCCAGCCGGCCGCGCATGCGCAGCGCGAGCACGACCAGCCCCGCGCCGGCCACGGCCAGCCAGATCGCCAGGGAGGACAGCCGGATCACGGCCTCGTGGTCGGGATTGGTCACGCGGGTGGGCGCATCCGCAAGGAGCCACGCCACTCGGAGCGCGTCGCCGATCGCCTCCCAATGCACGCCGCCGGCGGCGATCACCACCGCCACCGGAAGAAGCAGCAGCGTCCCGGCGAGCACGAGCGTCGCCCGTCGCCGCCCGGCTCTGGCTCGTCGCGCGGCAACCAGGTCGTCGAGCCCCCAACCGGCCAGCAGGGCCATGGCAAACAACACGAGCACGATCAGCCGGGTGTTGTGACCGGAGCTGAAGATGGGCAGGCGCGTGACGATCTCCGTGAAGGGCGGCACGCCGAACACGACGGCGAACCAGAAGGCGCCGAACAGAGCCACGGCGATTCGCTCGGGCTTCGGGCGCAGGATCAGTGCTGCGCCGGCCAGCATCAGCGGCAGCGCCCCGAAGTACATGGCGCGCTCGAGGAGGAGCGGTCTGATGGGCGTCTGGGTCGGTCTCCCCCAGTAGTCGGGCAGGAGCAGCCCGAGGGCGTCACGGGCCGGGAAATGGAGGTCGATCGAAGCGCCGCGGCGATCGGGCAGGTCGGCCGAGAGCCAGAGGAGCTCGGCGAAGGGCACCAGGCTGACGGCGGCGACCGCCGCCCCACCCGCGACGCCTGCTCCGAAGGCGAGCAGTGGGGGTGCGAGCCGCGTCCCACCAGAGCGGCGGGCCTGCCAGAGCCGGAAGGCCAGAAAGGCCACCGCCGGGAGAAGGGCCTGGAAGCTCGATTCCGCGTGCCCGGCGAGAAACTGCAAGGCCACGACCGCCGCGAGCGCGCCGATGGTCAGACCATCCGGCCGCCGCACGAGCCTGTCGGTGGCCAGCAGCAGCCAGGGGATGAAGGTCCACACGCTCATCGCCGGATACGAGAGCCAGGTGACCATCTTCAGGTTGAGGGCAAAGACGAGCCCTGCGAGGAGCGCCCCCGCGAAGCGCATGCCGAGCGTCCGGGCGAAGAGAAACGTGCCGAAGGCGGCCACCCACAGCTTGAGTGCGCCGATCCAGCCCAACGCGGTCCAGAACGGCAGGACGTAGGCGGGCAGGTTGTAGAGCGAGAAGACGGCCGACTGCGAGTTGGCCTGCAGTGGCCGCCCCGCCACGATGTTGGGGTTCCAGAGCGGCACCTCGGGTACGGCGCCCGCCACCTCCCGCAGGAACGGCTGGATGTGGCGGGGGGGGGCCCCCCCCCCCCGGGTGGCGGGGGGCCCGGGGCCCCCCCGGCTTAC